>ERZ506588.4-NODE-4-length-340715-cov-18.8138_pt1 | contig 340715 bp, 283 predicted proteins | sample MGYA00513514_ERZ506588 | MGnify/ENA metagenome assembly ERZ506588 | reverse complement strand
ACCCGCCCTGCACGACCTGTAGCCCGGACAAGGTGCGCAGCACCGCCTCCGGGGAGGTCCCTGTCTAAGGGTCAGCAGTTGCGACGTCAATCTTAGTCTGCTTCAGCCTGCTGCTCATGTATCAAATTCAATAACGGATACGGTTGCCCCAGATCGTCCGTCTCAGAACGCCCTGTCACGTTAAAACCCATCCTCTGATAAAACCCGACCGCTTGTTCATTCTGCTCATTCACATTCGTCGTCAGCTTTGGCGTTAACGACAGGGCATGCTCAATCAGCAATTTCCCCACGCCGCAGCCGCGGACATCCGGATCGACGAACAGCGCATCCATATGCTCTCCGGTAAGCAGCATAAAGGCGATCGGCTGGTCCTGGGTGTTAGCCGCCACCCACAGCGGAGCCTCCGGTAAAAATGCGCGTACCATCTCCTCCAGCTCCTTTCGATACGCTTTTGACAGAAAATCGTGCGTGGCGTCGACCGACCGACACCATATCGCAATCAGTTTATCCCCTTCATCTGGCCGGGAACGGCGGATGCTAATAACCATATTTTCTCCTTTTCTTCATTCTTATATTCTAACTCAATGCGCGCCGTGAAATTTTCTCACCGTGAACATGCAGACTCGACATTCACCCGATTCCTGGTTATCTTCAGCTATCTGGATGTCTAAACGTTTATACGTATGCTATGAGGTAATACAGTTATGCCAATTCGGGTGCAGGACGAGCTACCAGCCGTCAGTTTCTTGCGCAATGAAAACGTCTTTGTGATGACGACAACACGTGCAACGACTCAGGAAATTCGCCCCCTGAAGGTGTTAATCCTCAACCTGATGCCGAAGAAAATCGAGACGGAAAATCAGTTCCTGCGTCTGCTGTCGAACTCTCCGCTGCAGGTGGACATCCAGTTGTTGCGTATTGATGCGCGTGAGTCGCGTAATACGCCGGCGGAGCATCTGAATAACTTTTACTGCAATTTCGATGAGATCTGCGATCAGAATTTTGATGGCCTGATTGTCACCGGTGCCCCCTTAGGCCTGGTTGAGTTTAACGATGTTGCTTACTGGCCACAGATCAAACAGGTGCTGGAGTGGGCGAAGGATCACGTCACCTCCACGTTGTTCGTCTGTTGGGCGGTTCAGGCCGCGCTGAATATTCTGTACGGCATTCCGAAGCAGACCCGCGCCGAAAAGATTTCTGGCGTTTATGAACACCATATTCTGCATCCACACGCCTTACTGACCCGCGGTTTCGACGACTCTTTCCTGGCCCCGCACTCACGCTATGCTGATTTTCCGGCGGGGCTTATCCGCGACTACACCGATCTCGAGATCCTCGCGGAGACGGAAGAGGGCGATGCGTATTTGTTTGCCAGCAAAGATAAGCGCATCGCCTTTGTTACCGGCCACCCGGAGTACGATGCCAATACCCTGGCAAGCGAATATTTCCGCGATGTGGAAGCCGGTTTGAATCCAGAGGTTCCTTACAACTATTTTCCGCAAAACGACCCGCAGAACAAACCGCGCGCCACCTGGCGGAGCCACGGCAATCTGCTGTTTGCTAACTGGCTTAACTATTATGTCTACCAGATTACACCATACGATCTGCGCCATATGAATCCTACACTGGAGTAATACTCTACACGAAACGATCCTAAAGCGTTTCAGCACTTTGCCTCTGGCACCTTCGGGTGCCTTTTTTATTTCCGAAATTCACTTCATGCTCAATGATAACTTTAATTCCATTGTTATCAATATGTTAACTCTATTTTAAAATTAAAATGGAAATTGTTTTTGATTTTGAAAATTAATTGAGTAGTCTTAATTGTGCTGAGCGAAAACTACACAACGATCTCTCGCTCGCTTCCAGCGGATCAACCAAGAGGAACAGCACAATGACGCAGCAGGCGACAATCACCGATGAACTGGCCTTTAGTCAGCCCTATGGCGAGCAGGAGAAGCAGATCTTAACGCCTGAGGCGGTAGAATTTCTGACGGAACTGGTGAGCCGCTTTGCGCCGGCGCGTAATAAGCTACTGGCCGCGCGTCAGCAGCAGCAGCAGGCCATTGATCAAGGTGTACTTCCTGACTTTATTTCGGAAACCGCTTCCATTAGAAATGGAAACTGGACCATCCGCGGTATCCCGGCGGATTTGCAGGATCGCCGTGTTGAAATCACCGGTCCCGTTGAACGCAAAATGGTCATTAACGCGATGAATGCCAACGTCAAAGTCTTTATGGCGGACTTTGAGGATTCGCTGGCGCCTGACTGGCGTAAAGTCATTGATGGCCAAATTAACCTGCGTGATGCCGTGAACGGGACTATTAGCTACACCAACGAGGCCGGCAAAATCTACCAGCTGCAGCCCAATCCCGCTGTGCTGGTATGCCGTGTGCGCGGCCTGCACCTGCCGGAAAAGCACGTCACCTGGCGTAATGAGGCCATCCCCGGCAGTCTGTTCGATTTTGCGCTCTATTTTTTTCATAACTACCAGGCGCTGCTGGCGAAGGGGAGCGGTCCCTACTTCTATCTGCCAAAAACCCAGGCCTGGCAGGAGGCGGCATGGTGGAACGATGTCTTTAGCTTTACGGAAGATCGCTTTGACCTGCCGCGCGGCACCATCAAGGCCACGCTGCTGATTGAGACGCTGCCAGCGGTGTTCCAGATGGATGAGATCCTGCATGCGCTGCGCGACCATATTGTTGGCCTGAACTGCGGCCGTTGGGACTACATCTTCAGCTATATCAAAACGCTGAAAAACCATCCGGACCGCGTGTTGCCTGACCGTCAGGTGGTGACGATGGATAAACCGTTCCTCAGCGCCTACTCACGGTTGTTGATTAAGACCTGCCACAAACGCGGTGCGTTTGCGATGGGCGGCATGGCGGCGTTTATCCCGAGCAAAGATGCCGAACGTAACCGTCAGGTGCTGAGCAAAGTCACCGCCGATAAAGAGCTGGAGGCGAACAATGGTCACGATGGCACCTGGATTGCCCACCCGGGGCTGGCGGATACCGCTATGGCGGTGTTTAACCGCGTACTGGGCGATAAGCCGAATCAGCTCTCGGTCACCCGGAGCGCGGATGCGCCAATTACCGCCGAACAGCTGCTGGCCCCCTGCGAGGGCGAGCGCACGGAAGCCGGGATGCGCGCCAACATTCGCGTGGCGGTGCAGTACATCGAAGCCTGGATCTCCGGCAACGGTTGCGTCCCGATTTATGGCCTGATGGAAGACGCCGCGACGGCCGAGATCTCGCGCACCTCTATCTGGCAGTGGATCCATCATCAGAAAACCCTGAACGACGGCACCCCGGTCACGAAGGCGCTGTTCCGCCAGTGGCTGGCGGAAGAGCTGATGGTGATTCAGGAGGAGCTGGGAGAGCACCGTTTCAGCCACGGCCGCTTTGACGATGCGGCGCGACTGATGGAGCAGATCACCACCTCCGACGAGCTAATTGATTTTCTGACATTACCGGGCTACCGCCTGCTGGCCTGATCGCCAGATGGTGTGGTTCGCCATTTAGTCCTTCACCAATGCGCCTGGGGAGCCAGGAAATTATATGGAGCATCTGCACATGAAAACCCGTACCCAACAAATCGAAGAATTAAATAAAGAGTGGACGAACCCGCGCTGGGAAGGCATTACCCGCCCGTACAGCGCGGAAGAGGTGGTGAAGTTACGCGGCTCGGTGAATCCGGAATGCACGCTGGCGCAGCTTGGCGCGGCGAAAATGTGGCGTCTGCTGCACGGTGAGGCGAAAAAAGGGTACATCAACAGTCTCGGCGCGCTGACCGGCGGCCAGGCCTTGCAGCAGGCGAAGGCGGGTATCGAAGCCATTTATCTCTCCGGCTGGCAGGTGGCGGCGGATGCTAACCTGGCGTCCAGCATGTATCCGGATCAATCGCTGTATCCGGCCAACTCGGTACCGGCGGTGGTGGATCGGATCAACAACACTTTCCGTCGTGCCGATCAGATCCAGTGGTCGGTCGGGATTGAACCGAACGATCCGCGTTATATCGACTACTTCCTGCCGATCGTGGCGGATGCGGAGGCCGGTTTTGGCGGCGTCCTTAACGCCTTTGAGCTGATGAAATCGATGATTGAAGCCGGTGCAGCGGCGGTTCACTTCGAAGATCAGCTGGCGTCAGTGAAGAAGTGCGGTCATATGGGCGGTAAAGTGCTGGTCCCGACCCAGGAGGCGATTCAGAAGCTGGTGGCGGCGCGTCTGGCAGCCGACGTGATGGGGGTCCCGACGCTGGTGATCGCCCGTACCGATGCCGATGCGGCCGATTTAATTACCTCTGACTGCGATCCGTACGATCGTGAGTTTATTACCGGGGATCGCACCAGCGAAGGGTTCTTCCGCACCCACGCCGGGATCGAGCAGGCGATCAGTCGCGGGCTGGCTTATGCGCCGTATGCGGATCTGGTGTGGTGCGAAACGTCGAAACCGGATCTTGAGCAGGCGCGCCGCTTTGCTGAGGCTATCCATGCGCGTTTCCCGGGCAAATTGCTGGCCTATAACTGCTCGCCGTCGTTTAACTGGAAGAAAAATCTCGACGATAAAACCATCGCCAGCTTCCAGCAGCAGCTGTCGGACATGGGATACAAATACCAGTTTATTACCCTCGCCGGGATCCACAGCATGTGGTTCAACATGTTCGACCTCGCCCATGCCTACGCTCAGGGTGAGGGGATGCGCCACTATGTTGAGAAAGTGCAGCAGCCGGAATTCGCTGCCGCGCCGGAAGGCTATAGCTTCGTCTCGCACCAGCAGGAGGTGGGCACTGGCTACTTCGACAAAGTCACTACCATTATCCAGGGCGGCGCCTCATCGGTGACGGCGCTGACCGGCTCGACCGAAGAAGATCAGTTTTGAGCCATGCCCGGCGGCGCGACGCTGACCGGGCCTGGGAAGGGATGCAGGCCGGATAAGCGAGCGCGCCATCCGGCATGACGTGGTGCCGGATGGGGGAAAGCGATGACGCGTGGCCTGGAACTACTGATTGCCCAAACCATTTTACAGGGATTCGACGCCCAGTACGGGCGTTTCCTGGAGGTGACCTCCGGCGCGCAGCAGCGCTTTGAACAGGCTGACTGGCACGCCGTACAGCAGGCGATGAAGCAGCGTATCCATCTCTACGATCACCACGTTGGCCTGGTGGTAGAGCAGCTGCGCTGCATTACCGAAGGGAAAAGTACCGACGTCGATTTTCTTCTGCGGGTGAAACAGCAGTACACCCAACTGTTGCCGGATTACCCTCGCTTTGAAATTGCTGAGAGCTTTTTCAATTCGGTCTACTGCCGACTGTTTGACCACCGCTCGCTGACCCCCGAGCGGCTCTTTATTTTCAGTTCGCAGCCCGAGCGTCCCTTTCGCACCCTACCGCGACCGCTGGCGAAAGATTTCTTTCCGGAACGCGGCTGGTCCCACCTGCTGGGCAAAGTACTGTCCGATTTGCCGCTGCGGCTGCCGTGGCAGAACAAAGCGCGGGATATCGGCTATATCATTGCCAGTCTGCAGGAGGCGCTGGGGGAGGAACTGCTCGCCACCTGTCATCTGCAGGTCGCCAATGAGCTGTTCTACCGGAATAAAGCCGCCTGGCTGGTGGGCAAACTGGTCATGCCGATGGCGACGCTGCCTTTTTTGCTGCCGATCCACCGCAGCGATGAGGGTGAGCTGTTTGTTGACACCTGCCTGACCACCCATGCCGAAGCAAGCATCGTTTTTGGCTTCGCGCGTTCCTATTTTATGGTTTATGCGCCGTTGCCCGGCGCTCTGGTGGAATGGCTGCGTGAGATCCTGCCGGGCAAAACGACGGCCGAGCTGTACATGGCGATTGGCTGTCAGAAGCACGCCAAAACCGAAAGCTATCGCGAATATTTACACTACATTACTCGCTGCGATGAGCAGTTTATTGAAGCGCCGGGCATTCGCGGGATGGTGATGCTGGTGTTTACCCTGCCGGGGTTTGACCGGGTGTTTAAGGTGATCAAAGACCGCTTCGCGCCGCAGAAAGAGGTGACCGCCGCCCACGTGCGCGCCTGCTATCAGCTGGTAAAGGAGCATGACCGCGTCGGGCGGATGGCGGATACCCAGGAGTTTGAAAATTTCGTGCTGGATAAACGGCAAATCGCGCCGGCGCTGCTGGCGCTGTTGCAGGCGGAAGCGGGGAACAAACTTACCGATCTCGGCGACCGCATCGTCATCAGTCATCTGTATATTGAACGGCGAATGGTGCCGCTCAACCTGTGGCTGGAGCAGGTTAACGGCCAGGCATTGCGTGATGCGGTAGAAGAGTATGGCAATGCTATCCGCCAGCTGGCCGCCGCCAACATCTTTCCCGGTGATATGCTGTTTAAAAACTTCGGTGTCACCCGCCATGGCCGGGTGGTGTTCTACGACTATGACGAAATTTGCTATATGACAGAGGTGAATTTCCGCCAGATCCCGCCGCCGCGCTATCCGGAAGATGAGCTGGCCAGCGAGCCGTGGTACAGCGTTTCGCCGGGGGATGTGTTTCCGGAGGAGTTCCGCCACTGGCTGTGCGCCGACCCGCGCGTTGGGCCGCTGTTTGAGGAGATGCATGCCGACCTGCTGCGCGCGGACTACTGGCGCGAGCTGCAGACGCGGATTAAAAACGGCCATGTGGAAGATGTTTACGCCTACCGGAGCAAGCAGCGTTTTAGCGTGCGCTATGGCGCTGACAGTAGGCCGGATAAGGTGTTTACGCCGCCATCCGGCAGGGTGCGCCGATCTGCCTGATGGCGCTACGCTTATCAGGCCTACTTAAAATGCCCCAGTGGGGCATTTTTTTATTTAACCCCGCCATACGCCAGCGTCACTTCCTTCGCCGCTTTGATCACCAGCGCGCCCAGCTCGGTCACCCGGTCATCGGTCATGCGTGAAATCGGCCCGGAGATGGAGATTGCCGCGAACGGTTCGCGATGTTCATCATAAATGCAGGCGGCGACGCAGCGCAGGCCGAGCGCGTGCTCCTCGTCATCGAAAGAGTAGCCCCGTTTGCGGGTCTGCGCTAAATCTTCCTTCAGATGCAGCGGCGAGACCAGCGTGGCATGCGTATAGGCATGCAGCCCTTTACGGTGCAGCAGGCTGGTGACCTGCTCTTCGCTTAATTGCGAGAGAAACGCCTTCCCGGCGCCGGAGGCGTGCATCGGCAGTTTACCGCCGATCGGCGCCGACATACGCATCAGCTGGGTGCACTGCACCTGGTCGATAATGATCGCCTGGTGGTCGCTCTGGTCAAGTACCGCCAGATTCACCGTTTCACCGGAATCTTCCATCAGCTGGCGCAGGATCGGGTGGACAATCGCCAGCAGATTGCGGCTTTGCAGAAAGCTGCTGCCCACCACGAAGGCATGCGCCCCGACGGCCCAGTGGCCCAGCTCGCCGACCTGGCGGACGAAACCCAGCTGCTGCATGGTGGTCAGCAGGCGGTGAGTGGTGGAGTTGGGCAGACCCGCCTGCTGCGCCAGCTCGGTCAGCGCGACGCTGCTGTGAGACTCGGCAATCCATTCGAGCAATTTCAGGCCGCGGGTCAGCGACTGAACCTGACCGCCAGCCTGCTGGGCGGTGGCAGCCGCGGGTTTTCTGCCGCGTTTCGCGGGAACGGGGGTAGTGGCCATCGCGGACTCCTTTTTCTGTATCGTGGAAATGATTTTCGTTTTATTTGGCGATAATGCAATCACAACCGGACTCATCGGAGGAGTGAAGCTGAACATGTCTCATATTGCCTGTTGTTGTCTTTTCCGCTCCGGTGGTTTATGCCAGTATGGTTTGTTGGCTATTTGGCCTGAGTTGAGCGTTGTCGGGAGCAAGTGTGAGCAGCAAAGTTGAGCAACTGCATCAGCAGTTAAAAGAACGTATTCTGGTTCTGGATGGGGGCATGGGCACCATGATCCAGGGCTATCGTCTGAGTGAACAGGACTTTCGCGGTGAGCGCTTTGCTGACTGGCCGTGCGACCTGAAAGGCAACAACGACCTGCTGGTGCTCAGCAAGCCCGAGGTGATCCGCGAGATCCACGACGCCTACTTCGAGGCCGGTGCGGATATCATTGAGACCAACACCTTTAACTCGACGACCATCGCGATGGCGGATTACCAGATGGAATCCCTGTCGGCCGAGATCAACTTTGCCGCGGCGAAGCTGGCCCGCGCCAGCGCCGACGCCTGGACGGCCCGCACGCCGGAAAAACCGCGCTACGTCGCGGGCGTGCTTGGCCCGACCAACCGTACCGCCTCTATTTCGCCTGATGTGAACGATCCGGCGTTCCGTAATATTACCTTTGACCAGCTGGTGGCCGCCTATCGCGAATCCACCCGGGCGCTGGTGGAAGGTGGCGTGGATCTGATCCTGATTGAAACGGTATTTGATACTCTGAACGCCAAAGCGGCCATCTATGCGGTGAAAGAGGAGCTGGAGGCGCTGGGCGTTGACCTGCCGCTGATGATCTCCGGCACCATCACCGATGCGTCCGGCCGTACGCTTTCCGGACAGACCACCGAAGCCTTTTATAACTCGCTGCGTCACGCCGAAGCCTTATCGTTTGGTCTGAACTGCGCCCTCGGGCCGGACGAACTGCGGCAGTATGTCCAGGAGCTGTCGCGCATCGCCGAATGCTACGTCACGGCGCACCCGAACGCCGGTCTGCCCAACGCCTTCGGTGAATACGATCTGGATGCCGACACCATGGCGACGCAAATTCGCGAATGGGCGGAAGCCGGTTTCCTCAATATCGTCGGCGGCTGCTGCGGTACGACCCCGGAGCATATTGCCGCTATGAGCCGGGCGGTGGCCGGTTTACCGCCGCGCCAGTTGCCGGAACTGCCGGTGGCCTGCCGCCTCGCCGGCCTGGAGCCGCTAAACATCGGCGACGACAGCCTGTTCGTTAACGTCGGCGAACGTACCAACGTCACCGGCTCGGCGAAATTTAAGCGCTTGATCAAAGAAGAGAAGTACAGCGAAGCGCTGGACGTTGCCCGTCAGCAGGTCGAAAGCGGCGCGCAGATTATCGATATCAACATGGATGAGGGGATGCTCGACGCGGAAGCGGCGATGGTGCGCTTCCTCAACCTGATTGCCGGCGAGCCGGACATTGCCCGCGTGCCGATCATGATCGACTCCTCCAAGTGGGAAGTCATTGAAAAGGGTTTGAAATGCATTCAGGGCAAAGGCATTGTTAACTCGATTTCGATGAAAGAGGGCGTTGAACCTTTTATCCACCATGCGAAGCTGGTTCGCCGCTATGGCGCCGCGGTAGTGGTGATGGCCTTTGACGAAGTGGGCCAGGCCGACACCCGCGAACGCAAAATTGAGATTTGCCGTCGCGCTTACAAAATTCTCACTGAAGAGGTCGGCTTCCCGCCAGAAGATATCATCTTTGATCCCAATATCTTTGCGGTAGCGACCGGTATCGAAGAGCACAATAACTATGCGCAGGACTTTATCGGCGCCTGCGAAGACATCAAACGCGAGCTGCCGCATGCGCTGATCTCCGGCGGCGTCTCCAACGTGTCGTTCTCGTTCCGCGGTAATGACCCGGTACGTGAGGCGATCCACGCCGTGTTCCTCTACTACGCGATCCGTAACGGCATGGATATGGGGATCGTCAACGCCGGCCAGCTGGCGATTTACGACGATCTGCCGGGCGAGCTGCGCGACGCGGTCGAAGATGTGATCCTTAACCGCCGCGATGACAGTACCGAACGGTTACTTGAGCTGGCGGAAAAATATCGCGGCAGCAAAGCGGACGACGGCGCGAATGCTCAGCAGGCGGAATGGCGCAGTTGGGACGTGAAAAAGCGTCTCGAATATTCGCTGGTGAAGGGCATTACCGAATTTATCGAACAGGACACCGAAGAAGCGCGTCAGCAGGCTGCCCGCCCGATTGAGGTGATTGAAGGGCCGCTGATGGACGGCATGAACGTGGTCGGCGACCTGTTCGGCGAAGGTAAAATGTTCCTGCCGCAGGTGGTGAAATCCGCTCGCGTGATGAAACAGGCGGTGGCCTACCTCGAACCTTATATCGAAGCCAGCAAAGAACAGGGCTCCAGTAACGGCAAAATGGTGATTGCCACCGTAAAAGGCGACGTTCACGACATCGGTAAAAATATCGTCGGCGTGGTGCTGCAGTGTAATAACTACGAAATTATCGATCTTGGCGTGATGGTCCCGGCGGATAAAATTCTCAAAACCGCCAAAGAGGTCAATGCGGATCTGATCGGCCTTTCCGGGCTGATTACTCCGTCACTGGACGAGATGGTTAACGTGGCGAAAGAGATGGAGCGCCAGGGCTTTACCATCCCGCTGCTGATCGGTGGCGCGACTACCTCGAAAGCGCATACGGCGGTGAAAATCGAGCAGAACTACAGTGGCCCGACCGTTTACGTACAGAACGCCTCGCGCACCGTCGGGGTGGTGGCTGCGCTGCTCTCGGATACGCAGCGCGATGATTTTGTCGCCCGCACGCGTAAAGAGTATGAGACCGTGCGTATCCAGCATGGGCGTAAAAAACCGCGCACGCCGCCGGTGACCCTGGCCGCCGCGCGGGAAAACGATCTGGCCTTCGACTGGGAGAGCTACACGCCGCCGGTGGCCCATCGCCTGGGGGTACAGGAGGTGGAAGCGAGCATCGAGACGCTGCGCAACTACATCGACTGGACGCCGTTCTTCATGACCTGGTCGCTGGCGGGCAAATACCCGCGGATTCTGGAGGATGAAGTGGTGGGCGAAGAGGCACAGCGCCTGTTCAAAGACGCCAACGATTTGTTAGATAAACTCAGCGCAGAGAAAACCCTGAACCCGCGCGGCGTGGTCGGGTTGTTCCCGGCCAACCGCATTGGCGACGATATTGAAATTTATCGCGATGAAACCCGCACCCATGTGCTGACGGTGAGCCATCACCTGCGCCAGCAGACGGAAAAGGTCGGCTTCGCGAACTACTGCCTCGCCGATTTTGTCGCGCCGAAGCTGAGCGGCAAGGCGGACTACATCGGCGCCTTTGCCGTGACCGGCGGCCTGGAAGAGGACGCGCTGGCGGACGCCTATGAAGCGCAGCATGATGACTATAACAAGATCATGATCAAGGCCATCGCCGATCGTCTGGCGGAAGCCTTCGCCGAGTATCTGCACGAGAAAGTGCGTAAGGTCTACTGGGGGTATGCGGCCAATGAGAACCTCAGCAATGAGGAGCTTATCCGCGAGAACTACCAGGGGATCCGTCCGGCGCCGGGGTATCCGGCCTGTCCGGAGCACACCGAAAAAGGCACCATCTGGCAGCTGCTGGACGTCGAAGCCCATACCGGCATGAAGCTGACCGAATCGTTCGCCATGTGGCCGGGGGCATCGGTTTCCGGCTGGTACTTCAGCCATCCGGACAGCAAGTACTTCGCCGTGGCGCAGATCCAGCGCGACCAGGTCGAAGACTACGCGCTGCGTAAAGGGATGACCCCGGCGGAAGTCGAGCGCTGGTTAGCGCCTAATCTGGGCTATGATGCCGACTAAATCGTCACCTTTCCTTACAACAAACAAGGCGCTCTGTGAGCGCCTTGTCTCTTTATTGAGGTTAACCCCTTATACTGAGAGAGGTTCCTGATCTTCGGAAAACCTATAACGATAAGGAGAAGCTGATTCCGTGTTAACTCTGCTACACCTGTTGTCCGCGGTTGCTCTGCTGGTGTGGGGCACGCATATTGTGCGTACCGGGGTGATGCGCGTCTATGGCGCTCGCCTGCGTACCGTTCTCAGTAGCAGCGTAGAGAAAAAGCCGCTCGCCTTCTGCGCGGGTCTTGGCGTCACTGCGCTGGTGCAAAGCAGCAATGCCACCACCATGCTGGTGACCTCGTTTGTCGCCCAGGATCTGGTGGGCCTGACGCCAGCGCTGGTAATGGTGCTGGGGGCCGACGTCGGGACGGCGCTGATGGCGAGGGTGCTGACCTTCGACCTGTCGTGGCTATCGCCGCTACTCATTTTTATCGGGGTGATCTTCTTCCTTGGCCGCAAGCAAACCCGCGCCGGGCAGCTGGGGCGAGTGGGGATTGGTCTGGGGCTGATCCTGCTGGCCCTGGAGCTGATTGTGCAGGCCGTGAACCCCATCACCCAGGCCAACGGCGTGCAGGTGATTTTCGCCTCGCTGACCGGCGATATCATGCTGGATGCCTTAATTGGCGCCGTATTCGCGATCATCAGCTACTCCAGCCTGGCGGCGGTGCTGCTGACGGCGACGCTGACCGCGGCGGGAGCAATCTCCTTCCCGGTGGCGCTGTGCCTGGTAATTGGCGCCAACCTGGGCTCCGGGCTGTTGGCGATGCTCAACAACAGCGCGGCAAACGCGGCGGCGCGCCGCGTGGCGCTGGGTAGCCTGCTGTTTAAGCTGGTGGGGAGCCTGATTATTCTGCCATTCGTCCATCCGCTGGCCGCGGCGATGCACAAGCTGCCGTTGGCGGAGTCTGAGCTGGTTATCTACTTCCACGTCTTTTATAACCTACTGCGCTGCATCGCGATGGTGCCCTTTGCCGGACCGATGGCGAAGCTGTGCCAGCGTATGATCCGCGATGAGCCCGAGCTGGATAACCAGCTGAAACCCAAGCATCTTGACCCGTCGGCGCTGGATACGCCAGCGCTGGCGCTGGCCAATGCCGCGCGCGAGACGCTGCGCATTGGAGATGCGATGGAGCAGATGCTGGGGAGCCTGCATAAAGTGATGCATGGCGAACCGCGTCAGGAGAAAGAGCTACGTCGTATGGCGGACGATATCAACGTGCTCTACACCGCCATTAAGCTCTATCTGGCGCGAATGCCAAAGGATGAGCTGGCGGAGGAGGAGTCCCGGCGCTGGGCGGAAATCATTGAGATGTCGCTAAACCTCGAGCAGGCGTCCGATATCGTCGAGCGGATGGGCAGCGAGATCGCCGATAAATCGCTGGCGGCGCGGCGCGCCTTCTCGGTGGAAGGGTTAAAGGAGCTGGATGCGCTGTACGATCTGCTGCTCAGCAATCTGCAGCTGGCGATGTCGGTCTTCTTCTCCAGCGATGTACCCAGCGCCCGCCGTCTGCGGCGCAGCAAACACCGGTTCCGCATTCTTAACCGCCGTTACTCGCATGCGCACGTTGACCGTCTGCATCAGCAGAACGTGCAGAGTATCGAAACCAGTACGTTGCACCTGGCGCTGCTGGGGGATATGAAGCGTCTGAACAGCCTGTTCTGCTCGGTGGCCTACAGCGTGATGGAGCAGCCGGATGAAGACGACGAACGAGATGACTACTGAGACGGATTATTTTTCCGTCTATGTCGCTTCTTTTCTGGCGAGGTAGCCCTCCCGGGACGTGGCTGACGCCTTCCCGGGAGGGACATCCTAGCTTCTGGCAAACGCCGAGGCTTCTGCCACCAGCGCGTTATCCGGTCGTACGCCGGTATAAAGGGCGAACTGCTCGACAGCTTGCAGGGCAATGACTTCCGCACCGCTGATGGTTTGCTTACCCCGTTGTTGCGCCAGGCGGATCAGCGGAGTTTCCGCCGGCAACGCGACCACGTCAAACACGACGCTGGCCTGGGCCACCATGGCCTCGCTGAACGCCAGCGTGTTGCTTTCCGCTCCCCCTGCCATGCCCAGCGGTGTGACATTGACCAGAATCTCGGCTGCGATCCCTTCGGGCAGGGGCTGCCACTGAAAGCCATACTGTTTTGCCAGCGCCAGGCCGCGCTGGCGATTGCGGGCCGCAATGATCACGTCGCGGAAACCGGCATCACGGAAGGCGGCAATGACGGCTTTCCCCATGCCGCCGCTACCCTGAATCATCACTCTGGCGTTGGTATCGAGCCGATGGCTGGCGATCAGACTTTTGACCGCGATGTAATCGGTGTTTAGCCCGGTTAACTTCCCGTCGTCGTTGACGATGGTGTTGACGGAGTCGATGACTTTTGCTGACGGATCGATCGCGTCAAGAAACGGTATGCAGCTCTCTTTAAACGGCATGGAGACCGCACAGCCGCGGATACCCAATGCGCGAACCCCTTTTACCGCCGCCTCAATATCCGTTGTCGTAAAGGCTTTGTAGAGGTAGTTCAATCCCAGCTTGTCATACAGATAGTTATGAAAGCGGGTGCCGAAGTTGCCGGGGCGACCCGCCAGGGAGATGCACAGCAGCGTATCGCGGTTAATCATGCGTAATATCCTCCGCGTGGGCCAGCAGATACGCTTCAGCCTCCTGGGACCAGATCCCATGGTGACGCGCCACAATCGCTGCCAGTTCGGGATCGGCGATCTCGCCCAGCGGCGTGAGCGGGAAGGCTTTTCCAGTATACACCAGCTTTTTTCCCCCGCCGACGGCAGGCAGATCGAGGGTGGTTTCGCCCGCGGCGTTCAGGCCGAGAATATGGGTGACCACTTTCGCCGTCTGGACCTTTTTCGCCTGCATCAGCGCCACCGCGGCGCGCATATCGTCAGTATTACCGCCGGAGGTGCCGACGTAGTGGGTAAAGGCGTAGTGCACGTCGTAGAAGTTGATCGGGGCGCTGAATTGCTTATCCTGGGGGCCAGCAAAGAAATTCAGGCAGCCGTCCGGGGCCAGCAACGAGGAGGCCAGGGTGATCAGCTGTTCGTTTGGCACAAACACGAAGATATCGTCGAAGCCATGGCCGCCGCTGAGCGCCAGCAGCGTATCGCGACTGGCCTCATGGCCGTCGAGGTAGTGGATCAGCGTCTGCGGCTCAGAGGGGTAATGACGGCGGGCGTAGCTGAGCTTCGGCTTATTGGTATCGGTCACTACCAGTAGTGAAGGATTGATGGGGCCGTGCAGCGCATAGTCGATAGCCAGCAGCCCCATCGGCCCCGTCCCGCCCAGGATCAGAGTGCGTCCCTGAGGACGGATCCCCATCACGTGGTTGTAACTCCCCTCCTGCAGATGATAATTGGCGTTGAAAGCGCCAATGACGCAGGAGAGCGGCTCCACCAGCGATCCTTCAAACCAGGTATCCCCCTCCCAGGTGAGCAGGCAATCCTGCGCCATCACCTCATTGGGGATCACCACATGGGTGGCTTCGCCACCGATCCATGGGAATGAGTAGCCGGGGCAGTCGGGTCGGTCGGGCAACTGCAGGTTGGCCTGGATCACGTAGCGCTGCCCTGGCTGAAACTTATGCTGCCACTTTTTACCGACGGCAAGGATTTCGCCGCAGAATTCATGACCGATAATAATGGGCCTGGTGGCCACATCATCTGGCACCTTTTTATGATCGGCACCCTGATTGGCCTCTTTCCATGAGGAAAGACACAGGCTGTCCGTGACCACCCGGGCGAGGATCTCATCGTCCTGCATCGCCGGGAGGGTAAAGGTTTCCAGGCGCAGGTCTCGTTTGCCATACAGGCGCAGGGCCGTTGTTGTTTGCATAAACCACCTCATCCCCTTCATCTTTCGGGGCTATGTTGTTGACGTCACCCCGGCATCGCCGGGGCGGAATAATCAGGACAGAAAGCCGAGGGCGTTGCCGATAATGCCTAAGCCGAAAAGGGCGAAAATCAGCCAGACCGGATTCACTTTCTTGTTCAGCAGACGCACCATCAGTAGCGTCAGGCCCAGCGCCAGCAGGCCGGGGCAGAGCTGATCGAGGATGTTCTGGACGGTCATCGTGACGGTGGCGCCGTCTGCACCGGGCGTTTGGGAAACCACCAGCGGCACATTGATGGTGGTCCATTTGGTCACCAGCACCCCCATGACAAACAGGCCGAGAATGGAGGCGCCTTCGGTCAGCTTCTGCAGCAGGTTACCGCCCATATCGCTGACGATATTGACCCCTTTACGGAAGCCCAGTTGCAGGCCGTACCACTTCATTGCCAGCCGCACTGCATTGAAAATAAAGAAAAATAACAAAGGTCCCAGAATGTTGCCGGAGAGGGCCAGCGAGGCGCCAAGGGCCGCGGTAATCGGCCGCAGCGTGCCCCAGACCAGCGGGTCGCCGACGCCGGCCAGCGGGCCCATCAGACCCACTTTGATGCCGTTGATAGCGCCATCGTCAATGGCCGCGCCGTTAGCCCGGGCCTCCTCCATGGCGGCGGTGACGCCGATCACCGGGCCACACACCGCCGGCGTGGTATTAAAGAACACCAGATGACGCTTCAGCGCCGCGACTTGATCGGCTTTGAGCGGATACAGGCGTTTGATCGCCGGGATCATGTCGTAGCAAAATCCCAGGCCATGAATACGTTCGAAGTTAAAGGAGGCCTGCTGGAGGTTGGAGCGGAGAAACATGCTCACCAGGTCGCCTTGCGTGATTTTTTTCTGTTCCATTTTCGGCTCCATTAGTCGTCAAGCTGGTCAAGGGCGGGGGCAGAGGGGGCAGTGGAGGCGGCGGGTTCAGCCTTACGCCACTGTGGATTGAGCTGGATGTAGATCAGCGCGATGATGACGCCCACGCCGCCGAAGGCCAGCAGGCTGAAGTCGAGATAACCCCCGGCGAGAAAACCGAGGAAAAAGAAGGGCATCAGGTACTTCACGCCCATCATTCGCAGCACCATCGCGTAGCCCACGACGACAATGAAACCACCGGCAATCTGCAGGCCGCGGGTGACGAATTCCGGGATCGCGCTGAGCATACTGCTGACCATGTCCGCGCTAACGAACAGCGAGACCACCAGCGCCGGGATTGCCACGCGCAGTGCCTGCACCCCCAGTGCGGAGACATGCAGCAGGTCGATGGTGCGAAAGCGCGCCTCCTCGGCCGCTTTGTCCGCGGCGTGCTGGAACACCACGGTAATGGTACGGGCGAAAACGGTCAGCACCTGCCCGGCGGCGGCCACCGGCAGAGCAATGGCGATACCGGTGGCAATGCTCTGGTGGCCCACAATCACCAGAATGGCGGAGATAATGCTGGCCAGCGCCGAATCTGGCGACTGCGCTGCCCCCACGTTCATCCAGCCGAGGGCGATCAGCTCCAGCGTACCGCCGAGCATAACCCCGGTTTTTAAATCGCCCAGGATGAGGCCAATCACGGTACAGGCGATAAGGGGCCGATGGGTCTGAAATTCATCCAGCACGCTGCCCATTCCGGCAATACAGGAAAAAATAAATATGGCTATTATCTGTAGGGTACTAATTTCCATAATTTTTGACCTTTAAGGTGTGAGTCATCCTGCCTGCTACGGCATATCACAACAGGCGCTATTTTTTATTCGCAGAAAGCTGTTTCGTTAATTTTGTCGAGAATATTGACTGACGGATCTGATGCGACCACGCGTAAATCGAGTTTTACGCCCAGTTTATCGAGTTCACGGAATGCCTGAATATCCTGCGGATCCAAAGAAACGGCTTTGGTTAGCTGTTTTTTACCGGGTCGCCAGGCCATGCCACCAATATTTAACGTGGCGATCTGCACGCCCTGGCGCACCATCGTTAAAACATCGTGTGGATTGGTAAATAAATAAAAGACGGTCTCGTCCTGATATTGCGGGTTATGATAGACCGCAACCGCTTTTTCCAGACTGACAACGTTTACCTTCATGCCTGGCGGAGTCGCCTGGCGCAACAGGGTCCGGCGAACCTCATCGTTAAATACATCGTCATTGCAGATAATTATCCGCTGGGCGTTGGCGACTTTTGACCACACGGTGGTGACCTGGCCATGAATCAGTCGGTCATCAATACGGGCGAGGGTAATTTGCATCAGAACTCCTCCTCAACGGTTTCTGGCTGCTGCCAGACCACACAGCACTGACTGGCGATGGCCTGCAGATGCTGGCATAAGTCATCGGCGCTCAGGGTATGCTGGTTATCCACCAGCTCGAGCGCCAGCGGCAGCGACAGGCCGCTAATCACCCGGATCTGCGGGTGACGCATTGCCAGCCCAGCTGCGGCATTCCATGGGCTTCCGCACTGCAAATCTACCGCGATTACCCACTCCTCATCGGTGTGGGCGCTTACTAACTTTTCCAGGTTAATGGCGATATCCGCCGCGTTTTCGCCGGGGACAAACGCGACGGCGCTGACGTTAACCTCGCCGTAGACCATGCATACCGAATCAAGCATGGCCCCGGCCAGCTGGCCGTGGGCGCAGAAGATAGCGTGAACCATACTGCCTCCTTAACCGCGCGTTTTTCCGCCGGCAATGTTAGTGGTGACTCCGGTGATGTAGCTGGCGCGCGCTGACAAGAGATAGCAAACAAAATCAGCCACTTCCGAGAGCTTTCCTGCCCGCCCGATGGGAATGGCGTTTTTGGTATATCCCTCGCGAAGTTGCTCGACGGTGATATTGCGCGTCCAGGCCAGCGCCTCTTCATATTCCGGTGTCCGCAGACCGGTTTTTTCGAGGATCCCCGGCGCAACGCCGACCACGCGGATCCCATATTTACCCAATTCTTTGGACCAGGAGCGGGTAAAGCTGTTGAGCGCGGCCTTGGTCGCGGCGTAGCAGCTTTGACCTTCAGAGCCTTCCAGGCCGCTCTCCGAAGAGACATTGACAATCACACCGGCGCGCTGTTTGACCATTTGACGCGCCACCGCCTGCGACATGAAAAACACCCCTTTCTGGTTGATATTGACCATTTTTTCAAAAGCGGCTTCGTTTAATTCATAGCGGCCGGCCGGTGCTTTTTCGTCGACTAATAAACGCGGGAAATTCACGCCAGCGTTATTGACCAAACCATCAATACGCGACCAGCGCTGAATAATGGCATCGATAGTCTGTTGCACCTCTGTCGCGCTGGAAATATCCGTCGGCCAGAAGTGATAATTATCGCCATTGTGATGACGATCGCCGCCATGAATATCAATCATCTGGACATGAGCACCTTGTGATAATAATTCATCGACAATGGCCAGCCCAATTCCCGAGGCGCCGCCGGTCACGATAATGACGTTATCTTTTAAATTTAACCAGGTATTCATTATTCACTCCCATTTCTTTAGATAAAGGGATCCCCCGCAGCGGGTGCTGCGTGAAATCATATCCTGTGTGTTATTTCAGTAATAACTCAGCCGTTTCTCTGTTTGTCACCAGACAATTAATATAGCGTCCGTGCAATGCGCCAAGAATGCCAGAGTATTTCTCTTCCCCCATGGCGATGCCGATGGAATAGCGAGCCTGGCGCAGCTTCGCCATTTCGATCGACAGGGTTTTTTCGCTCATATTGGTATCGACTAACCCGCCGTTAATATCGTAGAAACGCGAACAGATATCCCCGGCGACGTGGCGGGCGTTGAGATCGTCGCTCTCTTCGCTGCCGTAGAAGGCGTGCCAGTTTGCGCCGTCGCGAATGGCCGGTGAACCAATACCCACCAGCGCCACATCCAGGCTGTCCCAGTAGGATGAGATGGTTTTAAAGTGCTGGGACTGCATGATGCCGTTGCGGATCAGCGGGTTATCCAGCAGGGCTGGAAAATCGGCAAGGTGTGATTCCGCTTTCAGTCTGGCTGCCGCGCCGTAGGTTAAGGTGTTCACATGGTAGCGGCTCTCCAGTTTACCGGAAGGTCCACCGATGATGGGGACGCAGATCACCTGGCGTGACTGGCTGGCCTGCGGCAGGTTCTCCACCAGCGAACGCACGGCGCGGCCCCATGAAAAACCGATGATATCGCCTGGCTCCAGCAACCGATCGACAAGCAGGGCGCCATGCTGGCCCATCGCACTCAGCTGTTCTTCTTCCAGCAGCCCATCGCTGCTGGCAACCACCGCCTCTTTCAGGCCAAATTTTTGCTTGAGCTGTTGCTCGAGCCACAGGTTTTCATTGTAGTCATAGTTGATGGCGATGGTAACAATGCCCTGCTCGCGGCCGCGCTTCAGCAGGCGACTGATGGTGGTGCGATAGATCCCCAGCTCGCGAGCAATTTGCGCCTGAGTCATATCCTGCTCGTAATAGAGCTGGGCGATTTTGACAATCAACCGGATATCGTCACTGTTTTCCATGGTCATCTGCAGGCTCCTGCACATTTGTGCAAATCGCGGGTTTGTGCTGTTGATCTGATATAACCCTATTAGAGCCACCGTTTAAAGCGATTTTCTTTTATTTCATCACCCTAATCTGGCGAATAATCTTGCACATTTGCGTTATCAATAGCGGGTTGTTGGCACCTTTGTGCATTGCACGCTAAATCGCTGATTCTGTGATATTTCATCATGCAAAGTTGCCAGGCGTTGAGCGGGACACTTTTGTGAAAAAAGGCGTAGTCGATCACACCTTGCGCCGGAGGGCGCAAAGGCACATCTTTTTTCTCGCCCACAAGGTAGGGTATATTTCGCTTTTACAGGAGAATCTATGCTGCCCGACTCATCAACCCGATTAAATAAATACATCAGCGAAAGCGGCATCTGCTCGCGTCGCGAAGCGGACCGCTTTATTGAACAAGGCAACGTCTTTATCAATGGCAAGCGCGCCACCATTGGCGATCAGGTGAAGCCTGGCGATTTAGTCAAAGTTAACGGACAGTTGATTGAGCCGCGTGAAGCGGATGATCTGGTGCTGATTGCGCTGAATAAGCCGGTCGGTATTGTGAGCACCACCGAAGACGGCGAGCGCGACAACATTGTCGATTTCGTCAACCACAGCAAGCGTATCTTCCCTATTGGCCGTCTGGATAAAGATTCTCAGGGGCTGATCTTCCTCACCAACCACGGTGATCTGGTGAACAAGATCCTGCGCGCCGGCAACGACCATGAAAAAGAGTATCTGGTGACGGTCGATAAGCCAGTGACCGATGAGTTCATTCGCGGGATGGGCGCGGGGGTGCCGATTCTCGGGACGGTGACGAAAAAATGTAAAGTGAAGAAAGAGGCGCCGTTCGTTTTCCGCATCACTCTGGTGCAGGGGCTGAATCGCCAGATCCGTCGTATGTGCGAGCACTTTGGCTATGAAGTGACGAAGCTTGAGCGTACGCGGATCATGAACGTGAGCCTGACGGGGATCCCCTTGGGTGAATGGCGTGATCTAACCGATGACGAGTTGATCGACCTGTTCAAGCTGATTGAAAACTCCTCTTCCGAAGCGAAGCCGAAAGCCAGGCCGAAGGCCAAAGCGGCGACTCCCGGCATCAAGCGCCCGGTGGTGAAGATGGAAAATAGCAACGATAAGGGCCGCCCGGCTGGTAACGGGAAACGTTTCACCCAGCCGGGACGTAAAAAGAAAGGGCGTTAACGCCTGCCGCGGGTCGGCGTATTCGCCGACCAGGAAAAGGTCGCTTCCTTATCCGTTTTATAAGCCTGCTGTTTTTTCACCTGGCGGGCTTTCTTCGCTTCCGCTTCACGCTGCGCCATCAGCTTATCGATATATTCCTTTTTCACGCTGTTCGTTTCCGCATTGCTCAGCGGGCGGCCATGCGCAATGCGCGCGCGGTCAAGCAGCGTTTTCAATTCGCGCTGTTCGCGCTCGGTCATCTCTTTTTGTGTAATACGGGGGAGTGCCATGGTGGTGCCCTCAGTCAGACCAGAGCACCCAGTGTACGGCAATCAGCGCAAAATAGAACGCATCCGGAAAGCGCCTCGCAGAATATTTCCCTCGTTGGTGACCAGTGCGCGGGTCTGGCTTAGGGTAACGGCACGCCTACTGGCCAACGACGACAAATTTTGGGCGGGGGATGTATAAAATTTTATACAAGGATGTGGTATGCTCAATCAGCAACAGAGAATGAGGCGTATCGTCTGGATGGGCTCTTCCTTTGACGATCTGCGCCAGTTTCCTGAGGACGTCCGCAGAGATGCCGGATTCCAGCTTTATCGTTTACAGTCGGGTTTAGAGGCTGCGGACTGGAAAGCGATGCCTCAACTGGGGCGGGGCGTTGAAGAAATCCGCCTGCGCCACTTTTCCGGTGCATATCGGGTAATTTATCTGGCCCGTTTTGCAGAGGCGATATATGTCCTGCACTGTTTTAACAAAAAGACGCGGCGTACCGCCGAACACGAAAAACAGATTGTCAGAAACCGTTTGCAGGTAATACAGCAGGAACACAGGAGTCATAAATGAATCGTAAGAGGGTGGATGGTATTCGTCATGTGACCTCTGAAGAGAGCAATATATTCAGTGAACTGGGCTTTGATGATGCTGACGCAGAGCAGCTTCGGGGACAAGCGGAAAAAGAAGTTGAGCAGTTGATGGCGCTTAAACGACAGTTAATGCAGGAAATCGCTGAGTGGATAGATGAACATCAATTGAAGCAGGCCGATGCTGCCGCGAAGTTGAGCATTTCGCGCCCGCGTATTTCAGATGTGGTCAATCAGAAAACCAGTAAGTTTACCCTGGATGCGTTAGTCATGATGTTAATGAAGTTAGGTAAACCAGTACGTTTGCAGATTGGATAACGCACACGCCCGGGCCTGCGCCCGGACGTATCACGCTCAGCGCTTGTCGGCTTTTTTGGCGATAGGCTTTCCTGACCAGTACCCGGCCAGCAGCGAACCGGACAGGTTATGCCAGACGGAGAACAGCGCGCCTGGCAGCGCCGCCAGCGGGCCGAAGTAAATTTTACCCAGCGCGGCCGCCAGGCCAGAGTTCTGCATCCCCACCTCGATCGCCAGCGTACGGCAGGTGGATTCATCAAAACCAAACAGACGTCCGCCCCAGTAGCCGCCAAGCAGGCCAATGGTGTTATGCAGGATCACCGCGATAATCACCACCAGGCCGACGGAGGCGATATGGGCGGCGGAACCCGCCACCACCGCGCTGATGATCGCCAGTATGCATACCATCGAGAAAGCGGGCAGGAACGGCTCTACCGCTTTCACCACCTTCGGCAGCAGATGATGGACAATCAGTCCCAGCGCGATGGGGATGACCACAATCTGCAGAATGCTGAGCAACATGCCCATGACGTCGACCTGAATATGCGCGTCGACGTACAGACGGGTGAGCAGCGGTGTCGCCACGACGCCGACGAGGGTGGAGACCGAGGAGATAGTCACCGACAGCGCCACATCCCCTTTGGCAAGAAAGATCATCACGTTGGAGGCAGTCCCGCTGGCGACGCTGCCGACCAGCACCATCCCGGCGGAAAGCTCCGGCGGCATATGAAACAGCAGCGCCAGCAGCCAGGCGGCGAGCGGCATCACCAGATAATGGAGAAAGATCCCTGCAGCGACCGGCGCCGGGCGCGACAGGACGCGTTTGAAATCCTCCAGCTTCAGATGCACACCCATACCGAACATGATCAGCATCAGCAGGGTGGTAACCCATGGGCCAATTGGGGTGAAGGTGGTGGGGGTGTAATAGGCCAGAACGGAGAGCAGCAGTGCCCATAACGGGAACAGCCGCGTCAGAGTTGCGAGCATGTTGTGTTCCTTGCGATACGCGAACCGGGCCTCGCCATCCCGATGGGGCGGCGAGCAGGTCCGCTGGTTGTGTTGATGTTGTTATAAAAAAGCCGGGTTCGAGCCCGGCTATAGGTATTGTTTATCGTGCTAAGAAATTTTATTCAAACAAATTATGATGCAGCTTCTGCACCACCTTCTCCGCATCGGCGCCAGGCACCAGGAAGCAGAGGTTATGGCTGGAGGCGCCATAGCAGATCATGCGGATATTAAACGGCTCGAGGACGCCAAAGACCTCTTTGCCGACGCCGCAGGCTTTCGACAGCTCATTGCCAATCAGGGCCACCAGCGCCAGGTCTTCCTCCACTTCCACGCGGCACAGCGAGGAGAGTTCAGTCAGCAGCGCCTGGGTCAGCAGGGTATCGCCTGCAGAGGTTGAGCCGGTGGTATCCATAGTCAGGGCCACGCTCACTTCGGAGGTGGTGATCAAATCGACGGAGATATTATGGCGCGCCAGAATGCCGAACACTTCGGCGAGGAAGCCGCGGGAGTGCAGCATATTCAGGCTGTGCAGCGTCAGCAGCGTCTGACGGCGACGCAGGGCCAGGGCGCGGAACAGCGGCGGGTTCTCGGTGGTTTTACACACCAGCGTACCGCCCGCTTTAGGCTCTTTACTCGAGCCGACAAACACCGGAATATCGCTGCGCACGGCAGGCAGCAGGGTCGCCGGGTGCAGCACTTTGGCGCCAAAGGTGGCCATTTCCGCTGCCTCTTCAAAGGCGATGACGTCGATGCGTTTCGCCGCTGGCGCCACGCGCGGATCGGTCGTATAGATCCCGGGCACATCGGTCCAGATATCGACGCGGGTGGCATTCAGCGCTTCGCCGAGCAGAGCGGCGGTATAATCGCTACCGCCGCGGCCGAGGGTGGTGGTTCGGCCTTTCGCTTCGCTGCCGATAAAGCCCTGCGTCACCACCAGGCCTTCCGCCAGGCGCGGCGCCAGCAGCTGCTGGGTCAGTTCGGCGACGGCGGCGATGTCCGGTTCGGCGCGGCCAAAGCGATCGTTAGTGCGCAGCACTTTACGGGCGTCAAACCACTGCGCCTGAATACCGCGTTCACGCAGAATTTCTACAAACAGCAGGGTGGACATCAGTTCGCCATGGCTGACCAGTTCGTCGGTCAGGGCGGTCGAGGAGGCGAGCGCGGCGGCTTCCGCCAGCGTCGTGATATTTTCCAGCAGGCGCTCAATCTCTTCGCGGATCACGTTGGGATAGCGCAAACGCTCCAGAATATTGAACTGGATCTGGCGCAGAGCATCCAGCTGGGAAAAACGTTCGGTGGGTTCCAGCCCTCCCGCTAAGGCCACCAGAATGTTGGTCACGCCGGCAGAGGCGGAGAGCACAACAATACGGGTATTGGCATCGAGCAGCGCCACATCGATGCTGCGGTTCATAGCGTCAAAATCGGCAACGCTGGTGCCGCCAAATTTGGCGACGACTAGATCTGTCATAACAACCTCGTGTCAGGGGGCCTGACTTATTAAAACGATTCCTGAACACCGATCGTGGCAGGGGCTGGACGCCGCCGGATCGCAACAAAATGTCTTAATAAGCCAGGCCAAATTATTCAGCCATGGCACAAGGGAAGAGCGATAAACAGGGTGGCGCAGAGTGATAAACAACTACGATGTCACCCAGAAGTGCTCCACCTTGTAGACCCGACTCACCGCTCTGGGCGCTGAGGTGTTCGGGTATGAAACGCCCGACTGCGAACGTTTCTGGTGACAACCCAGGGGATTCAGCCCCTGTGGCCGGTGAGGAGCGTGACCAGACGCTCTTTCACCTCGGCGTTGCTCCCCCTCACGTATTTTCCCCGGACTGGTTCCTCCAATACGGTTACCTGGGCAACGCACCTCTTCTGGCAATTACCGACGTCTTTCACCTGGCCGGGGGAACAGGGACATTATATCCCCCGCGAATACCCTTTCGCTGTAGCGTGAAATGCGCGAGCAATAGATACCTACCAATACGTAAGCACTGCGGATATATAAAGGCTTAACACCAGCTATGTCAACGCTGCGGTTATGCGGATTTTTCATGCCCCTGCGGCTAACAGAAAAAAGCCTTATGATAGCTATACTAATGGGGCTTTTTACTCCGTTTTGACCCGATTCCTGACCGGCGTCAGGGACAAGTCACAAAAATCATCACAATTTTCCGTCACCGGCGCTACAATCGACCGAAGTCACAATCTCAAATCAGAAGAGTATTGCTAATGAAAAACATCAACCCAACGCAGACCTCTGCCTGGCAGGCATTACAGAAACACTTCGACGAAATGAAAGATGTCACTATCAGCGAGCTGTTCGCCAAAGATAGCGACCGTTTTTCTAAGTTTTCCGCGACGTTCGACGATCTGATGCTGGTGGACTTCTCCAAAAACCGCATCACCGAAGAGACGCTGGCTAAACTGCAGGATCTGGCGAAAGAGACCGATCTGGCAGGCGCCATTAAATCGATGTTCTCCGGCGAAAAGATCAACCGTACCGAAGACCGTGCGGTCCTGCACGTCGCGCTGCGCAACCGCAGCAATACGCCGATTGTGGTTGATGGCAAAGATGTGATGCCGGAAGTGAACGCTGTGCTGGAGAAGATGAAAACCTTCTCAGAAGCGATTATCTCCGGTAGCTGGAAAGGCTATACCGGCAAACCGATCACCGACGTGGTTAACATTGGTATCGGCGGTTCCGACCTCGGTCCGTTCATGGTCACCGAAGCGCTGCGTCCGTACAAAAACCACCTCAACATGCACTTTGTCTCCAACGTCGATGGCACCCACATCGCCGAAGTGCTGAAGAACGTGGATCCGGAAACGACCCTGTTCCTGGTGGCGTCCAAGACCTTCACCACCCAGGAGACCATGACCAACGCCCACAGCGCGCGCGACTGGTTCCTGGCGACCGCGGGCGACGACAAGCACGTGGCTAAACACTTCGCGGCGCTTTCTACCAACGCGAAAGCAGTTGGCGAGTTCGGCATCGACACCGCCAACATGTTCGAATTTTGGGACTGGGTTGGCGGCCGCTACTCCCTGTGGTCGGCGATTGGCCTGTCCATCATTCTCTCCGTGGGCTTCGACAACTTCGTTGAGCTGCTGTCCGGCGCGCATGCGATGGATAAACACTTCTCCACCACCCCGGCGGAGAAAAACCTGCCGGTGCTGCTGGCGCTGATCGGTATCTGGTACAACAACTTCTTCGGAGCAGAAACCGAAGCGATTCTGCCGTACGACCAGTACATGCACCGTTTTGCCGCCTACTTCCAGCAGGGCAACATGGAGTCCAACGGTAAGTATGTTGACCGTAACGGCCACGCGGTAGACTACCAGACTGGCCCGATCATCTGGGGTGAGCCGGGCACCAACGGTCAGCACGCGTTCTACCAGCTGATCCACCAGGGCACCAAAATGGTACCGTGCGATTTCATCGCCCCGGCTATCACCCACAACCCGCTGTCCGACCATCATCCGAAGCTGCTGTCCAACTTCTTCGCTCAGACCGAGGCCCTGGCTTTCGGTAAATCCCGTGAAGTGGTCGAGCAGGAATATCGCGATCAGGGTAAAGATCCGGCGACCCTGGAGCACGTGGTGCCGTTCAAAGTGTTCGAAGGCAACCGCCCGACGAACTCCATCCTGCTGCGTGAAATCACCCCGTTCAGCCTCGGGGCGTTGATTGCCCTGTATGAACACAAGATCTTCACCCAGGGGGCGATCCTCAACATCTTCACCTTTGACCAGTGGGGCGTTGAGCTGGGCAAACAGCTGGCTAACCGCATCCTGCCGGAGCTGAAAGACGGCAGCGAAGTTAGCAGCCACGACAGCTCGACTAACGGCCTGATTAACCGTTATAAAGCCTGGCGCGCATAACGCTTGCGCAACTAAGACGGAATGCCGACCCTTTGGTCGGCATTTTTATTTATAGCCGCCGCAGCAGCCTCGCCGGATTCCCCGCCCACACCCCTTTCTCGGTAATGGACTTCGTTACCACGCTGCCTGCGCCTATCACCACCCCATCGCAGATGCTGACGGCCAGAATCGTGGCGCCGCTGCCGATCGACACGTCATCGCCAATCTCAATTCGCCCCCAGCTGGCGCGGTCGGCATTCGGTTTGCCGTCGCGAAACAGGTCGTTGGCAAACATCACGCCGTGACCGATAAAGCAGCGCTGGCCAATGGTGACGTACTCGCAGATAAAAGTATGGGACTGAATTTTACTGTTCGCGCCAATGCGGGTATTGCCCTGGATCTCAACGAACGGCCCGACGAAGACGTTATCGCCAAGGACACAGTCGTACAGGTTGGCGGGCTGGTAGATCACCACGTTCTCACCGCTGGTGACGTTGCGGATCGCCGTTTCCCGAAGGGTATGCATAGTGCCTCTCAGATCGGTTTGGCCAGAATATGTAAGGTGCTTTGCTGGCTGGCGGAATGAAATGCGACATCTTTCACGTGCTGCATCCCCTGACGTTCGTAAAAGCGGCGCGCAGCGGGGTTATCGGCGAGCACTTCCAGCCACAGCCAGCGTTCACCGGCCGCTTTTGCTCTCGCCTCGACGGCGCGAAATATCTGCTCGCCGTAGCGTCGGCCCGTTGTGTCAGGCAGCAGATAGAGCTTATGCAACAGCGTACCGGACGGACCTTCAGGACTTATCGCCTGACGACAGGCGTATTTCGCAAAGCCGACAGGGTGGGGGGCTTCAGCAATCAACCAACAGCACTGGGAATCGGTCAGGCTGCGTTGCAGCGAGGCCAGGGAATACTCTTGTTGCAGGTAGCACGCCAGCTCGTCGGCGTTATGCCAGAGGTGAGCAAAGTGATGGCGATAGCTGGCATTGCCCATTTCATTGAGTAAAGCCGCATCCTCTGCGCGTGCGGTACGAATCTTCAGCATGGTTGTTTCCTTTTTAACCCGTCCGTCTGGGCTGTGATTGTTACATCTTCGCCGGTGGTGGCAAAAAGTTAGCGAATAATGTCGATCTGGATCACATTTTTGCGTTATACAGGTCTCAAAGAAGCATAATGATGAGGGGTATTTATGTCGTCGGTTTATCGTCCGCTGGTGAATTTTATCGCCACCGCGATGCAAACGGTTTTGAATCTTGGGCTGCTGTGCCTGGGGATTATTTTGATCGTCTTCCTCGGGAAAGAGACGCTGCATCTGGCCGATGTCCTCTTTACCCCGGAGCCGACCAGTAAGTACCGGCTGGTGGAAGGTCTGGTGGTCTACTTCCTCTACTTCGAGTTTATCGCGCTGATCGTCAAGTATTTTCAGTCGGGGTTCCACTTCCCGCTGCGCTATTTCGTCTATATCGGCATCACCGCGATTGTGCGCCTGATTATCATCGACCATGAGTCGCCGATGGCGGTGCTAATTTACTCTGCTGCGATCCTGATCCTGGTGATTACGCTCTGGCTGTGTAACTCCAATCGCCTGAAACGCGAATAAAAAAAAGCGGCCTCCAGGGCCGCTGACCAACAGTCACAAATAAAATTTATGTAGGGTCCAGTTGAGGATAGCAGTGGCATTGGCCTTACTTTTTCAGCTGAGGGCGACGGCGACAATACCCGGTTGGGGTCGTGTATTGCGACTAGACCGTCGGCCCTCATCTGAAATTTGGGGCCGGTGTTACAAAAAAAACTTAACCTTTCACCCCACCCGCCGTCAGGCCGTTAACCAGCCAGCGCTGCGCCAGCAGGAAGACGACCGTGATCGGGATGGCGGAGAGCACCGCCGCAGCGGCGAAGTCGCCCCACAGATAGTTCTGCGGGTTGAGATACTGTTGCATACCTACCGCCAGGGTATAGCTGTTCACATCGCGCAGCAGCAGTGAGGCGACGGGCACTTCGGTGATGGCTGCGATGAACGACAGAATAAACACCACCGCCAGAATCGGCACCGACAGCGGCAGCAGCACGAGGCGGAAAGCCTGCCATGGAGTCGCGCCATCCAGCGCCGCCGCTTCTTCCAGCGAACCATCGATGGTTTCGAAGTAGCCTTTAATCGTCCAGACGTGCAGCGCGATACCGCCCATATAAGCGAAGATCACGCCGCCGTGGGTGTTGAGGCCGACGAACGGGATGTACTGGCCCAGGCGATCAAACAACGCATACAGAGCCACCAGCGACAGCACCGCCGGGAACATCTGGAAAATCAGCATCCCTTTCAGCAGGGTCGCTTTCCCCGGGAAGCGCATACGGGCAAAAGCGTAGGCGCAGGTGGTGGAGAGGGCGACGATACCGATCGCGGTAATGCCGGCGACCTTAATCGAGTTCCACAGCCACAGCAGCACCGGGAACGGCGGCGGCGTGACACGGCCATCGGCGTGTTCGACGCTGAAGCCTAACGCCAGACGCCAGTGTTCCCAGGAGATGGTATCCGGGATCAGGCTGCCGGTGGCGAAGTTACCCTCGCGCAGCGAGATGGCGATAACCATCAGCAGCGGAAACATAATCGCCGCGATAAAAATCAGTAGCAGGAGATGCGTAGTAAAGAGACGCAGCTTTTGAGATTTGGGTTGGACCATAGCCATTATCGTTATCTCCCTTAATCAAACTTCATGCGCGTGGCTTTCAGATTCACAATCGCTAACGCGCCAACCAGCAGGAAGATAAGCGTTGCGATAGCCGCCGCCAGGCCGAAGTCCTGACCGCCGCCGCCTTCAAAGGCGATGCGATAGGTGTAGCTCACCAGCAGGTCGGTATAACCGGCCGGGGTGGTGGTGCCGAGACGGTCCGGGCCACCGTTGGTCAACAGCTGAATCAGCACAAAGTTGTTAAAGTTAAAGGCGAAGCTGGCGATCATCAGCGGTGTCAGCGGTTTGATCAGCAGCGGCAGCGTAATTTTAAAGAAGTTCTGGAACGGACCGGCGCCATCCATCGCCGACGCTTCGTACAGATCGTCCGGAATCGCCTTCAGCAACCCCATGCACAGGATCATCATGTACGGATAGCCCAGCCAGGTATTGACGATGATGATCATGGTGCGCGCGGTGGTCGGGTCGCTAAACCAGGCCGGCTTAATGCCGAACAGCGCGCTGAGCATCATATTGATTTCACCAAAGCTCTGGTTGAACAGCCCTTTGAAAATCAGAATCGAAATAAACGACGGTACGGCATACGGCAGAATCAACAGGACGCGGTAAATTGCTTTGCCTTTCAGTGCTTCCCACTGCACCAGACAAGCCAGCACCATTCCCACGGCCACGGTCAAAATCACCGTCAGCACCGAGAACACCACGGTCCAGACGAAAATAGCGAAGAACGGTTTCTGGATACCTTCGTCCTGGAAGACGCGAGTGAAGTTATCCCAGCCGATCGTCACGGTGTAGCCCGGGCTCAGCTTTTCAGTGCCCCAGCTGCCGTCGGCGTTAATCGCCTGGTAGAAGCCTACGTCATTGTTCGGGCGGTATTTAACGTGGGTCTGATTGTTGGTCAGCACCCCATCTTCGCTAAGCGTATACAGCGGTTGAGTGCCAGAGAACTGACGCAGCGAGCTCATGATCACTTTGCTGTCATCCGGCAGCACCGCGGTCAGTTGGTTCAGCGCGGTGCGGTTCTGGGTAATGACGCGCAGGCTGACGCGCTCGCCTTCCGGCAGGGCATCGGTTTCTTTTAACGCCAGCTTCTGCTCACCGCCGAATTTAAAAGCGTCGGAAAGGTAGTTTTTACCGCTCTCGCCGTCGGTCAGGGCCAGTTTCCACTCGTCCCCCGCCGGGATCAGCGTGAAGTTATAGGCTTTGCCAGCCTGGAAAGAGCGATCCATCAGCACCTGCTGCGCACGTTCAAAGGTCAGCTGGTTGGTGCTGCTGTAGTTAGTGAAGGCGATGGCAATGGTACAGATCAGCGGAAACAGGACGAACAGACCCATGCCGGCGAGGCCGGGATAGACATAGCGCCAGGCATAAGCCTTGCGATTAGCGAAAATATACAGGCCAACTGAGCTTAAAATCAGCGTCATGATGGCGAACAGGTACTCCCCCTGGGCGTACATCAAAACAACAAGGTAACCCACCAGCAGGCACAGTAAGCCAATCACAGACCATGTGAGTTGCGGACTTTGCCACCAGTGTTTCTTTTTAACGGCATCCATGGGGATCATCCTCTACAGCGGTGAAAACTTATTTGTCAGGTGGCGCTTCGCTTACCTGACCTACGGTCCGAGCCGCAGTGGTAGGGCGGGTAAGCGCAAGCGCCACCCGCCGTTTTCTTACTTGGTGATACGGCTCTGTGCATCCTTCAGTGCAGCATCGACCGTCTGGCGACCGCTGGCGGCGTTGATTACCGCGGTACGAACGGCATACCAGAAGGCAGACATCTGCGGGATGTTAGGCATGATTTCGCCATTCTGGGCGTTCGCCATGGTGGCGGCGATGCGCGGATCTTTTTCCAGTTTCTCCTGGAAGGATTTCAGCGCGACAGCACCCAGCGGTTTGTCGTTGTTAACCGCTTCCAGACCCTGATCGGTCATCAGGTAGTTTTCGAGGAACTCTTTCGCCAGCTCTTTGTTCGGGCTGGCGGCGTTGATACCGGCGCTCAGCACGCCAACGAACGGTTTCGATGGTTTGCCTTTAAAGGTCGGCAGCAGGGCGACGCCGTAATTAACCTTGCTCTTATCAATGTTAGACCACGCCCACGGACCGTTGATGGTCATGGCGGTTTCGCCTTTGTTGAAGGCGGCTTCCGCGATGGAGTAATCCGTGTCGGCATTCATGTGCTTGTTCTTGATCAGGTCAACCAGGAAGGTGAGACCCGCTTTCGCGCCTGCGCTGTCTACGCCGACGTTTTTCACGTCATATTTGCCGTTTTCAAACTTGAAGGCGTACCCGCCGTCGGCAGCGATCAGCGGCCAGGTGAAGTACGGTTCTTGCAGGTTGAACATCAGCGCGCTCTTACCTTTCGCTTTCAGCGCTTTATCCAGCGCCGGGATCTCTTCCCAGGTTTTCGGCGGGTTCGGCACCAGGTCCTTGTTATAAATCAGGGACAGGGCTTCAACCGCCACCGGATAGGCGATCAGTTTGCCGTTAAAGCGCACGGCATCCCAGGTGAAGGGATAGAGTTTGTCCTGGAACGCTTTGTCCGGGGTGATTTCAGCCAGCAGGCCGGACTGTGCGTAGCCGCCGAAACGGTCATGCGCCCAGAAGATGATGTCCGGGCCGTCGCCGGTCGCCGCAACCTGCGGGAACTTCTCTTCCAGCTTGTCCGGATGCTCTACGGAAACTTTAATGCCGGTGTCTTTTTCAAACTTTTTACCCACTTCAGCGAGGCCGTTATAGCCTTTGTCGCCGTTAATCCAGATAACCAGCTTACCTTCTTCAATTTTTGCGAGGGCAGAGGCGGAAAACATCATCGTGGTCAGTGCTGACAGCGCGAGGATGCGAGCGCCAGTTTTGATTTTCATATACCCGTCCTATTTGGTGATGTACTCGTGGATACACTTCGGTGGCTTAACGATGATGAGTTTCCTTTTTTAACAACCCCTTTCCATCCTCCCCAGGTCTACGCCCCACCCGCTGGTTGTGTGATCTCCATTGCAAAAACGGCCGTATTGCGTCCTGGAGCACAGAAAAAAGTGCCCAATTTTGTCGTCCCCATCACGAAATCACGCTGCGTCCGCCATCCCCCGCGGCGAGAGGCAATCTCTCATCCTCCCATCTCCTCCCCCATAAAAAAGCCGGGGGGTGGAGGATTTGCCAGCCTAAGGAATGCCGCATAGTCGACCCATCTTGAATGTGTCTTTAAGTGACAGGTTGTAACGAAGGGAGAAGGGCATGGCGAGCGTACAGCTGCGAAATGTAACGAAAGCCTGGGGCGACGTGGTGGTATCTAAAGATATCAATCTCGAGATCCAGGATGGGGAGTTCGTCGTGTTTGTTGGACCGTCGGGCTGCGGCAAATCCACCCTGCTGCGTATGATTGCCGGACTGGAAACCGTCACCAGCGGCGATCTGTTTATTGGCGATACCCGGATGAACGACGTGCCGCCAGCCGAACGTGGCATCGGCATGGTATTCCAGTCATATGCGCTTTATCCCCATCTTTCCGTTGCCGAAAATATGTCTTTCGGCCTCAAGCTGGCCGGCGCGAAAAAAGAGGTTATTAACCAGCGTGTGACTCAGGTGGCTGAGGTCTTACAGCTGGCGCATCTCCTGGAGCGTAAACCGAAAGCGCTTTCCGGTGGTCAGCGCCAGCGTGTGGCGATCGGTCGTACGCTGGTGGCAGAGCCAAGCGTCTTCCTGCTGGATGAACCGCTCTCTAACCTGGATGCCGCCCTGCGCGTCCAGATGCGTATCGAGATCTCCCGTCTGCATAAGCGACTGGCCCGCACCATGATTTATGTCACCCACGATCAGGTGGAAGCGATGACCCTCGCCGACAAGATCGTGGTTCTGGACGCCGGCCGTGTGGCGCAGGTCGGGAAACCGCTGGAGCTCTATCACTATCCGGCTGACCGCTTCGTTGCTGGCTTTATCGGTTCGCCGAAGATGAACTTCCTGCCGGTCAAAGTCACGGCGACGGCTATCGATCAGGTGCAGGTAGAACTGCCGAACCGTCAGCAAGTCTGGCTGCCGGTGGACAGCGCCAACGTTCAGGTGGGCGCCAACATGTCCTTAGGTATCCGCCCGGAGCATTTACTGCCCAGCGATATCGCCGATGTGACCCTCGAAGGCGAGGTTCAGGTCGTCGAACAGCTCGGTCATGAAACGCAAATTCATATCCAGATCCCCGCCATCCGTCAGAACCTGGTTTACCGCCAGAACGACGTGGTGTTGGTAGAAGAGGGAGCCACATTCGCCATCGGTTTGCCGCCAGAACGTTGCCACTTATTCCGTGAGGATGGCACCGCTTGTCGTCGGCTGCATAAAGAGCCGGGCGTGTAAGGCTTCCCATTAAAAAAAGGCGCGAACCCGGCAGGCGGTACACCGGCGAAGCGTTCAAAGAAAAGCAATGATCTCAGGAGATAGAATGATGATTACTCTGCGCAAACTTCCTCTGGCGGTCGCCGTCGCAGCAGGCGTAATGTCTGCTCAGGCGCTGGCTGTCGATTTCCATGGCTACGCGCGTTCCGGCATTGGCTGGACCGGCAGCGGCGGCGAGCAACAGTGCTTCAAAGCGACCGGTGCTCAAAGTAAATACCGTCTTGGTAACGAATGTGAAACCTATGCGGAACTGAAGCTGGGCCAGGAACTGTGGAAAGAAGGGGATAAGAGTTTTTATTTCGATACTAACGTTGCCTATTCCGTGAATCAGGAAGATGACTGGGAAAGCACCTCTCCGGCGTTCCGTGAAGCCAACATCCAGGGTAAAAACCTGATCGACTGGCTGCCGGGCTCCACGCTGTGGGCGGGTAAACGCTTCTATCAGCGTCATGACGTTCACATGATCGACTTCTACTACTGGGATATCTCCGGCCCGGGTGCAGGTCTGGAAAACGTTGACCTTGGCTTCGGTAAGCTCTCTCTGGCCGCTACCCGTAACTCAGAAAGCGGCGGTTCTTATACCTTCTCCAGCGATGACACCAAAAAATATGCAGCGAAAACGGCCAACGACGTCTTTGACATCCGTCTGGCGGGCCTGGAAACCAACCCGGGCGGCGTGCTGGAGTTAGGCGTCGATTACGGCCGCGCGAACCCGCAGGATGACTACCGCCTGGAAGACGGCGCGTCGAAAGACGGCTGGATGTGGACCGGTGAACATACTCAGTCCATCTGGGGCGGCTTCAACAAGTTTGTCGTTCAGTACGCGACCGACGCAATGACCTCCTGGAACAGCGGCCACTCTCAAGGGACCAGCATCGATAACAACGGCAGCATGATCCGCGTTCTGGATCACGGTGCGATGGACTTCAACGATGACTGGGGCCTGATGTACGTGGCAATGTACCAGGACGTGGACCTGGACAGCAAAAACGGTTCGACCTGGTACACCGTGGGTGTCCGTCCGATGTACAAATGGACGCCGATCATGAGCACCCAGCTGGAAATCGGTTACGACAACGTGAAATCCCAGCGTACCAGCGAAAACAACAACCAGTACAAAATTACTCTGGCTCAACAGTGGCAGGCAGGCAACAGCGTCTGGTCTCGTCCGGCTATCCGTATTTTCGCAACCTACGCGAAGTGGGATGAAAACTGGGGTTACAGCAACGCCTCCGGTCTGCAGACCAAAGACAGCAGCGGAAGCGGCATGTACACCTCCAGCCGCGGTGACGACAGCGAAGTTACCTTCGGTGCCCAGATGGAAGTGTGGTGGTAATACCGTCCGCAGGACGGGTGTAACCTGGGAGGGGCGTCAGCCCCTCCTGACTATTCAGGGTTAGCGCGCTATTGCCTGGCTACCGCTAAACCGATGCTATCCAAGGTGAGAAGAATGAAAATGAAGAAAACTCTCGTCGCTCTGTGTTTATCCGCAGGGATGTTGGCATGCGTGCCGGGGATGAGCCTTGCCGATGTTAACTTTGTACCGCAGAACACCAGCGCCGCGCCGTCTATTCCAGCCAGCGCGCTGCAGCAGCTGATCTGGACGCCTGCCGATCAATCAAAGACGCAGAGCGTTGATTTAACCACCGGCGGTCAACGCCTGGATGTCCCGGGGATCGTCGGACCGGTCGCCGCCTGGAGCGTACCGGCCAATATCGGTGAGCTGACCCTGACGCTCGACAGCGAACTGAACAAACATAAGCAGATTTTTGCGCCGAACGTGCTGATTCTGGATCAGAACATGACGCCAGCGGCGTTCTTCCCCAGCAACTACTTTACCTATCAGCAGCCGGGCGTCATGACCGCTGACCGCCTGGGCGGCGTGATGCGCCTGACCCCGGCGCTGGGCCAGCAAAAACTCTATGTGCTGGTGTTTACCACTGAAAAAGATCTCCAGCAGACCACGACCCTACTGGATCCGGCGAAAGCCTATGCCAAAGGCGCCGGCAATGCGGCCCCGGATATCCCGGATCCGATCGCTAAACATACCACCGATGGCGTGCTGAAGCTGAAAGTGAAAACCAATAGCACCTCCAGCGTGCTGGTGGGCCCGCTGTTCGGCTCCTCCGGCCCGGGTCCGGTCACCGTAGGCAATACCGCCGCGCCGGTGGCCGCGCCAGCCGCCGCTGCTGCTGCTGCACCGGCAGCCACAAGCGAACCGATGCTCAGCGATACCGAAACCTACTTCAACAACGGTATTAAGCAGGCGGTGAAACAAGGTGACATCGACAAAGCTCTGAAATTGATGAACGAAGCTGAGCGCCTCGGCTCGAAATCCGCTCGTTCCACCTTTATCAGCAGTGTAAAAGGCAAGGGGTAATCGTCTCCCCACAATGCTGATGTTTAGGCACAGCCTTTAGGTGCATCCTTCGGGATGCACCTTTTTTTGCACGCGCGGCAGCCTGTTGCATGGCTGTTGCGTGAATGATCGTATATTGACGTTTGCCCGCCACCAACCGCCTATTCTGCGATACAATGCTTTCACGTTATGTACCGGAGAATCAGGCATGTCCCATCCTGCGCTTACGCGACTGCGTGCGCTGCGCTATTTTGCCGTTATGCCATCCCTGGCGCCGCCCCTGAGTGACTGGCTGCTGCTGGAGGACTCAATGACCCAGCGCTTTGAGCAACAAGGAAAGCAGGTCACCGTGACCCTGATTAACGAAGGGTATATTGAGCGTGAGGCGCTGACTGACGAAGCGGTGCTGCTACCTGATGAGCCGCGCTACTGGCTGCGGGAGATTATACTCAATGCCGATGGCGAACCCTGGCTGGCCGGGCGCACGGTGGTGCCGGAGTCAACACTGTGTGGTCCGGAGCTGGCGCTACAGCAGCTCGGGCAGATCCCGCTGGGCCGATACCTGTTCACGTCGTCGACATTAAGCCGCGATTTTATTGAAATTGGTCGCGATGCAGCGCTGTGGGGGCGTCGTTCCCGCCTGCGGCTGAGCGGCAAACCCCTGCTGCTGACCGAGCTGTTTTTGCCTGCGTCGCCGTTGTACTAAGAGGAAGAAAAAATGGAGTGGAGTCTGTCGCAGAATAAGCTGTTGGCGTTTCATCGCCTGATGCGCACTGACAAACCGATCGGCGCTTTGCTGCTGCTGTGGCCGACGCTGTGGGCGCTGTGGGTGGCCTCGCCGGGCGTCCCGCCGCTGTGGATCCTGGCGGTATTCGTCGCCGGCGTCTGGCTGATGCGCGCCGCCGGCTGCGTGGTGAATGACTATGCCGATCGAAAATTTGATGGTCACGTAAAGCGTACCGCCCGTCGTCCGCTACCGAGCGGCGACGTTACCGAGAAAGAGGCGCGAACGCTGTTTATCGTTCTGGTGTTGCTCTCCTTCCTGCTGGTGCTCACCCTCAACACCATGACCATTCTGCTGTCGGTCGCGGCGCTGGCCCTGGCATGGGTCTACCCGTTTATGAAGCGCTACACTCATCTGCCGCAGGTGGTGCTGGGGGCCGCCTTTGGCTGGTCGATCCCGATGGCCTTCTCGGCCGTTAGCGAATCGCTGCCGCTGAGCTGCTGGCTGATGTTCCTCGCCAACATTCTGTGGGCGGTGGCCTACGATACCCAGTATGCGATGGTGGATCGCGATGACGACGTGAAGATCGGCATCAAGTCCACGGCGATCCTGTTCGGCGAAAACGATCGTCTGATTATCGGTATCCTGCAGGTGGCCGTGCTGGCGCTGATGGGCGCGGTGGGCTGGCTGAATGGGCTGGGCTGGGAATACTACTGGTCGTTGTTTGTCGCGGCAGGTCTGTTTGGCTGGCAGCAGAAGCTTATCTTCAATCGCGAGCGCGATAACTGCTTCAAAGCGTTTATGAACAATAACTACGTCGGGCTGGTGCTATTCCTGGGCCTGGCGATGAGCTACCTGTAATCCCCTGTCAGCTTCCCCCCGGTGTATCGGGGGGAAGCGAGGGCAGAAAACACCGCGTTACGCGTCATCCTGCGTGACGCTTTCAATCGTCAGCCGCACATCCGACGTAATCAAGTCCGCCAGCATCCGATAAACCTTCAGGGTCTCTTCCGGCTCGGCATCGCCGGTGTCGCTAATGTAGCCTTCATCGCGCAGGGTCAGCACCAGGGTGCTGAACACCGCTTTGTCGAAGAACTCCGGCGCGTTAATGCCATGCAGCACCGACAGGCGCTGGGCCACGGTACGACTCTCTTTTTCCAGCGAACTGCGGTTGATTGACGGGTTGGCGCTCAGCAGCCAGAAGGTGATGGCATAGCGCTGCAGCGTCTCGCGCGCGCCCGCGGCCAGCAGTTGCAGGGAGCGAGAGTGCGACGGATTGAGGCTCATCACCTCGCCATCGACGACGATCAGCTCCTGACGCAGCATCTCGGCAATCAATGCATCCACCACCCCGGCCAGCTCTGCTTTCTCCCAGCGCAGGAACAGCTCGGCCTTGAGGAACGGATACAGCGTTTCGACATGGCGCAGCACTTCGGTGCGGCTGAGCTGACGATGCTGAGTCACCAGGGCGGCTAACAGCGACGGTATCACCAGCATATGGGCGATGTTGTTGCGATAGTAGGTCATCAGCACCGCCTGCTCGCGCGGCAGGATGATGATATCGCCGATGGTGTCCTTCTCCACTTCGAACTTGTTCATTTGCAGCGCGTGGTCGATAAGCTCGCTGGCCGAAGCGGAAGGTGTCGTCGCATCTGGCGAATAGGGCACATTGCGCAGCAGCGCGAGGTAGCACTCCAGCTGTTGGGTGAGCTGCTCCCGGGTCAGTGAACGCTGACGCGAGGCCAGCAGCGCCGTGCAGCACAGGTTCATGGCGTTGGCCGCGCCGGCGTTGTTGATGCGCACCATCAGGTCAGCGGCGATGTTGTTCACCGTTGGCGTCAGCCAGGAAGGGCGGATGGCTTCGATCGGGTCGATGGCTTCCCGCCACTCCGGCACATGGTGGTTAAGGTAGGTCATCAGCGGCAGTGGTTCGCCGAAGTTGACATAGCCCTGGCCAAGGTTGCGCAGCTTGCTCAAGCCACGCACCATCTGCGGCAGGCTCTCTTTCTCTTTGGTGGCGCCGCGCAGCTCTTTAGCGTAGGTGCCTACTTCCATCACGTGTTCATAGCCGATGTAGATAGGCACCAGAGTGATCGGCCGGGTGCCGCCGCGCAGCATCGCCTGGATGGTCATCGACAGCGTACCGGTCTTCGGATCGAGCAGACGGCCGGTACGGGAGCGGCCGCCTTCGACGAAATACTCGACGGAATAGCCGCGGCTGAACAGCTCGCCAAGATATTCACGGAACACCGTGGAGTAGAGCTTGTTGCCCTTAAAGGTGCGACGGATGAAGAACGCGCCCAGGCGGCGGAAGATCGGCCCGGCAGGCCAGAAGTTGAGGTTGATGCCCGCCGCGATATGCGGTGGCACCAGGCCCTGATGATACAGGACGTAGGAGAGCAGCAGATAGTCCATGTGGCTGCGGTGGCAGGGGACATAGACAATCTCATGGCCGTCGTGAGCCAACTGGCGCACGCGCTCGGCGTTATGCACGTTGATCCCCTGGTACAGGCGGTTCCAGGTGAAGCCGAGAATGCGGTCGGTCAGGCGGATCATCTCATACGAGAAGTTCGCGGCAATCTCTTCCATCAGCGCGATAGCGTTCTGCTGAGCCTTCTCATGCGAAATTTTCTTGCTGCGCGCTTCGTCTTCCACCGCGCGGGCAATCGCTTTCGAGGCCAGCAGTTTATTAAACAGATCCTGGCGAGCCGGCAGACGCGGGCCGACGGCGGCCAGGCGCTGGCGGGCAAAGTGCATCCGGGCGACGCGAGCCAGCTTCTGGGCGATGATCTTATCGGTACCGTGCTCATCCGCCATGCGGCGCAGCGACACGGAAGGCGAGAAACGCACGAAACTGTCGCGGCCGAGCCAGGAGACGGCGAAAAATTTCTGGATACCGTTCAGCATCCGCAGCGGCGGATTGACTTCTCCTTTCTCACGACCCGGCGAGCGGCCGAACATGACCGAAACCGGCACCATTTGCACATCGAGGTCCGGATGGTTGCGGTGCAGATCGAGGTAGTCGTGGAACAGCTTGATGGACTCTTCTTTTGGCGTGTAATAGGTAAACACGCGCGGCCCACCGTGGATGAATACGTAACGCGGCAGCAGCGCGCCGTCGATCTCCAGCGGTTCAAGCGGGTCGGGTAAATCATGCGCCAGGCATTGGGCGCGCAGCGTCAGCAGGTCCGCCTTGGAATTATAGGGCAGGACGTACATGACCGGACGCGAGGTATCGAGTCCTAATTCCTGGGCAGGCTCTGCCGGAATAGACTTGCTTTTTACCAGCACCCGTAATGGTAAATTCAGTAATTTATAGTAAATTCGTTGCCAGCCGGACATAAACGATGTGAAGCCTCTGGTTAATCATGCAAATGCGCGGCAAGAATAACAGAAAGTGGGCAAAATTTCCGTTACCACGCGGCAAACGCGTACACTCATCGACGTCATTTACGTAAAAAGGTTTTGTGATGGCCAATAATACCACCGGGTTAACCCGAATCATTAAGGCGGCAGGTTACTCCTGGAAAGGATTTCGCGCAGCGTGGATCAACGAGGCCGCGTTTCGTCAGGAAGGTATCGCCGCCATCGTGGCCGTCGCGATAGCCTGCTGGCTGGACGTCGACGCCATTACCCGCGTATTGCTGATTGGGTCGGTCCTGCTAGTGATGATAGTCGAAATTCTCAACAGCGCGATTGAGGCGGTCGTGGACCGTATAGGCTCGGAATATCATGAGCTTTCAGGGCGCGCCAAAGACATGGGATCGGCGGCGGTCCTGCTGGCGATTATCATCGCACTGATCACCTGGGGAACGCTGCTGTGGAGCCATTATCATTAACGTTCTTCGCTAAGCCTCGCAAAATATAAACAATCTGCCGATTTTTGTGTGCCATGTGGTTCCAAAATCACCGGTAGCTGTATATACTCACAGCATAACTGTATATACACCCAGGGGGCGGAATGAAAGCGTTAACGACCAGGCAGCAAGAGGTGTTTGATCTCATTCGGGATCATATCAGCCAGACGGGCATGCCGCCGACGCGTGCGGAAATTGCTCAGCGCTTGGGGTTCCGTTCCCCAAACGCGGCGGAAGAACACCTGAAAGCGCTGGCGCGTAAAGGCGCGATCGAGATCGTCTCCGGTGCTTCTCGCGGTATCCGCCTGCTGACGGAAGAAGAACATGGCCTGCCGCTGATCGGCCGCGTCGCCGCCGGCGAGCCGCTGCTGGCGCAGCAGCACATTGAGGGGCACTATCAGGTCGACCCGTCGATGTTTAAACCCAACGCGGATTTCCTGCTGCGCGTCAGCGGCATGTCGATGAAAGACATCGGTATCCTTGATGGCGATCTGCTGGCGGTCCACAAAACCCAGGACGTGCGTAACGGCCAGGTGGTGGTAGCGCGCATTGACGACGAAGTGACGGTGAAGCGCCTGAAAAAGCAAGGTAACGTCGTCGAACTGTTGCCGGAAAACAGCGAATTTACCCCTATCGTTGTCGATCTGCGTCAGCAGAGTTTTACCATTGAGGGTCTGGCCGTTGGCGTGATCCGTAATGGAGAATGGCTGTAACGCCTGCCCCTGCGCAGCGTCATCTGATGCATGACGCTGCGACGTTTGTCCTCAATCAGGTCTCCGAACATGCTGCTCAACGCTGCCGATAAAGCGCTGTGGCGCCTTGCGATCCCGATGATTTTCTCCAATATCACCGTCCCGCTGCTGGGGCTGGTGGATACCGCGGTGATCGGCCACCTTGACAGCCCGGTATACCTCGGCGGCGTCGCGGTTGGGGCGACGGCTACCAGTTTCCTCTTCATGCTGCTGCTGTTTTTGCGCATGAGCACCACCGGGCTCACCGCTCAGGCCTGGGGTGCCAAAGATCCGCTGCGACTGGCGCGGGCGCTGGTGCAGCCGCTGGCCCTGGCGCTGGGCGCCGGGGTTCTCATCATCCTGTTTCGCCTGCCGCTGATTAACCTCGCTCTGCATATTGTCGGCGGCAGTGAGGCGGTGCTTGAGCAGGCACGGCGGTTCCTTGAAATTCGCTGGCTCAGCGCCCCCGCTTCGCTGGCCAACCTGGTGCTGCTCGGCTGGCTGCTGGGAGTCCAGTACGCGCGGGCGCCGGTGATTCTGCTGGTGGTCGGTAATCTGTTGAATATTGTGCTCGACCTGTGGCTGGTGATGGGCCTGCGGATGAACGTCCAGGGGGCGGCGCTGGCCACGGTCACCGCGGAGTACGCCACTCTCATTATTGGCCTGATGATGGCGAAGCGGGTGCTGACGCTGCGCGGCGTGTCGCTGGCAATACTGAAAAACGCCTGGCGCGGGGATCTGCGCCGTCTGCTGGCGTTGAATCGGGACATCATGCTGCGTTCCCTGCTTCTACAGCTGTGCTTTGGCGCGCTGACCGTGTACGGCGCGCGTCTGGGCAGCGACATTGTGGCGGTCAATGCGGTACTGATGACCATGCTGACCTTTACCGCCTATGCGCTGGATGGCTTTGCCTATGCCGTGGAGGCCCACTCCGGCCAGGCCTACGGCGCGCGCGACGGCAGCCAGCTGCTGGAAGTCTGGCGGGCGGCCTGCCGGCAGTCTGGCATGGTGGCGCTGGCGTTTGCCCTGATTTATAGCCTGGCGGGGGAGTACATCATCGCGTTGTTAACCTCGCTGCCTTCTCTGCAGCAGCTGGCCGATCGCTATCTGATCTGGCAGGCCATCCTGCCGGTGGTGGGCGTCTGGTGCTATCTGCTGGACGGCATGTTTATCGGCGCCACACGCGGCGCGGAGATGCGGAACAGCATGGCGGTCGCCGCGGCGGGGTTTGCTGTAACGCTGCTTTCGGTCCCGCTGCTCGGTAACCACGGTCTGTGGCTGGCGCTGGCGGTGTTCCTCGCCCTGCGCGGCCTGTCTCTGGCGCTGATCTGGCGTCGCCACTGGCGACACGGCACCTGGTTTAGCTAGTCATTGCCGTTCATCACGGCCATCTATGAATTCCCGCGGTTGCGCGCCGCTTACCGGGGCAACTCAGTAGCCCGGCTCAGCGTAGCGCAAGCCGGGAAAATCGCCTCAGCCTTACCCATCGGTATGATGGTTAAAAATTCCGAATAACGAATCGGTACCAGCATTCTCATCTATAGTTAATACCATGTCCGGTACAAAACGGGCTGTAAACCCACCGAATGATGAGGACGTTATCATGAATAAAGACGAAATCGGCGGTAACTGGAAACAGTTGAAAGGTAAAGCCAAGGAACAGTGGGGCAAACTTACCGATGATGATATGACCGTGATCGAAGGTAAGCGCGATCAGCTGGTCGGTAAAATTCAGGAACGGTACGGCTATGCGAAGGATCAGGCTGAGAAAGAAGTCTCAGACTGGGAGCATAAAAACGACTACCGCTGGTAGCGTTCCGTGGCTCAAAGAATAAAGCATTTGTGTTAGTGCCTGTCTGAATGGCGTAAGGATGCGCCGTTAACCCTGTTTCCCGCTGCGGCTGACGCTCAGCGGGCTTTCTTTTTCAGCTGAATGGAATGGTCGTGCTGGCAGTGTCCCGGCGTGCTGCAGGCTTCGACTTCCACGCAGTCTGCACAAAGGCCGTGGGCTTCAATCACGTTGTGGCGCAGGGCAAAGCCCATTCTGGCCGCTAACGTATGCATGATATCTTCCACCCCTTCCGCCGCCTCTTCCTTCACCACGCCACAGCGGTCACAGATAAACATGGCTGAGCTATGGGTCGGCTGGTCAAAGAGATGGCACAGCACATAGCTGTTGGTCGATTCAACCTTATGAACAAAGCCCTGCTCGAGTAAAAACTCCAGTGCGCGGTAAACCGTCGGTGGTTTAGCCTGCGGCTCTTTGTCACGCAGGAGATCCAGCAGATCGTAGGCGCTGATCGCCCCTTGTTGCAGGCTCATCAGGCGCAACACCTCCAGACGCTGTGGGGTCAGGCGTACGCCGCGCTGCGCGCATAGCTTTTCAGCATGCGCTAACATCTCTTGCGAAGGGGTCTTATCCATGAGCATCCTCGGGTTGCGTGAATTTGAATCTGTTACTTTATCACGTTCCTCAGAAAACACCGAGAGCCGGCAGGTGATACGGGTCATACTTCAGATTGTCGGTACCTGCGCCAGTTCCGGGTGCTGGCCGCTGACTTTCGTGCAGACTACGCCTTAGTCGATCGCTAAAACCGTCCTGCCCGATTTAATCGCAACACGCATGACCCTGGGTATGCTATATCTGAAGTGTCTCATTTTCGGGAGAAAACGATGAAACGACCTGATTGCATTCGCCACTGGCGCGAACTGGAAGGGCCCGACGATGCCACTTATCCCGACAGCCCGGAGCGTTTTTCGATTGGCGCGCCGCTGGGGCGCGGTTTACGTCTCAACCGGCTGGGGATCCACCACGAGCGACTGCCGCCCGGGCGGCGCACCTCGTACCCGCACGCGGAGAGCGATGAGGAAGAGTTCATCTACGTGCTGGAGGGCTATCCGGAAGTGTGGATAAACGGCTATCTCTGGAAGCTGGAGCCAGGGGACAGCGTGGGTTTTCCCGCGGGTACCGGTATCTGCCACACTTTTCTCAATAACACCGAGCAGGAGGTTCGTCTGCTGGTGGTGGGCGAGGCCAACAAGAAATACAACCGCATCTATTATCCGCTCAATCCAGGCTATGCCGCGACGCGCCAGGATCGCTGGGTTGACCATCCGCCGCAATTCTTCGGTCCACACGAGGGCAAGCCGCGGAAAAAGTAATCGACCCGGGGAAGGGGCGAAGCGCGGCGCACTATGCGCCTGTGGTTTATCTTTGTGCTATAGTAGCGCCCCTTTTTACCCGGATGCTTATTTATTCGCCATGATGCCTGAATCAACGTCACCTGTTTTCCCTGCTCACCGCTTCTCCATCGCGCCGATGCTCGACTGGACTGATCGACACTGCCGCTACTTCCTGCGGCTGCTGTCGCGGCATACGCTGCTGTATACCGAAATGGTGACCACGGGGGCGATTATTCACGGCAAAGGTGACTATCTGGCCTATAGCGAAGAAGAGCACCCGGTTGCTCTGCAGCTCGGCGGCAGCGATCCGCAGGCCCTGGCGCAGTGCGCGAAGCTGGCTGAAGCGCGTGGCTACGATGAGATCAATCTCAACGTCGGCTGCCCCTCCGACCGCGTGCAGAACGGGATGTTTGGCGCCTGTCTGATGGGCAATGCGCCACTGGTGGCCGACTGCATCAAGGCGATGCGCGATGTGGTGTCGATTCCGGTCACGGTGAAAACCCGTATCGGGATTGACGATCAGGATAGCTATGAGTTTCTATGCGAATTCATTGAGACGGTCTCCGGCAAGGGCGAGTGTGAGATGTTTATTATTCACGCCCGCAAAGCCTGGCTCTCCGGCCTGAGCCCAAAAGAGAACCGCGAGATCCCGCCGCTGGATTACCCCCGCGTCTGGCAGCTGAAGCGCGACTTTCCCCACCTGACGATGGCGATTAACGGCGGGATCAAATCGCTGGACGAAGCCAGACTGCAGCTTGAGCATATGGATGGGGTGATGGTCGGGCGTGAGGCCTATCAGAACCCGGGTATTCTGGCCTCGGTCGACCGCGAAATTTTCGGCATCGCCGGCGCGGATGCCGATCCGGTGGCGGTGGTGCGAGCCATGTACCCGTATATTGAGCGCGAGCTCAGCAATGGCACCTATCTGGGCCATATTACCCGCCATATGCTGGGGCTGTTTCAGGGGATCCCCGGCGCTCGCCAGTGGCGTCGCTACCTGAGCGAGAACGCGCATAAAGCCGGCGCCGATATTGCGGTGCTGGAGCATGCGCTGAAGCTGGTGGCCGATAAACGTTAATTTCTGACGAAAACCTGGTGAAATTGACCACGCCTCGCGCACTGACGCGGGGCGTTTTCTTTTAAAGTCAAATGCTTATGGTTGGCATGCTTTTTGTAATACCTGCAGAGTGAAGTATTCATTCGTTGGGGAGAGAACCATGCTGGAACTGCTATTTGTCATTGGATTTTTTGTCATGCTGTTGGTGACCGGCGTATCGCTGCTGGGGATTATCGCGGCTATCGTGGTCGCTACCGCGCTGATGTTCGTCGGCGGGTTGTTTGCCTTGATGATCAAATTACTGCCGTGGCTGCTGCTGGCCGTGGTGGTGGTGTGGATTATTCGGGCGCTGAAATCCCCGAACGGAAACGCTTTTCGCGACAATAACCGTTGGCGTTACTAAGGTATTGAGGGGTCTGTCACAACCTGAACAATTTTGCAGACAACCGCGTAGGCATTACTGAGCAAATCTGTCACTATTAGCGCGTTAACGAATTCATCGCGCTGTACCCTACATACAGCCGAACTAAAAAAAGTAAGGGCTTCCCAGGTGGAAGCCCTAAACTTTTGTCCCTTTGTCCGCTTACGGCAGCAGCAGACTAGACCCCTGAGTTACCCGGCTTTCCAGAACTTCATGCGCCCGACGGGCCTCGGTCAGCGGATAGGTCTGACTCTCGGGCACGTCCACTTTGATTACCCCACTGGCGATCAGTGAAAACAGTTCACTGCAGGCTTCCGCCAGCTCTTCCCGGTTGGTGATATAGCCCTGCAGCGATGGGCGGGTGACGTACAGAGAACCTTTCTGATTCAGGATCCCCAGATTGACGCCGGTCACCGGGCCGGAGGAGTTGCCAAAGCTGACCATCAGGCCGCGTCGCTGCAGGCAGTCCAGAGAGGCTTCCCAGGTATCTTTCCCCACCGAGTCGTAGACCACGGCCACTTTCTTACCGTCGGTAAGCGCCTTGAGTCGCTCCACGATTTGCTCTTCGCGATAGTTAATTACCTGCCAGGCGCCAGCCTCTTTGGCACGCTGCGCTTTCTGCGCGCTGCCGACGGTGCCGATAAGTTTCGCGCCCAGCGCTTTCGCCCACTGACAGGCAATCAGCCCCACGCCGCCGGCGGCCGCGTGAAACAGGAACACTTCATTAGGCTTAATTTCATAGGTTTTGCGCAGCAGATACCAGACCGTCAATCCTTTCAGGAACGATGCCGCGGCCTGTTCGAAAGAGATGGCGTCCGGCAGGACCGCGGCTTTGTCGGCCAGCACATTGTGTACCGTGCTGTAGGCGCCGAGCGCCGACTGCGCGTACACCACCCGATCGCCTACCTTAATGTGCGTTACCCCATGGCCAACTTTACTGACGACGCCGGCTGCCTCGGTGCCCAGACCGCTCGGCAGCGATGGTGGCGGATAGAGGCCGCTACGAACATAGGTGTCGATATAGTTGATACCGATGGCTTTGTTTTCGACCTGAATTTCATGTTCCGCAGGATCGCGGGGCGTGAACTCAACCGCCTGAAGCACCTCCGGCCCGCCGTGTTTTGAAAATTCGATGCGTGTTGCCATGTTCGCTCCTGTGTTGTTCTGAGATTATCCAGTAAGCTTAACAGCCTGCGGCGGCAGCGACGGATTTTCTTATCCGCCTCAGGCCTGCCACGCTTAATGGGTTCTTTAGCGGCAATGGCTTTCTCGCTATACTGTCACGCTCTTTTCCGTATCGGTGAAATGTTAGGCTATGGCAGGAAATAAACCCTTCAACAAACCACAGACAGAAACCCGCGAACGCGATCCGCAGCTCGCCGGGCTGAAAGTCCCGCCGCACTCGATTGAAGCGGAGCAGTCGGTGTTGGGCGGTTTAATGCTGGATAACGAGCGCTGGGACGACGTCGCCGAACGCGTGGTGTCGGAAGATTTCTATACTCGTCCGCATCGTCATATCTTTACCGAGATGGCGCGTCTGCAGGAGTCAGGTAGCCCGATTGACCTGATCACCCTTGCGGAGTCGCTGGAGCGTCAGGGGCAGCTGGACAGCGTCGGCGGCTTCGCCTACCTGGCCGAACTGTCCAAAAACACGCCCAGCGCGGCGAACATCAGCGCCTATGCTGACATCGTGCGCGAACGCGCGGTGGTGCGCGAGATGATTTCGGTGGCCAACGAGATCGCCGAAGCCGGCTTCGACCCGCAGGGGCGAACCAGCGAAGATCTGCTCGATCTCGCCGAATCCCGGGTTTTCAAAATCGCCGAAAGCCGGGCCAATAAAGACGAAGGGCCGAAAAACATCGCCGATGTGCTTGATGCCACCGTCGCCCGTATCGAACAGCTGTTCCAGCAGCCGCATGACGGTGTCACCGGGGTGAATACCGGCTACGACGACCTCAACAAAAAGACCGCTGGCCTGCAGCCGTCGGATCTGATTATCGTCGCCGCCCGTCCGTCGATGGGTAAAACGACCTTCGCGATGAACCTCGTGGAAAACGCGGCAATGCTGCAGGATAAGCCGGTACTCATCTTCAGTCTTGAGATGCCCTCGGAACAGATCATGATGCGTTCTCTGGCCTCGCTGTCGCGCGTCGATCAGACCCGCATTCGTACCGGTCAACTGGACGATGAAGACTGGGCGCGGATCTCCGGCACCATGGGCATCCTGCTGGAAAAACGCAATATCTATATCGATGACTCCTCCGGCTTGACGCCGACGGAAGTGCGCTCCCGCGCGCGGCGTATCGCCCGTGAGCACGGCGGCATCGGACTTATCATGATCGACTACCTGCAGCTGATGCGCGTGCCGTCGCTCTCCGACAACCGTACCCTTGAGATCGCCGAAATCTCCCGCTCGCTGAAGGCGCTGGCGAAAGAGCTGCAGGTGCCGGTGGTGGCGCTGTCGCAGCTGAACCGCTCGCTGGAACAGCGCGCCGATAAACGCCCGGTCAACTCCGACCTGCGTGAGTCCGGATCCATTGAACAGGATGCCGACTTGATCATGTTCATTTACCGTGATGAGGTTTATCACGAGAACAGCGATCTTAAAGGCATCGCGGAAATTATCATTGGTAAACAACGTAACGGCCCGATCGGCACCGTGCGACTGACCTTTAACGGCCAGTGGTCGCGTTTCGATAATTATGCCGGCCCTCAGTATGACGATGAGTAAAACTCTGTCTGTCTTTTTTTAAGGAATTCAAATGCAAGCGGCAACTGTAGTTATCAACCGCCGCGCTCTGCGACACAACCTGCAACGTTTGCGTGACCTGGCGCCTGCCAGCAAACTGGTTGCGGTGGTGAAAGCGAACGCCTACGGACACGGCCTCCTTGAGACCGCGCGAACGCTGACCGACGCCGACGCCTTTGGCGTCGCCCGCCTGGAAGAGGCGCTGCGCCTGCGAGCAGGAGGCATCGCCCAGCCGATCCTCCTGCTGGAAGGCTTTTTTGCTGCGGAAGACCTGGCGGTGATCGCCGCCCAGCGCCTGCATACGGCGGTGCATAGCCCCGAACAGCTGGCGGCGCTGGAGCAAGCCGATCTCCCCGAGCCGGTAACCGTGTGGATGAAGCTGGATACCGGCATGCATCGCTTAGGGGTGCGCCCGGAGGAAGCCGAGGCGTTTTATCAGCGTCTGAGCCAGTGTAAAAACGTCCGCCAGCCGGTGAACGTGGTGAGCCATTTCGCCCGCGCCGATGAGCCGACCTGCGGCGCCACCGAACGCCAGCTGGATATCTTCACCACCTTTACCGAAGGCAAACCGGGGCTGCGCTCTATCGCCGCCTCGGGCGGCATTCTGCTGTGGCCGCAATCGCATTACGACTGGGTGCGCCCCGGGATTATCCTGTATGGCGTGTCGCCGCTGGACGATCGCTCCACCGGGAAAGATTTTGGCTGCCAGCCGGTGATGACCCTGACGTCCAGCCTGATTGCGGTGCGCGAGCATAAAGCAGGGGAGCCCGTCGGCTACGGCGGCACCTGGATCAGCGAACGCGATACCCGTCTCGGCGTGGTGGCGATGGGCTATGGCGACGGTTATCCGCGCGCCGCGCCGTCGGGCACGCCGGTGCTGGTCAATGGCCGGGAAGTGCCGATTGTCGGCCGGGTAGCGATGGATATGATCTGCGTTGACCTCGGACCGCAGGCCCAGGATAAAGCCGGCGACGCGGTAGTGCTGTGGGGAGAGGGACTCCCGGTAGAGCGCATCGCCGAGATAACGAAAGTGAGTGCTTACGAACTTATTACGCGACTGACCTCCCGCGTCGCCATGAAATACCTCGACTAAGCACCAGCCGTACCGGATAACCCTGATGTTATCCGGTACGCCATCGGCACAGCCGCGAGCGAATAAGCGGTTTATGCCACCTCGCGGTCATTTTCCCCTCAACATCCTCTCGACCTGCCGTCATATCCGGTTTATTGTGTAAGAACCTGCCCTATGTAAACCTGGAGATACATCGCGTGTTTCAAAAAGTTGACGCCTACGCCGGCGACCCTATTCTTTCTCTGATGGAACGCTTCAAAGAAGATCCGCGAAGCGACAAAGTCAACCTGAGTATCGGGCTGTACTACAACGATGACGGCATTATCCCGCAGCTGCAGGCGGTGGCGGAAGCGGAAGCACGCCTGAACGCCGGGCCGCATGGCGCCTCGCTGTATCTGCCGATGGAAGGGTTGAGCGGCTACCGTCAGGCGATTGCGCCGCTGCTGTTTGGCGCAGAGCATACCGCGCTTAAGCAAAACCGCATTGCCTCCATTCAGACGGTCGGCGGTTCGGGCGCGCTGAAGGTCGGGGCCGACTTCCTCAAACGCTACTTTCCGGAGTCTCATGTCTGGGTCAGCGATCCGACCTGGGAAAACCACATCGCCATTTTTGAAGGGGCTGGCTTCGAAGTAAGTACTTACCCCTGGTTTGACAAAGCCACCAACGGCGTGCGCTTTGAGGACCTGCTGGCGACGCTGCAAACGCTGCCGGCGCGCGATATTGTGCTGCTGCACCCTTGCTGCCACAACCCGACCGGCGCCGACCTGACGCCAGCCCAGTGGGACCGCGTGGTTGAGGTATTACAAGCGCGTCAGCTGATCCCCTTCCTCGACATCGCCTACCAGGGCTTTGGCGGGGGGCTGGAAGAGGATGCTTACGCCATTCGCGCCATCGCCAGCGCCGGGATGCCGATGCTGGTCAGCAACTCGTTCTCCAAGATTTTCTCCCTGTACGGGGAGCGTGTCGGCGGCCTGTCAGTGGTCTGTGAAGACAGCGAAACTGCAGGCCGCGTGCTGGGTCAGCTGAAGGCCACCGTGCGCCGCAACTACTCCAGCCCGCCAAGCTTTGGCGCGCAGGTGGTGGCGACGGTGCTGAACGATGCAGCTCTGAAAGCCACCTGGCAGGCGGAAGTGGACGCCATGCGCGCGCACATCCTGACCATGCGCCAGGCGCTGGTCGACGCGCTGCAGCAGGTTGCTCCGGGCAGCAAGGTGGATTACCTGCTTAAGCAGCGCGGGATGTTCAGCTACACCGGCTTCAGCGCAGCGCAGGTCGATCGTCTGCGCGACGAGTTTGGCGTCTACCTGATTGCCAGCGGTCGTATGTGCGTGGCAGGGTTAAACTCACGTAATGTTCAGCAGGTGGCGAAAGCCTTTGCTGCGGTGATGTAAGCCGCTCTCCAGTGGGTTGCCGCTGCCGGTCAACGGGCAGCGGCAACCTCCTCTCTGATTGTGATCATCCTCTTTTTCTATGACATCTACGCGAAAAAGGCTTTTCATCCACGCGATCGGCGGGTAAGGTCGGGGCGTTGCTAAGCATGCACATTATTAAAAATAATAATGATTGATAGATTTAGGGATAAATATGCGCAAACTTACTCTCGCCTTTGCGGCGGCTTCTCTTTTGTTCACGCTGAACAGCGCCGTTGTGGCGCGCGCCTCCACGCCACAGCCGCTGTGGGTGGGCACCAATGTGGCCCAGCTGGCCGAGCAGGCGCCGATCCACTGGGTTTCGGTGGCGCAAATCGAGAACAGCCTGCTGGGGCGGCCGCCGATGGCCGTCGGTTTTGATATCGATGACACCGTCCTCTTCTCCAGTCCGGGCTTCTGGCGCGGGCAAAAAACTTTCTCCCCCGGCAGTGAGGATTACCTGAAAAACCCGCAGTTCTGGGAAAAAATGAACAACGGCTGGGATGAATTCAGCATGCCGAAAGAGGTGGCGCGCCAGCTGATTGCGATGCATGTGAAGCGTGGGGACAGCATTTGGTTCGTCACCGGCCGCAGCCAGACCAAAACAGAAACCGTTTCTAAAACCCTGCAGGATGATTTTCTCATTCCGGCCGCCAATATGAATCCGGTGATTTTCGCCGGTGATAAGCCTGGCCAGAACACCAAGACCCAGTGGCTGCAGGCGAAGCAGATAAAGGTTTTCTACGGCGATTCGGATAACGACATCACCGCTGCCCGTGAGGCCGGCGCCCGTGGGATCCGCGTGCTGCGGGCCGCCAACTCCTCCTATAAGCCGCTGCCGATGGCCGGGGCGCTGGGCGAAGAAGTGATCGTCAATTCCGAATACTGACGATCGCCTGAACGCGATAAACGGCAGCGGTAGCGCTGCCGTTTTTTTATGCAAAATCAGGGGTGGAAGGTTTTACCTTTTCACGTATTGCTGCACACTTAGAAGGATTCATTCGCAAAAGGAGTCGATGATGTGGTATCAGCAAACCCTGACGCTTGGGCCAAAATCCCGCGGTTTTCATCTGGTCACCGATGAGGTCCTCGGTCAGATTCGCGGGCTGTCCGGGGTGAAGGTTGGCCTGCTGCACCTCCTGCTCCAGCATACTTCCGCTTCCCTGACGCTCAACGAAAACTGCGATCCCACCGTCCGCTATGACATGGAGCAGTATTTTCTCAACGCCGTGCCGGACAATGCGCCGTACGAACATGATTATGAAGGTCCTGACGATATGCCTTCGCACATCAAATCATCGATGCTTGGCGTGTCGCTGATGCTGCCGGTCGAGGACGGGCGCGTCAGGCTGGGAACCTGGCAGGGCATCTGGCTGGGGGAGCATCGGATACACGGCGGTTCGCGGCACATCGTTGCGACGCTCATGGGGGAATAAAAGATGACAATTTCGGAGTTATTGCAGTACTGCATGGCGAAACCGGGAGCGGAGCAGAGCGTCCATAGCGACTGGAAAGCCACGCAGATCAAAGTCTCGGACGTGCTGTTTGCCATGGTGAAGGAAGTGGAGGACCAGCGGCCGGCGGTCGCGCTGAAAGCGAGCCCGGAACTGGCGGAGCTGCTGCGAGAGCAGCATCGCGATGTCCGGCCCAGCAAGCATCTCAATAAAGCGCACTGGAGCACCGTCTTTCTGGATGGCTCGCTGCCGGATTCGCAAATCTACTACCTGGTCGATGCATCTTACCAGCAGGCGGTGAAAATGCTGCCGGAGTCGGTCCGGCAGCAGCTATCCCGCTAATTATTTCAGCATCGGCTTCAGGAAGCGCGCGGTGTGCGAGGCTTCGCACTCGGCGACGGTCTCAGGTGTACCGGAGACCAGTATTTCGCCGCCGCCGCTACCGCCTTCCGGACCCAGATCGACAATCCAGTCGGCAGTTTTAATCACATCGAGGTTATGCTCAATCACCACGATGGTATTGCCCTGATCGCGCAGCTGATGCAGCACTTCCAGCAACTGCTGAATATCGGCGAAGTGCAGACCCGTGGTCGGCTCATCGAGGATATACAGCGTCTGGCCGGTACCGCGTTTGGAGAGTTCGCGCGCCAGCTTCACGCGCTGCGCCTCGCCGCCGGACAGCGTCGTCGCCGACTGGCCGAGACGGATATAGGTCAGGCCGACGTCCATCAGGGTTTGCAGCTTACGCGCCAGCGCCGGTACGGCATCAAAGAATTCACGCGCCTCTTCAATGGTCATATCCAGCACTTCGTGGATGGTCTTACCCTTGTACTTAATCTCCAGCGTTTCGCGGTTATAGCGTTTGCCTTTGCACTGGTCGCACGGCACATAGATATCCGGCAGGAAGTGCATCTCAACCTTAATGACGCCATCACCCTGGCAGGCTTCACAGCGCCCGCCGCGAACGTTAAAACTAAAGCGCCCTGGCGTATAGCCGCGGGAACGTGATTCCGGCACCCCGGCGAACAGTTCGCGCACCGGCGTAAACACCCCGGTATAGGTCGCCGGGTTGGAGCGCGGCGTACGGCCGATCGGGCTCTGGTCGATATCGATCACTTTATCGAAGTGCTCCAGCCCCTGGATATCGCGATACGGCGCCGGTTCGGCGATGGTCGCGCCGTTAAGCTGGCGCTGAGCAATCGGGAACAGGGTGTCGTTAATCAGCGTCGATTTACCCGAGCCGGAAACGCCGGTAATGCAGGTAAACAGACCGACCGGCAGGGTCAGCGTCACATCCTTCAGGTTGTTGCCGCGCGCGCCGGTCAGTTTCAGCACTTTTTCCGGATTGGCGGGTACGCGCTGTTTCGGCACTTCGATTTTGCGCTTACCGCTCATGAACTGCCCGGTGAGGGATTCTGGTACCGCCATAATGGCGTCCAGTGGCCCTTCGGCCACCACCTGGCCGCCGTGGACCCCAGCGCCAGGGCCGATATCGATCACATGGTCGGCGGCGCGAATCGCGTCTTCGTCATGCTCAACGACGATCACCGTGTTGCCTAAATTACGCAGATGGATCAGGGTACCCAGCAGGCGTTCGTTATCGCGCTGGTGCAGGCCGATAGAAGGCTCATCCAGCACGTACATCACACCAACCAGCCCGGCGCCAATCTGGCTCGCCAGACGGATACGCTGGGCTTCGCCGCCGGAGAGCGTTTCCGCCGAACGGGAAAGCGTCAGATAGTTCAGACCGACGTTGACAAGGAACTTCAGGCGATCGCCGATCTCTTTCAGCACTTTCTCAGCGATTTGCGCCCGCTGGCCGGAGAGCTTCAGGTTGTTGAAGAAGTCCATCGCGTGGCCGATGCTCATATCGGAAATGGTCGGCAGCGGGGTGTTCTCTACAAACACGTGGCGCGCTTCACGACGCAGCCGCGTGCCGTCACAGCTGGCGCATGGGCGGTTGCTGATGAATTTCGCCAGCTCTTCGCGCACGGCGCTGGATTCCGTCTCTTTGTAACGGCGCTCCATATTGTGCAGCACGCCTTCGAACGGGTGACGACGTACCGAGGTGTCGCCGCGATCGTTCATGTATTTGAATTCAATATTCTCTTTACCGGAACCGTACAGGACCACTTTCTGCACGCTGGCGCTGAGGGTGCCCCACGGCGCTTCGACGTCGAATTTATAGTGCTCCGCCAGCGACTTCAGCATCTGGAAGTAGTAGAAGTTGCGGCGATCCCAGCCGCGGATGGCGCCGCCCGCCAGCGACAGCTCCGGATTCTGCACCACGCGGTCGGGATCGAAATATTGCTGAACGCCGAGGCCGTCGCAGGTCGGGCAGGCGCCCGCCGGGTTGTTGAAGGAGAACAGGCGCGGCTCCAGCTCGCGCATGCTATAGCCGCAGATCGGGCAGGCGAAGTTAGCGGAAAACAGCAGTTCTTCCGCTTTTTCATCATCCATATTGGCCACAATGGCGGTACCGCCGGAGAGCTCCAGCGCGGTTTCGAACGACTCGGCCAGGCGCTGCGCCAGATCGTCGCGCACCTTAAAGCGGTCGATGACCACCTCGATGGTGTGCTTCTTCTGCAGCTCCAGCTTCGGCGGATCCGAAAGATCGCAGACTTCGCCGTCGATCCGCGCGCGGATGTAGCCCTGGCTGGCGAGGTTTTCCAGGGTTTTGGTGTGCTCGCCTTTACGCTCTTTAATAATGGGCGCCAGCAGCATCAGGCGCAGGCCTTCCGGCTGCGCGAGGACGTTATCGACCATCTGGCTGACGGTTTGCGCCGCCAGCGGCACGTCGTGATCCGGACAGCGCGGTTCACCGACGCGGGCGTACAGCAGACGCAGGTAGTCGTGAATTTCGGTAATGGTACCCACCGTCGAACGGGGGTTGTGAGAGGTTGATTTCTGTTCGATGGAAATCGCCGGCGACAGCCCTTCGATATGGTCGACGTCCGGCTTCTCCATCAGCGACAGGAACTGTCGCGCATAGGCGGAGAGCGATTCGACGTAGCGACGCTGGCCTTCGGCATACAGGGTGTCGAAAGCGAGTGAAGATTTGCCAGACCCGGAAAGCCCGGTGACGACAATGAGTTTGTCGCGCGGGATAACGAGGTTGATGTTTTTGAGATTATGGGTGCGGGCGCCCCGAACTTCGATCTTATCCATTCACCTTTCCCGGTAGGTAGATACACGGATTGCCTGGTTTGCTTGAAGGACAAACGGCAGAAACGGCTAATTATGACACAATTTAACCTGAATGAATATACAGTATCGGAATGCAAATTCAGGGGGAGTGTGCAACAATGTCTTGTACGAGTGCTATCTCTGGAATCAGCCTCGCAGCTATCAAAATGCTACGTGGAAATGGTACACTCGCGCGTTTAAACTATTAAGAAACGTATTCAGGAGACACGAACATGGCCAGCAGAGGCGTAAACAAGGTGATTCTCGTCGGTAATCTGGGGCAGGACCCGGAAGTACGCTACATGCCAAGTGGCGGCGCTGTCGCCAACTTCACGCTGGCAACTTCCGAATCCTGGCGTGACAAGCAGACCGGCGAAATGAAAGAGCAGACCGAGTGGCACCGCGTTGTGCTGTTCGGCAAACTGGCGGAAGTCGCTGGCGAGTATCTGCGCAAAGGCTCTCAGGTATATATCGAAGGCCAGCTGCGTACCCGCAAGTGGACCGATCAATCCGGTCAGGAGAAATACACCACCGAAGTCGTGGTTAACGTTGGCGGCACCATGCAGATGCTGGGCGGCCGTCAGGGTGGCGGCGCGCCGGCAGGCGGCGGCCAGCAGCAGGGCGGTTGGGGTCAGCCTCAGCAGCCGCAGGGCGGCAACCAGTTCAGCGGCGGCGCACAGTCCCGTCCGCAGCAGCAGGCCCCGGCAGCGCCTTCTTCTAACGAACCGCCGATGGACTTCGACGACGACATCCCGTTTTAAGGCTTGCCTTAAACGCGTTGCCTGCGCCGTAAAATACAAAAAGCCCCGGTTTCGCCGGGGCTTTTTCTTTATCCTTTCAGCATTTTTTCTGCGCCACCGTGTCAGAACCGGTTTTTAACCTGCGGCGACGAGCGTTTCAGGCAGAGGGCGCCTGAGCGGTCTCCGGCGTCGCCACGCTGGGCTGCGGTTTCACTGGCTCTGCTGCTGGCTCCTGTCGCGGCGCGGCCGTCGCTTTCTGTTTGCGGGCCATATCATCGACGATCAGCCGATAGGCGATGTAATACTTATAGATATTACTGACGTAGGTGACCGTCTCGGCGCCAATTTTTTCTGCCGCCAGATTTTCGACATTACCGAACCAGACGTTCGGGTCAAATCCTCGCTGTTTAGTCATGGTGCGCAGGCGGGCGATACGCGCCGGACCCGCGTTATAGGAGGCAAAGGCAAACAGCGCCTTATCGAGCCGGGTCATGGGCTCATCAGCATAGTAGCGATCTATCATCCAGCGCATGTATTTCACGCCAGCATGGATGTTGGGATCCAGCTGTTTAATATCGCCCACTTTCAGCTCTTTTCCGGTGCTGGGCATCACCTGCATTACCCCGACGGCGCCGACGTGGCTTCGCACCGACTGGTTCAGTCGCGATTCCTGGTACCCCTGGGCCGCCATCAGCAGCCAGTCGACATCGTAGCGATCGCCATATTTGCGGAAGACTTCCACCATGGCGAGGAACTTGCGCCTTTCCTTACTCGCGGCGGCATTTTTGACATATTTGGCATTTTTCAGGTAACGCAGCAGGAGGGTATTACCCAGCGTGGTGCCCTGACGATTCTTTTTGACGAAGTTGTTTAGCACCGCCAGCAGCTGCGGGCTGTCTTTGCGTACCGCCCAGGCAATGTTGCCGCCGTCGCGCAGCACCACGTTGTCATGGACCTGAATTTTCGGAAACACCTGTTTCCAGAAAACGGCTTTGTGTTGATCGACGACGATCAGCGGAATCAGCCCGGCGTTGAGCATTTCCAGCAGATCTTCATCCTCCAGCGCTTCCGGCGCTGCCTCCAGGATAACCGGCGGCCGCGACTCACTGGCAAATCGGGCATTCAGCGCCTGCAGACTCTCGTAATAGCTGGAGGAGCGGCGAACAAAGACGGTTTGGCCGGAGAGCTGCTCCAGGCTGTCGATCTTCGGCGATGCCGGCCCGGAGATCAGTAATTCTTTCACGTTGCTGTAGAGCGGCTGGGCGAAATCGACCACGGCTTCCCGCGAGGGCGTGATGGTCAGATTGGCAGCCGCAATATCGCCTTTACCTTCATTAAGCGCGATAAAGAGATTATCCCGGCTGACCGGCACAAAAACGATATGCAGCTTCAGGTGGCGCTGTTTGAGCTTTTTATCCTTCGCCAACTGCTTATTCAGATCGTTTTCCAGCGCCATAAAGATATCGTGGGTTGCTCCGCGCTGAGTGCCTTTATCAATAAAAAAGAAGGTCTTGCTGTAGGTGGTTAATACCCGAATGGTGCGCCGCTCGGTCATGCCGGGCAGATCGCCTTTCCATGGCTGCAGCATATCGTCGATGTGGATCGACAGCGTATTGTCTTCGGTTGCGACTGGCGGCGCTTTTTCCGCCTCCGCCGCAAGCAGGATAGGGGCGAATAACAGCGGCGCGAGGCAGGTGAGCCAGGCGATAAACAGGCGTGATAGCAAGTTGGCGTTCATGGAGGAACACTCCGCAGGGGGATGTGGTTATTTTAGCAGAACGGCTGCCGTTAGCCGGGCACGACAAGGGCGTAAAAAACATAACGATGCCGACAAATAGTCTTCTCCCATTTTATCGCTTGCTATTAATGTGCTTTTATCTTTACTTTAACTATGGAGATAATATGGCGGAAATGTGTGTTTTTAATGATAAATAGAAAATGATGATGATATTTTTATTTTATTCTTCTCTATTTGTTTTGTTGTAACTGTTTGATTATTTGTGTTTATTTTATTTTTTCCCCGATATTGATTATTATCATCTTGATAATGAATCTCATTTTTATTACCGTAGCACAGCACATTACTCTTATTATTCGCTGTCTGGATTACGCTATCAAAGAATAGCGCGCAGCGCTTTTTCTCTAATGATGAAACAGGGCACTTAATTTTATTATGCCTCATGCTGTTTTCTTATTCCCATGACTATCGGGAAGGGGCTGACCTACGCCAAAATCTGGCGAGGCGCAGAGGCGAGTATTTTATCCCATTGTTTTTTCAATTGGGGAAGGCGTTATGCCCGACAGCAACAGAAAACAGGGCATATTCTATGAAATACACGTCTCACTTCCCGCTGGGGATCGTCATTCCTTTGCTCGCCTGTAGCGTGCCGCTGCAGGCGGCAGAGAATATGACAGAACAATCGACGCGCGATAAGAGCACCCCAACGGCCGAAAACCAGGAGGAAACGATGGTGGTGACCGCTGCCAGGCAGAACCTGCAGGCACCGGGCGTGTCGACCATTACCGCAGAGGAGATTCGCAAACATCCCCCCGCCCGCGATGTATCGGAGTTAATTCGTACGCAACCTGGGGTAAACCTGACCGGCAACTCCACCAGTGGTCAGCGCGGCAACAACCGGCAAATTGATATCCGTGGCATGGGGCCCGAGAATACGCTGGTGCTGGTCGATGGTAAACCGGTGACCAGCCGTAACTCGGTGCGGTATGGCTGGCGCGGCGATCGTGACTCCCGCGGCGATACCAGTTGGGTGCCAGCGGAGATGATCGATCATATCGATGTGATCCGCGGCCCGGCGGCGGCGCGCTATGGTAATGGCGCGATGGGCGGGGTCGTCAACATCGTGACCAAACCGACCACGCCAGAATGGCACGGGTCGTGGAATACCTATATGAATGCTCCGCAGCACCGTAAAGAAGGGGCGACGAAACGTACCAACTTTAGCCTCAATGGTCCACTGTCGGACAGTGTCAGCTTCAATCTCTGGGGTAATCTGAGTAAAACCCAGGCTGATGCTCAGGACATTAACGCCGGGCATGAAGCGGAGCGTACCGGTTCCTACGCCGGTTCTTATCCCGCCGGACGTGAAGGGGTGGTGAACAAAGATATTCACAGTAAGCTACGCTGGGAGTTCGCCCCGATGCAGGCCCTGGAGTTTGAGGCCGGCTACAGCCGCCAGGGCAACCTCTATGCCGGCGACACGCAAAACACCAATACCAGTACGTTGGTGAAGAGTATGTACGGGAAAGAGACCAACCGTCTCTACCGGCAAACTTACGGCGTCACATGGACCGGCGGCTGGGATAATGGCGTGACCAGCAACAGCTATGCCCAGTACGAACACACCCGTAACTCGCGAATGAATGAAGGGCTGGCGGGCGGTACGGAAGGGATCTTCTCCAGTAGCGAGTTTTCAGATATCGATCTGGCCGATGTCCTGCTACATAGCGAAGTGAATATTCCGTTTACGCTGGGGGTCGATCAGAATCTGACGCTGGGCACCGAATGGAATCAGCAGCGGATGAAAGATGGCGTATCGACAACCCAGGCGCTCTCTTACGGGACTATCGACGGTGTGTCGGCTACCGGTCGTAGCCCGTACTCCAGCGCCGAGATCTTCTCGCTGTTTACCGAAGATAATATGGCGCTAACGGACAGTACCATGCTGACACCCGCCCTGCGCTTCGATCACCACAGCATCGTCGGCAATAACTGGAGCCCCTCACTGAACCTCTCCCAGGAGTTGACGGATGACTGGACGCTGAAGCTGGGCATTGCCCGCGCTTACAAGGCACCTAACCTCTACCAGTTGAACCCGAACTATATTCTCTACAGCAACGGTCAAGGCTGTTATGCCAGTAGTTCCGCCTGCTATCTGATGGGGAATAGCGACCTGAAAGCGGAGACCAGCGTTAATAAAGAGATTGGTCTTGAGTACAAGCATGATGGCTATCAGGCGGGAATCACCTGGTTCCGTAACGACTATCACAACAAGATTGAGTCAGGGTACGCGGCGGTGGGTACCGCCAGCAACGGCACCACCAATATCTATCAGTGGGAAAACGTACCAAAGGCGTTAGTGGAAGGCCTGGAAGGAACGCTGAATCTTCCGGTGGGGGAGACGGTTAACTGGAGCAATAACCTGACATGGATGCTGCAGAGCAAGAATAAGACGACAGGCGACCGGCTGTCAGTGATCCCGCAGTTTACCCTGAACTCGACTTTGAGCTGGCAGGTTCGTGAAGATCTCTCCCTGCAGAGCACCTTTACCTGGTATGGTCGACAGAAACCAAAACGCTTTAATTATAAGGGCGAGGCGGTCAGCGGCAGCGAACTAAACGAAGTCAGCCCATACAGCATTGTCGGCCTCAGTGCGACCTGGGATGTGAACAAAAATCTGAGCTTCACCAGCGGGATAGATAACCTGTTTGATATTCGCCACTACCGGGCAGGGAATGCGCAAACGACCGGCAACGCGACGACGGGGGCTTATCTGTATGGCGCGGGTGCGGAGACCTATAACGAGTCGGGGCGGACCTTCTTTATGAGCGTTAATACTCATTTCTGATGATGCTGATGAGGAGTAAACCGGGTGCAGCGCGACCCGGTTTTTTTATTTCAGATGAGAGCGGAGGAGGCGGTTATAAATCGTGACAAAATCTTCACGCCCTCTACATTATTAGCTCAACATATCCTTTTATACTGATTTCCGTCGCGCAAGGTCGTTGATCCCGACCGGGTTCGATAATAGCATCCTGCTATTTCCCTTCTGTAATATCCCCTGTCCCCCTTCCATTCCCAACCGCAGCGATGCGGAGGAGGGGGACCTCCTTATTTTTGCCGCGTGATCTGATAGCGATACTGAGTGGGTGTGAGCGCATAATATTTTTTGAAGGTACGATTAAACGCACTGAGATCGTCATAACCGACCATCATACAAATATCGACGATTCGGTAACCAGGCGTCGTCAGCAATAAACGGCAACACAGCGACATGCGCTGCTGGCGGATATATTCCATGGGCGAACGATCAAAATAATGGCGGAAGAGTCGAAATAAATGCCAGGGGGAATAACCAGAGATATCGCTCAGATCGTCGACGGTCAGTTTCTTATCCAGATTATTATCGATCCACAGGAGCAGGTCGTTTAATACCGATTGCTGGAGCGTTTTGCTACGCATGATTGCGGCTAATCCCATAACGAATGGCTCCTCAGCGAGGAGCCTTGGGGTTTATTGAACAGTGAGTTCGCCGTGGCGAACCTGATAATTTTTTTGATTATCAGGGCCAATATAGTCGCTGGCGGGTTTTGCCAGCTGCAGATGACCAAACGCGGTTGATTGCTCTGCATGATAATTTTCGCCGTCATTCACGTCGCCGTGCCCGTTATAACGGGCAATGGCCGGAAAGGGGTACGCCGGGCGAGTCGCGATAACGGCTGGGGCGGCGTCAGCGTAAGGCTGACTGACTTTCTGCACGCCGTGAAACTGCGTTTGGGCATCTGGTTTTTCTGTCATCGGCGGCAGGCTGGTGGCGGCTGGCGCCCGTTTTCCGGCCATGATCTCTTGCGGCGCGATGCCTTCCTCGGTCCAGCGCATCAGCGGGGTAAGGAGATCAATTTGGTCGTAACCTTCGCCATTACCGCAATGGGCTACCCCAGGCAGCAGGAATAACCGCAGGAAGGTATCCGTTGCGGCATGGCCCATCTCTGCTTCTACGCCGCGGTAATAGGCGATAGAAAAGGCTGGGCTGACGGAGTCATCGGCCAGACCGTGCCACAGGATAAGCTTGCCGCCGCGCTGTTGATAGGCATGAAGATTGGTATTTGCCGCGTTATAGAGCGGTGCCAGTTGAGCGACGGCGTCAAAATTCTGCTGGTTCAGTGGGAAATCCCGCATCGATTGGATCTTCTGTTTTCCTCCCGGCAGGAGCACGGATTGCAGAGCCGGCAGTACCATCATTTCCGACATCGAGTGGCCGGTCGGGGTCTCGGGCACCGGCCAGCGTAGCTCGGAGCCCAGCGGCAGACCGCCAGCGACAAACTGGGCGCCGTGGCTGTCGTAAGCGCCGCGGTAGAGTTTTTTCACCACCTCGATCTCTTCCTGCGTCAGGCAGGTAGAACGGTCCTGAGCATCGGCAGGACAGCGGGGGAGCCATGACTCAGAGAACTGACAGGCATACGGATTTTGCAGGATACCATCCTGCACGCCGGAAAGCGTCGGGCAGTGAGCCAGCACGGCCTGGTGAATCAGAGGAAGGCGATCTTTCAGCAGGATAGCGGTACCGTCCGGACGCTGATTGGCGGCCACATTCCAGCCGTGGAAGAAGGAATTCTGAAACTGGAAAAAGGCCGCAGGCGCGCCAGCGCTGATACCGTCAAAATCTTGCGGAAAGCGCTGTGCTTCCATCAATGCTTCGCGACCGCCGTCTGAGCAGCCCATAAAGTACGCGTACTTTGGTTGCTGGCGGTAAAGCGTCTGAATCACCGCTTTGGTCAGCACGGCGGTCAGGTGGTTGGCGCGCCAGGCAAAATCGATGCGCTTTTGCGGATCCTCGGCCCATGAAGCATCCATCATACTGCCATGGTGCCCCATATCGGTTGCTGCCACCACAAACTCGCCGTTCATTGCCGGCAGGCAGCCGCTGGCATTCGACAGACTCAGGTTAATACTCCCGCACAGTCCGCCGCAGCCGACCTGCAAGAAACGTTGACTCCAGCGTTGGGTCGGCAGGGCAATCTGCACGCCAATCTGGGGGGCGATAGTGGCGCTCACCTTGCACCAGCTTCCCTGCGCGGAGGTCTGCATTTCAGTGTGGTTGATAGTGACCTTTGCGCCAACGGCGGCGCTGAAGTCGGTCGCGCTCAGCGCATCGCATGTTAGCGCGGGGAGAACCATCGGCAGACTGGCGGCAGCCTGCGTGGGTGAAGCGAACGATAACCCAAAGAGGGTGCAGAGGATGACGGGTAAGATCGTCTTGAGTAAGCGTGTCATACGCAGTTCCCTGTTGCTAATGATGGGAGGCGGCAGGATGGCGAAGCCTATGCCTCACCTTCCCTGGCGAGGCGCCACTGCTTGGCTATTGTAGATAACGATAGACTTTCCTTGATGCCTTGATAGGGCGACCCTACTGTATTCTGCTATTTTGAGGAAAATATGGAGATGTTCGTTAACGGCCTTTGGCAGTGTATACGGGGTAGAATGTTGTGATATCAGTTGCATAATTTATTCAATTTCTCTTCATTATATCTGCTGGGTTTCAGGATATTTTTCTCCCTGTTCCTGGTGATCCCAGAGAGCATCATTCCTAACGAGAATTTTCCCCCTTTCCATTAACAAGAAAGGGGGCTTTTTTAATAAAAAACGTTCAGATAAATCTAAATATAGCTCTGGTGTTGGCCATTAGAACCACGGCGTTCAGCAAAAGTTCCATCATTAAATATATTTTTAAAGATGATTTAACATCCTTTTTTTCTCCATTTTATCGCCATAATTGCATGTAATTCTGCGCCTCGCTCAGGTTATTTTCTGTCGCACATTTTAGAGATGCATCCTGAACAAATAAGCTCAACGCCAGCAGAATACTGCTATTGCTCATTATCTCGTAGACGACACATTCATGTTAAAAAAGACTCATATCATCAGCGGATTATTGATCGCCCCTTTAACGTTATATGCCGCAACATCATATCAAGTTGATGATATCCGTTTTGAAGGGCTACAGCGCGTGACCGTCGGGGCAGCGCTATTAAGTATGCCATTGCACGCGGGAGATGCGGTGACGCCAGAAGATGTCAGCGAGGCTGTGCGCGCGCTGTATGCGAGCGGCAATTTCGAGAATGTGCAGATCCTGCGCGATGGGAAAACGCTGGTGGTGCAGGTTAAGGAACGGCCCACTATTGCCAGCGTCAGTTTTTCCGGGAATAAGTCAGTGAAGGATGATGCGCTAAAGGAAAATCTCACCGCGTCCGGTATTTCTGCAGGTAGCGCACTGGACAGAAATTCGCTTAGCGAAATAGAAAAAGGGTTACAGGATTTCTATTACAGTGCGGGGAAATACAGTGCGCAGGTTCACGCGGTGGTGACCCCGTTACCGCGTAATCGCGTTGACTTAACGTTCGTCTTTCAGGAAGGCATCTCGGCGAAAATCGCACAAATAAACATTATCGGTAATCAGGCGTTTCGGGAAGAGACGCTCCTGGACCAGCTTCAGCTACGCGATAATGTGCCGTGGTGGAACGTGGTAGCCGATAAAAAATACCAGAAGCAGAAGCTGGAAGCCGATCTGGAAACGCTGCGCAGTTTTTATCTCGATCGCGGCTATGCGCGCTTTGCTATCGAGTCCACGCAGGTCAGTATGACGCCAGATAAAAAATCCCTGTATATCACTATCGCCCTCAATGAAGGCGAACGTTATCGGGTCGACCGAACTCAGGTGACAGGCGACCTGGCGCAGCATGGCCCGGAGATCGAGGCCCTTGCCCAGCCGCTGGCGGGGGCATGGTACAGCGGGGCGCAAGTCACCACAGTTGAAAATGAGATCAAAAAGCGTTTTGGTAAGTATGGTTATGCCTGGCCGCAGGTGACGACCACGCCGGAAATCGATGATGCGCATCACCGCGTGGCGCTGCATATTCAGGTCAACGCGGGCCGCCGCTACTCGGTACGCCAGATCCGATTTTCCGGTAACGACACCTCCCGGGACGCGGTGCTGCGTCGTGAAATGCGCCAAATGGAAGGGGCGTGGCTCAACAACGAAAAAGTCGAACAAGGGAAAGTACGTCTTGACCGAACGGGTTTTTTTGAGAACGTTGAACAGCAGATCGTTCCGGTCAGTGGGACGGCAGATCAGGTCGATGTGGTCTACAAGGTGAAGGAGCGCAACACCGGCTCATTTAACGTGGGCCTGGGATTTGGTACGGACAGCGGCGTGAGCTATCAGCTTGGCGTGACTCAGGATAACTGGCTGGGAACGGGTAATAGCGTTAGCTTCAACGGGACGCGCAACAGCTACCAGTCTTATCTTGAACTGGGGGCGACGAACCCGTGGTTTACCGTCGATGGCATCAGCCTGGGCGGAAAGATTTTTTATAACAGCTATGATGCTTCCGATGCGGATGCCGGGAGCTATAACCAGCAGAGCTATGGCTTAGGCAGTACGCTGGGGTTTCCCATTAGCGAAAATAACTCCCTGAACCTGGGACTGGATTATGTTCATAATCGCCTGACCAATATGGATCCGGAGCTGACGACCTGGCGCTACCTCAGCTCCCGGGGAATCGAGCCCAGCGTGGTGACGAAAGATGGCGACAGCGGCGCGAAATATAGCGCCAACGACTATTTTGTGAGTCTTGGATGGGGATATAACGATCTCGATCGCGGCTTCTTCCCGCGTGCGGGAAACAAGAGCAGTCTTAGCGGTAAAGTGACCCTCCCCGGTTCGGATAATAGCTACTACAAGCTCTCATTTGACACCGCCCAGTATCTGCCGCTGAGCGAGAATAAGCGCTGGGTCTGGATGGAACGTTTGCGTGCAGGCTATGCCGGTGGGTTAGACGGCAAAAGTGTACCGTTCTACGATAACTTTTACGCCGGCGGCTCGTCGTCAGTGCGCGGCTTCTCTTCTAACACCATTGGGCCTAAAGCGGCCTATTACCGCTGCAATGGTAGCGAAAGCAGCTATAGCGCCTGCCCGCTGGACGCCTCATCTGATGCGGTCGGCGGGAATGCCATGGCGGTGCTGAACAGCGAATTTATCATTCCAACCCCCTTTGTGAATGATAAGTACGCCGATAGCTTGCGAACCTCGCTGTTTGTTGATGCCGGGACGGTCTGGAGCACATCCTGGCAGAACACCGCGCAGACGCTGGCGGCAGGGATCCCTGATTACGGCGATCCGGGTCATATTCGTCTCTCCGCGGGGATTGCCGTGCAGTGGATGTCTCCCCTCGGTCCACTGGTCTTCTCCTGGGCAGAGCCGTTTAAAAAGTATGATGGCGATAAAGCAGAACAGTTTCAGTTTAATATTGGCAAAACCTGGTAAAAACGCAGGCAGGTCCAACGGGCCTGCCTGCCGTGTGGATCAGGGTTGCACCACTTTCCAGATGGTATATTTCTCTTCTCCCGGTTTAACCGCCTGAGCGAAGTGTTGGTTTAAATGGCTGGCGGTGAACATTACCGCGCCATCCGGGCCGATAGTCGGCGTATCGGGCCAGTACACGCGGTCGTCAGCGGCCAGCAGGGTGAACCGCCCGCTCTGCGGGCGATAACGGACAATACCGTTATGGGTCACATCGGTGATATAGAGTGCGCCATGCTTATCGACCACGATCCCATCGCTATTCCCGCCGACCTCACCCGCGGTACGGATGGCCGCGGCGAGCTGGCGTTCGTTCATCGCGGGATCGCGCAGCGCGGCGGTGGCGATGGTCCGCGCGGTGGTACCGGTGGTGACCGTCCAGTAGAGGGTTTCCTGGTCCGGTGACAGCGCAATACCATTGATACCAAGCATAATGGGGTTGCCCGGCCAGACCGTTTCCCCATGTGAAACCACCTGCAGACCGGCAACCGGCATCAACGCCGGGTGCTGGTTCAGTACCCGGCGGACCGTCCCACGGTTAGCATCCGCGACGATCAGTCCGGCCTGATTGTCCGGCGCGCTGCGCAGGCCGCTGTCGGCGATATACGCCACCCGGCGCGCCTCATCGACCACAATATCGTTGAGGAAGCTTCCTTCCCGGTCGGCGACGCTGTCGAGCGGAATACGCTGCACCAGATGACCGTCGCTGAGCGCATAGATCATGATTTTTTGCGCCCCCGGCGGCGCCGTCTTTTCCCCTGCGACAAAGCCCTGATCTAACGCCCATAGCCAGCCGTTGCGGTTATCGACGTAAAAGCCCAGCACATTGCGCAGGTGCGTGCGGGGATCGGCGCTGATGCTGTTGGCCGCGGTGGACGGAAAGGCGGTGAGTCGTGCCGGGCCGCTCAGGGACTTGGTATCGAGCAGGCTGAGCGTGGCGGGCGCCTGGGTCGAAATCAGACGTGGGGTGCTAACAAATGCCCGACCGGCGGCGTCAAAGTGCAATCCTGCGATGGGCGCATTGACGGAATGCGCATCGACGCGCTGCTGCCAGGTGACCCCGGTATAACTGCGCCATAGCGCCAGATGGGCAGGGGCGTCAGGCCCGGCCGCCAGTGCGGTCTGCCCCAGGGACAGCAGGCCGAGAACGAAGAGTGAAAAACGATGCATCATGGTCTCCAGAAAGCAGTAAAAAAGAGGGGCAGATGGCCCGGTTAAGCCTCGGTAAACGATTTTATTAAATCCCTTCGGGAAGATAAGATGCCTGGAATGACAATCATTTGTTCTCTGGAGAACCAAATGGCCCGGCGGTTTGATTATCTTGCGGATGTAGAAGTCTTTCTGGCGGTGGCCGAGCGCGGGTCGTTTACCGCCGGCGCGGTGGCGCTGTCGTCGACGCCGTCGGTGTTAAGCCGGGCCGTCACCCGTCTTGAAACGCGTCTGGGGTGCCAGCTGCTGCGCCGCTCCACCCGTCGGATCAGCCTGACCGAGGCCGGAAGCGCCTATCTGAGTCAGGTCCGCCAGGCGTTTGAGGTGCTGGATAATGCCGAACGGGAGACGCAGGGGCAAAAAGGGGCGTTATCCGGGCGCGTTAAATTGAGCGCCCCCACCACCTGGGGACACTATCGTTTGCCCGCCCGGCTGGCGTTGTACCGTCAGTTGCACCCCGACGTACAGATTGAGCTGAATATTACCAACCGTAATGTCGATATTATCGCTGAGGGCTTCGATCTGGTGGTGCGCCAGGGACATTTACCCGACAGCGGCCTGGTGGCAAAAAAGCTGGAAGATGCGGCGCTATGTCTGGTGGCCTCGCCGGCCTATTTACGCTCGACAGCGAGACCGCTGAGTAAAATAGCCGATTTGCGCCATCATTCATGCCTGACATTTATTATGCCGGCAACGGGAAAAGTCGCCGAATGGGTATTTCGTGAGGATGGCCGGGATATCAGCTGGCTGCCGACGTCATCTCTGCATGTCTCCGATGATGTGCTCGGGGTGGTCTCGCTGGCCCTGCAGGGGGCGGGGATCTGTCAGAGCTATGCGTTTATTGTGCAGGAGGCGATCGCGCGCGGGGAGCTGGTTCCTGTTCTTCCGGCGTTCGCCGGACGTTCACGGCCTTTCTCGGTGCTTTACCCGCCGCATAAAAACCAGTCAGCCGCTGCCCGGGCATTAATTACTCTGCTGACCATGCCTGCCGAGGCGCTGGCGACGCTGTGCGCGACATTACCTGATGCCTATGGCTGAGGGCTCATCCACAAGGACTAAGACGTTTTGTCAATTATGATTATATTATCTTATTTTTTATTATATTTTCTTTTCTGTGGTTAATTTATTTCTTTTTTTATAGAGGTTAACCATTAATCTCTTGATGAAAAATTAAGGTTACCGATAATGGGTTATGTTGTTAGGAATTGTCTTAAGTCACATAATTGTCAGGTGTGCTTGCAGTTTATAATAATGGATGCTATCACTATATAAGGTAATAATTTGTAGCATCTTTTATAAGGAAGGAATATGAAATGGACTATTCTTAATACTCTCATCTGCCCGCAATCCGGCATCGCCTTTTCGGCAATATCCAGCCTGCGTTTCTTAAAATTTATTATGTGGTACGAGGCCGATGTGATACTGCTGCCCGGCGAGTCGATGAAGCTCTATTCCTCGAGAGTTTTAATTAATGACCAGTATCATTCATTAAAAATCTACAATATTACGGTGTACGACGAGGCGCAGTGGGAGAAATTACGCGAACGGCCATCTTGCCCGTATCAGGCTGGCGGCAAGCAGTCTGACTCCTGTTTTTTCCAGTCCTTTTGCGCGATTAAGCGCTGCCCGAATAATATTCCGCGCGGTGAACCCTGGCGTTAGCCCGAGAAAGCCGCCGGTCGGCTACCGGCGGCGCGATGTTATTTGACCAGCAGGGCGGCCATTCGTGGCTGGACGCTTGCGCAGCCGGCGAGGACGAGGTTGCCTTGCCGCAGCCCTTCATTGGCGAGAAATGCATTGCACGTTCCGCCCGCCTCCTCAATCAACAGCATACCCGCCAGCGCGTCCCAGCTGTTCATATGCGCTTCAAAATAGCCATGGATCTGACCGGCAGCGACATGCGCCAGCATCAGGGCGCCTGCGCCAAAACGGCGATACTCCAGGCCGGCGTCGAGCAGCGTGTCGATGGCCCGGGCATAGTCGCTGGCCGGGGCGCGGCTGGAGCGCCCCATGCCGATCACCACCGCGTCGGGATCCGGTTCACGCAGCGTCAGGCGACGACCGTTGAGAAACGCCCCTTCGCCGCGGCCGGCGAAGAAAAACTCATTGCGATCGGGGGCGTAGATGATGCCGAGCGAGAGTTCGCCCTGGCACACTCTCGCCAGTGAGATGCACCAGTAATCCATGCCAAGGATAAAGTTGGTGGTGCCATCCACGGGGTCAAGCACCCAGACGGTGTGCTCATCGCCTTCGAAACCGCTCTCTTCACCGAGGAAACCCTCCTGCGGAAAGTGCGCCTTCAGCCACCCTTTAATCTCCTGTTCTACCGCGAGATCTGCTTGCGAAACAAAGTCCTGGCGCGATTTTTTATCGACCTGCAATCCCGCATCGCGCAGCGCCTGGGCGTGGGCGCCTGCCTGGCGAATCAAGGCGCATAATGACTCTCGTTGTGCTTCCGTCATGGTCTTGCTCTCAGATAATAAAGGGCGACGTGCGCCGGTGAATTAATGTCACCTCCACCCAGGTGGTGCGTGAAGGTTGTAAAGGGTCGACGGTGCGCTCCTGCAGCCGGGCGAGCGCCTGGCGGGAGATCGCCGCCACATCCTGATGTAGCGTGGTGAGCTGGTAGCTATATTGCGCGGTCGGCGGCGTGTTATCAAAACCAATCAACTGATAATCCTCAGGCGCCTGTTTGCCGCGCTGGCGCATTCCATCGAGAAAGCCGCAGGCAATCTGGGCGTTAGCGCAGAAGATCCCCTCCAGCGCCTCGTCGGCGAGCGCAGCGGCCTGAAACCCGCCCGTATAGCCCTCTTCCGGGCAGGCGAGGATCGCCAGATTGCGTTCGACGTCCACTCCGCGCGCCTGCAGTGCCCGGCTGAATGCTTCCCCACGCATGCGCCCGGCCCAGGTGGAAGGTGAGTGGTTGAGCCAGCCAAACCGCCGGCAGCCGCTGCGCAGCAGCTGGTCGGCCGCCAGTTCGGCGCCGGCGATGTTGTCAGAGCAGACATAATCCACCCCGGGTATCGTCGGCTGGCGGTTAATGCCCACTACCGGGATATGCTGCTGGACGCACTCATTCACCAACGCCTCCGGCGGCTGGCCGGAGGTGACGATAACGCCGGAGACGCGAAACTGCGTGAAACGGCGCAGGGTGTGCGCCAGGTCCTGCTCGCTGTGGATCTCGCTCACCAGCGCCTGAAAGCCCTGGCGCTGGATCTCGTTGAGCAGGGCATCAAGCAGGGCGCTGCGAAAAGGATCGCTGATGCGCGAGACGATCACGCCGATTAAGTGGCTGCGCTGGCGATTGAGCCCCTGGGCAAGAAAGTTAACCTGGTACCCCAGCTCTTCGGCGGCGCGCAGCACCCGCGCCCGGGCGTCGGGAGAGATGCTGCCGTTGCTGCTCAGCGCGCGTGACACCACCGCCCGCGAGACGCCGGCCAGTCTGGCCACATCCTGGGCGGTGACGCTGGGTTTACGTGGGCTCATAGGGCATGCGCCTCATCGGCGAATGCGGGACGCGGCAGCGTAAAGTGGTCCCCATCCTGCGACACGAATAATCCCTGCCACGGCTGACAGGCTTGCTTCAGCGCCGACAGGGCGGCGTCCTCGCAGTGATAGAGCCCCAGCGCCGGGAGCTGCAGCGTTCTGAACAGCATCAGGCAGGAGGGGAAATCGCCATGAGAAGCATCGTCGTCAAGGGCCGCCACTGAGGCACACTCCTGAAACGCCAGCCCGGCGCCGGCCATCAGGGCTATCGAGTCGGCGGTTGGCCGGCCATCGCCGCTGTAAAACAGCGTCTGCCCGGCAATGGTGATGCGGATGGCGCGATTACTCAGCTCATGCTGGGTGGCGGCGGTGCGGATCTGCCAGTCCTGCCATGTCCAGGCTTCGCGGCATTCCTGCCAGTCGATGGTGAAACCAGGGTCCGCCTGAGGCCAGTTCGCCAGCGCGGCCAGCTGCATGAGCACCGGCTGCTGCGCTGGCTGGCAGTAGATAATCAGCGGCTTCTGACGGGAGCCACTTTTCCAGTAATTCAGCAGCGCCGTCAGACCGGTACAGTGATCCGGATGGACGTGGGTGAAGTAGATTGCGTCAATATCATTGACCCCACCGCCGCGCTGCCAGAGTGCGCGGGGAACGGTGGGGCCGCAGTCGATTAACCACTGTTTGTTGTCCGCGTCGATCACCCGCAGCGCGGAGGTATTTTGCGTGCAGGAAAAGGCGCTCCCGCAGCCAAGCACATCTATTTTCATTGACCCTCGCCAAAATTTTTTGCCGCTTAATTAAATTGTCATAAATACCCGACAAAGTAGGCTCACATCATGTCGAGTTAACGTTGCATTTTTTTTACAGCCAAATGAACACGTGTTCACCTTGCTAAAAAAATGCCGCAGCAGCGCTTTCAGGTAGCGAATATGAGTTATTTACAGATCACCGGCCTTAAAATTAGTTATGGCGATAACGTGGTTTTACATAATATCGATCTGGCGGTCGAGCAAGGGGAAATGATTGCCCTGCTGGGTCCGTCGGGATGCGGAAAAACCACGCTGCTGAACGCGCTCTGCGGTTTTATTCCGGTGCAAAGCGGCGAGATGGCGATTGCCAGTCGAACGATCACCCATCTTGCGCCGGAGCAGCGCAATATCACCATGGTGTTTCAAAGCTACGCCCTGTGGCCGCACCTGACGGTAGCGCGCAATATCGGCTATGGCCTGAAACTGCGCAAATGGCGCGGGGCGGATATCGCGCGGCGGGTGGCGGAGCTGCTGCGAATAGTGAATCTTGAGGGACTTGGCGAGGTGAAAGTGACCGAACTGTCGGGCGGTCAGCGGCAGCGGGTGGCGCTGGCGAGAGCCCTGGCCATAGAGCCCCAGGTGCTGGTGCTGGATGAGCCGTTATCTAATCTGGATGCCAAAGTGCGCCTGAATGTGCGCCATGAAATTAAATCTCTGCAAAAGAGACTGGGTTTCACGTCATTAATTGTCACCCACGATCAGCAGGAAGCCTTAGTGATGGCGGACCGCATTGCGGTATTAAATCAGGGGCGTATTGAACAAACTGGCACCCCGGAACAAATATATCAACGTCCCGCGACGCCCTTCGTCGCTGATTTTATGGGCGCCGATAATAAAATAACCTCCGGTGAATTATCTGCTGCTGCAATATCCGGTTTATCCGCCGCTCAGCAGGAGGAAAAAGTTATTTATTTTCGCAGCGCCGATGCCGCGCTCGCTGAATTAACGCAGCCTGCGCCGCAGGAGGGACTTGCTCTGGAGGGCGTGGTGGAGCAAAGCGCGTTTCTGGGCAATCTGTATCGCCACAGCGTGCGCTGTCATGACCGCCTGCTACTGGCTGATGCCGCGCAGTGCTGGCCGACAAAAAGCCGCGTTCGGCTCCATGTGCCAACGCCGGCCCTGCATATTTTTCCTTTACCACTATCACAGTGATATCAGCGTGTTCATTCTGGGGACAATCCATGTTGACTAAGACGAAAGCAGCGATCGTAACGACCCTCTTCCTGAGCCTTGGCGCACAGGCCGACACCATTCTGAATGTCGCCACCGCGGGCGATCAGAATATGGTGGATTATGTAAAAACCTGGCTGGGGCCAAAATTTGAAGCCGCTCATCCCGGCGTCAAGGTGCGGGTGATCGGTACCGGCCCCGGCGACGCCGGGTCGAATAAAATTAGCGAGAAGCTAACGGCCCAGCAGGAGAGCGGTGCGCAGCAGTGGGATATCGACGTCGCGGTAGTGCACCAGAAGGCGGGCGGTGAGCAGGTGGAAAAGGGATTACTGCAAAAATACCGTCAGGATATTCAGACCGGCGGCATGGTGAGTTCGCCGAGCGCCACTCAGGCGCTGGGCGTTAACGTCGATGGATACGTCATGCCGATGTTCTTAAGCCAGACCGCTATCGCCTGGAACAGCGATCTGCTCAGTACCCCACCGGCGTCGTATGACGAGCTGGTGGCCTGGACGCAGAAACATCCGCAGGCTTTTGGCTATAACGGCATCAAAAACGGCATGTCTGGCGTCAGCTTTGTGGTGGGTTGGATCTACGCCTACGGGACCGACGCCCAGCGTCTCTCCGCTGGGCCCTATGATAAAAGCGTCGAAAAAGGCTGGCAGCAGGCCTATGAGAAGCTGAAGGCGTTCAATAAAAACGTGACTTTCACCCCGGGCAACGCCGGGACGCTCGACATGCTGAGCCGGGGGGAAATCGCCATGGGCCCGGTGTGGGTCGATATGTTCTATAGCTGGAAAGATCAGGGCAAGCTGCCGCCCTCGATCAAGCTTGCTTTACTGGCGCCGGGTATGCCGGGTCAGCCGATGTATTACGTCATCCCGGCGAAGGCGGCGAATCCGCAGCTGGCGCGCGACTTTATCGCGCTGGCCACCAGCCCGGAAGTGCAGGCGCAGGGGATCGTTAAGCAGTTTAACTGGTATCCGGGCATCGACGCCGGCCAGGTGAAGCCGAAGCTGGATACGGCGACCTGGCAAAAGCTGTTTGCCGAAATCTCGCCGGAAGCGCTGGCAAAGTATGGCAAAAGCTTCCCGATCGCTCCCTATTTTGACGACATCAAAGAGGGTTACGAAAGCCAGGTGGCCAACTAACGCCTTCTCCCGCCCGGGTTGTCGGCCCGGGCGCTTTCTTGTGCTGACGCCAGGTGCATTATGTCCAGTTCATTAAAATATCTGCTGCTGGTTGCTCCGGCGGCGCTGATGATCGCGATCCTGTTTTTGTATCCGCTGGGGTTTTCGCTGGTCTCGGCGTTTACCGCGCCGGGACAGCCGTTCACGCTCGATCACTTCCGCAAGGTCTATGCGCTTTACGCCAGTGATGTGCTCTTTTCGCTGATTATCGTACTGGTCTCAGTGGCGCTGTTAGCGCTGATCGCCATTACCCTGTCGGCAGTGATTGCGCTGTCACCGTGCCGACCCGTTGTTCGTCTGCTGGGTTTTTTGTATCGCTTACCGCTGTTTATTCCGTTTATCGTTGTCGCCCAGATGATGCGCACTTTTCTCGCCAAAAATGGCCTGATGAACAATGCGCTGGTGGCGGCCGACCTGGTCACACCGCTGGAGACGCTCTCCTGGCTGGGATGGAAAGGGATAGTGATCACCTTTGTCTGGAAGCAACTGGCCTTTGCCACGCTGCTGATCTGCGGGGCGATGGCGGCGCTGGAGTCGTCGCAGATCCTTGCTGCGCGTAACCTTGGCGCCTCCCGGCCGCGGATCCTGTTCGATATCATGCTGCCGCAGGTCCTGCCGACCATCGGCGTGGCGCTGGTGCTGTCGACGGTGACCATGATGTCGGTGCTGTCGGTACCGTTGATGATCGGCGTCGGAACGCCGACGATGCTGACGGTGGATATGGCGTTTCGCGTGAATTCCTATGGCGATTACGCGGTGGCGAATGCGCTGGGTATGGTGTCGCTGGCGATCTGCGGCGCGCTGTCGTGGTTTTACCTGCGCCACAGCCTGCAGCAAAAAGGAGGGGAATCATGAAAGCGCTGACTCTCGCCTCATCCCCGTCATGGTGGATAAAAGGGCGCCGTAAAGTGCGCGCCAGCCTGGCGCTGCAGACCCTGCTGCTGCTGTTTATGCTGCTGGCGATGTTTGGCCCGTTGCTGAACCTGTTGATCTGGACCGTAGCGGAAAGCTGGTATTTTCCCCATTCGCTGCCCAGTCAGTGGGGGTTGAAGTACTGGTATCAGGTTTTCAATCCATACAGCGATGTGTCCGGTTCGCTGTTAACCAGCGTGTTGATCGCCCTGTTATCGGTGGGGGTCTGTTTGCTGATTTCCGTCCCCGCCGGCTATGCGCTTTCCCGGCGGAAAATGCCGCTGCGGGTGCTGTTTATGCTGCTGTTTCTCATCCCGCAGGCCTTTCCCAACTTGACGGTATACATGAATGTTGCCCGATTGTTTTATCAGTGGGGATTGAACGGCAGTATCGCAGGGGTGGTACTGGTGAATAGCGTTCACGGCCTGATGTATTCGGTGTGGATCTGTATGGCAGCCTTCTCATCCATCGACCCGCTGCTGGCGCGGGCGTCGCGTAACCTTGGCGCCGGACCGGTATATACCTTCTGGCACATTGTGCTGCCGCAGGCGGCGCCGGGGATCGTTGCCGCCAGCATCTTCGTTTTTCTGGAGTCGCTGGATGAGTTTACCGGCACCTTCTTTGTCGGCGCGCCAGATATCACCACGCTGCCGCTACTGCTCTATAACGCCAGCATGTCGGGTAACTATCAGGTCTCGTCGATTACGGCGCTGATTTTGCTGGTGCCATCGCTGCTCTTTATGGTGGTGATCCATAAATTTATGCGCCCGGAGATGATGGCGAAACTGGGGAAGTAAGGACCGTAGAAAACGAAAAAGCTTCCCGGTGGGAAGCTTTTTAACCTCAGGTCATCATCATTGGCCATTCTGGCGGCGTCTGACTCATGACCTCAATCATCACATCTTTGATATTACCCCAGATTTTTGCGATATCGATCAGGGTGATGCCCAGCAAACCGGTGGCGAACCAGCAGGCGGCGGCAAGGCCGAGGCAGCTGCAGATCACTGCCAGACCGGCATAATCGCTTTTCCGTAACTGGATATTCAACGAGCTGGCGAGAAACATCAGTACCGCGCTCACCAGGGGCCAGCGCAACAAAACGACACTGGTAGTAATGGAAGCCATTAACCTATCCTCAAAGAAAGTCGGGGAGCCATGGATGACCTGGCGCGACTGACGATGGCATAGCGCTCTGGTCTCGACTGGCAAACTAGAGAGTGATGAAACGTCATTTCTGTTTCATCAACTTGTGTGAACTATATCACACTTGGTGCTTTATTCGCCAGCCAAAAAATGAGCTTTCGCTGCGCTTAATAAGCTTTGATTTTGTGTGGATATAGGTAAGCAAAACCCGATTATCTTATTTTCATTCTCTTGCTAATGATTATTACTCTGCGGGTTTTATTACCAGTTCCTGTTTATTACACGGAGAAACCGAGTCAGATGCGCGTCTATTCTTAATCTGACGAGAATATCTTTCGAATACCTGATAAATAAGTATTATTCAACACCACCAGCTGAAAAGCTGACGCCCTGAAGGGCTGGCAGATATCTGCTGATGTCTATCGCAGTCGCGATTGCTAACGTGTTCGGGCTACCTTAATTAAGGCATATCGCATGGATGAAAGCGTAAATGGCTGACAGTGCGCCGCATAAGGCGCTCAGACTTGTCGGAATGGGGCTGGTTATTTTATTGCCGGTGATGTTGGCATTGTGGTTTGCCCAGCTGCGGGCCAAAGCCGAAACCATTGATCAATTGCACTCATTTTCGCAGCTGGCGCTGCAAAAAACAGAAATGGTCATCCGGGAAGCGGATCAGGCGCGGTTTAAAGCCAGCCGGTATCGTGGTGAGCTATGCTCAGCGGAGCACCAGCGTTATTTACTGCATATTGTTCGCGGTCTGCTGTATGTAGAAGATCTGATCTACGCCAACGGTCAGCGCTTTATCTGTTCAACGTCCGCTCATCCCGAGACCGGCTGGCGGATGCCCGCGGCGAATTACACCAAAAAGCCGGATGTGGCGATTTACTACTATCGGGATACGCCGTTTTACCCGGGCTTTGCCATGAATTATATGCAGAAGGGGCCCTATGTGGTGGTGGTCAACCCCTACTCGTTCAGCTCGGTGATTGCCAGCGACCGCGATTTAGCCTATGGCGTTTTCGATACTAAAACCAACCTCTTTTTCTCGCTGAGTAATAATGTTGAGCCCGCCGAACTCCAGGCGTTAATTCGCGAAGGCGATGCTTTTTTTAATCAGAATGGTCGGGTGTATACGATAGCCCGCTCCGCTATCCGGCCGATCGCGGTCATCATGTCCACCTCCCGGGCCAGCTACTACCACAACTTCTGTGACCAGGCGAGCCTGACGCTGCCGCTGGGGATCATTTGCAGTATTTTACTGGTGCTGGTGTGGACACGAACCCGCCGCCAGTATCACTCGCCGCGCAATATGCTACAGCGGGCTCTGAGCTGCCGCCAGCTGCGGCTGCACTACCAGCCGATTATCGATATTAAAAATAACCGCTGCGTCGGGGCGGAGGCGCTACTGCGATGGCCGGGGTTTGATGGCCCGGTGATGAACCCGGCGGAGTTTATCCCGCTGGCGGAAAATGAAGGCATGATTGCCCAGATCACGGACTACGTGGTGGACGAGCTGTTTTATGAAATGGGTGAGTTTCTTGCCAGCCATCCGCAGCTGTATGTGGCGATCAATCTCTCTGCGTCCGATTTCCACTCGGCGCGGCTGATTTCCCAGATCAGTGAGAAAGCGCACAGCTATGCGGTCTGCATCGGACAGATCAAAATCGAAGTGACCGAGCACGGGTTTATCGACGTGGCGAAAACGACGCCGGTGATCCAGGCGTTCCGCGAAGCAGGCTATGAGATTGCGATCGATGATTTTGGTACCGGCTACTCGAATCTGCATAATCTGCACGCGCTGAATGTCGATATCCTCAAAATCGATAAAACCTTCGTTGATACGCTGACCACCAACAACACCAGCCATCTGATCGCTGAGCACATCATCGAGATGGCGCGCGGGCTGCGTTTAAAAACTATCGCGGAAGGGGTGGAGACCCCGGAGCAGGTAAGCTGGCTCTACAAGCGCGGCGTGCAATTTTGTCAGGGCTGGCTGTTTGCGAAAGCCATGCCGGCGCGGGAGTTTATGCAGTGGTTAGCGAATGCTCCCACGCCCATAAGCAGGCCTCAGCCGCCGCGTCACGCGGAGATCTGATGGCGGTAGTCGCTGGGAGTGCGGTCGAACTCGCGACGGAACACCCGGGAGAAGGTTTGCTGCGAGACGTAGCCCAGATCCATCGCGATATCAAAGATAGGTCGCTGAGTGGTTCGCAACGCTTCCGCCGCCAGCAGCAGGCGGCGCTGACGAATATAATCACCCAGCGTCTGATGCATTACGGTACGGAACATCCGCTGCAGATACCATTTCGAGTATCCTGACTTTCTGGCGACTATATCAATGTTAAGTGGTTGATCGATATGTTCATCAATCCATTCAATCAGTGTTTGAATAATATCCTGATGGGACATAAAGCGGCCTCTCTCAATTCTCGATTCGTCGTTTTGTCTGCGGGCGAGTATAATTCCTCAAGTTAACTTGAGGTAAAGCGCTTTATGGAAAAGAAATCACCCCGCATCAAAATGCTGCTGACGCCCGGGGAAGTGGCAAAACGAACCGGCGTGGCGGTCTCGGCTCTCCATTTTTATGAGAGTAAAGGCCTGATCCATAGCCAGCGGAATGCCGGCAACCAGCGGCGCTACCGGCGCGATGTCCTGCGCGCGGTGGCGATTATCAAAATTGCGCAACGCATCGGCATCCCGCTGGCGACCATCGGCGACGCGTTTGGCGTACTGCCGGAAGGGCACAACCTCAGCGCAAAAGAGTGGAAGATGCTGTCATCGCAGTGGCGTGAGGAGCTGGACCGGCGTATTCATACCCTGACGGCGTTGCGCGACCAGCTCGACGGCTGTATCGGCTGCGGCTGTTTATCACGGCGCGACTGCCCGCTGCGCAACCCGGGCGATAAGCTGGGGGAAGAGGGGACCGGCGCCCGGCTGCTGGAAGAGGAGTAATAAAACTAAAGCGCCACAACTGGGCGCTTTAGTTGTTTTCCGGTCTTTGTCTTTCGCATTATCTCGCTGGTTCACGAGAGGGTTTCCCCCGACATCGACGTCCCTCAGTATTGCGCAATCTGTTGATGGAGGTTCCGGTTTGCGTCGACACTTTAACTATGGCAGCTGCTGCCATTTTTTCCTTACTATTTTGCCGAAATTTTCCCGGCAATGAGCGCCTGTTCCTATAGTTAATTTGAACAAACCACGGGAGAGGCCCATGCTGACGGTACACCATCTTAATCAATCACGATCGCAACGCGTACTGTGGGCACTGGAAGAGCTGCAGCTGCCTTATCAGATAGTCCGCTATCAGCGGGAAAAGTCGATGCTGGCGCCGGCGGCGCTGAAGAAAGTCCATCCGTTGGGGAAATCGCCGGTGCTGGAAGACAACGGCTATGTGCTGGCGGAGTCCGGGGCCATTCTCGAGTATTTGCAGGAGACCTGGGACAGCGGCGGGCTGCTGAAGCCGCAGGCGATAGAGGACAAACTGCAGTACCGCTTCTGGCTGCACTATGCCGAAGGCTCGCTGATGCCGCTGCTGTTAATGAAGCTGGTGTTCGCCAGCCTGGGTAAACCCCCTGTGCCCTTTGGCGTCCGCTCGCTGGGCGCCCTGCTGGGCAAGGGCATTCAGAAAGCGTGGCTGGATCCCCAGCTGGCCACCCATGCGCGGTTTATTGACGACCATCTTGCCACGCGGCCATGGTTTGCCGGCGAGCGACTGAGTATGGCCGATATCCAGATGAGCTTCCCGGTGATGGCGCTGTTGGCGCGCGGTGGCGTGCATGACCTTGTCCATATCGAGGCCTGGCGACAGCGGGTGGAGCAGCGTCCGGCCTGGCAGCGGGCCATCGAGCGCGGCGGCCCCTTTTCCTTACCCGGCGCCTGAGGTATCAGCGGATCCGATGACGCCGACAAATGAAAGCAACTCACTAAAAATTTGTTAGCGGATTGCGCATAGACGATAACGTTTGCGCATCGTCTGGTTATTTTCTGCTCGTCATAAGCGAAATTTAGCGAAATACGATAAACATCGGTTGAAAAGGGTTATCTAAAGGCCGGATAATCGTTTGCCTTTCTGTTTTGCTCCCTCTTTTTTCTGCTATCCAGGGGGAGGAGATAAGGTTGACACACCGTAGTGTATGCGCGGAGTTAAACGTTTGCTTTTTTGCAGCCCCCCTGGCGCTGCGATTCGGTACAAGGAGATCGCGTTTAACTGGCAGTGGAGGGTCCACCACGCATATCAACGAACAATAAAAATTTTCAGGGGAAGTTTTCTATGTCTACGCCTTCAGCGCGTACCGGCGGTTCATTAGACGCCTGGTTTAAAATTTCGGCGCGCGGTAGCACCGTGCGTCAGGAGATTGTTGCAGGTCTTACTACCTTTCTGGCGATGGTTTACTCCGTCATCGTGGTGCCGGGCATGCTCGGTAAAGCGGGCTTCCCGCCGGCCGCGGTGTTTGTCTCGACCTGTCTGGTGGCGGGCGTTGGCTCGCTGGTGATGGGGTTATGGGCAAATCTGCCGATGGCTATCGGCTGCGCCATTTCGTTGACCGCCTTCACCGCCTTCAGCCTGGTGCTGGGGCAGCAGATCAGTATTCCGGTGGCCCTCGGCGCGGTATTCCTGATGGGTGTCCTGTTTACGGTGATTTCCGCGACCGGCATCCGCAGCTGGATCTTGCGCAACCTGCCGCAGGGCGTGGCGCATGGTACCGGGATCGGGATTGGCCTGTTCCTGCTGCTGATCGCCGCTAACGGCGTTGGTCTGGTGATCAAAAATCCGCTGGACGGTCTGCCGGTGGCGCTGGGCAAATTTGCCAGTTTCCCGGTGGTGATGTCGCTGATTGGCCTCGCGGTGATCATTGGTCTGGAAAAAATGAAGGTGCCGGGCGGCATTCTGCTGACCATTATTGGCGTGTCGATTGTGGGCCTGATTTTCGATCCGAACGTCCATTTCTCCGGTATTTTCGCCATGCCATCCCTGAGCGATGATAAAGGCAACTCGCTGATCGGCAGCCTCGACATCATCGGCGCGCTGAACCCGGTCGTGCTGCCCAGCGTGCTGGCGCTGGTGATGACGGCGGTCTTTGACGCCACCGGTACTATCCGCGCGGTGGCCGGCCAGGCAAACCTGCTGGACAAAGACGGACAGATCATCAACGGCGGTAAAGCGTTGACCACCGACTCCCTGAGCAGCGTCTTCTCCGGTTTAGTTGGCGCGGCGCCAGCGGCAGTGTATATCGAATCGGCGGCGGGTACCGCGGCTGGCGGTAAAACCGGTCTGACCGCGGTGACGGTCGGTGTCCTGTTCCTGCTGATCCTGTTCCTCTCCCCGCTCTCTTATCTGGTACCGGCCTACGCGACCGCGCCGGCGCTGATGTACGTCGGCCTGCTGATGCTGAGCAACGTGGCAAAAATCGATTTCAACGACTTCGTTGACGCGATGGCTGGCCTGATCACCGCGGTGTTTATCGTACTGACCTGTAACATCGTGACCGGCATCATGATCGGTTTCGCTACCCTGGTGATTGGCCGTCTGGTCTCCGGCGAGTGGCGCAAGCTGAACCTCGGTACGGTAATTATCGCCGTGGCACTGGTGGCGTTTTACGCGGGCGGTTGGGCGATTTAAACCCTTCGTGCTCCTCACGGGCGGCTCAGGCCGCCCGTTTTATTTTTAAGCCACATCCTGTTTCCATTTGCGTTAATCTGGGTAGCGTATGATTCACAGGCACGACGCCTCACAGGTATAAAAGAAAACGCAGCAAACAGGGAACACATGGAAATATTCTTTACCATCCTCATCATGACCCTTGTGGTCTCACTGTCCGGGGTAGTGACGCGTGTACTGCCCTTTCAGGTTCCACTCCCACTGATGCAAATCGCCATTGGCGCGCTTCTGGCGTGGCCGACCTTCGGTTTGCACGTTGAATTTGATCCAGAGCTGTTTCTGGTCCTGTTTATCCCGCCGCTGCTGTTCGCCGACGGCTGGAAAACGCCGACCCGTGAGTTTATTGAACACGGGCGGGAGATCCTTGGTCTGGCGCTGGCGCTGGTGGTCGTGACGGTGGTCGGCATCGGCTTTCTGATCTACTGGATTGTGCCTGGCATTCCGCTGATCCCGGCGTTCGCGCTGGCGGCCGTACTCTCGCCGACCGATGCCGTGGCGCTCTCCGGCATCGTCGGGGAAGGGCGGATACCGAAAAAAATCATGGGCATTCTGCAGGGGGAGGCGTTAATGAACGACGCCTCTGGTCTGGTTTCGCTCAAGTTTGCCGTCGCGGTGGCGATGGGCACTATGGTCTTTACCGTTGGCGGCGCGACCGTAGAATTTCTGAAGGTGGCGATCGGCGGCGTGCTGGCCGGGTTTGTGGTGAGCTGGTCGTATGGCCGTTCGATGCGTTTCCTCAGCCGCTGGGGCGGGGATGAACCCGCCACGCAGATTGTCCTGCTGTTCCTGCTGCCGTTTGCCTCCTATCTGATTGCCGAACATATCGGTGTCTCCGGTATCCTGGCGGCGGTGGCGGCGGGGATGACCATCACCCGTTCCGGCGTGATGCGTACCGCGCCGCTGGCCATGCGTCTGCGCGCTAACAGCACCTGGGCGATGCTGGAGTTTGTCTTTAACGGCATGGTCTTCCTGCTGTTGGGCCTGCAGCTGCCGGATATCCTCTCCAGCTCGCTGGTGGCGGCGGAAGCTGACCCCAACGTCGAGACCTGGATGCTGTTTACCGACATCATCCTGATCTATGCCGCGCTGATGCTGGTGCGTTTTGGCTGGCTGTGGTCGATGCGTAAGCTTAGTCAGCGCTTCCTGAAGAAGAAACCGATGGAGTTTGGCTCCTGGACCACCCGCGAGCTGCTGATCTCCTCTGTGGCCGGGGTGCGCGGGGCGATTACCCTCGCCGGTGTGCTCTCGATTCCGCTGTTGCTGCCGGACGGGAATGTTTTCCCGGCGCGCTATGAGCTGATTTTCCTCGCCGCCGGGGTGATCCTGTTCTCGCTGTTCGTCGGGGTGATAGCGCTGCCGATCCTGCTGCGCCACATTGAATCCAGTGACAACGTGCAGCAGCGGAAAGAGGAACGGCTGGCGCGCGCAGCGACGGCAGACGTGGCGATTGTGGCGATCCAGAAGATGGAAGAGCGGCTGGCGGCGGATACCAAAGAGAATATCGATAACCAGCTGCTGACCGAAGTCAGTTCGCGGGTGATCGGTAACCTGCGCCGCCGCGTCGATGGTCGTAACGACGTGGAAACCTCTATGCTGGAGGAGAGTCTGGAGCGTCGCTTCCGCCTGGCGGCGCTGCGCTCTGAACGCGGAGAGCTGTATCATCTGCGCGCCACCCGGCAGATCAGTAACGAGACGCTGCAGAAGCTGCTGCACGATCTCGACCTGCTGGAAGCGCTGTTAATCGAAGATCAATAACCTGTAATCCGGATAGCGCGACGCTTATTCGGTCTACTGGCGAGACTGCAGTAAATGTGTCGCCCCGGTAAGCGTTAGCGCGACCGGGGGAAACCCGGGCAGCGGCGCAAGCGCTTGACCCGGGCTACCCATTCCTCTGCGAAACGCGTTGTCACCAGGGAATTATTCCAGCCAGAACGCTTTACTGCACGCCAGCCAGGCCTCAGCGCTGCGCGACATATACACGCCCTCCCGCCAAATCATCCCCAGCTCCCAGCGCAGCTCGCTTTGCAATGGGATCCAGCAAAAGTTCTGCGGGTCGAGACGCTGGCAAATCGGCTCGGGCAGGATCGCCACGCCAATGCCGGCCTGCACCATCGCGGCGAGAAAATCCCACTGGCCGCTGCGCACCGCGATACGCGGCTTTACGTCATGCTCGGTAAACAGGCGCATCAGCTGCTGGCTGAGGGCAAATTCTTCGTTGTAGATGACCAGCGGATACGCCGCCAGCTCGGCCGGCGAGAGCGAGGTCACGCCCTCCCACGGCGCGGTTCTTGGCGTCAGGACGCACAGCGGGTGGTTGAACAACGGCAGGGTGGTGAGGTGGCTACCCTCTTCGATGGGCAGGGCGGTCATCGCCATATCGAGCTCGCCGTTGCTGACCGCCTGCTGGACCGTCAGGCCGCCAAACTCGGCGATTTTCAGCTCGACGCCCGGGTAGCGCTCGCGGAAGCGGCTGATCGGCTCCGCCATCAGCATTCCGACCATCGGTGGAATGCCAAGCCGCAGCACCCCTTTATTCAGGTGGTTGATATCGCTCAGTTCTGACTCCAGCTGGCTGAACTCGCCAAGGATCGCCTGGCCGCGTTCAAAAACAACGCGCCCGGTATCGGTGAGCAGCAGTTTACGGCCATCGCGGATCAACAGCGTGCAGTTCAGTTCATCTTCGAGATTTTTGAGCATCTTGCTGATGGTGGGCTGTGTGACGAACAGCTTTTCCGCCGCGCGAGTAAAACTCTGCTGACGAACCACTTCAACGAAATAGCGCAGCGTTCGGATATCCATAATTATTCCCTGAGACTATACCTGCGATGATTTTAATTCATTTCTGTCCGCGTCGGCGGCTCTCTATACTGCACCCCTGACTTCTTTTTTTCAGGAATATCGCTCATGGCCTTCGCGCCAGCTCGCGTAGCCCCCGCCGTGGCGCAGCGTCTTCAAATCCCGCTGCAGGTGCTTCTTTATGTCGGGTTATTTATTTTTGCGCAATATCTGGTGAACAGGTGGCAGGTACCCCTGCCGGCTAACCTGGTCGGCATGGTGATGCTCCTGCTGCTGATCGTCTGCCGGGTGATCCCCTTGAACTGGGTTCGCGCCGGCGCCCGCTGGCTGCTGGCGGAGATGCTGCTGTTTTTCGTCCCGGCGGTGGTCGCGGTGGTCAATTATACCCAGCTGCTGATGGTTGATGGCTGGCGGATTTTCCTGGTGATTGCCTTAAGCACGCTGATGGTGCTGGGCGCGACGGCCTGGGTCGTCGACAGGGTTTACCGTTACGAAGTGAGCCGGCTAAAAAAATGAATGATGTCATGCTGAGCGTCCTGTGTCTGGTGGCGACGCTGGGTCTCTATTACGCCAATAAAAAACTGTATCGCCGTTTTCATAAACTGCCGCTGATGCCGCTGGTGTTCACGCCGATCCTGCTGGTGCTGATCCTGGTGCTGGGCCATATCTCTTATCAGAGCTATATGGGAGAGACCCACTGGCTGCTGTGGCTGCTGGGCCCCGCCACCATCGCCTTTGCCGTCCCGGTCTATGAAAATGTCGCGGTGATCAAACGCCACTGGATGTCGCTCAGCGCCGGGGTGGTAACGGCGGTGGTGGTGGCGGTGACCAGCTCCGTATGGCTGGCGCGCGGATTGATGTTGTCTGATGAAATCCAGCGCAGCCTGGCGGTGCGCTCGGTGACCACGCCCTTTGCGCTGGCGGCGGCGAAACCGCTCGGTGGTCAGCCCGATCTGGTGGCGCTGTTTGTGGTGATCACCGGCGTCTTTGGCATGGCGGTGGGGGATATGCTGTTTTTACGCCTGGCTATCCGGGAAGGGATGGCGAAAGGAGCCGGGTTCGGCGCGGCTTCCCATGGTGCCGGGACGGCGCGCTCCTATGAGCTGGGCCAGCAGGAGGGCGTGGTGGCCAGCCTGGTGATGATGCTGTCTGGCGTAGTGGTGGTGCTGGCGGCGCCGTTAGTGCGCTGGCTGCTGTTTTAGCGTTCTCGTGTAATCGGTTGTTATGAAATATTGAGGGGCGGAATAGTTGTGAACTATTTTCGCCCCTTTTTGTTTATGCCGGTTATTGGTCATCAGAAAAGATTAAGGCAATTCTTATTACCATCCTCTCTTTGTAACTAAATATTTCATAATCAATAGTGATCTAATTATATTGCGAATGATGTATAGGCTTTTTATTATCTCTAAGAATTTTATAAGTTTGTATCGCTATGATTTCAAAGGAACTTCATCTTATTTTTCTCATTTTTTAAGGCGATTTGTTTAAAAATCAATTTTTACATTAATAATTGAGATTTTACCCTCTGTTCGTTATTCTTTTTACGCGAGCTTGTATTATTGAATGGATTCAAATGCTGGTCGTTTATTTATGTATAATATTAATTATCATAAATCATATGTCACGTAAATGTATATGTGACGCCGCGCGGATGCAAATTCATTCTCTAATATATCTGCATAAAACAATTGACGGACTGATTGTCGTTTATAATGGATATGGGAATAAATATGAAGATGAGTAAAAAAATTCTGGCGGGTGCCCTGATTTTCTCTGCCTGCAGCGTGCTGTCTACCGTTGCTCAGGCCGATAACACCATTACTTTTAATGGTGTTGTTTCCGATACGACCTGTACGGCGACTATTGACGGAGGCGTAACGGCTATTGATATGGGCACCACCTCAGTGGCGGATCTGAAAGCGTATACCTTCGGCGCTGCCAAGAACTTCTCCTTTAGCTTAGCCGATTGCCCGACCGCGGAAGACGGTGGCAACAGCATCGCTCGCGTCACTTTTGGCGGTGTTTCCGATACCGCGAACAGCGATTATTTTAAAAACCAGGCGACTGATGAGCCGGCAACCGGTGTTGCTGTGGCCCTTTTCGACGAAGCGGGTAAGGTGATGAAGAATAATGAAGAGGGTTCGGATGTCGATATTTCTTCCGGTGCCGCAACCATTCCATTCACCGTTAAAATGGTGAAGTCGGGTGATACCGATCCGACGAAAGGTACCGTTCAGACAACTGTGACTTATAACGTGACTTATTATTAATTCGGCGTTTTGTTGAATGGAGAAAGGGGAATCGTCTGCTATTCCCCTTTAATTAAACGTATGAGATATCCTTTTTTTGTGGTCGGTTTTTTGCTGTCTTCCTCTATTGCGCAAGCCAGCGTGGTCGTGGGCGGCACGCGTCTGGTGTTTGATGGTGTGAAAAACAACGCCGTCATCACGGTTGAGAATAAAGATCAGAGCAGCAATATCGTCCAGTCCTGGCTCTCGGTGGTGGATGCCGCGTCGCCAGCCAAAGACGCGTTTATTATTACGCCGCCGCTGTTCCGTCTCAAAGCCGGAGAGAAAGGATTCGTGCGCGTTGTCCGCTCAGGAAAAAAATTACCCGACGATCGCGAGTCGATGTTTTGGCTCAATATCAAAGGGATCCCGGCAACGGAATATGTCCCGGATAAAAATGTGGTGCAGTTTGCCATCAACTCGAAAATAAAATTGATTTATCGACCTGCCGCGTTAAAAGGCAATACACCGGAATCGTATGCCGAAAAATTACAGTGGGGAAAAGCGGGGGACTCGGTGACGGTAAAAAATAACTCACCGCTGTATATGAATTTTTCCCAGGTTAGCCTTAACGGAAAAAATATTTCTGGCGCATGGTTTGCTGCCCCATTTTCTACTTTAAAAATACCCGTGCAGAGTACCCTGTCCGCGACAGGGAAAAAAGAGATCACATGGAGCGTGATTAATGATTATGGTATGTCAGGGAAGAAATATACCGCTATCATTCAGTAGCGTTGAGCTACTGTTTTCAACCAAAAGTATCTGCGTCGCTATTGTTTTGTGCCTGAGTACCTTGTCTTCTCGCGCTGAGGCCGGTGAATATTTCAACCCGAATTTACTCGAAGTCGCCGAGGAGCCTGCGGCTTCGGTGGATCTGTCCTATTTTTCGCAAGATGGTGTACCGCCGGGCACTTATCACCTGGATGTTTACATCAATGATAAATACGTCAGTTCAGAATCGCTGACCTTTCAGGAAATTGGCCATGACGCAGGCGCGACCGCTTCTCCCTGTCTTTCCGCGGAGTATCTGAATTCGTGGTTGATTAATACCACCGCCTATCCCCAGCTGTTCGCGGCAGGGGAAACCTGCGCCCGGCTGTCGGCGATCCCCGGGATGACATTTTCGGTGTCTCTTGCCCAACAGCGAATCGATTTTACCGTGCCGCAGGCCGCGATGCTGAATCGCCCAAGAGACTATATACCGGAGAGCCAGTGGCAGCAGGGGATCAACGCCGGTCTTCTCAACTATAGTGTCACCGGGCAGCGCAATGCGCCGCGGCATAATGGCGCGACCGTTGACAGCCAGTTTGTTAGCCTGCAGCCTGGGGTGAATCTGGGGCCATGGCGTCTGCGCAACTACAGCACCTATAGCCACAGCGACAACAGCAGCCGCTGGGAGTCGGTTTACTCGTACCTTGCCCGCGATATTCATACCCTGCGCAGTCAGCTGGTGGTCGGTAATACCTATACCTCTTCCGGCATCTTCGACAGTGTGAGCTTTACCGGCCTGCAGCTCAGTTCGGACAAAGAGATGCTGCCGGATAGCCTGCATGGTTTTGCGCCGACGATTCGAGGGATCGCGCGCACCACCGCGGAGGTCTCGGTTTATCAGAATGGTTACAGCATTTATAAAACCACCGTCGCTCCCGGCGCCTTTGAGATTAACGATCTGTATGCCACCGGCAGCGCCGGCGATCTGTACGTCACCGTTAAAGAGTCTGACGGCAGCGAGCAAAACTTTGTGGTGCCTTTTGCCTCGCTGGCGGTCCTGCAGCGCGAGGGCCAACTGGACTATGCGCTGAGCAGCGGCAGGACGCGCTCAGGCAGCTCCGACGATAAAGAATACAACTTTATTCAGTCTTCCCTGGCCTATGGCGCCACCAGTAACTTTACTCTCTATACCGGCTTTCAGCAGGCGGAAGATAAATACACCAACCTGCTGTTAGGCGCTGGCTTTAACCTTGGCACCATCGGCGCGCTGTCGTTTGACGGCTCTCAGTCGTGGGCCGACGTGAAAACCAGCGATACGGCCTCGTCAACCCGCAAAGAACAGGGGCAATCGTATCGCGTCCGCTTCAGCAAAAGCTTTCTGCAGACGGGCACCAGCTTTTCCGTGGCCGGCTATCGCTACTCCACCGCGGGATACTATTCGTTTCAGGATTTTGTCGATAACGCCTCCACGCAGCGCGACTGCTGTACGCAGAGCGGCAGAACGAAAGGCCGGTTTGACGCTTCGCTGTCGCAGACGCTGTTCGGCTATGGTTCGCTCTCGCTTTCGCTGGTCAATGAAACCTATTGGGACAGCTCGCGCATGGAGTCGGTAGGCGTGGGCTATAGCGGGTCGATTGGCAGGGCCTCCTACTTTATTAACTATTCCTATAACCGCAATGTGCAAAGCACCGATGACAGCGGCAATAACCGGCCGGCCAGCGATACCATCGTCTCCCTGACGCTAAGCATCCCGCTTGGCGAGACGCTCTCGGCGAATTACACCTTGAACCATGGTCGGCATAACGACACCACGCACAGCGTGGGGCTCAATGGCTCGGCGTTCGAGGATCGTTCTCTCAACTGGAGCCTCCAGGAGGGTTACAACACCCAGGATAAGAGCACCTCCGGCAACCTCAGCGTCAATTATCAGGGCTCAAAAGGCGATGTCGCCGGCGGCTATGGCTACGACCACTACAGCAATCACTACAATTATTCGCTGCGCGGCGGCATGGTTGCCCACGCGGGCGGGCTCACGCTGTCGCGCTTTCTGGGTGAGAGTGCTGCGCTGGTCGAAACGCCCGGCGTCAGCGATGTGCGGGTGCAGGGCCAGACCAACGTGACGACGGATGCCGCCGGGTATGCCGTCGTACCGTATGTTCGCCCTTACCATCGCAACAGCCTGGCGCTGGATGAACAGCAGATGGCTGGCGCCGAGGTGGATAACGTCGCCAGAACGGTGGTCCCAACGCGCAATGCAATCGTCAAAGTGCAGTATGACACCCGAATTGGCTATAAGGCGATGCTCACCCTGCGTACTCGCAACGGTGTGGTGCCTTTCGGCGCGCTGGTGACACTTGATAATGATCGCGCCAGCGCGGCGCGCAGCAATATTGTCGGCGATGAGGGGCAGGTGTATCTCACGGGGCTGCAGAAAAAAGGCCAGCTGTTAGCGCGCTGGGGGGAGAAAAGCAGTGAGCAGTGCACCGTTCATTACGACTTCTCCAGCATGGCTCTTGGCGACGATATTCTGTTCTATCAGGCCGAATGCCGGTAATGGATGCAGGTTTTCAACATGGAAGAAGGGGCTGATATGAATATGCGAGACGGCAGCACAAGGGGCATCCTGGTGGCCAGCCTTTTGCTGCTCTCCCTTCCGGCGCTGGCTTATGAAGGCAGCAGCACGGTCAATTTTAACGTCACGGGCACCATCGAAGCGCCTTCCTGCGAGGTGGCCGTGGAACCGTCGAACAGTATCGATTTAGGCACCGTCTCCTCGCAGACGTTCTCCGGAAATGCCGGGTCGAGCGGCGCCAGCGTGCCGGTTAAGCTGGTCTTTTCCAGTTGTTCCGCCGATGCGTCGGCGGTAACCATCGCATTTAGCGGAGCAAAATTCGATAACACTTACACCTCGGTTTATAAAAACTTCCGCACAGGCAGCGACGGGGCCAGCGGCGTCGGTATGCAACTTCTCACTCTTGCCGATCAGCAGCCCCTCGGGCCTGGCGACCAGTATCTTTATACCTTTGGTGACCGTGCCGACGTCCATATCTTCAATATGGTAGCACGCATGTTTTCGCCCTATGGCCAGGTAAAGCCGGGGATTGTCGGCTTTACCGCCACGTTCGATGTGGCTTACAAATAACGTTTCGACAGGGATGGGTATGAAAAAACTGATCTTCTTGTTCATGCTGGTACTGTGTCCCCTCTATAGCTGGGCGGCCTGCACGGGAACCAACTATGGCGATGTCTCGATGACTAACTTGCCGGAAAAGATTCTGGTCAACGCCGGGAGCTACACCGCGGGCACCGTGCTGTATGACTCGGGGAAAATTACCCGCGCGCAAACGGAGCTGATTAACTGCGAGGGAAGCACCTACGCGGTGTTTGCCTGGTCCTCGAACAATGCCGGGGCGCTGATAGGGGATAATATCTATGCCACCTCGGTGCAGGGGATTGGCCTCCGTGTCAAGGTGTGGCTCAATATCAGCGGTGAATATGACGGTGATACCGATGATTTCAGCCCCGACTCGCAGGTGCATTATATCGGCGATGTGAATTACTATCTCGGTAAGCCCACCGGCCTGTTTGATTATTATGCCTCGACCCATTACACCCCGGCATATCAGCTGCAGCTGGTGGCCACCGGCGGCGCTATCGCCAGCAACAGTCAATTATCGTTCAGCGATCCGGTGGCTACGGTTTCGGCGAAGGATAGTAAGGCGACGCTCTCCATTTCCCGGCTGCACATCAGCGGCACCACCAGCATCCAGATGATCCCGATGGGGTGTATTGTCGGTAGCAATAATCTCAGTTTTGCCATGGGCAGCATCAATGCCAGCGAGTTCAACACCGCGACGAAGGTGGGGAACGCGCGGCAGTCCCTGACCCTTGCCTGCGAGCCGGGAACCAACGTTTCGATGCGTGTGGCGGCGGCGCAAGCGAGTGGGGATAACCCTGGCAACACGGTGATAGCCTTAACGGCAGAGGAGAATGTTGCCACCGGGGTGGGAGTTCAGTTGAATATGGATGGCGAAGCGCTGCCGTTAAATACCGATATCAGCCTCTATACTTCGAGCCGCACGACGGTGACCAACAGCGGCGCGGACGCCAGCTATAGCTATTTCACCAACCCCGACAGCCCAGGCGGGGCCGCGGCCATGCAGACGCTTGCCTTATCCACTAACTATTACAAGACGGGGAGCGCGGTGACCGCGGGTTCGGCAAACGCCACCGGGGTGATCACCTTAACCTATAACTAAGAGGTCGGGGGGGGGGAACCCCTTCTCCGGACGGCGCCGGGGAAGGGGAGAGAACGATTAATGCGCCTGGCCGCGTTCGATACCGATCCCGGTTTGTGAACGGATAAACTGGGCGCGGAACTGCTCGCGCTCGCGCATCCCTTCCGGTGAGTTATCGGTGGCGGAGAAGACCCAGATACCGATGAACGCGATGGCGATGGAGAACAGCGCCGGATATTCATACGGGAACAGCGCTTTCTCATGGCCGAGGATCTGCACCCAAATGGTCGGGCCGAGGATCATCAGAATGACCGCAGTCAGCAGGCCCAGCCAGCCGCCGACCATCGCGCCGCGGGTGGTCAGCTTCGACCAGTACATCGACAGCAGAATAATCGGGAAGTTACAGCTGGCGGCAATGGAGAAGGCCAGGCCGACCATGAAAGCGATGTTCTGATTTTCAAACAGAATACCCAGCAGAATGGCCACCACCCCGAGGATCAGCACGGTGATCTTGGAGACCTTCAGCTCCTGACGCTCGGTCGCGCCCTTGCGGAAGACGTTGGCGTACAGGTCGTGCGACACCGCTGAGGCGCCGGCGAGCGTCAGGCCAGCCACCACCGCCAGGATAGTGGCGAAAGCGACCGCGGAGATAAAGCCGAGGAACAAATTGCCTCCCACCGCATCCGCCAGATGCACCGCCGCCATGTTATTGCCGCCGATAAGCTGTCCGGCCGCGTCTTTAAACGCCGGGTTCGCGCCGACCAGCATGATGGCGCCGAAGCCGATAATAAAGGTCAGGATATAGAAATAGCCCATAAAACCGGTGGCGTAGAAGACGCTTTTACGCGCTTCTTTGGCATCGCTCACGGTAAAGAAGCGCATCAGAATATGCGGCAGGCCGGCGGTACCGAACATCAGACCCAGACCCAGAGAGAGCGCTGATATCGGATCTTTCACCAGTCCGCCGGGACTCATAATCGCCGCCCCTTTCGGATGGACGGCCATCGCCTCGGTAAACAGGTTATTGAAGTTGAAGCCGACGTGCTTCATGACCATAAAGGCCATAAAGCTGGCGCCGCACAGCAGCAGAACCGCTTTAATAATCTGCACCCAGGTGGTTGCCAGCATGCCGCCGAACAGGACATAGAGCACCATCAGTACGCCAACCAGCACCACGGCGACATGGTAATTGAGGCCGAACAGCAGCTGGATCAGCTTGCCGGCGCCCACCATCTGCGCGATCAGATACAGCGCCACCACCACCAGCGATCCGCAGGCGGAGAGGGTGCGGATCGGCCCCTGCTTCAGGCGGTATGAAGCGACGTCAGCAAAGGTATAGCGGCCAAGGTTGCGCAGTCGTTCGGCAATCAGAAACAGGATAATCGGCCAGCCGACGAGAAAGCCCAGCGAGTAGATCAGGCCGTCGTAGCCTGAGGTATACACCAGCGCGGAAATACCGAGGAACGACGCTGCCGACATAAAGTCGCCGGCAATCGCCAGCCCGTTCTGGAAGCCAGTAATATTGCCGCCGGCGGTATAATAATCGCTGCGCGAACGTACCCGTTTTGAGGCCCAGTAGGTGATGTAAAGCGTCAGGGCGACGAAAATCAGGAACATGACAATCGCCTGCCAGTTGGTCGGCTGGCGCTGTACCGCGCCGGTAATGGCGTCTGCCGCGTGAGCGCCGAGGGGCAGCAGCGTGGCGGCGAGCGCCGTCAGGACTCTCTTGATCATGCTTTTACCTCGTTGAGAACGCTCTTGGTCAAACGGTCGAATTCACCATTGGCCCGCCAGACATAAATACCGGTCAGGATAAACGAAATGACGATCACGCCAATGCCGAGCGGGATCCCGCGGGTGACGCTGGTACCGGCGTGCAGCGGAGTGCCGAGCCAGCCGGGCGCGAAGGCGATAAGCAAAATAAAGCCCACGTAGATCACTAACATAATCACTGACAGAATGGCGGCAAACCGTTGCCGTGATGCAACTAACTCCCTGAAATGCGCACTATTTTCTATCCGCTGACAAAGTTGTTCATTCATCTTAGCGTCTCCAGAGGTCTCCCTTTCGTCATCCACTCAGCGGACGCTGGCGACAGCAACCCCTCCGGCGATGGAGCCGGGATACGGTTTGCTGACGGCGTTCCTGCGAGTGGAATCCTGGGGGAGGGACTTATTTTTATCCTCTCCCCGGCGGGGGGAGAGGGTGTAGGGAATCGGTCCTTGCTTACGATGGCATCGTTATGGCCTGCTTCTCTTCGAGCAGTTTTTCCACGACGCCAGGATCGGCGAGCGTCGAGGTATCGCCGAGGTTGCTGGTGTCGCCCGCGGCAATCTTACGCAGAATGCGACGCATGATTTTGCCCGAGCGGGTTTTCGGTAGCGAATCGGTCCAGTGCAGCACATCCGGCGTCGCCAGCGGGCCGATCTCTTTGCGCACCCAGTTACGCACTTCGGCATACAGCTCCGGCGTTGGTTCTTCGCCGTGATTGAGCGTCACGTAGGCGTAGATGGCCTGGCCTTTGATGTTGTGCGGGATCCCCACCACCGCCGCTTCAGCGATTTTCGGGTGCGACACCAGCGCGGATTCAATTTCCGCGGTACCCAGACGGTGGCCGGAGACATTCAGCACGTCATCCACGCGGCCAGTGATCCAGTAGTAACCATCTTCATCGCGACGCGCGCCATCGCCGCTAAAGTACATATTTTTGAAGGTGGAGAAGTAGGTTTGCTCAAAGCGCTCATGGTCACCGAACAGGGTACGCGCCTGGCCGGGCCAGGAGTCGGCGATGGCAAGATTGCCCTCGGTGGCGCCATCCAGCGGCAGGCCTTCGTTATCCACCAGCACCGGCTGGACGCCGAAGAACGGACGCGTCGCGGAGCCGGCCTTCAGCTCGATTGCGCCCGGCAGCGGAGTGATCATAAAGCCGCCGGTTTCGGTCTGCCACCAGGTGTCCATCACCGGGCACTTCTCGTTGCCGATCTTCTTCCAGTACCACTCCCAGGCTTCCGGGTTAATCGGTTCGCCGACCGAGCCGAGAATGCGCAGCGAGGAACGGTCTGTGCCTTCGATCGCTTTGTCGCCTTCCGCCATCAGGGCGCGGATAGCCGTCGGGGCGGTATAGAGAATGCTGACCTTATGCTTATCGACGACCTGGCACATACGCGCCGGGGTTGGCCAGTTCGGTACCCCTTCGAACATCAGGGTGGTGGCGCCGCAGGCCAGCGGACCATACAGCAGATAGCTGTGGCCGGTGACCCAGCCCACATCGGCGGTGCACCAGTAAATATCGCCCGGATGGTAGTCGAAAACGTATTTAAAGGTGGTGGCCGCGTAGACCAGATAGCCGCCGGTGGTGTGCAGCACCCCTTTCGGTTTGCCGGTGGAGCCGGAGGTATAGAGGATGAACAGCGGATCTTCGGCGTTCATCTCGACGGGCCGGTGCTCGGCGCTGGCGTTCGCCATCAGGTCGCTCCACCACAGGTCGCGGCCTTCCTGCCAGTCGATTTTGCCGCCGGTACGTTTCAGGACCACGACATGCTCAATACTGTTGACGTTCGGGTTTTTCAGCGCGTCATCAACGTTTTTCTTCAGCGGGATGGCGCGACCAGCGCGCAGCCCTTCGTCAGCGGTGATCACCAGGCGCGAGCTGGAGTCGATAATGCGTCCGGCCACCGCCTCCGGCGAGAAGCCGCCGAAAATCACTGAGTGGATAGCGCCGATGCGGGCGCAGGCCAGCATCGCCACCGCGGCTTCCGGCACCATCGGCATATAAATGGCGACCACATCGCCTTTTTTAATCCCAAGGTCGAGCAGCACATTGGCGAAGCGGCACACGTCCGCATGCAGTTCACGGTAGGTGATGTGCTTGCTCTGGCTGGCGTCGTCGCCTTCCCAGATGATGGCGGTTTGATCGCCGCGCTCGGCGAGATGGCGGTCGAGGCAGTTGGCGGCGAGGTTCAGGGTGCCATCTTCATACCATTTGATGGAAATATTACCCGGCGCGAAAGAGGTGTTCTTCACGCGGGTATAGGGGCGTATCCAGTCAAGGATCTTGCCCTGCTCGCCCCAAAATGTATCAGGGTCGGTTATGGATTGTTGGTACTGCGCCTTGTACTGTTCCGGGTTAATCAGGCAACGTTCCGCGATATTAGCGGGAATAGGGTGTTTGTGTATTTGGCTCATGGCTTTTTTTCTCCTTTGAACTTGTTAAATATATGTCAAACAAACGTTAAGAGTAGGGGTTTTGACAGCTTTGTTTGTTAATTGGGGGGCAGATCACGCAATGATTCAACTGAGTGAAATTTCATCAAATGAAACTTTGAAGTGAAATAATTACGTAAATGAATTTATAGAAACGGAAGGTGTGAAATATTTTTTATTACAAATACTTATGCATTATAACTGGGGAAAATTCGTGACTTTATGCAGAAAACCAGAAGAAAGCCCTATTCTTAAAGGCTTGCGCAGCATGCCGTGCAAATGATACTGATATTGCGCGTTAAATAACCCCACAAAGCAACGCAACACAATTCATACCCCCTGCAGTGGGTACCATGACGAAAAGGAATGGTGCCTTTCATTGAGGAAGTCAGTAGTGAAGAAAACGAAAAAAGTCAGTCTGGCCTGGCAAATCTTGCTAGCCCTGGTGCTGGGTATCCTTCTGGGCAGTTATCTGCATTACCACGCCGAAAGTCGCGATTGGTTGATTAGCAATTTGCTGACGCCGGCGGGCGATATCTTTATCCATCTGATTAAAATGATCGTGGTCCCGATTGTCATTTCGACCCTGGTGGTCGGGATTGCCGGCGTGGGCGATGCCAAGCAGTTAGGCCGGATCGGCGCCAAAACCATTATCTATTTCGAAGTGATCACCACGGTGGCGATCGTGCTGGGTATCACCCTGGCCAACGTCTTTCAGCCGGGGACCGGCATTGATATGTCACAGCTGGCGGCGGTTGATATTTCGAAATATCAGAGCACGACTGCCGAGGTGCAAAGCCATGCGCATGGCCTGATGGGCACTATCCTGTCGCTGGTCCCGACCAACATCGTGGCGTCGATGGCGAAAGGCGATATGCTGCCGATTATCTTCTTCTCGGTGCTGTTTGGTTTGGGGCTCTCCTCGCTGCCGGCGACCCACCGTGAGCCGCTGGTGACGGTCTTCCGCTCCATCTCCGAAACCATGTTTAAAGTCACCCACATGGTGATGCGCTATGCGCCGATCGGGGTGTTCGCCCTGATTTCGGTGACCGTCGCCACCTTTGGTTTCGCCTCGCTGTGGCCGCTGGCCAAGCTGGTACTGCTGGTTTACTTCGCGATCCTGTTCTTCGCGCTGGTGGTGCTGGGGATTGTCGCGCGTCTGTGTGGCCTGAGCATCTGGATCCTGATCCGTATCCTGAAAGATGAGCTGATTCTGGCCTACTCCACCGCCAGCTCGGAGAGCGTGCTGCCGCGCATTATCGAGAAGATGGAAGCCTATGGCGCGCCGGCGTCGATCACCAGCTTTGTGGTGCCGACCGGTTATTCCTTTAACCTCGATGGTTCAACGCTGTATCAGAGCATCGCGGCGATCTTTATCGCCCAGCTGTACGGTATCGACCTCTCTATCTGGCAGGAGATCACCCTGGTGCTGACCTTAATGGTGACCTCGAAAGGGATCGCTGGCGTGCCGGGCGTCTCCTTCGTGGTGCTGCTGGCAACCCTGGGTAGCGTCGGGATCCCGCTGGAAGGCCTCGCCTTTATCGCCGGTGTCGACCGTATTCTCGACATGGCGCGTACCGCGCTGAACGTGGTGGGCAATGCGCTGGCGGTGCTGGTTATCGCCAAATGGGAGCATAAGTTCGACCGCAAAAAAGCGCTGGCGTATGAACGCGAAGTGCTGGGCAAGTTTGATAAAACCGCCCAATAAAACACAAAGCCCGGCACGAGCGCCGGGCTTTTTCTTATCCTTTACTGATCCGGTCAAACTCTTCGCAGCCGGTATCAAACCCCTCCAGGCAACTGACGTTAAGCCAGTGCAGCGCCTTCTGCTTATTCGGTTCGATAAAGCCTTTCTCTCCCTGCTGGAACATCATCCCGGCCCAGTATTCGGCATAGCCGGTCCGTGAAAGCGCCGAGCTGCCTTTGAAGTATTCGCTCGCTTTCACATCATCTTCCGGGCCGTGCACGCCGCTGGCGTAGATCAGCCCCAGCAGCATCTGGGCGTCCACCGCTGCATCGCTTTCGCTATCCCGGGCGGCATCCTGCAGCAGCGTGATGGCGTGCGCCACATCGGTGGGGCCAGCCTGACGGTTCACCAGCACCCGCGCCAGAACGATCTCCCCGGATTTACTGCCGACCTTGACAGCTTTTTCCGCCAGCTGGCGGGCCTGCGGATAGTCCGCCTGCTGAGGATTGCGAATTTTGAGCTGCGCCAGCAGCGCCAGTGCATCGCCATCGCCCTGGGCGGCGGCCTTCTGCGCCCAGTATTCGGCTTTCTCATAATCGCCGGAGCTGACCCAGGTATCGGCAAGGTAATATTGCGCGCGTCGATCGCCGGCTTCCGCCTGCTGTTGATACTGGCTGCCCGGTTCGGTGGCGACCGCTGCGCCGCTGGTGAAAACCAGTAAAAATAAAAAGAGGTATTTCATTTGTATTTATTATCAGCAAGGAACATAGCGCGCAGTATAAAGGGAGGCGAAAAAGAAGAAAATGGCGGGAATTAGCGGGGTAAATACCCGGAGAAGGCGCAACGCGCCGCCTCCGGAGAAAATCCCCGGTGGCGCTAACGCTTACCGGGGCTACAGCGTTGTGCGATTTGGTAGCCCGGAGAAGGCGCAATGCGCCGCCTCCGGGGAAAATCCCCGGTATCGCTACCGCTTACCGGAGCTACAGCGTTGTGCGATTTGGTAGCCCGGAGAAGGCGCAATGCGCCGCCTCCGGGGAAAATCCCCGGTATCGCTACCGCTTACCGGAGCTACAGCGTTGTGCGATTTGGTAGCCCGGAGAAGGCGCAATGCGCCGCCTCCGGGGAAAATCCCCGGTATCGCTACCGCTTACCGGAGCTACAGCGTTGTGCGATTTGGTAGCCCGGAGAAGGCGCAATGCGCCGCCTCCGGGGAAAATCCCCGGTAGCGCTACCGCTTACCGGGGCTACTCAATGGTACAAAGGTTCGAACCTTAACCCATTGCGCTTTCGCGCAGGCGGGCTTTCAGCTTGTTGTACTCGTCGATCACGTACTGTTCCGCCGCGCGCTGATCGGCAATCCGCTCAACGTTGACCGCGCAGTACTTGTACTCCGGCGTTTTGGTTATCGGACTCAGGTTCTCTGAGACCAGCTCGTTACAGGCACCGATCCACCACTGGTAGGTCATATACACCGCGCCTTTGTTCGGCCGGTCGCTGACCTGCGCGCGGGTGATGATCCGACCTTTACGCGAATTCACCCACACCAGCGCTTCATCTTCGATGCCTAACCGTTCGGCGTCGGCGGTGTTGATTTGCGCATAGCCAGGTTCATCCGCCAGTGCCGCCAGCGCCGCGCAGTTACCGGTCATTGAACGACACGAGTAGTGGCCGACTTCGCGCACCGTCGACAGCACCATTGGGTACTCGTCGGTGAGCTTATCGATCGGCGCGACCCAGTCGCAGGTGAAGAACTGCGCCAGCCCGTTCGGGGTATCGAACTTCTCTTTAAACAGATACGACGTCCCCTGGTCGGCGTCGGACTCATCGCGGCATGGCCACATGACGTAGCCGAGTTCGCCCATTTTTTCATAGGTGGCGCCGTAGAAGTCCGGGCACAGATGCCGCAACTCATCCCAGATCTCCTGGGTATTGTTGTAGTGCATCGGATAGCCCATCCGGGTGGCGATTTCGCTGATGATCTGCCAGTCGGTTTTCAGGTCCCACTTCGGCTCCACGGCTTTAAAGAAGCGCTGGAAGCCGCGGTCCGCTGCGGTATACACGCCTTCGTGCTCGCCCCACGATGTGGACGGCAGGATGACGTCGGCCGCGGAGGCGGTTTTGGTCATGAAAATGTCCTGGACGATAACCAGTTCCAGATCGTCGAACGCTTTGCGGACCGCCGAGAGTTCGGCATCGGTCTGCAGCGGATCCTCACCCATGATGTACGCTGCCCGCACTTCACCGTGCGCCGCGCGATGCGGCAGCTCGCTGATGCGATAGCCGGTATGTTCCGGCAGTCTGTCGACGCCCCAGGCTTTGGCGAACTTCTCGCGGTTCTCCGGGAATTTGACGTACTGGTAGCCCGGATAGGTATCCGGCAGCGCGCCCATATCGCAGGCACCCTGGACGTTGTTCTGGCCGCGTACCGGGTTGACGCCGACGCTCGGCTTGCCGAGGTTGCCGGTGAGGATCGCCAGGCTGGTCAGCGACCGGACCGTCTCCACGCCCTGATAGAACTGGGTGACACCCATGCCCCACAGGATGGCGGCGGATTTGGCGCTGGCGTACATCCGGGCGCAGGCGCGGATCTCCTGGGCGCTAACCCCGGTGATCGCTTCCACCGACTCCGGCGTATAGCCTTCAACGATTTTGCGATACTCCTCGAAGCCCTCGGAACGGCTGGCGACGAAGGATTTATCGTACAGATCCTCTTCAATAATCACATGGCCAATGGCGTTGAGCAGCGCGATATTCGAGCCGTTCTTCAGCGCAATGTGCATGTCGGCGATGCGCGCGGTTTCAATTTTGCGCGGGTCGCAGACGATGATTTTCGCCCCGTTGCGTTTGGCGTTAATGACGTGATTCGCCACGATAGGGTGGGAATCCGCCGGGTTATAACCGAAGATAAACACCAGATCGGTGTTATCAATCTCCGTGATGGCATTACTCATGGCGCCGTTACCGACCGACTGGTGCAGACCTGCAACCGAAGGGCCGTGTCAGACGCGAGCGCAGCAGTCGACGTTATTGGTACCAATAACGGCGCGCGCGAATTTTTGCATCACATAGTTGGTTTCATTACCGGTGCCGCGGGAGGAGCCGGTGGTTTGGATCGCATCCGGGCCATATTTGGCTTTAATGGCGCTGAGGCGAGTGGCGACGTAATCCAGCGCCTCATCCCAGGAGACAGCTTCCAGCTTGCCGCCGCGTTGACGACGGATCATGGGGGTTTTCAGGCGCGGCGTCAGGATCTGGGTATCGTTAATAAAGTCCCAGCCATAATAGCCCTTCAGGCACAGGGTTCCCTGGTTGGTTTTCCCCTGCGCCGCTTCAGCCCGAACGATTTTGCCGTTATCGACCACCAGGTTGATTTTGCAACCTGATGCGCAATACGGGCAAACCGTGACGACTTTTTTCATCGGTCTTGCTCCAGTTATTCAATGGGCGCGTTTGCGCTATCGCGCCGTCACTATGCATCTTCTATGCCATATTTTCATTGTGGATATTCCTTGATGATACGCGGCTTTTTTGGGCGAAATGCTGACGAAAAACAGCCTGTCGACAGATTTGACGTGTCGATACGCCGGAGATGTGACGGCGCTTGAAAAAATGTCACCGGGAGAGGAATTTGTCGGCGCAGGCTTGCAGAATCGATCAGACTGACACTAATTCCCCGCGGGCAGAGGCAAAGATGAAACCAGTCATTTTGGTGGTGGATGACGACATAGCGATGGGCGAACTGCTCAGCGATGTGCTTGGCGCGCACGCGTTTGAAGTATTGGTCTGCCAGACCGGCGGCGACGCGCTGGCGAGGGTGGCGCAGCGGGCAGACATCGCGCTGGTTTTGCTGGATATGATCCTGCCGGATACCCATGGTCTGCAGGTGCTTCAGCAGCTGCAGCGCACGCGGCCTGAGCTGCCGGTGGTGATGCTGTCTGGTCTGGGCAGTGAGTCTGATGTAGTGGTGGGCCTGGAGATGGGCGCCGATGATTACATCGCCAAACCTTTCAGCTCGCGGGTGGTGGTCGCCCGGGTGAAAGCGGTACTGCGACGCAGCGGGGCGCTGGCCGGCGAGACGTCGGGCGTCGGCAGCGGCCTGACGTTTAACGGCTGGCGGCTGGATACCACGCGCTGCGAACTGTATAACCCGCAGCAGCAGGCGATCCCGCTGACCCAGGGAGAATATGGCCTGCTGCTGGCGCTGGCGCAGAACGCGCGCCGGGTATTGAATCGCGAACAGCTGCTGGCGCTGACTCATAATGAAAGCACTGAGGTGTTCGACCGGACTATCGACGTGCTGATCATGCGCCTGCGCCGCAAAATCGAGTTAAACCCGCATCAGCCGACGTTGATTAAAACCCTACGCGGTCTGGGCTATGTCTTTTCCGCCGATGTGACCCACAGCGATAAGGCGGCGTAGGGCGGGTTTGCTGCCTGACCGGCCCGCCCGGCGCTGGAGTATCTAACCATTCTGCAACTGAATAAACGCCTGCAGCTCAGGGAGCGTTTTGGCGCCGTCGATCGCGTTGGCGGCCTGCAGGCTGGCGCGGGCGCAGGCGTGGGCCAGCTGCAGACTGTCGGTTAACGGCCAGCGTTCGTGGCTGCCGTACAGCAGGCCGGCGCAGAAGGCGTCCCCGGCTCCGACGCTGCCGATAATCTCCTCCGGCGGCAGCCGCCATGACGGTACCCAGCGCCCGGCTTCCGTGCGGGATACGCCCCATGCGCCCTCCGGACAATGGATCACTACCCGCTGGCGCACGCCGGCGTCAAGTAATGCGCTGGCGGCGCGGGCGATATTAGCGACGTGCGGCTCACCGTTGGTCAGACGGATTTCCAGCCCGCTAAACTCGCTGGCCTCCAGCTCATTGATGGTCAGGTAGTCGAGATGCGCCAGCGCCGGCAGGACCCGCGGGCGGTAGTGCGGATCGCCTTTGCGCGACACCAGGTCGAGGGACACTTCATAGCCTCGATCGCGCATCTGCGCCAGCAGTCGCGCGCTGCGGGTGCCGAACGCCTCGTCGGGGAGATCGAGGCTTTCGAGCAGCAGCAGATAGCCGAGATGAAAAATCTTCAGCGGCGTATCCAGCGGCTCAAAGGCCGGGAGGTCAAGCAGTCGGTTGGCGCCGGGAGAGTGAAAGAAGGTGCGCTGGCCGTCGGCGTCGGTCATCACCTGGGTCATCGAGGTGGGTGCGGAGCTGGTGCGCTGCACGAGCTGGCGATTGATATGGTACTGATCGAGCATGGCGGTAATGTAGTCGCCGTCGTTATCCTCGCCAATCAGGCCAACCGCCTGCAGCGGCAGTCCGGCATGCATTTTAGCCAGGGTCAACAGGACATTCAGCGGGGCGCCGCCGGTGGCGCGTTCGCTATGGACAATTTCCACCAGCCAGCCGCGCTCCGGCCACTGCCTGATCTGATGGACATGATCGACCAGCATGTTGCCTGCGGCAATAATCCCTTTACGTTCCATGATCGCTACTCCGCGCCGTCATACTCGTTAAGCGTAGCGCACAATCGGCGGAACGATTGTGCGCCGGGTTGCGCTTATTTCACGGTCCAGCCTTTGTAAGAGCTGACGTTGTTTTTGTCGATCATCGTCACCGGGATTAGCACTGGCGCGGTCGGCGCCGGTTTGCCCTGCAGGATGTCGTAGCCAATCTCCACCGCCTTCGCCGCCATGACCTGCGGATCCTGCGCCGGCGTCGCGACGAACAGGGAGTTCTTACGCTTCAGCGCCTCTTCGCCGTCCGGGCTGCCGTCGACGCCGACGATGAAGAATTCGCTACGCTGCGCCTGTTTCGCCGCCAGATCGGCGCCAATCGCCGTCGGATCGTTGATCGCGAACACGCCGTCAATCTTCGGATTGGCCGCCAGCAGGGAGGTCATCACCTCCAGGCCGCCTTCCCGGCTGCCTTTAGCGTTCTGGTTGGAGGAGAGGATTTTTATATCCGGGTGTTTTTTGAACTCCGTTTCGCAGCCTTCGACGCGGTTTTGTACCGCAGATACCGGCGGCCCGTTGATGATCACCACGCTGCCTTTGTTGTTCAGGCGGTCGCTAATGTATTTACAGGCCAGCTCGCCCGCCTGGGTGTTATCGGAGGTAATGGTGGCGTCGGCGCCTTCGGCGGCGACGTCAACCGCCACCACCACGATCCCGGCCTCTTTGGCCCGCTTCACCGCCGGGCCAATGCCCTTCGAATCGGCGGCGTTGAGGATGATCATATCGACTTTGGCGGCGATAAAGTTATCGATCTGCGCCACCTGCTGGCCCAAATCGTAGCCGCTGGAGACCAGCGTCACTTTGACATTATCTCCCGCCAGCTTGCGGGCCTCCAGCTCCGCCCCTTTGGTGATCTGCACAAAGAACGGGTTGGCAAGGTCGCCCACTGTCACGCCAATCGCTTTCAGTTCTTTGGCCGACGCAAAGGGGGAGGCGGCCAGCAGCGCGCCAGCACACAGCGCGGTCACTATCGGTTTTAAACGCATTCGCTTTTCCTCGCAGGTAAGATGGTGTTGTTATGCACTTTGATGGTGTCGGGTACGGTATTTGTCGATCAGCACCGCAATGATGATCACCGCCCCTTTGATCACCAGTTGCCAGAAGTAGGAGACCCCCATCAGGGTCATGCCGTTATTGAGGGTGGCGATAATCAGCGCCCCCACCAGCGTACCGGTGATGGTGCCGATACCACCGACGAAGCTGGTGCCGCCGAGAATGACCGCGGCGATGGCATCCAGTTCGTAGCCGACGCCGAGGTTGCCGTTGGCGCTGTATAACCGCGAGGCGCTCATCACCCCGCCAAGACCGGAGAGCAGGCCGCTCATGCCGTAGACAAACAGCAGCACCAGCCAGACTTTGATGCCGGTCAGCCGCGCCGCCTGCATGTTGCCGCCCACCGCGTAGATATGCACCCCAAGGGTAGTGCGGCGCAGGATAAACCAGCACACCGCGATAACCGCCAGGGCGATGACCACCAGCCACGGCACCGGGCCGAGATAGTCATTGCCGATCCACTCAAAGCTGATATCGGAGTTGATCACCGTGGTGCCGTCAGCCAGCAGATAGGCGGCGCCGCGCAGCGCCGTGTAGGTGCCGAGGGTGACGATAAACGGCGGTAACCCGGCGAAGGCGACCAGCGCGCCGTTGAACAGCCCAAGCAGCAGGCCGAGCATCAGCGCCGCCGGAATCGACAGCAACGCCAGCTCCGGGATCAGCGACACCACCATTGCCGCCACCGCGGTGGTGCCGAGAATGGAGCCGACGGAGAGGTCAATGCCGCCGGTAAGAATGATGAAGGTCATTCCCGCCGCCAGCACAATGTTGATCGAGGCCTGGCGGGTGATATTCAGCAGATTGCTTTCCGTGAAAAAGTTGGGGGCGATAAAGCCGAAAACGGCGACGATCAGGATGAGGATCGGCAGAATGCCGACGGTCTGCATCAGGTCGCCCATCAACATTTTTTTCGCCGAAGCGGATTTCGCGACCGGCGCGGAGGTCTCTTTCGGTATGCTCATAGTTGCCCTGCCTTAAGGTGAGAATCGTTCACGCCGGTGGCCAGCGTCATGATACTTTCCTGGCTGATATCGCCGGCCTGTAACTCGCCGGCGATAGCGCCCTCGCGCATCACATAGACCCGGTCGCTCATGCCCACCACTTCGGGCAGTTCGCTGGAGATCATCAGAATGGCGACGCCCTGGCGCGCCATGTCGTTCATGATGCGGTAAATCTCGCTTTTCGCGCCGACGTCGACGCCGCGGGTGGGTTCATCGAGGATCAGAATGCGCGGGCCAATCGCCACCCAGCGTGAAATCAATAATTTCTGCTGGTTGCCGCCGGACAGTCCGCCGGCGCGCACCTGGGCGTGCGGCACGCGGATGTTAAGCAACTGGATGGCGTCATCGGAGATGGTTTGCGCCTTCCGGCGGTTGAGCATCCCCCAGTTCGCGTCGCGTTCCAGCGTCGCCATGGTGATGTTTTCCTGGGCTGCCAGTTCGAGAAACAACCCCTGTTCTTTGCGGTTTTCGGTCAGAAAGCCGATCCCGAGGTCGATGGCTTCGCGCGGCGAGTGGATCACCACCGGCTCGCCGTCGATCTCAATCACCCCGCCGGTGGCTTTGCGCACGCCGAAGATCAGCTGCGCCAGTTCGGAGCGCCCGGCGCCGACCAGTCCGGCGAGGCCGACGATTTCGCCAGCATGCACCACGAGGCTGCTGGGCTTAACCTTGCCGCCATCGGTCAGATCCTCGACCCGCAGGCGCGGCTGGCCGCGGGGAATGTCACGTTCTTTATTGAACAGATCGCTGAGCGGGCGGCCGACCATCATGCGCACCAGCTCCGGCGCGTTGAGCTTGTCGCGCACCAGGCTGCCGACATACTGCCCGTCGCGCAGGACGCTGACGCGGTCGGAGAGCTCATACACTTCCGCCATGCGGTGGCTGATATAGATAATCGCCATCCCCTCATCGCGCAGGCGCAGGATGAGCTCGAACAGGCGCTGGGTTTCCCGCGAGGAGAGGGCGGCGGTGGGTTCATCCATCACCAGAATGCGGCTTTGACGGTGGAGCGCCCGGGCGATCTCCACCTGCTGCTGTTCGGCGATGGTCAGGGTCATCACCCGGTCGCTGGCTTTGAACTGGGGGCCGAGACGGTCGATCACCGCCTGCGCCTGGCTGAGCATGGCTTTGCGCTGCACCAGACCACCGCGCGCCAGCTCGCTGCCGAGGAAAATGTTTTCCGCGACGGTCAGGTTCGGCGCCAGCTGCATCTCCTGATAGATCAACGTGATCCCAGCGGCCAGCGCGTCCTTGGGGCCGCGGATGGTTTGCGGTTTTCCGTCGATCAGGATCTCGCCGCTGGTGGCGGTATAGGCGCCGGCAAGGATCTTCATCAGCGTGCTTTTTCCGGCGCCGTTTTCTCCCATCAGGGCATGGATCTCCCCTGGCCAGACCGTCAGGTCGACGCCCTTCAGCGCGTAGAATTTGCCAAAAGCTTTGGCGATATGGCGCATTTCCAGTACCGGGGTGGCGGTCATCGCGGCGCTCCTGTCTATGAGAACAATAGCTGCAGTCCACCACCGGAAAATAAATGCAGAATGTCAGAATCCATTCATATTTGTCATAGTGATAAATAGTTAACCGCGATCACAGTTACGCGGCGTCATTTTCTGCACCGTCACGCCTATATGCCGACCTATCCTTCACTGGAGTTGCTATGACCGCTCGCCGACACCCGTTTTTCACCAGCGCCCGTGGCCGCCTGCTCTCCTTTAATCTATTGATGGGCGTGGTCACCCTGTTGGTGAGCGGCGTGGCGGTGTTCGGCTTTCACCACGCCAGCCAGCTGCAGGAGCAGGTGCAGCGCCAGACTCTCAACGACATGCGCGGCAGTATGGATCTGGCGCGGGACACGGCGAATGTCGCCACGGCGGCGGTGCGCCTGTCGCAGGTGGTGGGGGCGCTGGAGTACAAAAGCGAAGCGGAACGGCTGCTGGCGACGCAGCAGGCGCTGAAGCACTCGCTGGCCCAGCTGGCGGCGGCCCCGCTGGCGCAGCAGGAGCAGGCGCGGGTGGCCAATATTATTCGACGCAGCAACGCGCTGCAGCAGAGCGTGGCGGAGATGCTGGAGCGCGGCCAGCGCCGCCATCTGCAGCGCAATGCGCTGCTGAGTTCGCTTTACCAGAATCAGAGCAACCTGCGCCATCTCGCCGATCTTAACGATCGCGGCGGGGATAAGGCGATCGATCCGCGCCGGCTGGCCGAGATGGACCGGCTGATCGTGGCCGCGATCCATACCGTTACGCCGCGGTCGATCGTTCTGCAGCTCGACCAGCTGCGCGGCGACCTGCCGGCAGGCAGCGCCGATCCCGCGCTGGCGTTTTTCCTGCCCGACGTCACCCGGGAACTGGCGACGCTGGCCCCGCTGTCGGCCCAGCTGGAGGAGAGCGACCTGACGATCAGCTGGTACATGTACCACATCAAAGCGCTGGTCGCGTTGCTTAACGAGGATATCAATCAGTACGTGACCCGGGTGGCGGAAGCCTCAGAGCAGCGGGCAGCGCAGAGCCATCGGGAGCTGCGCTCCATCAGCATGTTTATTCTGCTTTCCGCGCTGCTGGCGCTGGCGATCACCGGCTGCGCCGGGTGGTATATCTACCGTAACCTTGGCTCGAACCTGACCGCCATCTCCCTGGCGATGTCGCGGCTGGCTCAGGGGGAGCCGAACGTCTCGGTGCCGGCCCTGCAGCGGCGCGATGAGCTGGGCGAGCTGGCGCGAGCCTTTAACGTTTTCGCCCGCAATACGGCGTCGCTGGAGCACACCACCCGGCTGCTGAAAGAGAAGACCACCCAGATGGAGATCGATCGAATTAAGCGCCAGGAGCTTGAAGAAGCGCTGCTGCACAGCCAGAAGATGAAGGCCGTCGGCCAGTTGACCGGGGGGCTGGCGCATGACTTTAACAACCTGCTGGCGGTGATCATCGGCAGCCTCGAGCTGGTGGAACCGGACGCACGCGATGCGCCGCGCCTCTCCAGGGCGCTGAAGGCGGCGGAGCGTGGGGCGCTTCTGACTCAGCGGCTGCTGGCCTTTTCGCGCAAACAGGCGCTGCATCCCCAGGCGGTGGCGATGGCGCCGCTGCTGGAGAACCTCAGCGAGCTGATGCGTCACTCCCTGCCGGCGACCTTAAGTCTGGAGATTGAGGCGCAGTCGCCGGCGTGGCCGGCATGGATAGACGTTGGCCAGCTGGAAAACGCCCTGATCAATCTGGTGATGAACGCCCGTGACGCCATGGCCGGGCGCGACGGGGTTATCAAAATACGCACCTGGAATCAGCGGGTCACCCGCAGCAGCGGTCAGCGGCAGGATATGGTGGCCCTGGAGGTGATCGATCATGGCAGCGGGATGTCACAGGCGGTGAAAGCCCGGGTGTTTGAACCGTTCTTCACCACCAAAGCCACCGGCAGCGGCAGCGGTCTGGGACTGTCGATGGTGTATGGTTTTGTGCGCCAGTCGGGCGGCCGGGTGGCGCTGGAGAGCGCGCCGGGGCAGGGGACGACGGTGCGGCTGCAGCTGCCGCGGGCGATGACCGAGGTTGAGACGACGGTGGCGCCAGCGGAGGACGAGCCGCTGCCGGCGGGAGAACGGCTGGCGCTGGTGCTGGAAGATGAAGAAGATGTACGCCAGACGCTGTGTGAACAGCTGCATCAGTTGGGCTGGCTGACGCTGGAGACGCCGAGTGGCGAAGAGGCGCTGCAGCTGCTGGAGGCGTCGCCGGATATCGCTCTGTTGATTAGCGATCTGATGCTGCCCGGCGCGCTGAGCGGCGCCGACGTGATCCATACCGCCCGACGCCGCTTTCCGGCGCTGCCGGTGCTGCTGATCAGCGGCCAGGATTTGCGTCCGGCGCAGAATCCGGCCCTGCCGGAAGTAGAGTGGCTGCGTAAGCCGTTTACCCGCGCCCAGCTGTCGCAGGCGCTGAGCGCGGCGTACGCGAGGATTTGAGATTCCTCCGCTACTCGGGGGTTGTACGCTTGATTAAGGTAGCGGCAGGACTCTGACGAGATTGGCCCCGATGAAACGTTACGCAACCGCACTGCTCTTTTGCACCCTGTCGCTGACCAGCCTGGCCGCTCGCGCCGATATTATCGATGACGCGATCGGCAATATTCAGCAAGCCATTAACGACGCCTATAACCCGGGTAGCAACCGCTCCGATGACGACGACAGATACGATGATGATGGCCGGTATGATGACGGGCGCTATCAGGGGAGCCGTCAGCAGAGCCGCGACAGCCAGCGTCAGTATGACGATCGACAACGGCAACTGGACGATCGCCGCCGCCAGCTTGACGAACGCCAGCGCCAGCTCGATCAGGATCGTCGCCAGTTAGAAAGCGACCAGCGTCGTCTGGATGATAGCTACTGATCGCTCCGCAACGGACCAGCACTTAATCCAGCACGATTTCCATCCCGTCATATCCCGCTTCGAAACCTGTCGGCAGCGGGTTATCCATCATCCAGACATCTAACTGGTGGCTGATATGGGTGAGGATCACCCGCGGACAGCCTATCACCTGGTTAAGGTGGCGGACGGTGTTTAGATCGTTGTGGTTACGCGGGGTCTGCGCGCGCGGCTCATGACTGCAATCAATGATCATCGCCTGCGGGCGGTTGTTGAGTAAAAACTTCAGCGTCTTGTCCGGCAGCCCGACGGTATCCGAGAGCCAGGCCACCCGGCTGTGGGCCGACTCCAGCAGATAACCGAAGGTGAGCTTCGAGTGGTTGAGCGGCAGGGGCGTTACCCGCAACCCCTGCAGGTCAAACACCACAAACGGCGTGACGGTATGGCTAAAATCGAGCAGGCCGGGGTGCTTGAGCAGATCGTCGCAGCCGGCGTCGTCCGGCGGGCCATAGACCGGGATCGACGTGCCGACTCCCCAGCGCAGCGGAAACAGCCCCTGCACATGATCCAGATGGTAGTGGGTCAGCAGCACCTGCTGAAAACTACCGGCGGGATGATGTTCCATCAGATCCGGTCGTCCGGCATCAAGCAGCGTCACGGCGCTGTTGAACGTGACCACGCCGCTACAGGGGCGGCGTCGGTGGCTCTCCTCGCGGCGGGCGCGGCGGCAGGCCGCGCAGTCGCAACCGAAGACGGGCACCAGCTGGGCGCCGCCGGTGCCGGTTAAACGGATTGTCAGGCTCATCGTGTCACCTTTCACTCATACCGGCTGATCCTCTACGCGTGCCACGTGGCTGCGCAGCAGGCGGAAGAAATCGTCAACCGATTGTCGAAGACTCCCGTCATTATTCAACGTCAGGCAATTGTCCGGCTTATAGCGCGCGGCGCGATCCAGACGCTGGGCGATTTCCAGTGCGTTTTCCCGGCCGCGCTGCTCCAGCCGCTGGCGGAGCACCGGCGGCGAGACGGCGAGACAGATCGGCACCAGCACCTCGCCGTAGCGTTCCCGGGCCAGCGCCAGGTGGGCGCGGGAGCCGTTGGCCACCACGTCAAAGCCAGCGTGCAGCCACAGGTCGATCTCCACGCCAATGCCATAGTAAGTATTGTTGGCGTGCCAGCTGAGAGCAAAAAGATGCTGCTCGGCGCGGGTAAAAAATTCATGTTCGCTGAGGGCGATATGATTCTCGCTGCCCGCGTTAAACGGGCGGGTAATGTAACGATGGGCCACCAGCAGCTGCGGGCGCTCGCGCTCGCGCAGCGCCGCCAGCAGGCTGTCTTTACCGGAGCCAGAGGGGCCCACCAGCCAAATCAGTTTTCCCGGCATTAAAAGACCCTCGTTCCCTGGCGCCAGACATGGTCGATGTGCACATGCTCGCCGCGACGGTGCGCCAGCACCAGGTCGGCGCGTTTCCCCTCGGCGATGACGCCGCGATCGTCAAGGCCCAGCGCCTGCGCCGGATGCTTGCTGACCAGACGGATCGCCTGCGCCAGGGTGAAGGCGTTATCCTCGGCGTCGGCGATGCGGAAAGCGGCATCCAGCAGGCTGGCGGGGTAATAGTCAGACGAGAGAATGTCCAGCAAACCACTGCTCGCCAGTTGGTGCGCCGCGATGTTGCCAGAGTGGGAACCGCCGCGCACGATATTGGGGGCGCCCATCAGGACGAGCATCCCATGCTGACGTGAAGCCTGCGCTGCGGCCAGCGTGGTGGGAAACTCGGCGATGACGCTACCTAACTGACGGGATTCGGCCACATGCGCCTCGGTGGCGTCGTCGTGGCTGGCAAGGGCGATACGACGGGCGCGGCACATGGCGGCGATGGTCTGACGATTCGGCTGCGACCAGGTGGCGGCCAGGGCCATCTGCTCGGCTTCAAAACGGTCCATTTCGTCGTGAGTGAGATGGTATTTGCCCTGATAGTAATCGCGGTACTTGCTGCGATCGGCGTACTGACGCTGGCCTGGCGAGTGGTCCATCAGAGAGACCATGCTCACCGACTCGCGGTCAATCAGCTTTTCAAACAGCGGCAGCGTGGTGTGATGCGGCAGCTCGCAGCGCAGGTGCAGGCGATGCTCGGCGCGGTTGAGGCCGCGCTTTTGCGTCTCTTCCACCGCATTGACCATCTTCTCCAGATTCTCAAGACGATCGCCGCCATCACGCACGTCGCCAATCGCCACGGCGTCCAGCACGGTGGTGATGCCGCTGGCGACCATCATGGCGTCATGGCTGCTCATCGCCGAGTGGGCCGGCCAGTCCACCTTCGGTCGCGGGGTAAAGAACTTGTCGAGGTTATCGGTATGCAGTTCGATAAGGCCCGGCAGCAGCCAGCCGCCTTCCCCATCCAGCGCCTGCGGCAGCCGACTCTGGCTTTCGGCGAAAGCGAGGATGCGACCGTGCTGGACTTCCAGTGAACCGTGGACCACGTCGTCGTCGAGAACCAGTTTTACGTTATTGATAATCATGCTGTCATTCCCATGGGGTGCAGTCGGTCGGCGACCTGACGGCGTACCCCTTCGTCATGGAAAATCCCCACGATGGCCGCGCCGCGCGCTTTGGCATCGTGGATCAGGTTGACCACGGCAGCACTGTTTTTGGCATCCAGTGAGGCGGTGGGCTCATCAAGGAGCAGAATCGGATAGTCGACCGCAAAGCCGCGGGCGATGTTGACCCGCTGCTGCTCGCCGCCTGAAAAGGTCGACGGCGCAAGGTGCCACAGGCGTTCCGGAACGTTGAGGCGGGTCAGGAGCTGGGCGGCTTTCGCGGCGCTCGCTTCACGCGGCGTCCCAAGGTCGAGCAGCGGCTGCATCACCACCTCCAGCGCTGAAATGCGCGGGATCACCCGCAGAAACTGGCTGACCCAGCCGATGGTGGTTTTGCGCACTTCCAGTACCTTGCGTGGGGTGGCGGTGACCAGATCCACCCATTCCTCGCCGTGGCGGATGTGGATATGGCCGCTATCCGGCAGATAATTGGCATACAGCGAACGCAGCAACGTCGATTTGCCGCTGCCGGAGTGACCGTGGAGTACCACGCACTCCCCGGCGTTAACGGTCAGCGAGGCGTCGGCCAGCACCGGCAGGCGCACGCCGTGCTGCTGGTGCAGAACAAAGGTTTTATGGATGTTTTCAACGCGGATCATGTTAGCCCTCGCGGGGTTGGGTTGCCGGGTGGCGCTTCGCTTACCCGGCCTACGAATAACGCACCTGTAGGCCGGGTAAGGCGCAGCCGCCACCCGGCAAAACAGCATCAATTCTGCAACACCGACGACACCAGTAGCTGGGTGTAAGGATGATGCGGATCGTCGAGCACCCGGTCGGTTAAGCCACTCTCGACTACCTGGCCCTGCTTCATCACCAGCAGACGGTTCGCCAGCAGACGGGCGACGCCGAGATCGTGGGTAACAATCACCACCGCCAGATTCAGCTCCACCGCCAGGCCGCGCAGCAGATCAAGCAGCCGCGCCTGCACGGACACATCCAGCCCGCCGGTGGGTTCATCCATAAACACCAGCTTCGGCTGGGTAACCAGATTGCGGGCGATCTGCAGACGCTGCTGCATGCCGCCGGAAAAGGTAGTGGGCAGGTCGTCGATGCGTGAGGGCGGGATCTCCACCTCCTGCAGCCACTTTTCGGCGGTGGCGCGAATGTTGCCGTAGTGGCGGGCGCCGGTGGCCATCAGCCGTTCGCCGATGTTGCCCCCGGCGGAGACCTGGCGACGCAGGCCGTCCATCGGGTGCTGATGCACCACGCCCCATTCGGTACGTAGAAGGCGGCGGCGTTCGGCTTCGCTCATGGCATACAGCGAGCGCTGCTGGTACAGCACCTCGCCCTGCTGCGGCGTCAGGCGGGCAGAGATCGCCTTCAGCAGGGTGGTTTTACCGGAGCCGGATTCCCCGACGATGCCGAGAACTTCTCCCGGCCACAGTTCGAAGGAGACATCGCGAAAACCTTTGTCCGGGGCGTAGAGATGGGTCAGGTTATTCACAGCAAGTAATGGCTGGCTCATTTTTTCTGCCCCTCGCTCTGCTGGCGGCAATAGTCGGTATCGGAGCAGACAAACATCCGCTGGCCGCTGTCATCCAGTACCACTTCGTCGAGGTAGCTGTGGCGCGAGCCGCAGATGGCGCAGGGCTCATCCCACTCCTGCACGGTAAATGGATGGTCATCGAAATCGAGACTTTCCACCGGGGTATAGGGCGGCACCGCGTAGATCCGCTTTTCGCGCCCGGCGCCGAACAGCTGCAGCGCCGGCATCATGTGCATTTTCGGGTTATCGAATTTCGGGATCGGCGAAGGGTCCATCACGTAGCGGCCATTGACCTTCACCGGGTAGGCGTAGGTGGTGGCGATATGGCCGAAGCGGGCGATATCTTCATACAGTTTCACCTGCATGACGCCGTACTCTTCCAGCGCGTGCATGGTGCGGGTTTCGGTTTCGCGCGGCTCGATAAAGCGCAGCGGCTCCGGGATCGGCACTTGATAGATCAGGATCTGATCCTCCACCAGCGGCGTCTCCGGGATCCGGTGGCGGGTCTGGATCAGGGTGGCGTCTTCGGTACGCTCGGTGGTGGCGACGCCGGTGACGCGCTTAAAGAACTGACGAATCGACACCGCGTTGGTGGTGTCATCCGCGCCCTGGTCAATCACCTTCAGCACGTCGTTCTCGCCGATGACGCTGGCGGTCAGCTGGATGCCGCCGGTGCCCCAGCCGTAGGGCATTGGCATTTCGCGACCGCCGAACGGCACCTGGTAGCCGGGAATGGCCACCGCTTTGAGGATCGCCCGGCGGATCATGCGCTTGGTTTGCTCGTCGAGATAAGCAAAGTTATAGCCAGTCAGTGGGTTAGCCACGTTCGTTCTCCCGTTGCAGGCGTTTCAGCAGCGCCAGTTCGGCCTGGAAATCGACATAGTGCGGTAGTTTCAGATGCGAGACGAAGCCGGCCGCTTCGACGTTATCGGCATGGGCCAGCACAAACTCTTCATCCTGAGCCGGACCAGCAATCTCTTCGTCATAGTCCGGCGCCTGCAGGGCGCGGTCGACGAGGGCCATGGCCATTGCTTTGCGCTCGCTCATGCCGAAGGTCAGACCGTAGCCGCGGGTGAAGTGCGGCGGCTCATCCTGCGGGGCGACGAAGCCGTTGACCATTTCGCATTCGGTGAGCAGCAGCTCGCCAATATTGACGCTAAAGCCCAGCTCTTCCGGCACGATTTCCACCTGCACGTAGCCGCTGCGGATCTCGCCGGCAAACGGATGGTTGCGGCCATAGCCGCGCTGGGTCGAATAGGCCAGCGCCAGCAGGTAACCTTCATCGCCGCGCATCAGCTGCTGCAGGCGCGAGGAACGCGAGCAGGGGTAGACCGGCGGGGTGCGGGTGATATCGTCGGGCGGCGTGCCGCGATCTTCCTCGGCCTTCGCCAGCCCCTGCTGCGTGAGCAGGCTAAAGACGTGCGGCGTCGGCTCTGCTTCGCCATCGGCTTGCTGCACAGACGGCGCTTCGCCGTTGGCCAGCAGGGTAAAATCGAGCAGGCGATGGGTGTAGTCGTAGGTGGGGCCTAGCAGCTGGCCGCCGGGAATGTCTTTGTACACTGTGGAGATGCGGCGTTCGAGGCGCATCTCCGCAGTGTTAATCGGTTCGCTGACCGCCAGCCGCGGCAGGGTGGTGCGGTAGGCGCGCAGCAGGAAGATCGCTTCGACGTTATCACCGCTGGCCTGCTTGAGCGCCAGCGCCGCCAGTTCGCGGTCGGCGATGCCGCCCTCGGTCATCACCCGGTCCACCGCCAGGTTGAGCTGGTCGCCTATCTGATCAACGCTCAGTTCGGGAAGCCGTCCATCGCCCCGCCGTTTCTGTTCCTGTAAGGCGTGAGCGGCGAGGATCGCCTTCTCGCCGCCCTTGACGGCTACATACATTTAGCAAACCTCCACGTGGGTGGTGCGCGGGATCGCCAGCAGGCGCTCGCCGCAGGTGAGGATCAGGTCGATGCCCAGCGGGAACGGATGCGGGCGTTCAGTTAATTCGTCGATGATGCAGTCCGGCAGCTGCGGCGCAATCATTCGCTCTTCGGCAATGCCTGCCCCGGTCAGGCGCAGCATGCGTCCGCCGCTGAGGCTGGCGAGCTGAACAATCAGCGTGACGCCGGTTTCCGGAGCAGTGACGGTGCCAGCGGAAAGGACGTTGAGCTGCTCGGCGCTGATGCCGTCATTGGCGACGGCAAAAACCGCCTGCTGCGGCTGATCCACCAGCGGCGCGCCGGTATGAAAGCGCAGATTCTGTCCCACCAGATCGTTATGCAGAGCGCTGGCGAGCCAGACCGGCGTTTCATTATCGGCAAGGGTCAACAGCAGGCTGGTGGAGGCCACGTTCAATGGCTGCCAGCCGTGCTGAAGCTGCTGCAGGGAGACAATCACCCCCGGCTCGCTCATCGCTTTCAGCAGGCGACGAAAACTGTGTTGGGCATCCTGCACAGCCAGGGTAAAAGCGGGTTGTAAGGTCATGCGTTATCTCCGCGAACCAGGGTAAAGAAGTCGACCCGGCTGGCGTTGACTTCGGCGCGTCGGGCTTCAATGCGCGCGCTGCGTAGCGCTTCCAGCGGGGTTATCAGGGTTTCCATTAACGTATGAAAATGGCGAGGCGACTGCAGCAGGGCGTCGATGGCCGCGCAGCGTTCGGCATGCGGGCGGTCGCGGCCTAAGATCCAGCTGTAGCCGAGCGTCCCGTCGGCCAGACGTACCGCCGCGCGGGTGAGCGTGGCGTCGCCGGCAAAGAAACGGTCGCCGATGCCACCCATGCGGGCCTGGAGCTGTACCAGCCCGGTTTCCGGGGTGCGAATCAATTCATACGCCGGCGCCAGCTGCAGGGACTGCATGCGCGCCAGAAGATCTTGCGGTTCACTGTGGGCCAGCACGGACATCCAGCGCTGGCGGGTGGCGGTATCGAAGTGCATTCAGTGCTCCATGGTAAATTCAATCATGTCGGCGCGGGTCAGGCTGACGGAGTATTCGATGGGGGTCTGCTCGCCCTGGCGGCTGTTGAGGGTGCGTACGCAGAGCAGCGGCGCCATGTTGGGGATCTCCAGCAGCTTGCTCTCTTTCGCCTGCGCGCGGCGGGCGCTGATTTTGGTGCGTGCCCGGGTCAGTTTGACGTCGAGCTCATCGCGCAGCAGGTCGTGCAGCGATCCGTGGCTAAAGGTTTGCAATACCGGCCAGAAACGCAGGTCGGCGAAGTAGTGGTCGATCAGGCACAGGGCGACGCCATTGACCCGGCGCAGGGTGCGCAGGTGGATGACGTTCTCGCCCTCATTGATGCCAAAGGCCTCGGCAACATGCGCGCTGGCGGGGCGCAGCACCGACAGCAGCTTCTCGCTGGTGGGATCGCTGCCCTGTTCCAGCAGGTTCTGGCTGAACCGCGCCTGAGCATTAAGCGGGTAATCGATCGGCCGCATCAGCACCAGCACGCCGACGCCCTGACGGCGCTGGACCCAGCCGCGTTCAACCAGCTGGTCGATAGCCCGGCGCAGGGTATGGCGGTTAACGTCAAAGCGCGTCGCCAGCTGCTGTTCGGCGGGCAGATAGTCGCCGCAGCGATAGTGGTGGCGCAGCTCCTGCTCAAGTCGGGCGGCGATTTCCTGATAGCGCGTGGGATAACTGGTCGGATGTCTGGACAGGTGCATAGTCATCAAGCCTCACACAGCATAGGCGAGGAGGTCCCTCGCGTTGTGGGCCGATCCTGACCGGTTTATGTTGCATTTCGGTTAAGTGATGATGACCAAAGGATGAAGAGTTGGTGCCAGACGGATGACAGGGCGGCCGGGCCGCCCTGGCGGGGTCAGCCTTGTTTGACCACGTTGATCATCCAGGGGACGCCAAAGCGGTCGACGACTTTGCCGAAGCCGTGGGCCCAGAACGTTTCCTGCCAGGCCATCTCAATGCGCCCGCCGACGGCCAGCGCGTCGAACCAGCGCTGGCCTTCAGCGACATCGCTGGGATCGAGGACGAGGGTGAAGCCGGCGTAATGCACATCGGGCCCGAAGGCGCTGTCGCTCAGCATCAGCTCGCCATTATTGATGCGCAGGCTGGCGTGGGCGATGGCATCATCTGCCATCTTCTGGCCAGACGGGCAGCCGTCTGACGCTTCTTGCGCCGGGGGCGGCATTTCGCCAAAGGTCATTTTAAACATCAGCTCCGCGCCCAGCGTCTGCTGATAGAAGGCGATTGCCTCGGCGCAGTTGCCTGCAAAGGCAAGGTAGGGACTTAAGGACATGGTGAATACCTCAGTGACCGTAACCCGTAAAGCGTAGTCGCCGGGGACGCTGTTGAGCCAGACGGCAGCGCGAAAATGTGTAGCGGCATAGCGGCGAAATGGTCAGTGAAAATAGCGGGGACTGAGGCGGAAAATAACAGGTTGCACAGGGAGCGGGTGGGGCACGATGATATCGGGAGCGGCGACGGTGGTGCAGGAAAATAATGACGCCGACCTCCCGGAAATAAATCAGTTCTTTTTGACGAATTCCGACTTGAGCTTCATCGGACCAAAACCGTCAATTTTGCAGTCAATATTGTGATCGCCTTCGACCAGACGGATATTCTTCACTTTGGTGCCGATTTTCAGCATCGAAGAGCTGCCTTTTACCTTCAGATCTTTCACGACGGTAACGCTATCGCCATCGGCCAGTAAATTGCCATTGGCATCTTTAACGATCAGAACGTCGCTCTCTTCTGTCGCCTCGGCAGGGTTCCACTCATGGGCACATTCCGGGCAGATGTACATGCCGTTATCTTCATAAGTGTAAGTCGAATCGCATTTTGGGCAGTGTGGCAGTTGCATGACGTTCCTCGTGATGTCGTCGGAAAACAGGACGTTGGTCCTCTAAACAGCGGCTGATAGCCGAAAGTGTGGCTGATTATAGCGCAATCACCCACTTTTGTCGGGTGTTTTTTTAGTAAAAATTACCCATCACACTATTCGGGTGAAAGCAGAATAACCGCCAAAATTATCCGCCAGAGGATAAGGGGGAGTGAGGAAATAATTTTTGCGAGCAGCCAGTAAAATGAACTTATTTATTTTCGGACACTCTGTAATAGGGCGGTAAATTTATGTGAAGTTGATCGCAGATATAAACGCTGTTAGGGTAAAAAAGGGGAGCAGGTCAATTTCATCAGGTATCACGATCGGCCGCTCTATTTATTCACCAGTAGCCAGAGCAGGCGTCAACAGGTTCGGTTGTACATTCTGTCAGCAGACAGTGCAGGCAAACCTGCTACGCTTGAAATGAGGAGCACAGCAATTCACCGCTCCTGACGCACGATACGAATGGCCTTGTCATTCGGCGATGATGCGTGTACTCAAGGCGGAGTAGCAGAGGAAAAATATGCTTAAAAGGAAAAAAATAAAGCCCATCACCCTTAAGGATGTGACCATCATCGATGATGGTAAACTGAAAAAGGCGATCACCGCGGCCTCCCTGGGTAACGCGATGGAGTGGTTCGATTTCGGCGTCTATGGCTTTGTGGCCTACGCCTTAGGTAAAGTCTTCTTCCCCGATGCCAACCCAAGCGTGCAGATGATTGCCGCACTGGGTACCTTCTCCGTTCCATTTTTAATTCGTCCGTTAGGCGGCCTGTTTTTCGGGATGCTGGGCGATAAATATGGTCGGCAGAAAATCCTCGCAATAACCATCGTGATCATGTCGATAAGTACTTTCTGTATCGGCCTGATTCCGTCGTATGCCACGATAGGCATCTGGGCGCCGATCCTGCTGCTGCTGTGTAAAATGGCGCAAGGCTTCTCGGTCGGCGGTGAATATACCGGGGCATCGATCTTCGTCGCGGAATATTCTCCTGACCGTAAACGCGGCTTTATGGGCAGCTGGCTGGACTTTGGCTCCATCGCCGGGTTTGTGATGGGGGCCGGCGTGGTGGTTCTCATCTCCAGCGTGGTGGGGGAACAGAACTTTCTCGACTGGGGTTGGCGTATCCCGTTCTTCCTGGCGCTGCCGTTAGGCATCATCGGTCTCTACTTGCGCCATGCGCTGGAAGAGACCCCGGCGTTCCAGCAGCATGTGGACACCATGGAGCAGGGCGACCGTGAAGGACTGCAGGACGGGCCGAAGGTCTCTTTTAAAGAGATTGCCACCAAGCACTGGCGTAGCCTGCTGACCTGTATTGGTCTGGTGATTTCCACCAACGTGACCTATTACATGCTGCTGACCTATATGCCGAGCTACCTGTCGCATAACCTGCACTACTCGGAAGATCATGGGGTGCTGATCATCATCGCCATCATGGTCGGGATGCTGTTTGTGCAGCCGGTTATCGGTATGCTCAGCGACCGCTTTGGCCGTCGTCCGTTCATCCTGATTGGTAGCGTGGCGCTGTTTGCCCTGGCGATCCCGGCCTTCATTATGATTAACAGCAACGTGATTGGCCTGATTTTCGCTGGTCTGCTGCTGCTGGCGGTCGTGCTGAACTGCTTTATCGGGGTGATGGCCTCCTCGTTGCCGGCGATGTTCCCGACGCACATCCGCTTCAGCGCCCTGGCCAGCGCCTTTAACATCTCGGTGCTGGTTGCTGGTCTGACGCCAACCCTGGCAGCGTGGCTGGTGGAAACCACTCAGAACCTGATGATGCCGGCGTACTACCTGATGGTCATCGCGGTGGTGGGGATGGCGACGGGTCTGTCGATGAAAGAGACGGCTAACCGCCCGCTGAAAGGGGCGACCCCGGCGGCGTCGGATATCCAGGAAGCGAAAGAAATTCTTGGCGAGCACTACGATAACATCGAACAAAAAATCGAAGATATCGATCAGGAGATCGCCGATCTGCAGGCAAAACGGTCGCGTCTGGTGCAGCAGCATCCGCGTATCAACGACTAACCGTTTTCACTGTTAATCATGCCGCCTGGGGAGACCCCGGCGGCATTTTTTATGCCTCCGGCAAGGCCAGCCCGTGACGTCGCTGCTGGCTAAGTTTACGGTACTGCTGCGGCGGCATGCCCACGTAGCGGGTAAAGGTGCTGTAGAAGCGGCTGCTGGAGCGGAACCCGGCGGTAAGGGCAATATCCAGGATGGTCTTGTCGGTATCGCTCAGCAGCGCCCGCACATGATTGATCCGCATGGCGGTAATATACTGCTTCATGGTCTGCTGCATCACCCGCTGAAAGACCCCCATCGCGTAGTTCGGGTTGAGCTTCACGTGCTCGGCAACGGCATTGACGGTCAGCGCCTGGTCGTAGTGGGCGGCGATAAACTCCAGCATCTGGCTGACATAAAACTGCGCGTGGCGCGAGACGCTGTTCTTGTGGGTGCGCGAGGTTTTGTTGACCAGAATCGGCTGCCAGCCGGAGAGGCTCAGCCGCTTGAGCATCAGGGCGATTTCATCGATCGCCAGCTGGCGAATCTGTTCATTGTCGTGGTTCAGCTCCTGCTGCCAGCGGCGCACTTCAAAGGCGCTTAACTGCTGCGCGGCGAGGGACTTAATTACCATTCCATGGGTGACGTGGTTGATAAGCTCCCGGTCCAACGGCCACGACAGAAACAGATGCATCGGCAGGTTGAATATCGCCATCTGCTGGCAATCGCCGGGGCGGGTCAGCTGATGCGGCGTACAGGCCCAGAACAGGGTGATATAGCCTTTCTCAATGCGCACCACTTCGTTATTAATCAAATACTCTACATCGCCGTCGAACGGCACGTTGACCTCCACCTGGCCGTGCCAGTGGCTGGTGGGCATGGCGTGCGGCGGGCGCAGTTCGATATCCATACGCTGATACTCGGAGTAGAGCGCCAGCGGGCTGCGGCTCTGCTTTTCGTCGCTGCTGCACATAAAGGGATCGGGGGGCAGGGAAGTAAAGCGGTGTTCCATGATTAACCTATTCCTGGATTGTCAGAGTGGCTGCATTTTTCGCCAGAACTGACTACAGCTTAGCGGAATAACCGGCCCGTTTTCTCTCCTTTTAAGTCGATCTATTGCCAAAAACTCAGATTTTGTGGCGCTTAATGGCCGATCTGAGTTTACGGGAATGCTCCGGCGGGAACAGGGCAGCGTAACGCTGAACGACGTGCCACTCTGCAAGTGTTCAATGACCTGATGGAGAGTGCGTGATGACCCCCCCAAAAATTACTTTTATCGGCGCCGGTTCGACGGTGTTCGTCAAAAATATTCTCGGTGATGTTTTCCAGCGCCCGGCGCTGAAATCGGCGCATATCGCGCTGATGGATATCGATGAAACCCGGCTGGAAGAGTCGCATATCGTGGTGCGCAAGCTGATGGATTCGGTGGGCGCGAACGGCGAAATCAGCTGCCATCGCGATCGTAAAACCGCCCTGCAGGGCGCCGATTTCGTTGTGGTCGCTTTCCAGATTGGCGGCTATGAGCCCTGTACCGTCACCGATTTTGCCGTCTGCAAGCGCCACGGCCTGGAGCAGACCATTGCCGATACGCTGGGGCCGGGAGGCATTATGCGCGCGCTGCGCACCATCCCCCACCTGTGGGCTATCTGCGACGATATGACCGAGGTCTGCCCGGACGCCACCCTGCTTAACTATGTCAACCCAATGGCGATGAATACCTGGGCCATGTACGCCCGCTACCCGCATATCAAGCAGGTTGGCCTCTGCCATTCGGTACAGGGGACGGCGGAAGAGCTGGCGCGCGACCTCGATCTCGATCCGGCGGATTTACGCTACCGCTGCGCGGGAATCAACCATATGGCGTTCTATCTGTCGCTGGAGAAAAAGCTCGCTGACGGCAGCTACGTCAGTCTCTATCCCGACCTGCTGCAGGCCTACGCCGAGGGCCGGGCGCCGAAGCCTAACCTGCACGGCAACCCGCGCTGCGAAAACATCGTCCGCTACGAAATGTTCAAAAAGCTGGGCTACTTTGTCACCGAATCGTCGGAGCATTTCGCGGAATATACGCCATGGTTTATCAAGCCGGGCCGCGATGACCTTATCGCTCACTATAAAGTGCCGCTGGATGAATACCCTAAACGCTGCGTCGAGCAGCTGGCCAACTGGCATCAGGAGCTGGAGAGCTATCAGCGCGGCGAGCGCATCGAGGTGAAGCCATCCCGCGAGTATGCCAGCACCATCATGAACGCCATCTGGACCGGCGAGCCAAGCGTGGTGTACGGCAATGTGCGCAACGATAATCTCATCGACAACCTGCCGCAGGGTTGCTGCGTGGAAGTGGCTTGCCTGGTGGACGCCAACGGCATTCAGCCGACCAAAGTGGGCGCGCTGCCGGCGCATCTGGCGGCGCTGATGCAGACCAATATCAACGTGCAGACGCTGCTGACGCAGGCGATCCTCACTGAAAATCGCGATTACGTCTATTACGCCACGATGATGGATCCGCACACCGCCGCGGTGCTGGGGATCGAAGAGATCTACGCGCTGGTGGACGATCTGATCGCCAGCCACGGCGACTGGCTGCCGGCCTGGCTGCACCGTTAATCCTCTCATGCCGCCGGGGGCAACGAACCCGGCGGTGCCTGTCACGCTCTATCAAACGCTGAAGGAGGCGCTGGCGACAGCGACCTGTACCCTATGAGTATTTCAATGACAACAAAGCTCAGCTACGGATTTGGTGCCTTTGGTAAAGATTTCGCTATCGGTATCGTCTACATGTATCTGATGTATTACTACACCGATATTGTTGGCCTGTCGGTTGGGGTAGTCGGCACCTTGTTCCTGGTGGCAAGGATCCTCGATGCGATAGCCGATCCGATCATGGGATGGATCGTCAACTGCACGCGATCGCGATGGGGGAAGTTCAAACCGTGGATCCTGATCGGCACGATAACCAACTCGGTGGTGCTGTATATGCTGTTCAGCGCCCATCACTTCAGCGGCGGGGCCCTACTGGCGTGGGTGTGGCTGACCTATCTGCTGTGGGGCTTCACCTATACCATCATGGATGTGCCGTTCTGGTCGCTGGTGCCGACCATTACCCTCGATAAACGTGAACGTGAACAACTGGTGCCTTACCCGCGCTTTTTCGCCAGCCTTGCTGGGTTTGTGACGGCCGGCGTCACGCTGCCGTTTGTCAGCGCCGTGGGCGGCGCCGACCGCGGTTTCGGTTTCCAGATGTTTACCCTGGTGCTGATTGCCTTCTTTGTGATTTCCACCCTGGTCACCCTGCGTAACGTGCATGAGGTTTACTCCTCGGATAGCGGCGTGAGCGAGGATTCCAGCCATCTTTCACTGCGCCAGATGGTGGCGCTCATCTATAAAAACGATCAGCTGGCCTGCCTGTTAGGCATGGCGCTGGCCTATAACACGGCGGCGAACATTATCGCTGGCTTTGCCATTTATTACTTTACCTACGTGATTGGCAGCGCGGAGATGTTCCCGTACTACATGTCCTACGCGGGGGCGGCGAATTTGCTGACGCTGATCCTGTTCCCACGACTGGTGAAAGGGCTGTCGCGGCGCATTCTGTGGGCGGGTGCTTCGATCATGCCCGTGCTGGGCTGCGGCGTGCTGTTGCTGATGGCGCTGAGCGGCGTTTACAACATCGCGCTGATTTCGCTGGCCGGGGTGCTGTTGAATATCGGCACCGCGCTGTTCTGGGTGCTGCAGGTTATTATGGTGGCCGATACCGTCGACTACGGCGAATATACGATGAATATCCGCTGCGAAAGCATCGCCTACTCGGTACAGACGCTGGTGGTGAAAGCGGGCTCGGCGTTTGCGGCCTGGTTTATTGCCATCGTGCTCGGTATCATCGGCTACGTGCCGAATGTTGTGCAGTCATCTCACACGCTGCTGGGGATGCAGGCGATTATGATTGCGCTGCCGACGCTCTTTTTCGCCCTGACGCTGTTTCTCTATTTCCGTTATTACAAGCTGAATGGCGATATGTTGCGCCGTATTCAGATTCACCTGCTGGATAAATATCGCCGGGTACCGGAAAATGTCGCTGAGCCGGAACGGCCGATTGTGGTACCCAACCAGGTGTAAAAAGCGTGCGAAAACCGCTGAGGAAAGAGGGGAGGAATGCTCTCTTTTTGTACAAGAACAGTGTCTGAAACAGACAGAAAGAGAGAAACTGTATTTCTCTATTTTGTCTCAGTTATTTCTCTTTCAGGGCGCATTGAATTGTTAGTTTCTCCATTTGTTCTCAAATAAAACTCGGAATTGTCTCTTTTTCGTGCACTTGCGCGGCTTTTTAACTCTTGCTACTCTTTTTGGGTCTTACATTTTTCTCTTATTTGTCTCAGTGATGGAGCAATGCGATGCGCATTTTTATCGATGATGGTTCAACCAATATCAAAATGCTGTGGGAGCAAGATGGCGAAACTTTCACCCATATCAGCCCCAACAGTTTCAAACGCGGCTGGTCTGCCACCTTCGGTTCCGGGAAGCCTTTTAACTACACCGTGGATGATGAAAAGTACTCATTCGACCTGATCACTCCCGATGCGCTCCCCACCAATAACATTGACTGGCAATATAGCCCGTTGAACTCCATCGCTGTCCATCACGCGCTGCTGACCAGCGGTCTTGAGCCGCAGGATGTCGAGATTGTGGTCACCCTGCCGCTGACCGAATTTTACGACGAAGATGCGCAATATCGCCTCGACAATATTGAGCGCAAGAAAAAGAGCCTGCTGCGCGACGTTAAACTGAACAAAGGCGTGGTGTTCAATATCACGAAAGTTACCGTGCGTCCGGAATCCATTCCGGCGGGGATCAGCCTGTGCGATGAACTGAAACCGTCGCATTCGGTGCTGATTATCGACCTCGGCGGCACCACGCTGGATATTTCAATGGTCGCCGGGCAGATGACCTCGGTTTCGCGCATTTACGGCGATCCGAAGCTGGGTGTATCGCTGGTGACCGATGCCGTTAAGCTGGCGCTGGCCCGGGCGAATACCGACACTTCCAGCTATAACGTTGACCAGATAATCATCAACCGCCACGACGAAGAATACCTGACCGACAACATCAACGATCCGGATGCGGTATCTGAGGTGAAGAAGGTGATCAATAACAGCATTGAACGTCTGACCACCCGCGTCCTGACGGCGATTGATAGCTTTAAAGGCTATTCGCACGCCATCGTGATTGGCGGCGGCGCGCCGCTGGTGGCCGATGCGATTCGTGAACGTATGGGGCTGCGCGAGGACCGTTTCGTGGTGGCTGAAGAGCCGCAGTTTGCCCTGGTGCGTGGTCTGAAAATTATTGGTTAAGGAGCGTCTATGACTCTGGATCGCAGAAAAGTGCTGATTTACCTGCGCCCGGATATCAGCGCCAGCGAGCGCTTCGCGGACGCAAAAATTGAGGCCCATCACCGTGGCGACCGCGGCGATATGTCGCGTACGGCGCTGCTGGCGGGGCTGGCGTTAGGGGAAGTTGATAGCCGCTTGCCGTCGATGCTGGCGGCGCTGCTGGCGGAAGATACTAAACCGGAAACGCTGCGTAAGATGCTGGCTTCGTTCCTTGAGATCCAGCCGGCCTCTTCCGCCCCGGCAGCTGCGCCAGCGGCCGCGCCGGTTAAAGCGCCGGAGCCGCCAGCCCCGGTGAGCGAGAGCGTCTCCGCGCGTAATCTCGCCGGTTCGTTACCGGATTAAGCGCTATTCCCGGTTTGCGCTATCCGGGAAACTCCCCGGCTTGCGCTGTGCTTAGTTTGTAGGCCGGGTAAGGCGTAGCCGCCACCCGGCATACAGGCGGCTCCCTGGCTGTGGCCATGCCCGGCGGCGCTACGCTTGCGCGGGCCTACGGATCCAGTGCAATGGTGGGCCAGTCCGGTAGCCCGGGTAAGGCGGAACGCCGCGACCCGGGAAACTCCCCGGCTTGCGCTGTGCTTAGTTTGTAGGCCGGATAAGGCGTAGCCGCCATCCGGCACGAAGGCGGAACGCTGCCACCCGGGATGTCGCCCTATCCGTGGGCGAGGAAGCGGGCCAGGCGCTGCTGCAGCAGGCGATTTTCGCGAGTCAGCCGCGCGTTTTCATCCAGCAGGGTCAGCGCCACCGCGATCCCCGGCCAGTCCAGCTCCAGCTCGTTACGCAGGCGCACCGCGCGATGGACAATCGTCACCGCGCTGTCGTCGAATAGCCAGGTTTCCGCCTGCGGCTGGTGCGGTTCAATCATCCCCAAGCCGACGATCTCCGTCAGCTCCTCTTCCGATACCCCGGTACGCAGGCACAATTCGGTAATGGTAAACGTCACTGTTACTGTAGCCATCAGGCTTTCCCCCATGTCTTACGCGGATCGAAGCTGGCTTCGGCGGCGGCCAATTGTTGCCAGAGCTCACGCGCTTTTTCATCTGGTTTTGGCGGCATGACAATTTTGATGACGGCGAACAAATCGCCAGTGTGGGTTTTGCTCACCAGCCCTTTGCCCTTGATACGCAGTCGCTGCCCTGCCTGACTGCCCGGCGGCACCGTCAGCAGAATGCTCTCTTTCAGGGTGGGCACCGTGACTTTCGCGCCCAGCGCGGCCTCCCATGGCGCCAGCGGCAGGACGATCTCCAGGTTATGGCCGACAATATCGAACAGCGGATGCGGGGCGATGTGGATAACCAGCCACAGATCGCCGTTCGGGCCGCCGTTTTCGCCCGGCGTTCCCTGGCCTTTCAGACGGATACGCTGACCATCGACTACCCCGGCGGGGATCTTCACATTCAGCATTTTCGGCGTTTCACTTTCGATCATGCCAAACACGTTGTACACCGGCAGGTTATAGCTGATGGTGCGGGTCTGCTCGGCCAGCGTCTCTTCAAGGAACACCGCCACTTCGATCTCCAGATCGTGGCCGCGTGCGGCATGCTGACGGCGACGCTGATGCGCCTGCTGGCCAAACATGGAGGAGAATATGTCGTCGAAATCTTGCTGGCTGTAGCTCTGCTCGTGTGTCTGCTGCTGGCGACCGAAGCCGGGATCGTTGCGATGCTGCCAGAGCTGATCGTATTCGGCGCGCCGCTGCTCATCTTTCAGGACTTCCCAGGCTTCGGCGAGATCCTTGAATTTGGCTTCGGCATCGCTTTCTTTACTGACGTCGGGGTGATATTTGCGCGCCAGGCGGCGGTAGGCGGTCTTGATAGTTTTCAGATCGTCGGTTGGTTGCACCCCGAGAATGGCATAATAATCCTTCAATTCCATGATTTTATCTCATCTATGCTCAGTGCGGTGGTTACATATTCCCTGGAACAGGCGTCAGTATAAAGCGTAGGGCAAATGCGCCCTGAAGGGGAAGAAAAGTGGCGGAAACTTGACGCCGTCGGGGTCGGCGGCGTCGTGGGCGAGGTTAGTCTTTCGCCTGCGGCCGTGGGCGGCGGCGCCATCCTTCAAACAGCACCAGCAGCGCGCCGACGGCGCCAGCCACGCGCGCGGTGCCGTCCCCGGCGGCGGGAAACAGTTGCTGAATGGTGGGATCGCTGACCAGCATTGAGCCGGCAATCCAGCCGATGAGCATTCCGCCCAACAGCACCACGGCGGGAAAGCGGGTGAGCAGGACCAGGACCAGTTTACTGCCCGCGACGATAATCGGAATGCTGATCGCCACGCCGAGGGCGACCAGCGCAATGTGCCCTTTCCCCGCCGCAGCGACCGCCAACACATTATCCAGCGACATGATCACATCGGCGACGGTGATGGTGATCGCGGTGCGCCACAGGCTCGCGGAGCTGCCGACCTCGCTCTCTTCTTCCTCATTACTCACCAGCTTCATACCAATCCACAGCAGGAGCAACGCGCCGACTATTTTCAGCCACGGCAGCGACAGGAGATACAGGGCGAGCGCCAGCAGCAGCACGCGCGCCAGGATCGCCCCCACGGTACCGATGATGATCGCTTTGGTGCGCTTTTGTGGCGGCAGTTTGCGGCAAGCCATGGCTATCACCACGGCGTTATCGCCGCCCAGCAGTAAATCGATGGCGACAATCTGCAGCATAATCACCGCCATGTCCCATTGTTGGAGTAACGCATTCATTTCGAGAGAAACCACCTGAAAAAAGAGCAAGAAAAACCGCTGCGCAGGGTACTCCGCCTGGGGCGCATTGACCACTGACGCAGACCCACGCCGTCGCGCGGGAAAAGCGTGCCTGAAAAATAAAGTTACGAATCAACGCGCCGTTGGGCAAGGCTTCGGCGAAAAAGGGTGATATTTTGTCACCCAGGCTCACCTGCCGTTCACTTATCGCAAGGATCCCCACTATGTCTGGCCACAAGAAATACCTCTCTGTCGCCCTGCTGAGCGCTGTCTTACTGCCGGCGATGGCCTCTGCCGCTGACGCGCCGGCGACTTTCACCCCGGAACAGGAGGCGAAAATCGGCAAAATCGCCGCCGACTACCTGGTCGCCCACCCGGAAGTCCTCCTGCAGGCGAGCCAGAAATTGCAGCAAATACAGGCTGAACAGCAGGCCAGCGCGGCCACTCAGGCAGTGCTGAAAAACGCGGCTGTATTGACCCAGGATAAAAATACCCCGACCTACGGCCCGGCCAACGGCAAAGTCACGGTGATCGAATTCTTCGACTACCAGTGCGTGTACTGCAGCCGTCTGGCGCCGGTGATGGAGCAGGTGATTAAAGCGCACCCGCAGACCCGCTTCGCCTTTAAAGAGTGGCCGATTTTCGGCGGCCGCTGGGAAAGCTCGCTGGAGGCGGCAAAAACCGGCCTGCAGATCTATCAGCAGAAAGGGGCGGATGCCTATCTGGCCTACCATAACGGGATTTACGCTACCGGCCATAACGAAGGTAAGCTGACGACGGCGGATATCCAGCAGCAGGCGAAGAAAGCCGGCTTTGATGCGAAGAAGGCCACCGACGTCGAACCGGTGCTGCAGAGCATTAACGATCTGGCGCAGGAGATTGGTCTGAGCGGTACGCCGGGCGTGATCGTGATGCCGACCACCGGCGCCACGGAAGCCAGCATCACCGTCTTCCCGGGGCTGGCGGATCAGGCTTCGCTGGAAGCCGCCATCAAAAAAGCCGGTGGCTGATCCCCGGCGTCGTAACCCATACAGGCCGCCGACGGCGGCCTTGCTCTCATGCGCGCTCGCTCTCTTCCTGCGGCGGCGGTAACGCGTGGCTTTTTAAATCAATAATCTGCCCGATTTGATCGTGGTAAACGGTGAGCAAATTATAGCGGCTCATCTCCGAGATAATTTGCGGCGCAACGTTAAAGCTGCTCGCCAGCTCATCATGTCGCAGGGTGAGCACCGCGGTATGATGCCGGGTGCGAGCGCGGCGCCGGTTGTAATGATACCAGAGGATCAACAGCCAGCCGTTCAGTGCGGCAATCAGCAGATACACCAGCGCCGTATTCAGTGAAGCCATCAGCGACTCCCAGCGCGGAGAGGGCGGCGCGATGAACTGCATCAGCAAATTGGCGTACAGAAAGAACAGAAAACCGAGCCAGGCCAGCAGCGTTAAACCGGCGTCGACCAGCCGGGGCAGCACACGGTGTTCGGTTAAGATGAGCGTATTTTCATTCATCACAGGCTTCCTTTTCCCCGGTCCGGACTCACCCAGCGCGCGCGGGAACGTTGACGTTTCACCATCACTTTCGGAAAAGCGACCAGCGTGGTCAGCAGGCCGATCATCCAGTAGACCATCGGGAACCAGATCACCCAGAACAGTGATTTGGCGACTTTTTTCTCGTAGCGTCGCTCGATATACAGACTGGCGACGAACTGCAGCAGGCACATCACGCCAAGCAGCATGCCGGTGAACTCCGGCGGAAACAGGCTGTGCACCGCCAGATTGTCAGGCAGCGGCATCAGGCGGCTGAGGATAAACAGCAGAATGGTAACCGCGTAGGCAAAGGCCCACAGCGTGGAGCAGGCATACTCCAGAAACAGCGGCCACATCCGATGATGCTCCCAGTGAAACAGGCGACGGAGGTTGACCAGAAAAACCTCCGCGCCGCCCTGCGCCCAGCGCAGACGCTGCTTCCATAACCCTTTGAGGGTCTCCGGCATCAGGATCCAGCACAGCGCCCGCGGCTCGAAAAAGATGTCCCAGTGGCGGAGCTGAAGCTTCCAGCTGATATCAATATCTTCGGTGATCATATCCGGGCTCCAGTAGCCGACGTCCGCCAGCGCCTGGCGCCGGAAGGCGGCAATCACACCGGAGACGGTAAAGACCCGGCCATAGATCCGCTGCGTCCGCTTGATAAGCCCAATGATCGACGAGAACTCACCCACCTGAATGCGGCCGATCAGCGTGGATCGGGTGCGGATCCGCGGATTGCCGGTGACCGCCCCGACGTGCGGATAGTGGATCAACGGCGCGACCAGCCAGGCCGCGGTATCCCGGTCCAGCAGGGCGTCGCCATCGATGCAGACCAGCAGATCGCCGCGGGCGGCGGCGGCGCCTGCTTTGAGCGCTACCGCTTTTCCCTGATTGGCGGCAAGGTGGATCACCCGCAGCCTCGGCTCCTCCTGCGCCAGCTGCTGGAGCACCTGGGCGGTGTTGTCCGAAGAGCCGTCGTTAATGGCGATCACTTCGAGATTGGCGTAACGCTGGGCCAGCGCCGCGCTGATGGTTTCCCGAGCGTTTTTCTCCTCGTTAAAACAAGGGATCAGGATCGAAATCAGCGGATTGCCCGGCAGCGTCGGCGGCGGGGTATCCTCCCCCCACGGCCAGTGGCGTTCCAGCTGAAACCAGAAATAAAGGCCCCCGGTGATCCACAGCACTGACATAAACAGCGGCCAGAAGAAGACAAAGTCGAGGATAAGCTCGCCGGTAAATACCGCTGCGACGCCTAACGGCAGCCCGAATACGAGGCATAAAATGCACAATGCGATAATGCGATCAGTCATGGTCAGGGTACCACCAGGAAGAAAATTGCGGCCTGATACGGGAGATATCAGGCTGGTTGTTAATAAAATCGTCAGGGTAGTAGCCGTAGTTTTTGACGCCGTTCAGCCGCAGCAAACGCATCCAGTCCGCCAGCTGCTGGTCGGGAATGGCGTTTTGCTGGCGTCGGTTCCAGTCTCGGGCCTGCAGTTCAAAGATGGTTTTCTTCAGCGCGCCCGGGTGGCTGGCGACGGCCTGGACCAGCCGCGTCAGCCAGGCCTGGCTGGCGTCAATCGGTACGGACTCCATCAGCGGCATCGCCATGGGTACCGTCCAGTCATAGGCGGCAAGGAAGTCATCCAGATTCTGCGCGAACCAGGCTTCGCTCTGCGGCTCCAGGATCGGCAGGGCGAAGAGATTACGCGCCGTTTTCACCTGCGGGCCGCGGATGGCCTGCACCGCCTGGCGTAGATCCAGAGTGAAGCGGGTCAGGGTTTGGCTTTTGAAACGCATCCATGCCTGGCGCTCTTGCGGACGTTGGGGCACCGGGCCGGCATCGTGCCCCAGACCCGTCTGCCGCCAGGCGGCGACCGCCTCCGGGCTCACGTCTTCAAAATCGGTCAGCACGGCGTCATCGTGAAACAGAATCCCGCTGAAGCTGGCGTGCCGGGCCAGATCTTCGTAGATGTCGGTGATCTGCTGGCGAACCCGGGGATCCCAGGGCGACAGGCGAACGTACGGCTGGCGGGCAAGTAACGCCTTCCCGGTTAGCGGATCCCAGCGCTGAACGCGCGGCAGATCGGACGAGAGATCGAAGGCCAGCACCGGCATCCAGGCATAGACCTTCACCCCGCCGCGGGTCTGCAACTGCCAGGAGACGAAGTTAAACAGGTCGGCGCGCATCGGCAGCCAGCGGTTGGGGAAATAGAGCGACTTGACCGTGCCGTCGCCCTGCGGGTCGGAAAAGGCCTGCAGAAAGACATGGCTGATTTTCATGTCATAGACGCGCTGCACCAGCTTATCGATATTTTTCGCCTGCTGGACGGGATTGGGGTCATAGACATAGTCCAGATCCACATGCATCACCCGAACAGGATCGGCTTCCTGAATCTGGGTTACGGCGTTGGCAAAGGCCTTGATCGACGGGTTACCGGCGATCAGCATGCGCGGAATATTGTCCAGATCTTTCACATTGCCCAGGCCGTCGTTCAGCGTAAACGCCAGCTGATACCCCTGCTGTTTGGCGATAGCCAGGGTGCTGCCGCTGGCGGCGCCATAGGGCCACACCCAGGCGCGCGGCGCTTTCCCGGCGACCTCGTGGATTTTCGCCGTCACTTTCTGCACGTCATCGGCCATGCGCCGGGTAAACTGCGCGTCGCTTTCATAGCGGCCGGTGGTTTTATCCCAGCCGCGGTTGGCGGCGGCGGGCTCGCGGCTGCCCTGCGGATTGGCCGGCAGACCGTAGTGCGAGGCCCAGGTGTGCGCGCCGATCTCCACCAGCGGCGAGCGGCTGAGCTCGCGCACCATCTCCCAGGTAGCGAAGCGCTCGCGCGGCGTCATCAGGCCGCCAAAATTAACGGGCTGGTCAGCGGGAGTGTCCACCCAGCTGCCCACCGGCGCCCACAGCGCCGGAACATTCCAGGCTTTAAGTAGCGGCCAGACGCGGGTGTAAAAGCTGCTATAGCCATCGTCGAAGCTGAGAAGAAAAGCCTTGGCCGGCAGCGGCTTAATGCCATGGTGTGCATCGAGAATGTCCTGGACGCTCACCGCATGGTACCCGTGATGCAGCAGCCAGGCGATCTGCTCGTTGAGCGCACTGGTGCGCACTGAAAGATAACGCTGGTCGGCGGCATCGTCTTCCACGTCATGGTAGGCCAGCACCAGAAAGCGATCCGCCGGCCAGGGTTGATTGGCCTCCGGTTGGGGGCGCTGCTGCGGGGCGAGGAAGGGGACTTCCTCAGCACGCACGCTGAAGATAAGGCACAGCCAGACGAGAAGCATCAGGCCGTTGCGCAGGGTCGTGTTCAGCATGGTCATCCTTAAAACCGTATATTTGCATCAAGAGTGATGGCGAGGTTGTTTTCGCGTTTACCGTCGTAGGGGCGTTTGTCCCAGTTCAGCATCACCCCGGTGTCGACGACGTTGTTCCAGCGCAGGCGCTGCCCGTAGCCCAGCACCGTGATCGCCCCGGCGGCGTGATTTTTTTGCCAGTAGCTGCCGCCGCCGGCGAGCAGCTGCTGGCTCCAGACGGTGTCATAGCGCTGGTAAAGCGTGTGATCGACGGCCAGCGCCGCGGTGGCGGCGAGGTCCCGTGCCGGACTGTAGTAGGCGGTGTCGGTGCGGCTATTGGCGCTGGCCGACAGACCGGGCTGCAGATCCAGCGTTAACCACGGCGTCTGCCAGAGGCGCTCTTTACCGGAGAGGGTGTACTCCTGGCGGCGGTTGCGATCGGTAAACCGGCTGGCGGCCACGCTGACGCGGTATTCCCGGCGTTCGTTTTGATACCAGCGCAGCCAGCCTTCGCCGCGGTTGGCGCTGACGCCGTTGCGTAACGCGCGCAGCGGAGTCTGCTGCGAAATCCGCTCCAGTTCGCCGCCCAGCTGCCAGCGATCGCTGACGTCGTGGGCGGCGGAAAGGCGGACGCCGGGCTTGTTCTCGCCGTGAAAATTGACGCTGGAGAGTTCAAGCTCGCCCCAGTAGTCGCGCGGGCGCCATTCAACGCCGGCGAACAGCTGGCGACGGCTGCCTTTCCCCTCTTCAAAATTGCCTTCAGCGAAGCGGTGCCCGCCGAACAACCGCCAGCTGTCGGCTAGCGGCGGGCTGTAGATCGCCGTCTCAAAACTGAGGTCGTGGGTGCCGCTCACCGGGTTGTCGGAGTGCAGCCCTTTGCCAACGCTCAGGCGAAGTTCGGAAAGATGATGGACCTCGCGCGCTCTGGCCAGGCGCTGGGTATTCAGATCCCGTGGCGAGCGGGCGACGACGTCGTCAGTCAGCAGATCCATTTGCCGCCACTCCTGCAGATCGAGGGCGACCCAGGCCTGCTGGCGCTCCAGCTGCAGGCTGGCGGGTTCCAGAGATTCCGCTGCTTTTAGCTGGCTTTCGGCGGCTCGCGGTAGCCCTCTGTCCTGCAGAAGGGCGGCATAATCTATCTGCAGGCCCTGATTGCCGGGGGCCGTTGCCGCCAGGCGCTGCATCCGGGCTTCGGCCTGCGGCAGGGCGTTGGTGGCCGCTAAATAGTGCACGTTAAGCGACTGTGCAGTGAGCCAGTCGTCATTCGGCTGCGGCGTCGGCGAACCGTAGAGACGACGGATGTAGGGTGCATTCCGGGTGAAGCGGGCGACATACTGTTGCGCCGCCGGGTACTGACCGGTGTCCAGCAGGGCGTAGAAAAGCTCGTGTTCCTCATTCTGTTGGCTTGTCAGCCACGAGGGATGCTGGTGAATAAGCGTCAGCGCAGGCTCAATTTGCTTAAGGGCGATATAAGAGGAGATGACCCAGCCGATGGCCCAGTCGGGAACGGTCTGCTGCTGCGCGATGAGATTTTGGTATTCACGGATGACCTGCGCGTAATCTGCATTGGCGTACAGCGCACCCAGACGATCAATGCGCGCCCGGATGATGTCGGGCGCAGCCTGTGGGTCGGGGTGCCAGGCGGCAATCATCGCGTCATACTGCGTGAGCGCCGTGCGGGCCAGCGCGTAACGCGCGTTTTCTTCGCGGGAAGGGGTATCGGCAAGGCGCACCAGTTCGGCGGCGGCGTTCAACTGCAGATTGCGCTTTTCCGCAGGCGTCAGTTCGACGCTATTCGCCAGGCCGAGAGCAGGGGAATCGATCCGGTTGCGGGTCAGGGTCGCCATCAGGCTGGCCAGCGCGGCTTTGTTTTGCGGTTCGCGATCGAGGATCTGCGTGTCAACCAACAGCTGGTCCCAGCTTTTGCCAAGCCGCAGGTAGACATAAGAGAGGGTCTGCAGGTGCGCAACGCTCGCCTGCTCCGTCACCAGGCGACGCGCTTCGCTGAGCGCCTCGCCGTCCTTGCGGGCATCGGCCAGCGTTTTGATATAGCCGATACGATAATCGTCACTGTCAGGGGCCTGGCTGAGAGCCTGCTGCCAGAGGGTGAGCGAGGCTTGCCACTGTTTCTGGTTACGCACGGCCTGTGCCGCCGCGGCGGTACCGCGTGCGGGAAGCGGCATATAGACCTGGTAGCGTCGCCAGACTTTCACCACTTCATCGTCCTGGCCGGCCCAGAGAGCTACCTGCAGCCAGTCCGCCACCTGAGAAGGGGTTAAGGCATGCCGCAGCTGGTACTGCTGAAGATAAGAGAGAAAGGGGGCGTACTGGCCTTGACGCGCTTGCAGGATCTGCTGGTCATAGAGCGAATCTGCTCCCTGAACCAGCGCCGGGAAGAGCAAAAGCAAGCCGATTGACAGCGAGAGTTTCGTGTTGCGATTAAACAATAACGTATTTGAATAAGGTGATCTTTCCATTTCTATTTGCCATATGTTCATCAAGAATCCATTGCACAACACGACCGTCCTTTGACGGTGAGTTAAAGGATGAGGATGGTCCCATTTAGCTGACTGGCACTGCGGGTGAATGACTTATTGCAAAGTAATAAACATATCTCCTGTCGATAATTGAATGGATAATTTATACCCGATACGGCAGCGGATAAATATGAGTAAATGATGAGCTGCGTTTTAAGATAATTCTGTAAAATCGACTTAATTCGAGCGGCGTTGTTGAAGTTGATTTCTTTAACTTACTGAAATAAATAAAAAAGAAAGAGGGTTGGAATTTTGTTTCAAAATTGATGCGCTGCTTATATTGTGAAGAGGTTGGTGGTTTTCACTGGATATTTAAGATGATTTCTGACAAAAATTCTCAATGCCAAAAAAAGCATCTTTTCTGTGGATTTTTTTTATTTATAATTAATCCGTTTATTTTCCATCAGAACGCAAGGAGGGTTTTCACAGCCAGAGTCAGATGCCGCGCTAATGATAAATCACAGGTCTCGTTATTTTTACCGCCATGCGAAGCGTCCAAAGGGGGAAGGAAAACGTCTGGTTGACGAGAATTTGTTGATTAAATGTTAAAGGGACGATTTGTGGCAACTTCAATGATATTGGTTACTCAGGATTACTATCTTTTTCAAGGGGTTAAGAATTTCTTTCCTGATATCATTCAGTTAGATTCTAGCGGAAAAAAGATTTTAGATAATGAGGTTGATGAGGTCTCTCTGCTGGTTGATAGCCGTTCGCCGCTTTGTCATTACGATTACCTGGTGATGGAGGCGGCACAATCCAGAAAGCGAATATGTTGTATCGTCCTCGATATGCGCCATCGGGAAGAGCATTTACTGAGTCTGAAATCGTTTTTAAACATGTCATTATCACCCGCCGATATGGCGACATTATTTGGGCTTTTTCTGGAGATGAAGAGCAAGCGGCTGACCAAAGAGTGGTTTGACGATCTGCGCTTAAGTTTGTCTGAACAGTTAATGCTACGTTTGCTTGGGGCGGGTATGACCATGGAGGAGGTGGCGGTGAATCTGAATACCTCGGTAAAAAGCCTTTACCGGAAGCGCACTGCGCTTTATGAGCGACTGGGGTTAGATAATTTTAATGAAGCCTGCTTATTTATCTTCAGAAATAAACTGCTGGAGCACTCCGTTAGGTCGCCATGAGGCTTGGTTGTACAGGGAGTGGATGACATCGCAAGGTATTTGATAACGGAAATATAATAAATTAAATAGCTATTGATAGGTACAACCGTCGATACCGTCCGGTATCCATGGCGGCGTTCGACATATAATTCCGGAGCTCTTTGGAAGTAATTACCGCGAATGCGGTTTGCTATGCACAGCGATTATTATAATGAATATATTCCTTGCGCTGCACAGGAATAGTTTTGTCATAAATTAACTCTACCATGGTATTCCGGCTCAGGTGTCGGAATACCATGGGATATCGTGAAAGCATCAGAGGAGCGAGGTGGATGAGAATAAGGGACAGTATTGCTGAACGGTTAGAGGCGAGTGGGCTCTACCGTCGGGCGGCATCCAGATGGATTGAGGTGATGCAGCGCTGCCTGAACGATGATGACAGAGAGTGGATCCGTCACCATCGTAATCAGTGTCTGAAAAAGGCGCAACGTCCGCCAGCGCCGAAAGAGGAGTTTGCCGACCTCCACCAGGCGGCCAAAGAGACACAATATCGCATGGGTATCGCGAAGCCCTATGGCGAAGCGTTCAGGCTGCCCGGCAAAGGGAAAACGGCCGCCGAGTAATCCCTTTCTTCATGGCGTTTGCCTGACGGCTTCGTCTTATCCGGCCTGCGTTTGCGCAGGCGTTTCCTCATCCCCCAGGCCCGTGCAAGCGCAGCGCCGCCGGGTGATATACATCAGAGGCCGTACCCGCGGTTGTGCCGGATGGCGGCATAAATGCCTTATTCGGCCAACGAGTCCTTTCGCAGGCTCAAACAGTGTAGGCACGCGCAAGCACAGCGCCACCGGGCGATACACATCAGACGCCGTACCCGCGGTTGTGCCGGATGGCGGCATAAATGCCTTATCCGGCCTACGGGTCCCCCCGCAGGCTCAAACAGCGTAGGCCCGCGCAAGCGCAGCGCCGCCGGGCAGGGTGGAGTTCGATGGAGAGTCCGGATGCAGAAAAGCAAAAACCCGCCTTTTGGGCGGGTTCTTTAAATAGTGGTGCCCGGACTCGGACTAACGCCGCAGGCGTTGAACAGCGCGCTTGTCGCGCTGGCCCCGAAGGGGTGAGCCGCTGTGCGGCGAATAATCGAATGGAGTTCGATGGAGAGTCCGGTCGTAGAAAAGCAAAAACCCGCCTTTTGGGCGGGTTCTTTAAATAGTGGTGCCCGGACTCGGAATCGAACCAAGGACACGGGGATTTTCAATCCCCTGCTCTACCGACTGAGCTATCCGGGCAACGGGGCGCATTAAACCGTAATCCGCCCACCCCGTCAACCAAATTTCTTAAATTACTTATCGATTGCTTATCTTTGCGGCAATTCTGCGTTCAAAGGCGCGTTTTGGCTTAACTTCACTGCATGCCGTTATCACCCTCGCGGGTTTTCCAGCCGCTGGTAATGGCGATTACGTGGCGCAACCCGGAGATAATATAATCGCCAATGACCTCTTCATCCTCGCGCGGGGAGCTCAGCGTAATTTCCGCATCCACGCCGTGGCGATAGGCGCCATGGTGGCTAAAAATAGTGCCGATATAGCACTTCCCGTTCAGCCAGACCGGAATATAGGCCACTGTCTCATAGATATAGTTGATGGCGACGCCGCTGTAGTAGTTATCCGCCTCGTCGGCGGAGGTGCCCGGTGGGATGGGGCAGATCGGCGCATCGTTGTCGCTGACGGGTTTGTCTTTCAGCAGGCTGCCCTGCATGACCTCCAGCGAACGCAGCAGATCCGCTTTATCGCTGTCGCTGAGGGGTGGGGTTAACGGCTGGTCTTTCTCCGGGGAGCGGATGCTGTTCAGCGTATAGCGATAGCGAACCGTCACCGCGGGCGTCTGGCTCGCAGTGCTGAACGGGCGCAGCAGGTAGAGATTATCTTCGCCAAACTGGCCGTTGTACCACAGGGCATACACCTGACCGTTGATTTTGACCCAGTGGTTCCATTGGTTAGCCCCGCGGCCATTGATAGAAAAGAGGGCGCCGGGCACCCCGGCATCGAAATCATCGCCGTTATCACTGTCGCTGCCGTCGACGGCGGCAAAGTCATTATCGCCGCGCCGGAGCACCCCGGTGTAGCTGAAGAGCCCGGTGCCGCCCACGTAGCTGTCGATGATCAGATCGCGTTTGCCGTCACCGTCGAGATCGATCAGGGTAAAGCTGACTTTACCGTTTTCTGAATCTGCGCTGATCGAGGAGCGCAGAAACGCCTGCCACTCGTCATCGCTGATATCCGGGGAAGGTTTGCTGGTCGAAACCAGGGTGTCATCGGCGTAGGTGAGCGTGAAGTCGGTAATATGGCCGGTTAACGGAAACTGCTCGGCGACCTTATTCAGCGACAATTCTGGATCGCTTTTTTGCGCTTTCAGCACTGCGTTATACAGCGTGCGCAGGGCGAGGTTATCCGCCTCTTTCTGCTGCCTGGGGATCACCTGGCTGACAAAGGTCGGCAGCATCCAGGTGCCGCCGGGGGTGATTTCCCGACACATACCGGTGCTGTACTTCAGGCTGGGGGTAAAGGTTTTACCATCCCAGATGCGGGTCTCGCCGGTTAGGCAGTCGGCAATGCCCCGTTCTTTGTGCAAAAAGACGATAGTGCCGTTGGCGTAGCTCGAGGCCTCGGTGGTCAGCAACCGTGGCCTGTTCAGCTGGGCGTTATCGACCAGCCACAGCGCATAGCCGTCGTTATAGGGCGCTCGCCAGCAGAGCGCCTGCACCAGAGAATGGGTTTTATCCAGCGCGGTCAGCGTGATCTGGCGCTCTGCCGCCGGGATGGCCGGGTTCTGCCAGTCGTCACAGCGCTGGTTCAGCAGCGGCGTCAGGGAGGGCAGCAGCTTCTGGCGCTGAAGTATGCTCAGCGCCACCGGCTGCGCGTTATGGATCACCGGGGCGGCGATAATCTCCGGGGCGGCAGTGGCTGGCAAAATGGCATCGTCGCCGGCATCGCCTTTATCCAGCAGCGCGTCGGCGGTGCCAGTGCGTCGCTGAAACGCATCCATTTTACCCAGCACCTCGCGGCTGCCGGCGCTGGAAAGCGGCAGGTGCTGGCCGTTAAGGGTGAATTCGATTTTGCGCTGATTCGTCAACGCCTGTAGCAGGGCGGCAGTCTGATCGCTGTCCAGACGGAAGTGGCTGTCGTCCTGGGCGTCCAGCGCGCCAAGATCCCGGTCGTCGATCAGCAGGCTGGCGGTGGAGTCGGCGGGGATATCGTGCTCGATTTGCGCAAAGGTGGCCGTGGCGGCGAGGCGCTGTTCGCTGCCGGCGTTGCGGGTCAACAGCACGCTGACCTCGCCCATGCGGACGCCGTAACCCGCCGCCCGGCAGGTGCCAGTGTTATCGCAGGCGAGCTCCCAGTCTTTTTGCGTAAAGGAAAAACCTTGCAGGGGAGCCGCCAGCAGAGGTGTGGAGCACAGTCCCAGCCAGGCAGCCCAGAAGAACGCGCGCATATCAATCCCTGTCAGCAATCAGTGAGGGGGAAATTATAGGCGCGACGTGGCGGTTAGGATATCAGAATCAGGTTAAGGCGCCGCCCATACGACACTGGGCGAAGCGCAGAATATCTTCTGCCAGCCGCCGGGCCGTATCCACATCCGTCTGGCTACGCTTGATCAGCAGACGGCTCAGGCAGCCCTCGACGATCAGCTCCATCTGTTTAGCGACCATTTCCGGGTCATCCACCTCCAGCTGAGTCAGCAGCTCATGAGTATAGGCCAGCGAAGCCTGCTTCTGCTGTTCCGCCAGCTGGTGAATGGGATGCTGGGGATCGGGATAGAAGGTGCAGGCGGCGATAAACAGACAGCCGGGGTAGCGGTGGTTACTAACGCAGGTGGTGAGCGCGGCATAGCGTGCCAGCAGCTTTTGCTCTGCGCTTAAGGTGTCGTCCAGCAGCAACTGTCGGCGCCAGGCATCCACCTGCTGGCTCAGATAGCGAAGCGCGTCGTACAGCAGCGCTTCGCTATCGGGCCAGAAGCGTTTCAGGTCGCTCGTCGGACAGGACACGCGCTCAGCGACCATCTCCAGCGACGTGTTGGCGATACCTTCAATTTCAAGAATTTTAATGGCTTCTGCCAGGACGTCTTCACGTAGCACGGTGTTCTCCTCCATCTTTCCTCCTAAAGTGTCGCTCACGCTTGCCAATCGCGCAAATGGGCGCTGAATGCCGCGGCATCCATAAAGCCGGTGACTCGCCGCTCAGGCTGTTCCTGACCCTCAGCGTTGAAGAACAAGATCGTCGGCAGACCGAGCACCTGCAGGTGTTTCAGCAGCGCGACGTCTTGCGGGCTGTTCTTCGTCACATCAATCTGTAATAACACGGTGCCTTTCAGCGCCTGCTGCACGTCAGGTGAACTAAAGGTGTATTTTTCAAACTCTTTGCACGCCACGCACCAGTCGGCGTAAAGATCGAGCATCACCGGTTGGCCTTTTGCCTGCGCCAGCGCCTGGTTAAGCTCGGCCACCGAGTTGACGCGGGTGAACGTCAGATGCGCCTGCTGCTCGACTGCCGGAGCGCCAAATGCCCAGTCCTGCAGGGGCCGCGCGCTGACCAGCGCGGCAGCAAGCAGGATGATTTGTACCAGCCGCATCCACGGCCGGGTAGCGCCCAGCGAGGTGATAAACGCCCAGCTGAAGAAGGCGACGCCAAGCATTGACCACAGACGTAATCCCCACGGGTCGCCGACAATGCGCTCCAGCAGGAAAACGGGCAGAGCCAGGATCACGAACCCGAAGGCGGTCTTCACATGGCTCATCCACGGGCCGCTCTTCGGCAGCAGACGGTTGCCAAATACGGTGACGAGGATCAATGGCAGGCCCATGCCCAGCGCGTAGAGGTACAGCGTGCCGCCGCCCAGCCAGAGATTACCGCTCTGGGCGATATACAACAGGATGGCGCTCAGCGGCGCGGTGGTGCATGGGGAGCAGATCAGTCCGGCAATGGCGCCCATCGCGAAAACGCCACCGGGCGAGCCGCCCTGGCGCTTATTGCTGAGCAGCGCCAGCCGCGTCTGCAGCGAGGAGGGCAACTGGAGCGTGAACAGGCCGAACATGGAGAGCGCCAGCAGAATAAATACCACCGACAGTCCCGCCAGGACATACGGGTGCTGCAGGGCCGCCTGGAACTGCAGACCGGCGGCGGCCACTACCAGCCCCAGCGCGGTGTAGGTTAAGGCCATCCCCTGGACGTAAATAAAGGCCAGCAGCAGGGCGCGCGCGGTGGAAAGCCGCTGCTTTCCGCCCAGCACAATGCCGGAAATCAGCGGGTACATCGGCAGCACGCAGGGGGTGAAGGCGATACCAATACCTATCAGCAGCGCCCACAGCGCCGTAAAGGGCAGGCGGGCAGGCGTGTCTGCAGGCGGCACTGCGGCAGGCGCAGGTGATGTGGCGAGCTCCGGGGCCGGTCGCGGCTCAACCGGCAGCGGCGGGTTGAACGCCGGACGGCTGCTCGTCGACGGCATGGGCTCGATGGCGGTTGCCTGGCCGTCGGCAGAAGTCGCCAGCACGGCGCTCAGCGGGATCACTTTGGTTTCCGGTGGATAACAGAATCCGGCATCGGCGCAGCCCTGCCAGGTGACGGTGAGGGTGGCGTCTTTCTCCGCCTGCTTCACCGTGACCGGCACGGTCAGGCGCTGGCGGAAAATCTCGCTTTTGCCGTAAAACTCATCTTGATGCCACTCTCCTGCCGGGAGCGCCGGTTCGTCGATCGTCGCCCCGGCGGCGCGAAAGGTAAACTGTTGACGATAAAGATAGTAACCATCCTTGATTTGCCAGCTCAGGTTGACATCGTGCTGTTGCTGCTGAAAGTCAAAGGCGAAGGCCTGGTCAGCAGGCACGAAGTTCGAGCGCCCCGGCGCGTCGAATAACCCGGCGGTGGCTGACGTGCTGCACAGCAGCAGGATCAGCGTAATGATGCGGTAAGCCATGAGAGGTAATCGTTGTCTCCATGAATGACGGGTAGAACCAGCAGTTCAGGGGTTTGATACGGGTGGTGAGACTTCAGGCAATCCAGCAGCGCCTGCTGATGGGCAAGGTCGGTTTTGAGCAGCATCTGAACTTCATACTCCTGCTCGAGTTTCCCTTCCCAGTAATAGAGCGAGGTGGCGCCCGGCAGCAGCGTGGCACAGGCGGCCAGCTTGTCCGCCAGCGCTTTTGCCGCCAGATCCTGGGCGGTCGCTTCATCCGGCGCGGTACAGAGCACAACAACAGCATCAGGCGTAGTCATCATGAACCTCGTATCAGCGAAAAGAGGCACTATAGCACGCAAGATGCGGGGATATTAGCGTCACGATCGGGGGTAGGGGAGGGAAACGGGCAGCGGGCCCGCGCGGGGCCCGCTGCCAGCGGTATTTACAGCATAATCCCGCCAAAGATAAAGCCCAGGATCACGCACAGCGTGATAGCGATAACGCCGGGGATCAGGAAGGCGTGGTTAAAGACGTATTTGCCGATGCGCGTCGAGCCGGTGTCGTCCATCTCCACCGCCGCCAGCAGGGTCGGATAGGTTGGCAGGACGAACAGTGCCGAGACGGCGGCAAACGAGGCGATCGCCGTCAGCGGGCTGACGCCGAGCAGCAGCGCGGCGGGCATCAGCGCCTTGGTGGTGGCTGCCTGTGAGTAGAGCAGCGTGGCGGCGAAGAACAGCACCACCGCCAGCAGCCATGGGTAATTGTGCAGCAGGTCGCCGGCCACGGCCTGGATATCGCTGATGTGCGCTTTAACGAAGGTATCGCCCAGCCAGGCGACGCCGAGGACGCAGACGCAGGCGCTCATCCCGGATTTAAAGGTGCTGGCGTTGAGCACTTCGCCAGTGTCGATTTTGCAGGTGATGCTAATCAGGGTGGCGATGGTCAGCATAAACACCACGATCGCTTCGTTACGCGGCAGCACCGGGTTCTTAATCAGGCCGACGGTATCGCTGATGGCCGTGGCGTAGAACATCACCGCCACGATGCCGATCAAAAACAGGAGGACAGAGCGTTTGGCGTGCGGCTTCAGCTCAAACACCTGGCTGCCGCGCAGTCTAACTTCCCCCTTGGCCAGCCGCTCCTGGTAAATGGGATCGTCTTTCAGTTCGCAGCCGAGGAAGTTGCAAACAATCGCGGTGAGCATTACCGCCAGCAGGGTGACCGGAATACAGATGGCCAGCAGCGTCAGGTAGCTAACGCCCAGCGGCTCAAGGATCCCGGCAAAGAACACCACCGCCGCGGAGATAGGCGAGGCGGTGATCGCTATCTGAGAGGCCACGACCGCAATCGACAGCGGACGAGATGGGCGAATGCCTTGCTCTTTGGCCACTTCGGTGATCACCGGCAGCGTGGAGAAGGCGGTATGGCCGGTGCCGGCGAGTACGGTCATAAACCAGGTCACCAGCGGGGCAAGGAAGGTAATGTACTTCGGGTGGCGGCGCAGCATCCGTTCGGCGAGGCTGACCAGGTAATCCATCCCGCCGGCGACCTGCATGGCGGCGATAGCGGCGATGACCGCCATGATGATTTCAATAACGTCGAAGGGGATCGCACCCGGTTTGATTTGAAAAATAAGCGTCAGGACAAGGACGCCAAGGCCACCGGCAAAGCCGATACCAATGCCGCCGAGCCTGGCGCCGAGATAAATCGCCAGCAGGACAATAACCAGTTCTGCACCAAACATATATGCCTTCCTTGTTTTTTAACAAGTTGATATTGGATTGTTGTATTTTAGTAAAACTAAAAAGCAAAAAAGGCATGTCATCGCTGACATGCCTTTCAATGACTAACCGGAAAGATTACTGTTCGCTTTCATCGGTATAACGCTTCGCTTTATAAGCAGGATGCATCAGGTTTTGCGCGGAGAAAATATCATCCAGCTCCGCCGCCGTCAGCAGCCCACGCTCCAGCACCACTTCCCGCACGCTCTTGCCGGTTTCGGCGCAGATCTTGCCGACGATATCGCCATTGTGGTGGCCGATAAACGGGTTGAGGTAGGTGACGATGCCGATTGAGTTGTAGACGTAGCCTTCACATACCGCTTTATTGGCGGTGATGCCGTTAACGCATTTCTCCAGCAGGTTGTAGCAGGCGTTGGTCAGGATATGTATGGATTCGAACATCGCCTGGCCGATCACCGGCTCCATCACGTTCAGCTGCAGCTGCCCGGCTTCGGAGGCCATGGTCACCGTGGTGTCGTTGCCGATGACTTTAAAGCAGACCTGGTTGACCACCTCCGGCACTACCGGGTTAACCTTCGCCGGCATAATAGAGGAACCCGCCTGCAGCTCCGGCAGGTTGATTTCGTTGAGGCCTGCGCGTGGACCGGAAGAGAGCAGGCGCAGGTCGTTACAGATCTTGGACAGTTTCACCGCCAGGCGTTTTAGCGAGCTGTGAACCATGACGTACGCCCCGCAGTCCGAGGTGGCTTCAATCAGATCTTCCGCCGGAACGACCGGTAAGTTGCTCACTTCCGCCAGCTTCTGCACCGCCAGCTGTTGATAGCCGTCCGGGGTGTTGAGGCGTGTACCGATGGCGGTGGCGCCGAGGTTCACCTCCAGCAGCAGCTCCGCAGTGCGCAGAATACTTTTGGTCTCTTCATTAAGCAGCACATTGAAGGCATGGAACTCCTGGCCGAGGGTCATCGGCACCGCGTCCTGCAGCTGGGTGCGGCCCATTTTGAGAATGTCCTGGAACTCCACGGCTTTCGCCTGGAAGCCTTCGCCCAGCTGTTTAATCGCATCGATTAACTTCAGGATGGAGGCATACACCGCGATGCGGAATCCGGTCGGGTAGGCATCGTTGGTGGACTGGCATTTGTTGACGTGATCGTTTGGGTTCAGGTACTGGTATTCGCCTTTCTGATGGCCCATCAGCTCGAGGCCGATGTTCGCCAGGACTTCGTTGGTGTTCATGTTTACGGAGGTGCCGGCCCCGCCCTGGAAGACATCGACCGGGAACTGGTCCATGCATTTGCCGTTATTGAGGACTTCGTCACAGGCGGCGATAATCGCATTTGCCGCGCTTTTGGGAATGGTCTGCAGCTCCTTGTTCGCCAGCGCGGCGGCTTTCTTCACCATCACCATGCCGCGCACGAATTCTGGTATGTCGCTGATTTTGCTGTTGCTAATGTAGAAGTTTTCAATCGCTCGCAGAGTATGAACGCCGTAGTAAGCGTCCGCGGGAACTTCCCTGGTGCCCAACAGATCTTCTTCGATACGAATGTTGTTTAACATGTGAACCTTCTTTTCAAGCTGCCAATGAATTCACCAAATACACAGAATATCCAGGATTCAGTATATTTTCTGGCCGACGATTATTTCCTTAACCGGCCTGGTGCCCAAGATCATATGCTGATGATAGCGAATATCAGTAAGCTTGATCACTTATTACATCGCGGGTGTGAGAAGATTTATTAATCTGTGAAATGGGTCACCGCTTTCCTATTGCTGGAAAAAATAAGCATTTCCGCTGATTGAAAAGCCGCGCAGCATCCCCATCTTAGTGGGATGCGATCAGCAAATTGATGATTACGGGGGCTGAGCTCAGCGCCCGTTAGATGAAGGAGACGCCGGTGCGTTGGATTCCGTTTATTGCCTTTTTTCTTTACGTTTACATTGAGATATCGATCTTTATCCAGGTCGCGCACGTGCTGGGCGTCTTTATGACCCTAATCCTGGTGATCTTTAGCTCGGTGGTAGGGATGTCGCTGGTGCGTAACCAGGGCTTCAAAAATTTCCTGCTGATGCAGCAGAAGATGGCCGCAGGCGAGAGCCCGGCGGCGGAGATGATCAAGAGCGTTTCACTGATTATTGCCGGTCTGCTGCTGTTGCTCCCGGGGTTCTTTACCGACTTCCTTGGCCTGCTGCTGTTACTGCCGCCGGTGCAGAAGCACCTGACGATGAAGCTGATGCCGCATCTGCGCTTCAGCCGGATGCCGGGCGGCGGCTTTAGCGCCGGAACTGGCGGCGGTGAGACCTTCGAAGGGGAATTCCAGCGTAAGGATGAGCAGCGCGATCGTCTGGACCATAAGGACGATCCCCGCGATTAATACACGGCCGGCCCGGTCAGCAGATGCGACCGGGCCGGTTTCTTTCCTGGCTTACACGCTACCTGTCGCCAGCTTGCGCCTGGGTAAAAACAGCCACAGCCCCGCCAGCATCACCAGCGCGTACAGACTCTTCCAGCCGACCATCGCCAGCAGCAGCAGACAGAGAATGCTGCCCACCACCGCCAATAGCCGATAGCGCCCGCGCAGCAAACGACAGCCGGCCAGCATGCACAGCAGATAGATCATGATGAAAATGCCGTTGGCATAGACGATCAGCGCGTCCAGATTGATATCGAGCAAATAGATACACAGGGTGCTGACCACGCAGGAGCCCAGCACGGCGTTGAGGGCATTGCGCGGGATCTGCCGTGGCGACAGCCGTGCGAGGTAGCTTTCGGGCTTATGCTGCGCCTGCGACCAGACCAGGCGGGCGAAGCTTTGAATATAGATGTTGAGGCTGGCGAAACAGGCGAGATAGCCGATGACGCAGGCCACCCACAGCGCTTCGACACCGAACAGACGGACCACGATGTTCGGTAGCGACGCGGCCGCCGCCATCTCCTCGCCAAAGGCGTGGAAGTGCAGCACCAGCACGGTACAGGCCCAGTAGACCGAACCGGCAAGCAGCAGGCCTATCATCAGCGCCCTGGGGAAGTCACGCTCGGGATGTTTAAACTCCGAGGCCAGGTGAGCAAAAGCTTCCAGACCGACAAAGCACCAGAACATGACCGATAGCGCGGAGAAGAGCTGACCATGGTCGATCTCCGTCAGGGCGGGGAAGGGGATCTGCGCCGGGCTTATCCCGCCACGCCACCAGACGGCGACGATCAGCGCCACAATCAGCACGGCAACCAGCGTCTGCAGGTTGGCGCTGGAGCTGGCGCCACGCGAACCGATCCACCAGACGATGGCCAGGGTGCCCAGCTCCGCCAACAGTAGCTGCGCATCATGCCAGCCGAACAGCGCCTGGCCGAAGCCGGTGGCGATGTGCAGCGCGGCGGGGAGTCCGACCGGGATAACGGATAAAAACAGCCAGCCGGTGACGCTGGCCAGACGTGGGCCAAATGCCATATCGACAAAGTGGGCCACGCCGCCCGCGCTGGGAAAATGGCGGCCCAGCAGGGCAAAGACGATGGCAATCGGGAAAACAAGGAGAATGAGCAGCGGCCATGCCCACAGACTGTTATCGCCAGCGACCAGCGCCGCCAGCGCCGGGACGGCGAAGACGCCGGTACCCAGCAATGAGGTGGAAAGTAATCCGACTCCCTGTCCCAGTCCCAACTCCTGTTTTAAACCACTCATGATTCCATCCTGCGCCAGTGAAAAAAAAGAGAGTATCACAATCGCTTTTCCTTATGACGCATTGGCCGATAGCGCTGCTTTTTGCGCGCTAGCGCAAAGGTAAAAATTTTTTTTGATTTTGCCCTTGAAGCGGGAAATGGCCACCCCCATCTCTCTCTGCACTAGCCGGTAAACCGCGTTCGGCCCGGCGTCACCCATAACTGATAATGACTTTCTCGAAGGAGAGCTATCAATGAGTATTCGTCCGTTACATGATCGTGTGATCGTCAAACGTAAAGAAGTTGAAACCAAATCTGCAGGCGGCATCGTTCTGACCGGTTCTGCGGCAGCTAAATCAACTCGTGGCGAAATCATCGCTGTCGGTAAAGGCCGCATTCTGGAAAACGGAACTGTGCAGCCGCTGGACGTTAAAGTTGGTGATATCGTGATTTTCAACGATGGCTACGGCGTGAAGTCTGAGAAGATCGACAACGAAGAAGTGCTGATCATGTCCGAAAGCGACATCCTGGCAATTGTTGAAGCGTAATTCGCACGACCCTGAACGAATTTGAGGAATAAAAGAAATGGCAGCAAAAGACGTAAAATTCGGTAACGACGCTCGTGTAAAAATGCTGCGCGGCGTAAACGTACTGGCAGATGCAGTTAAAGTGACCCTGGGCCCGAAAGGCCGTAACGTGGTTCTGGACAAATCCTTCGGCGCGCCGACCATCACTAAAGATGGCGTTTCCGTTGCTCGTGAAATCGAACTGGAAGACAAGTTCGAAAACATGGGTGCGCAGATGGTGAAAGAAGTTGCCTCTAAAGCGAACGACGCGGCAGGCGACGGTACCACCACCGCAACCGTGCTGGCTCAGGCTATCGTGAACGAAGGCCTGAAAGCTGTTGCAGCAGGCATGAACCCGATGGATCTGAAACGTGGTATCGACAAAGCTGTCATTGCCGCCGTTGAAGAACTGAAAGCGCTGTCCGTACCGTGCTCTGACTCTAAAGCGATTGCTCAGGTTGGTACCATCTCCGCTAACTCCGACGAAACCGTCGGTAAACTGATCGCGGAAGCGATGGATAAAGTCGGTAAAGAAGGCGTGATCACCGTTGAAGACGGTACCGGTCTGGAAGACGAACTGGACGTAGTTGAAGGTATGCAGTTCGACCGCGGCTACCTGTCTCCGTACTTCATCAACAAGCCGGACACCGGTGCCGTTGAGCTGGAAAGCCCGTTCATCCTGCTGGCTGACAAAAAAATCTCCAACATCCGCGAAATGCTGCCGGTTCTGGAAGCCGTAGCGAAAGCTGGCAAACCGCTGGTTATCATCGCTGAAGACGTTGAAGGCGAAGCGCTGGCGACCCTGGTTGTTAACACCATGCGCGGCATCGTTAAAGTGGCTGCGGTGAAAGCACCGGGCTTCGGCGACCGTCGTAAAGCCATGCTGCAGGATATCGCTACCCTGACTGGCGGTACCGTTATCTCTGAAGAGATCGGTATGGAGCTGGAAAAAGCGACTCTGGAAGATCTGGGCCAGGCGAAACGCGTGGTTATCAACAAAGACACCACCACCATCATCGATGGCGTTGGCGAAGAGTCTGCAATCCAGGGCCGTGTAGCTCAGATCCGTAAGCAGATCGAAGAAGCGACCTCCGATTACGACCGTGAAAAACTGCAGGAACGTGTCGCTAAACTGGCTGGCGGCGTGGCAGTAATCAAAGTCGGTGCGGCTACCGAAGTTGAAATGAAAGAGAAAAAAGCACGCGTCGACGACGCCCTGCACGCAACCCGTGCTGCGGTTGAAGAAGGCGTGGTGGCTGGCGGCGGCGTAGCGCTGGTTCGCGTTGCGGCGAAACTCGCTGGCCTGACCGGTCAGAACGAAGATCAGAACGTCGGTATCAAAGTTGCGCTGCGCGCAATGGAAGCGCCGCTGCGTCAGATCGTGTCCAACGCCGGTGAAGAGCCGTCTGTTGTTGCTAACAACGTGAAAGCTGGCGACGGTAACTACGGTTACAACGCAGCAACTGAAGAATACGGCAACATGATCGACTTCGGTATCCTGGACCCAACCAAAGTGACCCGTTCTGCTCTGCAGTACGCGGCATCCGTGGCTGGTCTGATGATCACCACCGAGTGCATGGTGACCGACCTGCCGAAAGGCGACGCGCCTGATTTAGGTGCTGCTGGCGGTATGGGCGGCATGGGCGGTATGGGCGGCATGATGTAATCGTGCGCTCTACGGCATAAAAAAGCAGAAACCCCTGGCCAGCAATGGCTGGGGGTTTTTCTTTTGGCGCGCTTTTTAGTATAAGGCTTATACATAAAAATCATTTAAGCTGCATCAGAGCGGCAAGCACCTCCGTTTCGGGCGTGAACTGACAAGCGCGACCGGGGAGGAAATGAACGCGGCTCATGCCGACGCAGTTTGAAGGATGACAGATTTACATCCGGGCCAGTGCGTCCAGCTCATCGATCATGGGGAATAACATGCAGGTAAAATATTTAGCAGGGATTGTCGGCGCAGCCTTACTGTTGGCAGGTTGCAGTTCCAGCAATGAATTAACCTCTGCCGGCCAGAATGTGCGCTTCGTGCAGGAGAAGCCGGGCGCAGAGTGTCAGCTGTTAGGGACCGCGACGGGTAAACAGAGCAACTGGCTCTCCGGCCAGAATGGCGATGAGGGTGGTTCCATGCGCGGTGCGGCAAACGCCCTGCGCAACCAGGCGGCAGCGATGGGCGGCAACGTGATTTACGGCGTCAGCAGCCCGACGCAGAACCTGCTGTCGAGCTTTGTACCTACCGACAGCGAAATGAACGGCCAGGTTTATAAGTGCCCGAACTGATGCGTGACGCCTCTCTCTGCGAGTGCGGAGAGAGGCGTGGTCGCTAGATGAGGAGCTCCGCTTTCTTCTCCAGATAGAAGGCGTGCAGAGGACGCAGGCACTCTTCCAGACTGAGCATTCTTCCCGGCTGGGAAGGGATAATGGTACTGAAGATCTGGCATGGCGCTAGCTCCGCGTGCATCGCCTTGAGCTTGGGGCTTTTCTCGATAAGCTGCATCACGACGTTGTTTTCCAGTTCAGACAGATGCGGTACGCTGGTTTTGACTACCGCACCGGAGACAATTTTCTTCCCTTCCTCCGTCTCGCAGCAGTACAGCACGCCCAGGTAATGGGAAAACAGGTTCAACTTCCACTCTTCCTGAGGATGCTGCTGATAGTCAATATTCGGCTGAGTGGTTAAGTCGACAGTATAGCATATTAAGAAATCAAGGTTTGCAGCTAAGTAATTTATGACATCTAGATCATTAACAGTTTTCAACGCTTGCTGAATACCAGCGAGTAATGCCTCTACCTGCCTGTCTTCAATACATAATGTGCAAATTTGCTCATTCTGCAGAACCAGAATGAGAGTCGATTCAGTCTCGCCTGGTTTAAGAGTAATCGACATAATACGCCGCTCAGGATTCGGCTGCTGAATCTCCGCCATCTCTACGGCAGGGATGTTAGCGATCAGCGATTCATTATAAGCGATAAGCTCTTCTTTATAGGTTTCCCCTTGTTTGTGTAATCGCTTATACGTCACAAGCAGACGATTTTGAAGTATGAGAACAAGATCGAGTAGTATGGGCGCTTGCAGATAATATTGCTGACAGAGCCCATTTTCCTGCTTTATTTTTAATAACAGCGCCAGAAATCGATCTTCAAAGGTAATGCCTGCAGTATTAAAACCAATAAACGTTCCTTGCATAGTTTTCTCCTTTTAGACTGGCATGAGGTTCTTTGTCTGCGACAGGTCGATAACGCGATCGGCTGAGGCAATTGTGGATGGCCGATGAGCGACGATAATTCGGGTAATGCTTAACGCCGAGATTGACTGGTTGATAACGGATTCATTTTTTAGGTCAAGATGGCTGGTGGCTTCATCCATAAACAGTATGCTTGGTTTACGATACAAGGCACGGGCGATGAGGATACGCTGCTTTTGCCCACCGGAAATACCTAGTCCCAGTTCACCGACGATGGTTTCATAGCCCATCGGCATCTTCATAATTTCGTCATGAATGTTGCAGTGTTTGGCGCATTCCATCACAAAATCAAGGTCGGCGTTATCTTCAAAGCCGCTAATATTATCGATAAGCGAACCGGAAAAAAGGCGGTCTTCCTGCAGTACACAGGCGGTGCCAAGTCGATAATTATTAATACCAATTTTAGTGATATCAAGATTATCCGCTAAAACATCGCCACTGGTTGGTGAAAGCAGACCACACATCACTTTTAACAGCGTGGTTTTACCAACGCCTGAAGGACCGACCAGGGCCACGGATTCTCCTGGCTCAACCGTGATATTTAAATTTGAAAAAATCGGCTGAGAAAATGGATCATATTGATAACAGAGGTTTTTGACCTCCAGTTTGGCGCCTGAATCCGGAGAAAATACTTCTCGCGCGGGGAGCTCTTTTTCCGGCTCGCTAAAGACGATCTCTGACAGACGTTCGTTATGTAAAGAGAGCATTCGCAGTTGCATACACAAATCGACCAGGCTGGAGGCGCGCTGCGAGAATTGTCCACGGTAGGCGTTAAATGCCATAAACATACCGAGGGTCATATTATTATCAATAACCATGATGGCACCCAGCCAGAGGACTGCGACCTGATCGATAGCGGTAATAAAAGTGTTCACCCCTCCAAACATCATATCAAAGCGGGTTTGTTTAATACCGGCGTTGCAGGCTTCGATATTAATATTGAGCCAGTGCTGGGAGCGCCGCTCTTTAAGATTGAGCGCTTTGATAGTCGAGATACCGTACAAAGACTCCATAAAGTGCGAGCTGGAACGGGCCCCCTTAATAACCTGCTCTTCTGCCACGCGACGATAGAAATGATAAGTTGCCAGGCGCATAATCGCATAGCACAGGGTAAAACCAACGACTACCCAGGTCAGCCAGCCGCCGTACAGCGTCAACATGATCAGCAGGCCAATAGTCATGATCGAGTCAATAATGCCGCTGACAATACTATTCGTAAACGTCGAGCGTATCGTATCCAAAGAGGAGAAACGAGACTGAATATCCCCAAGATGACGTTTTTCGAAGAACGACAGCGGTAGACTGGTCAGATGATCGAAAAGGGTGGTTTTCCACTGAATATTTGTTAGCGTATTCAGCGTCAATGAGGTCCAGGCGCGCAGCATACTGATGAAGGTGCGAAACAGCGTAAAAAAGACCAGACCTATACAGATGACCGACAGCAGACTTTGGTCGTGCGCCATAATGACATGGTCGGTAACCAACTGGGTACCTATCGGCAGCAGTAAACCAATCGCTTCAACGACCACCGAGAAGGCAAAAATTTTCAGTAGCGCTGACTTCAATCCGACAATATTACGCATCAAATCCAACAGACGCAGGCGGGACTTAGCTTTTTCCTGCTGAAAGTTTTGATCGGGCCAGAGTTCCAGGGCGATACCCGTAAAATAATTGGACATCTCCTGATTACCAATGATGCGCTTGCCTAGCGCTGGGTCGTGCACCACAAAGCTGGATTTGCGGACTTTGGTCAACACCACATAGTGGTTCATCCCCCAGTGCAGCACGCAGGGGAGTTTAAGCTGGCGAATCTCGTCAAGGTCTAATGACAGCGCACGACTTTTTAAACCAGCATGTTCTGCTGTTTTGCTCAAAGACATCAGCGTGACGCCCTGTGAAGGACTACCAAAGCGCTGGCGGAAATTAAACAGATCAATCTCCAGTCCATAATAGCCGCAAATCATGGCCAGACAGGCGATCCCACACTCAGCGGCTTCCGATTGTAATATAACGGGAGTTTTCTTCAGGAGAGAAAAGTTAACTTTTGCGATGATCTTTTCAAACAGTTCGTTATTCATTAACAGGGCCGCTCACGCTTTGAGAAATTTTATAAACAGGGGTGAACATCCACATATAAAGCGGGCGCTCTTCAAGAAAGACGACGGCTTGTGCCTTAAGACCATTAGATAAACGCAACGTTTTACCATCGTGTTTAAACTCTTTATCTTTAATTTTGACAATTGCTTTGTAAAGTGCCAGTTCCTGTTGTGCTGTGCCATCGCCAACGTTAGTGTATTCAGACATTTCCTGTCGGGATGCCGGCATAGAAGATATGGAGAGAATCGTCCCAGGAAATTGGCCAAATTTATCCGAAGGAAATGCATCATATCTAATATTAATCGGATCACCGACTTTAAGATAAGGGATGGCATTATTCGGTAACCAAAGGATAAGATAGTATTCTACATTTCCAGTCGGTTTAATCTGCGCCAGGCTACTGCCGTTTTCAACGGTCTGACCTTGCGTTGCCGATAAAGACTCAACTCTACCATCACTGGTCGCTTTAATAATCAAGTTGCCATTGGCATTTGATTCTACCAGTTGATTTTTATAGTCATTAGCCTGGTTATACTGGCTGGAAATCTGGTTATCAAAGTCTGCAGCTTTTGTCACCCTGTCACTATTTAACTGGGTGATCTGTGATTCAAGTTGCATCTTTTGACTTACCAGCGACTGATAAGCACTCTGTTGCTGAAAGTATAAAGAGTGTTGGTAGTTATATTGATCCTTGGTGATTAATCCATTGCTAAGGTATTTATCGTAGCTTGCAAGGTTAGCATGCATTTTTTTGAGTCCGGCCTGGGTGTTTTGTAACATCCGGTTGGTCTCTTTCAACGAATCGGTTGATGTTTTTAACTGTGCGATTAACGCATTAATCGTCTGATTTTTATTATCAACCAACTTTTTGATAATATCATTTGAGTTTTCTATTTTTTCGTTGATAGCTTCAACCTGTGCAGCGCTAACGTTACCGCTGGAGGTGTTGCGAGAAACGTCTATCTCATACAGAGGTTGGTCTTTTTTAACGTAGTCACCAATTTGTACGTATTGTTTAATAATAAACCCATGCTGAGGGGAAAATACGTTAATAGAGTGTGGTAGGGTAATTACTTCTCCCTTTACGTCTATTCTTTGAGTGAATTTACAGAAAATTATCGCTGAGATTAATGCAATTAAAAAGATAGTGGATAGTAAAGTGACTGCCCATGCGGGTAAGCCAGCTAACAATAATGCTTTACCTCTCCAGTGGTTCCTTTTATATTCGATCGCTTCCTTGCGATAGAGGTTAGTATTCATATTGGTAACTTTTATTTATGTGGCTAGAGGAAAACAAAGGCCTTTAAGGCCTTTGTTTTAGATATTAAACTCTTAATGAGACCATGGAACAAAGGTACCATTAAGAATACCTTCCACCGTTTCTTTTACATATCCCAGTGTCCCATCCCAACCTATGGCAGCGCCACCAATCGCTCCGCCGATAGCCCCCATGGCTAAACCCCAAAACATCCCTACGAGATTACCCAGCAGACCAAAACCTAACAAACCACCATTAGCTCCTGACTGTGTTCCGCCAATTAATGTTCCTGCAACGGCAGCAATAGTACCGCCCAGAATAGCTGCGCCTACAGCTTCTACGCCGTTAGAAACCAACGAGGTCAGGCTAGAAGATAAAGAGGAGAAATCCCAGCTATAACCACCAGAAATTTCTTCCATTTCGAATACAGTTAATTCTTTCATTGGTATAATCCCTTAAATAAATATTATATGTTGAAAATAGCGGGGATAATTAATAATCGCCCGGTGCAAAAAGATAGTGGAAAGTTTTAAGATGATCAATAAAAATATTGTGATTTATATGTGAATGGATAACTTCATACTTTATTTCATGTTTTAGAGTAGACGTTAATATGACAGTGAGAGATGAAGTGATAAGGAACTTGAATGATTTCATATAACTCACTCCGTTATCGTCATATTTATATTAATGTCTTTGAGTTTTATTGTTGTAATAGGGGCAAGTTCATGCCCCTATTAGAGGTTAGGAGGGAGTTAATCCTCCTGAATAACAACTTCCATCATTCCTTTTACCAGTCCCAGTGTGACATCAGCGCTACTATCACTTTGTCGATAATAGTCGGCAGTTAAATTGATGGTTTTGTTGAGGTCATTGCTGGTATTTATTTTATAATTGTAACTATCGGTATCATAGAAAACAACAGGGCTGCCCGATAGCTTGAATATGACTCCTACCTTATTAGCTGCTTCTGTTCCGGTAAGCATGTTGTCGACAATACCATCACCTGAAGTGCTCATCCCACCTATCGGGTTGAACCAGTAGGTCACCGTGTTACCGACTGAATCATTCGGACAGCTAATGTTCATTGGAATGGTCTTCTGCGCTGGCGTTGTTGCCCCACGAGCCAGTGACATGAGTTGTCCTTTGTCAATACGATTCAGTGTCACCTGCGACCGTGGCGTAGAGATATTACAAGATGTAGTACGATAATTGATGTTTTTAATTGAAATGGAAATTGCTTCGTATATGAGTCTATCGTTTGCGACCGGGTTGGTTTTTAGATTCCCTACCGAAAAGGAAACGGAGGGGTTTGAGCTGGACTTGGTGCTGGTATCAATTACGGTTTTAGTTTTGACTAGCCATACGGTAATAAATTGATAGTTATTCTCGGATGATTTTGTTATCGGCACCAGGGTCGAACCTGCCTCGGCAGCGACCAGAGCGCCATTTTTACTGCGCAATAAATCCGAGACTTGAAACCCAATGCCATCAATCCCCGTTTCATATACGGTACCGCCCTGAATACCGGTAACGCCTGAAACAGCGGCGGCCCCGACATCAATAATATATTGGTCATCGGTGCTTTTATCACAAGTGAAACCTTTATACGATCCAGTACCAAACTTATGGGTATACAATACAGTCCCTACCGGAATGGAAGTATCCGTTGGAATTTTGACATTGTTCAGCGTTAAGCCTTGACGCTTGGTAGTGCCGCTATATGTGCACTTAGCAGCAGCCTCACCACCCAGCATCAGCAATGTTATTAGGATAAAAATTCTTTTCATCAATATATTCCCCTATGGATGACTAACGGCAAACCGCTTCGATTTGACTGATGCCAGTCGCTTTGCCTTCCCTGGCCGGTAAAGTAAATGAAGCATTGCACTGCTGCGCGGCGCTTTTGCCCCACTGAACGTTAAGGATCCCGGTCTGCTGCAAGCCGGACATATAGACCATGCCCGCGTCGCTGACGATACTTGGCTGCGATTTACTATTTCCGGCGAGCAGGACCATTGCGCCATAAGGTACGTCCTGACCATTGGCGGTTTTCAGATGCACAAAGGCCCGCTGGCCGATATTGCCGTCATAACTTGCACGCACGATGGCACCACGCGTCGGAACAACGCTCTTCGTGGTTTCTGGCAGTTCCATATCTTCACCAAGGGTGGTGCTGTCCAGTGTGATATCGGTGCGACGATAAGGCGTAACGTACGGGACAATAGCGTAACCGCGATAGTCGGTGGAGATGGTGTTATCGTTGGCCAGTCTGACGTTATCCAGCCCTGGTGCTTTAATCAGCACGGCAGCGTCGGTGATGTCCTGGCCAAGCGTGATGCCATCGGCATGGGCAAGAATGCTGCCGTTGGCGCCGTAGTCAATACGTTGGCTGTTATTGTCATAGCTGTAGCCGGCATTAACGCTGCCGCGGGCGCCGTTATAAGTTCCGCGCATATCGCCGCTGTAGTATTCCCGGTTGCTGTACCCTTGCTGCAGGCTCCACTCGAGGCTGTCGTTATCCAGCCCGACCCCCCCTATGGATACCGACTGATCGGTTGATCCCGGATTGCTGTTGGTTAACTGATAGCTGGTATAGGTACCCGGCAGCCAGTTGCTCAGCGGCAGGGTCACCGTCAGGGTGATGCGCTGATCGTCCTGGGCGTCTTTACCGGAGCTATCCCCGCTCCAGGTGTAACGGTTATAGCTATAGCCCAGATAGTAGTTCACATTGCGGAAGCCGCCGTTGTACCCCACGCTGATCGACTTGTTGGTGCGCTTATCGTCCCAGTAATCTTCAATTAATCCACTAACGGACAGGCTACCCAGGTCTTTACCCAGGCTTTGGTTAACCGTCAGGTTGGTACGGTTACGCAGCGAACGCGGGCTATAGTTGCCGTCATTAGAGTAGCTATCCAGCACCTCGGAGAGGGTATTAAACCCGCGGGTGGAATAGCGGTAGCCCGCGATGGTGACGTTAGTGCCGGTTTCGACGATGTTTTTCCCGTAACGTACGCGCCAGGACTGCCCGGAGGTCTTTTCATCGTCTTTCATTTTCGACCAGGCTTGGGTGACGTCTGCCGAGGCGGCGCCTAGCTCGCCGAGGTTATAGCCGAGACCCGTCGATAGCGCCTGGTAGCGCGAGGCCGCCTGCATGCCGCCATATACTGTCAGGCTACTGGAGACGCCGTAGGTCGCGGTAGCCTGAGTAAATGGCGTTTCATCGACTCCACCATCGTAAGGTCGATATTTACCGGAAGTAATCTCATACTCCAGTTGATTTTCACGCACCATGACCGGCAGGGTGGCGAACGGCACAACAAATTCTTGCTTGGATCCGTCGGACTCTTCCACGCTGACGTAAAGGTCGCCGCTACCGCCGCTCGGGTACATATCGGTGATTTCAAATGCCCCGGGCGCCACGTAGGTCTGGTAAACCTGGTAGCCGTTCTGTTTAATGACGACGCGGGCGTTGGTTTTGGCGATACCGCGAATAATCGGCGCATAGCCGCGCATACTTTCCGGCAACATCGTGGTATCGGTGGCCAGCTGAATACCGGTAAACGGCACGCTGTCGAAGATGGTTGAGAGCGATGAACTTTCGCCCATCACCAGGTTACTGTTGATCGGACGAATGCTGCGCTGCATATAGAGATAGGCTGAATCCCAGTCCCCGGCATCGCCATTGTTTTTATTCCATGTGCTGAGGTTGCGGATACGCCATGGGCCAACGTTGAGGCCAGACTGCAGGTTCAGGCTGTAGTATTCATCATTGGCCTGCATGTCGTTCGAGCCGCTGAACTGGTAGTTCACCAGCAGGGCGTTGATGCCATCATCAAACTGATCCGGTGGAATATATCCCTGCGCGGTGGTGGATAAGGCCGCCTGCGGAATAGAGATATTTAAGCGCTGGGCGGTGAAGTCAAAGTCCGCTTTGGTGTCCGGAATGACAGAAAAGTTTGCACAGCCGTTTTGATCCTCGGCTAATTCTGGAAAGGCTTTTATCCTTACGCCATATTCCGCGAGAGCTTTTAGACTCAGGCAGGGAACCAGAGCGGGTTCGCGGTTATCGCTGCTGGCGCGATTGTTGGCGACAAACTTTATCGTCCTGGTATCCAGGTAGCGACCATTAAACATGATATCGACCCGATAATCCCCCGGCGCCTGCGCGTTCTGGGTCTGAAATACGGATAAGTCAGGAGTGGTTGATGGATCGCTACCATTCAATGAGCTAATGAATGAGGGATCGAAAAAGTCACGTGCTTGCGCTTTATTATTCAAACCAGAAAGCAATGCCGGAAGCATTGCAAGGAAGATGGTGGATAGTTTGAATAATCCATTATTCTTATTTGGCATAGACACATCCCTATAATGATAAAATAAATTTCTTATTACAGCGATGAGGAGTAGAGCGACCCAGCTCCGCCATAATCATTGACAACTTTCCAGGTAATGCTGGAGGCATTAATATTTTCTTTTAACGTCACTTCTTTAGTCGTCATCGGGGCGACCGAGTTGACTTCCGGCTTCACTTCTTTGCTGCCAATCTGGATGCTATGGAAATAGAAGAAAAAGGGCGTTGGATTTTTGATCGTCAGCTTAGTGCCAGATTTTCGCCATTCGAGCTTTTTCGCTTCCGTATTAGGGGAGAGGTCGAAAAGTGCTTTAGGGCGATAGACCAGACGCATGCGGTGACGGACTGCTAGTTGAATGGTGTTGTTATTCGCTTTGGCATCATCTGCCGGAGGAATCGCCATGACGTTAAAATAGTACATGGATTCCCGGTCGGTCGGCGCATTAACGTTTCCGTTAGAAAACAGACGAACCGTATTCTGTTGTTTCCCTTCAAGGCGGAACAGCGGCGGTGTAGCCATAAAAGAGGGCGCTTTTCCTGCCGGCGCTTCAACCCAGGATTTAATCAGATAGGGAATATCATCTTTATTTTCTATTTGCGCGGTGATTTCACGTGCGCCTTCTTTATACAGATAGCGGGTGGATTCCACTACAATACCGGCATGGGCAATACTGCTGAGGAGTAATGCACAGGAAGCGGTGAAAGTTAATAAAGTCCTGAACATGTTTTTTCTCTGAATGCAAAAAAGGGCCCGCCGTGAAGCGGGGCCCTTTGGGGAAAAATTAGATGGTGTAATCGATAGTAAAGGTCGCAACACCTTTAACCGGGCCTTCGGTTACCGGAGTAGCAGAGTTCACTTTTACATAACCAGTGGTGTACTTCAGCTGAGTACCGGTAGTAGCAGAGTAGCTTTCGGTCATGGTGTCAGAACCGTCGAAGGCTACGCGATGGGAATCGCTGAGACGCTGGATACCGATACCGATACCGGTAGCGCCGCCAGCTGCGGTGTTGTCCAGGATGGTTTTATCGCTGGAGGTGATACCGGCAACGTTTACAGTCAGGCCAGTAACCGGGTTAGCGCTGCCCTGTGCGCAGTCAGTAACTTTAAAACCGAAGTCCTGAGTTTTGAACAGAGTACCTGCCGCTTCAGCATTCGCTTCCGCAGTGGTCACAGTGATCAGCTGAACGATACCGTTGTTCAGGGTACCAGTCGGAGTCACGACGCAAGAGTTAGCTGCATCAGAGACTTCACCCAGTACAGTTACCTGAGCAGTGTTAGTTGCCATTGCCTGAGCACTCAGCACTGCAGATGCAGCGACCATTACAGCTACGATTGTCTTTTTCATTTAATTAATCCATATATAGATACTTAGTCCTGTGTAGAGTCGATAACAGTTATCAAGGGAATGGAGTATGCATTCGCATTGATATTGAAAATAAGCGCCAGCATTCCTTTATATAGTGCTGAGACTAATCATCCTGTTGAACAACGCTACCATATCGCTTGCCATAGCGAACCATGGGAAAGCGGGAGTAATTTAAAAGCATGGTGCAAAAAATGCTTGTGAATTCTTTATGAAATGCCTCTGAATTTAATGCTTTTATAGTAGATTGAGATGCTGCCATTATTTGAGGTGAATTTAATCTGAAAATGCGGGGGCTAAACAAGATAACTGTCGCATATTGATTTATCTCCTGTATTCTGTGTGGCGCCGGTCAATGTGAACTAAACTCGTTCCTTTTTGAAATGATAATGTTCATAGACCATGTTGGCTGAACTAATTAGAATTTATTATGGATAATGGTTTTTCGTGGGGCAGGGATATGGATAACGCTGCGTTATTTAATGGGTGTATGATTAATCATGAAGTTATCTTTAATGCAAATATGAATGAGCTGCGGCCGCTTTCAGGTGACGGAGAGTGTGTCAGCCTCAATGCGCCCACTGCCAGATGCTTGCTGTTACTCTTGCAGAATAGCGGTAAAGTGATTTCGCGGGATGAATTTCTGGCTGCTGTTTGGGAAACCCGGGGAGTGGTGGTGTCACAAAATACGTTCTATCAAAATATCTCTTTGCTGCGAAAATCATTGCTCAAAGCGGGGCTGTCGGCGGATATCATTATCACCGTCAGGCAAAAAGGGTTTAGCGTCGCGCCAGATACCCTGATCATCCCTCTCTCTGATGAAGAGTGCGAGAATATGAATCGGGCGACATTAACGCATTATCAAAATAATAAGGTTGCCGACGTTACTGCCGAGAGCAAAGGTCATTCTGACGATCACGTAGTTATTCCATTAACAGAAAGCTTAGCGATTCAGGGCAATGAGTTGATAGAGAATAAAGTGGAGATACCAGGAAAACAATCGGAACGATTACAGGTAACTTTTAAAATGCCCACCTGGTTAATCGCGCTGATTGTAGTGATGATTGTGATTAATATCGTGGTGCTGGTGGTGCTTCACCGTTAGCTTGTCGCAATAGGGGGTTATCACGTAATGCGATAGCTGATAGCTGATAGCTGATAGCTGATAGCTGATAGCTGGTTACCTAATCCTCTGGCAAGAAATGGCTTCACATGGTTTGTCTGCCAGACCGTCCTGGCAGACAAGTGAATCTGACGTTTATCGCTGCTTCAGCCCTAAATCCAGCGGCGTCTTGCTGGGTTCCCCGCCGATCTCGCGCGCCAGCTTCGGCACCATGTAGCCGGAGATGAGGGTCAATAGTTCACGCATGATTTCACGGGCTTCATCATCGCTAACCATGAAGTGCGCCGCCCCTTGTACCCGATCCAGCACGTGCAGGTAGTAGGGCATTACCCCGGCGTCAAACAGCGCATTGCTGAGGTCGGCCAGGGTTTGCGCGTTGTCGTTCACCCCGCGCAGCAGCACGCTCTGGTTGAGCAACGTGACGCCCGCCTGACGCAGCATGGCCATCGCCGCGCGGAACTCATCGTCAATTTCATTGGCGTGGTTGACGTGGTTAACCAGGATTACCTGCAGCGACGAACGCTGGAAGCGGCTGGCCAGCGTCTCGGTAATGCGCGCCGGGATCACAATCGGCAGGCGGCTGTGAATACGCAGACGCTTAACGTGCGGAATAGCTTCCAGCTGGGTCATCAGCCAGTCAAGCTCATGGTCCTTTGCCATCAGCGGGTCGCCGCCGGAGAAGATGATTTCATCAAGCTGCGGATGCGCCGCGATGTAGTCCATCGCCGTCTGCCAGTTGCGCCTGGTGCCCTGATTTTCGGCATAAGGGAAGTGGCGGCGGAAACAATAACGGCAATTGACCGCACAACCGCCTTTCACCAGCAGCAGTGCCCGGTTGTGATATTTGTGCAACAAGCCGGGCACCACGCTGTGCTGTTCTTCCAGCGGATCGGTGGAGTATCCGGGGGCGACGATAAACTCTTCCTCGGCGGTAAGTACCTGACGAAGCAGCGGATCGTTAGGGTTGCCTTTCTCCATGCGGGCGATAAACGCGCGCGGGACGCGCAGCGGGAACAGGCTTCTGGCCTCGCGTCCGGCCAGCAGTTTTTCATCAGCGTCTACATTTAAAAGACGCAGCAGTTCATCAGGACTGGTCACAACATTGGCAAGTTGCGTTATCCAATCTTCTCTGGATGGGGTATTTAGGGTTACAATATGCGCCATTTTGTGGCTTAGCTACCAGTTAAACAATTTCAGAGGGCCTTATGGCGACTTACTATAGCAACGATTTTCGTGCTGGTCTTAAAATCATGTTAGATGGCGAACCTTATGCGGTAGAAGCCAGCGAATTCGTTAAACCAGGTAAAGGCCAGGCGTTTGCGCGCGTTAAACTGCGCCGCCTGCTGACTGGCACCCGTGTTGAGAAAACCTTCAAATCTACCGATTCGGCAGAAGGCGCGGACGTTGTCGATATGAACCTGACTTACCTGTACAACGACGGTGAGTTCTGGCACTTCATGAACAACGAAACTTTCGAACAGCTGTCTGCTGACGCGAAAGCGATCGGTGACAACGCTAAATGGCTGCTGGATCAGGCTGAGTGCATCGTGACCCTGTGGAACGGCCAGCCGATCGCGGTCACCCCGCCGAACTTCGTTGAGCTGGAAATCATTGAAACCGATCCAGGTCTGAAAGGCGACACCGCGGGTACCGGCGGTAAACCAGCGACCCTGTCTACTGGCGCCGTGGTTAAAGTTCCGCTGTTCGTCCAGATTGGCGAAGTGATCAAAGTGGATACTCGCTCTGGCGAATACGTATCCCGCGTGAAATAATTTCGCGTCATGATGACTGGCGCAGCCTCCGTGCTGCGCCGCTCTTTACGCACAGGTACGACGAACACGAGACATGAAGCGCAGCGTAAAACTTCTGGTGTTACTGTTTCTGAGCAGCGCGTTACTGGCTGGCTGCAACACCGCCCGCGGAGTGGGTGAAGATATTCAGGGCCTGGGCCACGCCATCTCTCACGCCGTGAGCTAAATTTCCTTCCGTTTTGCTAGTGGCGGTTGCCTCCTGGCGCGCCAGCTTCCTCCACGAATATTCCTTTTCTCTTAAAAATCGCAAAGATCCCTTCATCTGTGGACGGTTTGTCTATGCTTATAGGGCATGAAAACAAAACTGACACTAAGGATGACATTATGGTGAAAAAAACGATTGCAGCGTTCTTTACGGTTTTGGTCCTCTCTTCAGCACTGACTGCTTGTAACACTACGCGCGGAGTGGGTCAGGATATTTCAGAAGGCGGCAGCGCAATCTCTGGCGCGGCAACCAAAGCTCAGCAATAAACGCCGTCGACGGTACGGTTTTACGCCGTACCGTTCTTCACTTCCCCCATCCTGTTGGATATACTCACTGCGACTTTTCATCCACCTTACGGGACGACCCGTAAGCGTTTCTCATCCGGGGACGGCCCCAGCAAAGGAGCCTTATGTCCTGGATAGTCTTATTTATCGCTGGTCTGCTGGAAGTGGTATGGGCCGTCGGCCTGAAATATACCCATGGCTTTAGCCGGCTGGTTCCCAGCGTCATCACCATCGTGGCGATGGTCGTCAGCATGGCGCTGCTTTCGTGGGCGATGAAAACCCTGCCGGTGGGAACTGCTTACGCCGTCTGGACCGGAATCGGCGCTGTGGGCGCCGCCGTGACCGGTATTGTGCTGTTGGGTGAATCCGCCAGCGCTATGCGTATCGCCAGTCTCGCCTGCATCGTGGTCGGCATCATTGGCCTGAAGATTAGCGCGCACTAGTTGTAGCGCTGATTGACCCAGATCAGTTTGCTGACATCAAAGCCCTGCCGGGTAGCAATATCCAGCATCTGCTGCCTGACCTCCGGAGCGATGGTGGGTGCCCGCGCCAGTAACCAGAGATAGTCGCGATCGGGTCCGCAGACCAGCGCGTAACGATACTCCTTATCCAGGGCAATGACGTTATAGCTGCCGTAGAAAGGGCCGAAGAAGGAGATCTTCAGCGCGGCGCGGCTGGGCTCGCCGGTAAAGTACGCCACTCCATCCGTTTTCTGCCACATACCGCGGTCGGGGTTATAGCCTTTATTGACCACGTCCAGGCCGCCGTCATCGCGTGGGTGCCAGGCGATCGTGACCTTTTCCAGCCCGCTTTCAAAAGGGTGGTCAAAGCGGGCGATTTCATACCAGGTACCCAGATAGCGCTGAACGTCGAAGGGACTGACCACGGTGACGCCCGGCGGTGGGGTGGGCGTGCTGCAGGCGACAGACAGGAACGAGACGGCAATCGCGGTGATTATCGGCAGGATACGCATGGCATGCTCCTTGCTGGCTTTTAAGCTAAGTGTAGAGTCCAGCAGGGAAAAGGCGGCAAGATTTTTACATGAAGCGAGCCCGGTAGCAGAAATGCGACCGGGCTCTTGCAGGATCAGATAAACAGTACGCCAACGAGGGTGATGACGCTGAGGATTGCCGCCAGGCCGTAGAAGACCCACTTACCGTTGGGTACATGGATTTTCAGGTCGTGCATGGCGTGGTGAATACGGTGTAGACCGCACCACAGCGGCAGAACAATCATCAGAAAGATGAATGCGCGGCCGATAAAGCTTTGGGCAAAAGCCAGCACGCGCTCATAGCTGAAGGCGTCTGCCGGGGCGAGCCCCAGCGGCAGCAAGATGCCGACCAGCAGCACCATCACCGGCGCGACGATCGCGCCCCACATGCCGCCTGCGCCAAACAGCCCCCAGAATACGGGTTCATCGGAACGTTTCGGATTGGGATTAATCATCTCAGCCTCCTTACCAGAACAGGGCCACAAACAGGATCACCACAGTGACCACCGCCGTTACCACCCAGAGCCCTTTAATGACCGGCTCTGGCCCCATTTTTTCGCCTTTGATGATGACGTTGGCGGCTTTCGGCGCCAGCTCAAACCAGGTTTTGGTGTGCAGCAGCGCCGCCGCCAGGGTAATCAGATTGAGGATCACCACCACCGGGTTTTGCAGGAATCCGATATATCCCGCCCAGCTTTCGGCGCCGTGCTTGAGGGCAAACAGCCCGTAAATCAGCACAATGCTAAACCATACTGTCGGTACCGCTGTCCCTTCCCGCACCATGTAGAAGCGATAAAACGGCAGCTTTTTCCACCAGGTGGAGGTCATTGGCCGCACGTAGGGTTTGCGTTTCGTCGTCATAATGCACTCCTTAGCGTGGTTTCAGGGTGGCGATAAGAAAGTCTTTCGAGCTTTCCACCTTGCCCTGCTGGATCGCGGCCGCCGGGTCGACGTGCTTCGGACACACTTCCGAGCAGTAGCCCACGAAAGTACAGGTCCAGACGCCGTTCTGGCCGTTAAGCTGCGCCATACGTTCCTTTTTGCCGTGGTCGCGGCTGTCTTCGTTGTAGCGGTGGGCGAGGGTGATCGCCGCCGGGCCGATAAATTCCGGATTCAGGCCGAACTGCGGGCAGGCGGCATAGCACAGCCCGCAGTTGATGCAGCCGGAGAACTGATGGTATTTGGCCATCTGGGCTGGCGTCTGCTTGTTTGGCCCCTGGTCCGGCGTGCGGTTATTGCCGATGATATACGGCTTAATGGCCTCCAGACTTTCGATAAAGTGGGTCATATCCACCACCAGATCGCGTTCGATCGGGAAGTTGGCCAGCGCCTCAACTTTGATGCCTTTGGTGTAATCGCGCAGGAACGTTTTGCAGGCCAGCTTCGGCACCTTGTTGACCATCATGCCGCAGGAGCCGCAGATCGCCATCCGGCAGGACCAGCGGTAGCTCAGGTCTGGCGCCAGGTTGTCTTTGATGTAGCCCAGGGCGTCCAGCAGCGAGGTCTGCTCATCATAGGGCACGTCATAGAATGCGCTATGCGGTGCGGTGTCGACCTCCGGGTTGTAGCGCACCACTTCGACTTTCAGGTTTTTCATCTCAGCCATGGGTGGTCTCCTTCTTCTCAGCCGCTTCCGCTTCGGCGCCATAGACACGTTTTGCCGGTGGCAGCGTGGTGATCTTCACGTCGCCATATTCCAGACGGGTGGTGCCATCGGCCTCGCGGAAGGCGAGGGTGTGCTTGAGGAAGTTGACGTCGTCGCGCTCGGTACAGCCCTCATCCAGACGCTGGTGCGCACCGCGCGATTCTTTTCGGGCGATGGCCGAGTGCGCCATACATTCGGCAACGTTCAGGCCGTGTCCCAGTTCAATGGTGTACAGCAGGTCGGTGTTGAACACGCTGGAGTTGTCGGTAATGCGCACGCGCTTGAAGCGCTCCTGCAGCTCAGCCAGCTTATCGATAGTTTTCTGCATCAGCTCCGGCGTACGGTAGATGCCGCAGCCTTCCTCCATCGACAGCCCCATTTCGTCGCGGATTTTCGCCCAGTTTTCGTTACCTTCCTGGTTAACGAGATTTTTCAGCCGTTGCTCTACATCGGCGGCCTGTGCATCCAGTGCGGCACTATTTGCCTCAGTCGTCTGTGCGGCGCGCTGCATAGCCTGTTCCCCGGCCAGGCGGCCGAAGACCACCAGCTCGGCCAGCGAGTTGGAACCCAGACGGTTGGCGCCGTGCAGACCGACGGACGAGCATTCGCCCACGGCAAACAGCCCTTTGATCCGGGTTTCGCACTGCTGATCGGTTTCGATACCACCCATGGTGTAGTGCGCGGTCGGGCGCACCGGGATCGGCTCTTTCACCGGGTCGACGCCGACGTAGGCTTTCGCCAGTTCACAGATAAACGGCAGACGCTCCAGCAGTTTTTTCTCGCCGAGGTGGCGGAGATCGAGGTAGACCACGTCGCCGCGCGGCGTCGGGATGGTGTTCCCTTTCCGCCATTCGTGCCAGAAGGCCTGGGACACTTTGTCGCGTGGACCCAGCTCCATATATTTGTTCTTCGGTTCGCCGAGCGGGGTTTCCGGGCCCATGCCGTAATCCTGCAGGTAGCGATAGCCGTTTTTGTTGACCAGAATCCCGCCTTCACCGCGGCAGCCTTCGGTCATCAGGATCCCGGAGCCCGGCAGGCCGGTCGGGTGATACTGAACAAATTCCATATCGCGCAGCGGCACGCCATGGCCCAGCGCCATACCCATACCATCACCAGTAACGATGCCGCCGTTGGTGTTGTAACGATAGACGCGCCCGGCGCCGCCGGTAGCCAGCACGACCGCGTTAGCGCGGATCTGCACCAGGGTGCCTTCCATCATATTCATCGCTACCAGGCCGCGGGCCTGCCCGTCATCGACCAGCAGGTCAAGGACGAAATGTTCATCAAAGCGCTGAATTTGGGGAAACTGAAGGGAGGTCTGGAAGAGAGTATGCAGCATGTGGAAGCCGGTTTTATCGGCGGCAAACCAGGTGCGTTCGATTTTCATCCCACCGAAGCGCCGGACGTTGACGCTGCCGTCGGGGCGGCGGCTCCACGGGCATCCCCACTGTTCCAGCTGGGTCATTTCCGTTGGGCAGTGATGAACGAAATAGTCGACGACATCCTGCTCGCACAGCCAGTCGCCTCCGGCGACGGTGTCGTGAAAATGGTACTCAAAGCTATCGTGATCCTGGGCAACGGCTGCGGACCCCCCTTCTGCAGCGACCGTATGGCTGCGCATCGGATAGACTTTAGAAATCAGGGCGATTTTGGCATTGGGGTTGGCCTGGGCGGCGGCGATAGCGGCGCGTAGGCCTGCTCCGCCAGCACCAATTACGGCGAGATCGGCTTGAAAAGTTTGCACGACATTCCTCCAGTTTTAGTGTATTTCGCCGCCGGGCTGGCGAAAAAGTATCACTGCTCCTTTATAGGTACAGGAGTATAGCCGTAGGGTCAGTAAGGAAAATTGACGTGTTCGATTTTTTTATCGATATGTGCGGTTATTTATCAGTGATATTTATGCATTCAGGTTAACGATAGATTAATGGCATGTAATCTGCCGGGGATTGCACAAAATTTGTTTCACTCGCCGGTTGCGAGTAGACTTCGTGCCCTTAATTTGCAATCGGAGAAAGTACCATGAGCGAGACGGCAACCTGGCAGCCGAGCGCACCCATTCCCAATCTGTTGAAACGCGCGGCGGTGATGGCGGAAATCCGCCGTTTCTTTACCGATCGCGGCGTGCTGGAGGTGGAGACGCCTTGCATGAGTCAGGCGACGGTAACGGATATTCATTTGTTCCCGTTCGAAACCCGTTTCGTCGGCCCGGGCCATTCACAGGGACTCAATCTGTACCTGATGACCAGTCCGGAATACCATATGAAGCGCCTGCTGGCGGCGGGCTGCGGTCCGGTTTTCCAGTTGTGTCGCAGCTTTCGTAATGAAGAGATGGGCCGGCATCACAACCCGGAATTCACCATGCTGGAGTGGTATCGTCCGTGCTATGACATGTATCGCCTGATCAACGAGGTGGACGACCTGCTGCAGCAGGTTCTGGAGTGTCAGCCAGCGGAAAGCCTCTCCTATCAGCAGGCGTTCCAGCGTCATCTGGATATTGATCCGCTCTCTGCTGATAAAACGCAGTTGCGTGAAGTCGCGGCGAAGCTGGATTTAAGCAATATCGCCGATACTGAAGAAGATCGCGACACGCTGCTGCAACTGTTGTTCACCATGGGCGTGGAGCCGCACATCGGTAAAGATCGGCCGACGTTTATCTATCATTTCCCGGCCACCCAGGCCTCGTTAGCGCAGATCAGCCCGGAAGATCATCGGGTCGCTGAGCGCTTCGAGGTTTACTACAAAGGTATTGAGCTGGCGAATGGTTTCCACGAGCTGACCGATGCCCGCGAACAGCGTCTGCGATTCGAGCAGGACAACCGCAAACGCGCCGCGCGCGGCCTTCCGCAGCAGCCTATCGATAACAACCTGCTGGCGGCACTAGAGGCGGGCCTGCCGGACTGCTCCGGCGTGGCGCTGGGCGTTGACCGTGTGGTGATGCTGGCGCTGGGTGCCGAAAGCATCGGCGAGGTGATCGCCTTTACGGTCGACCGCGCCTGATGGCGCTGTCACCTCCTGCCGCCTGAGAGCGGGGGAGGTGACAGACCCGCCCTGACCGATCCTCCCTCACGCTATCCCGGTTTTCGCCCGAATACCCACAATCTCCTTCCGTGCTTTTGCTACTATCCGCGCTCATTTTTTGAGGCCAGGCGTTGCCTGTTGGGTGATGCCCTCGTTTGGATAGATTTATGCATCAACAATTCAAGAAGATGAGCCTGATTGGGCTGATTCTGATGATCTTCACTTCGGTGTTTGGCTTTGCCAACAGCCCGTCGGCGTTTTATCTGATGGGCTACAGTGCGATGCCGTTTTATCTTTTTTCCGCCCTCTTTTTCTTTATTCCGTTCGCGCTGATGATGGCGGAGATGGGCTCGGCTTATCGTCGCGAAGAGGGCGGGATCTATTCCTGGATGAACCACAGCGTCGGGCCGCGCTTTGCTTTCATCGGCACCTTTATGTGGTTTGCGTCGTACGTGGTGTGGATGGTGAGTACGGCGGCTAAAATTTGGGTGCCGTTATCCACCTTTTTGTTTGGCGCGGACAAAACCCAGACCTGGGCGCTGGCTAGCCTGACCCCGACGCAGACGGTGGGCATTCTGGCAGCCTGCTGGATGGGTGTCGTGACCTTTATTGCCGTCAAAGGGATCAATAAAATCGCCAAAATCACCGCCGTCGGCGGCATCGCGGTGATGGGGCTTAACCTGGTGCTACTGCTGGTGAGCGGGGCGATCCTCCTGCTCAACGGCGGCCATTTCGCCCAACCGTTAAACTTCACCTTTTCACCTAATCCCGGGTATCAGTCGGGCATGGCGATGCTGTCGTTTGTGGTATTTGCCATCTTTGCCTATGGCGGAATTGAGGCGGTCGGCGGCTTAGTGGATAAGACTGATAAGCCGGAAAAGAACTTTGCCAAAGGGATTATCATCGCGGCGATCGTTATCTCGGTCGGTTACTCGCTGGCGATTGTGCTGTGGGGCGTGAGCGCCAACTGGCAGCAGGTGCTTGGCGCGCGTTCGACCAACCTCGGCAACATCACCTATGTGCTGATGACCAGCCTTGGGACGACGCTCGGCCAGGCTCTGCACCTGACGCCAGAGTCGGCGGCCCTGACCGGAGTCTGGTTCGCCCGTATTACGGGCCTGTCGATGTTTCTCGCTTACACCGGCGCGTTCTTCACCCTCAGCTATTCTCCCCTGAAAGCGATTATCCAGGGCACGCCAAAAGCGCTCTGGCCGTCGGTGATGACCCGTCTCAACGTCAACGGCATGCCCGCCGCGGCGATGTGGCTGCAGTGTCTGCTGGTCGGGGTGTTTATCGTACTGGTATCGTTCGGTGGGGATAGCGCTTCCGCGTTTTATAACAAGCTGACGCTGATGGCCAATGTCTCCATGACCTTGCCCTATCTATTCCTGACCATCGCCTTCCCGTTCTTCAAGGCGAAAACGCATCTTGACCGACCGTTCGTGATTTTCAAAAACCGTTCGTCGACGCTGCTGGCGACCGGCGTGGTGTTGCTGGTGGTGACTTTCGCCAATATCTTCACCATTATCCAACCCGTCATCGACAGCGGGGACTGGAACAGTACCCTGTGGATGGTCGGTGGACCGATCTTCTTCTCACTGCTGGCGCTGGGGATCTACGAAAGCTACCGTCGGCGCATGGCGTCCGGCGCGCTGGTGATGGAGAGTTAAAGAACCTGCCCGGCGGTGCAGCCGGGCAGGGGATGGTTTACAGGCTACCAGCCGTACGGCGGCTGGTTTTTCCGGCCGAGGTCATGGTTTTACTGCTTTGCCTGCCGTCGATACTTTCCAAACGCATCTGGAACGGAGGGAACGGCATATCAATGCCATGCTCGCGGAAGCCCGCCAGGATCAGCTGATGCATCTCATGGCGCAGCGGCATGCGATGCCCCATCTCCGCGGCAAAAATACGCAGCTCGAAAATCTGGATCCCCTGCTGCAGGTCGACGAGAAACGCCTCCGGCGCCGGGGTATCGATGACCAGCGAGCAGCGATGCGCCGCGGCAATGAGAATTTTCGTGACCTCGTCGGTATCGGCGTCCACGGGGGCCGGCACTGTCAGCACCACGCGGGTGACTGAGTCCGACAGCGACCAGTTGATAAACTGTTCGGTGATGAAGGCCTTGTTCGGCACGATAATCTCTTTCCGGTCCCAGTCACTGATGGTGGTTGCACGGGTATTAATGCGGGTGACGCTGCCCGTCAGGTCGCGAATGGTGACTGTATCGCCGATGCGGATCGGCTTCTCAAACAGGATAATCAGGCCGGAGATAAAGTTGGCGAAGATCTCCTGCAGGCCAAACCCGAGACCCACACCCAGCGCGGCGACCAGCCACTGCAGCTTCGACCACTCAATACCGATCATCGAGAAGCCCACCAGCCCGCCGACGAGCATCAGCAGATATTTGGTGATAGTGGTGATGGCGTAGCCGGTGCCGGGCGTTAAATCGAGATGCTGGAGGATCGCCAGTTCCAGCAGCGCGGGCAGGTTGCGCACCAGCTGAGTGGTGATGATCAGCACCAGAATGGCAATCAACACCGCGCCAAGCGTGATCGGCTCAAGGCTTTCCACCCCTTGTACCGTCGAGGTCACGTCCCACAGCGAGATATTCTCAAGGAAGCCAAACGCCGAATGAATTTCCGACCACAGCACGATGACCGACAGCAGCGCGATCAGCATCAGCAGGGAACGCACAAGCCGCAGCGACTGGGTACTGATGGCATCGAGATCGACCTCGCTGACCTCCGTCTCCACCGACCCCTCCGGACTGCTGACGTGAACGGGCTCATCTTCGCCGCGGGCGCGCTGGGCGAGAATTTCCGCGCGACGGTGGCGGGCCCGGTCGAAGGCCAGCCGGCGGCGCTGGATCAGCATCCAGCGGCGGATGATGTGATAGACCACCAGCAGCAGGAACCAGATGGCGACCGAGGTTTCCAGACGCGCAAGCAGCGCCTGGGCGGTGGCGAGGTAGCCGACGGCGGCCGCCAGCATGGCCACCAGCGGGGCGCCAAGCATCAGGTTCCACAGCAGGCGGTTCACCATATTGTCGCCATTCCCCTCTTTATCCAGATAGAGCGGAATACCGGCGTGCTTAAGGCTCAGGGTAACCACCGCCAGCGCGCCGCAGATCAACAGGAAGCACAGGCGGCCCAGCGAAGCGGAGAACTCGCGGTCGTTAAGATTATCAAACATGATCAGCGCCATAATCAGCGGCACAATCAGCCCGATGCTCATCAGGTAGTAGCGCATCGCTTTCGCCACGCGGTTACGCGGCCAGCCGAAGTGGGCGATAAACAGCCCGTTTGGCCGGGCGAAGGTGGCGCAGATCATCACCACCCACAGCAAAGGCACGGTCGCCGTGACCCCATCGCCTATCGCCACCGCCAGCGGGAAGGGCCAGGCGGACTGCAGGCCATAGCCGAGCGTCATCCACAGCACCGGCAGCGGCGAGGCCACCAGTATCGACCAGAAGACCGTGCGCAGCGTCAGCCAGAAGTGATCCTGGGTGACTTTCCCCACCCGGGCGCTGGAGCGCTCAAGGAAGCGGGTGAAATGGCGTCGGGAGCTGATGCTAAAGCCAACCAGCAGCAGGGCGGCAAACAGCGGCAGCAAGGTCTCTTTGCTGGTGAGCATCATCGCGCTGGCTTTGCCCAGCTCGCTGATGGTATCCAGGGAGATCAGACGCCGTAGATCCTGGACAATCTCCAGCGGCCAGGAGAAGCCGATGGGGCTGACGTCCGAAGTCCAGAACAGATAGCGGTGGGTCGCTTCGTTGATCTCTTTCAGCGCGTCTTCCAGCTGGCCGTTGGCGACCTTCAGCTTAGTGAGCTCCAGCATCAGAGTATCGCCGCCGCGCAGCAGCGAGTTCAGCAGCTCGTTCTGCGTGCGCAGCTGCGCCTGCAGGATCTTGTTCTGCTCGCTGGTCAGCGGTTGGCCGTCGGCCTGACGGATCTGCCGCAGCTGTGGTTGCTTACTGAGTAAATCTTCAAAGCGTAGACGCTGCACGCGCAACTGTGCCATTTCCGTATCCAGCTGCTGTGGGCGAGGGCGTTCCGGCAGTCGCGCCACCTGGGCGCGTAAGGCTTCACCCAGCAGGTTGGAAGAGCCCAGCCACTGCGATTGCTCGCGCAGGGTGTTTAACGCCTGGCGCACCTGCAGCGTTTGATTCGTCGCCTGCCGCTGCTGGGAGGCCACCAGATCCATGCGCTGCGCCTGCTGGTTCAGCGCCTGGGAGAGCTCCCGGTTGACCTTGAACTGCGCGGTGATGTCCGGCGGCAGGTTTTCACTGTTCTCCGCCAGCAGTTCGGTGCTCTCCAGCGCCTTTTCCGCCTCCCGCTGGCGCTGGCTGTTCTGTAAATTGCGCAGCGCCTGCAGATAGGCATCCAGTTGTTCGCTCTGCTTTTGCGCCAGCTCGGAACGGGCGCGCGACAGCTCCTGGCGGTTGTTGGCGGAAAGCTGGGCGAGGTCGAGTTCATCCACCAGCGCCTTCAGGCGCGCCGATTCCGCCTGCAGGGCAAGATTTTGCGCCTGGGCGAGAGCATTGTTGCCGGTTTGCGTGCCGATGCGGCGCTCAACCTCATTGAGCTGACGACGGGCATCGGTTTGCTGTTGCGGCAGCTGGTTCAGGGAGTCGGCGATTTCACGCGCGCGATCCTGCTCCTGCTGCGCCTGGCGGCTCGATTCCAGCAGCTGGCTGCTGACCTGCAGGATCTCCTGGTTCAGCGCATCGGCGGTCAGGCCGGTTGGCACCTGGCGCGGTTCTTCGCTCAGATTATTGAGCTGGGAGCGCAGGCTTTGAAACAGTTTGGGGAAATTATCGATAACGTCCTGATACTGACGGGCGCGCTCGAGGGACGATTTTTGCTCCTCAAGCGCGTTCAGCGCGGACTGCAGAACTTCAACGGTTTCAGGCTGGGCGGGCTTTGCCGCCTTCGCCTGTTCCAGTTCCTGGGTTATCTGTTTAGCATCCGGGGCTGTCGCAGCGTACGCCCCGAAACTGAGGCTCAAGGCCAACAGGAAAGTGTATATCAGGCGCACGGCATAACCCTTTTTGCTGAAGAATTAACCTTGGTCTTGTGTATCGTCAACCAGCGGGCTGGCGCGGTGTTCGGCGCGGATCTCTTCTTCCGGTAACGGCGCGGGTTCAGCAGCGGTGCTGGCTTCCACGGCGGTCGCCAGCGGTTGGCCGATTTTAGTCACGGACAGGCTTTGCAGCGAGTCGACCAGCTTCACCTGGCCCGGGGCAAACAGGTTGATCACGGTGGAACCCAGTTTGAAGCGGCCCATCTCCTGGCCTTTCAGCAGGGCGACGGAGCCTTCGCTGTCACCCGCGGGCCAGGTCCAGCGTTTAATAATGCCTTCGCGCGGCGGGGTCACGGTGCCGGACCACACGGTTTCGATGCTGCCAACGATAGTCGCGCCCACCAGAATTTGCGCCATTGGGCCAAACTCAGTATCAAACAGGCAGATGACGCGCTCGTTACGGGCGAACAGGTTAGGCACATTCTGCGCCGTCAGATGGTTAACCGAGAACAGGTCGCCAGGAACGTAGATCATTTCGCGCAGGATGCCGTTGCACGGCATGTGCACGCGGTGATAGTCGCGCGGCGACAGATAGGTGGTGGCGAAGCTTCCGTTACGGAACAGGTCGGCCATTTGATAGTTGCCGGCCAGCAGGGCTTCCAGGCTGTAGTCATGACCTTTGGCCTGCAGGATTTTATCGTCTTCAATGGCGCCAAGCTGGCTGATCACGCCGTCTGCCGGCATCACCAGCACGTTGGGATCGGTATTCAGCGGGCGAACGTCGTCGCGCAGCGGACGCACAAAGAAATCGTTGAAGGTGCGATAAGCCGCGGTATCCGGCTTCTGCGCCTCTTTCATATCGACCTTGTAGTATTTCACGAACAGATCGATGACCAGTTTCGTCAACCAACCTGCGCGTTTGCTCGCACCCCAGCCTGCGAGGCGGGTGAGCCACAGTTTAGGCAGAATGTATTGCAGTGAAAGTTTAAGATCGTTTAACAAAGTAGCCTCCAGGCCATGATATGTCGTTCCTGACCCCGCCCGCGGGCGGGGTCCTGAAAAAAGGGGACGATTCTATACGTAAACCTCGCCAAATGGCATCCGCGTTAGTCGCAGTTTGACCGCGTCCTGGCAGAGCCTGACGTGATGCTCAGCTTAATGATCAGTCATCGGACGAGGAAAAGTTTTTACGCGTTTTTACCTGTACCTGCTCCATGCTTTCGAGGATGCGGTGGTAGTTCTCAAAACGGCTTTCGGCGATCTTGCCGTTCTCTACCGCTTCGCGAAGCGCACAGCCAGGATCGTTATCGTGTTTACAGTCGCGGTATTTGCAATGGCCTAAATAATCATGGAATTCGACAAAGCCATGGGTGATTTGTTCCGCTTCCAGATGCCAGAGGCCAAATTCACGAACGCCCGGCGAATCAATCACATCGCCGCCGTGCGGGAAGTGGTAGAGGCGCGCCGCGGTGGTGGTGTGCTGGCCTAAGCCGGAAACGTCCGAGACATCATTGGTGAGGATCTGATCCTCATTCAGCCCCAGCAGGGCATTCAGCAGACTCGATTTACCGACCCCGGACTGCCCGGCGAAAATGCTGATGCGGTCGGTCAGGGCCGCTTCCAGCGGCTTGAGACCGTCCTGAGTCCGGCTGGAGACCATGAGCACGCGGTAGCCGATATTGCGGTAGATGTCCATTTGCTCATTGACGAAGCGCAGGCCATCGTCATCCAGCAGATCGATTTTATTCAGGACGATCAACGGCTCGATATCCTGCGCCTCGCAGGCCACCAGATAGCGATCGATAATATTCAGCGACAGTTCAGGCAGGATCGCGGAAACCACCACGATCTGATCGATATTGGCGGCGATAGGCTTCACGCCGTCGTAAAAATCCGGACGCGTCAGGACGGAGGCGCGCTCGTGCACCGCTTCGACGATCCCTTTGACGTTTACGCCGTCGGCGGCGTCTTTACCCGGCCGCCAGACCACGCGGTCGCCGGTGACCAGCGAACGGATTGTCCGGCGAATGTTGCAGCGATGGACGCTACCGTCAGCGGATTCGACGTCGGCATGCATACCAAAGCGACTGATGACAATGCCTTCCGACGTTTCGCCAAACAGGTTGTCATCGTAGTCGGCCTTCTCCGCAGTGGTTTTCAGGCGGCGCTGGTGGTTGGCGTTGACGCGGCGCTGCTGGCCTTTGGAGAGTTTATTTTTACTCAATCGAACTGGCTCCTGGTCGCCCTGATGGGGCAAAACCTCTATGATACACGCTATTTTAGATGAATATAGTCACGCAAGAAGGGTGGAAAATAGCATGAGTGCAAATGAAAACAACCTCATTTGGATCGATCTTGAGATGACAGGGCTGGATCCGGAGCGCGATCGCATTATCGAAATCGCCACCCTGGTGACCGATGCCAACCTGAACATTTTGGCTGAAGGGCCGACTATCGCCGTGCATCAGTCGGATGCTCAGCTGGCATTAATGGACGAGTGGAATGTGCGGACGCATACCGGCAGCGGACTGGTGGATCGCGTGAAGGCCAGCGCCGTCAGCGAGCACGATGCCGAACTGGCGACCATTGAGTTTCTTAAGCAGTGGGTGCCGGCAGGCAAGTCGCCGATCTGCGGCAACAGCATCGGCCAGGATCGTCGCTTCCTGTTTAAGTACATGCCGCAACTGGAAGCCTATTTCCACTACCGCTATCTGGACGTCAGCACGCTGAAAGAGCTGGCTCGCCGCTGGAAGCCGGAAATTCTCGACGGCTTTAAAAAGCAGGGCACCCATCAGGCGATGGACGATATCCGCGAGTCGGTTGCCGAGCTGGCCTACTATCGCGAGCATTTCATTAAGCTGTAAACCAATACCGGGCCTGGTGCGGCCCGGTACATCTTTCTGATTATTTAAACCACTTTTGCTGCATCTGCTGGAAGTCAGGCGTCGCCATGACCGCGGTCAGGGCATCGTTGATGGCATTCAGCAACTCCGGATCGTCTTTGCGCACCGCAATCGCATACTGCTTACCGTAATAAGCCGGGTCGGTGGCCCGCTCATCCATGATGGCGTAGTCAGGGTTCTCTTGTTGCCAGGCGTCAAGGGTGGCGAAGTCGCTCATGACGCCGGTTATTTCGCCGGCTTTCAGCGCGGCTAAAGCGCTGGCGACGTCGTCGTAAGGGATCGCCTGCACGGCCTTCTGCTTATCGCGCAGATAGTGCTGGTGCAGCGTGCCTTTCACCACGCCGATTTTTTTGGCTTTCAGATCGGCAAAGGTATGGGCGACATCTTTATTGACGATCACCACCCCGGAGAGGGCCTGGCGATAGGGGCGGCTAAAGGCGACCTGCTTCTCGCGCATTGGGATCACTTCCATACCGGCAATCACCGCATCAAACTTCTTAAAGCGCAATGCCGGGATCAGGGTATCGAAACGCTGCGCCGTAAACTGGCACTGCGCCTGCATCTGCTGGCACAGGGCGTGAGCGAGATCGATATCGAAGCCGACGGGCTGATTTTTGCCGTTGGCGGTGACAAACGGCGGATTGGCCGTGGTAGTGCCAAAATGGAGCGTCTCGGCTGACGCGGTTCCGATGGCCAGCGTGCTCAGCAGCAGGACGGTGAGGACTTTTCTCATGCTAATTCCCTGTTTGGCGTCGTGGTGGCCACGTTATACGTCGCGCCACCGCACTATGATGCGAGCGATTTTGCGTCATTCAGCCGGGCGGAAAAAGCAATTTTGCCCGTTATGACGCTTATTTATACAATTCAGCGGCGTAGGTGGCGAGAAAATGTCCATTTAAACAAAAAACGCAAAAAAGTGATCGTCAGGGGGTTGCAGGGGCATCGAATTCTCGTATAATGCGCCTCCCGTAACGACGCAGAAATGCAAATTACGACGCCATCAAAATATGGCAAAAAAAGCAGTAACGCGGGAATAGCTCAGTTGGTAGAGCACGACCTTGCCAAGGTCGGGGTCGCGAGTTCGAGTCTCGTTTCCCGCTCCAAAATTTGAAAGACATACCACACCAGTCGCAGTATTCAGGTTGCTACACGGTAGCTTGAATGACGATGATTAAGCGGGAATAGCTCAGTTGGTAGAGCACGACCTTGCCAAGGTCGGGGTCGCGAGTTCGAGTCTCGTTTCCCGCTCCAAAATTTGAAAGACATACCACACCAGTCGCAGTATTCAGGTTGCTACACGGTAGCTTGAATGACGATGATTAAGCGGGAATAGCTCAGTTGGTAGAGCACGACCTTGCCAAGGTCGGGGTCGCGAGTTCGAGTCTCGTTTCCCGCTCCAAATTTTCTTCCATCTCTTATTTATCCACAGTGCAATCCAGCGCCGGGGATGATTTTCATTTGATGTCCAGAAATACTGTGAACAGAGTTATCCACAGGTTGTCGTTCCGTCTTTGACGGCGTAAATGCTTCGCTTTGTAAATAGTATCTTTATATGCCATTGAAATTTAACAATTAAATTTCATTTCGAAATGTTAATCCGATCACTTGACCTCGGTCTGCGCCTTGAAACGCAATGTGTTTTAGATTTTATTCACAGCCTGTGAATGAATCAGGCGTCGCGCGGCAAGCCTTTCTCTACCACCCTGACCAGTCGTAATTTTTTCGGCAGCTGTACTTCGACGGCGTCGGCGTTCCGCTTGTTTATTTGCTCAGCGATAGCCCATTCGATGTGCTCGTCGAGAAGCGGGTGCTCACCCCGGCGACTCTCCAGCGCGCGAAGATGGGCTTCATCCCAGGGCGCATTGCCCAGCGCGACGGCGATATTGCGCAGCCAGCGCAGGTGGCCAATGCGACGAATCGCCGACCCTTCGGTTACCTTCAGAAACCACGCTTCGCTCCAGGCGAACAGCTCCACCAGCGGTGGCGCATGCAACGCTTTGCGTGGACTGAAATCCTCTTCATCGGTGAGCTGTGAGAAACGGTTCCACGGACAGATCAACTGACAATCATCACAACCGTAAATACGGTTGCCGATAAGCGGACGGAACTCCTCCGGGATAGAGCCTTCCAGTTCAATGGTGAGATAGGAGATGCAGCGCCGGGCGTCGACGGTGTAGGGCTCAACGATGGCGCCGGTGGGGCAGATGGTCATGCAGGCGACGCAGCGTCCGCACTCCTCCGCAACCGGGCTGTCGACCGGTAGAGGCAGATCGATCAGCAGTTCGCCGAGGAAAAAGAATGATCCCGCGTCGCGGCTTAAGATAAGTGAGTGCTTACCTGTCCAGCCAAGGCCCGCTTTTTCTGCGATTGGCCGCTCCAGGATAGGCGCGGAATCGACAAAAGGTCTAAAATTGAGCGAAGCACACTGTTCCTGAATCTTCTCCCCCAGTTTTTTCAGGCGATTACGTAGCAGCTTATGATAATCACGCCCGAGGGCATAACGGCTGACGTAACCCAGTGCGGGATCTTTCAGGGTGCGGGCAAAGGCGGCGTTGGCGGGCAGATAGTTCATCCGCACGCTGATAACGCGTAACGTACCGGGCAGCAGTTCGTGGGGACGGGCGCGCATCATACCGTGACGGGCCATCCACTCCATTTCGCCGTGGTATTGTTTATCCAGCCATGCCTGCAGTTTGGGTTCACTGGCGCTGAGGTCGGTATCGGCGATACCCACCTGCTGGAACCCGAGCTCTGTGCCCCACTGTTTGATTTGTTGCGCTAACTGAACGAGATCGAGGGGCTGTGACATGATGGACCATACAATGACGAAAAACCCTGACAGTATACCATACAACATTTGGCCTGCGGAGGCGCTGCGCCTGGCCGAACGAGAGGCGGCGGACAGCCTGGGGCTGACGCTGTTCGAACTGATGCAGCGCGCGAGCGAGGCGGCCTTTCAGCTGGCCAGCCGCGCTTATCCCGCCAGCGCGCACTGGCTGATCCTCTGCGGACATGGCAACAACGGCGGCGACGGATATGTTGTCGCGCGTCTGGCACAGGCCGCGGGGCGGCGGGTGACGCTGCTGGCGGTAGAGAGTGACAGCCCGCTGCCGGAAGAGGCGCAGGCGGCGCGGGAGGCGTGGCTTAACGCCGGCGGCGTGATCCATGCGGCGACTATCCCGTGGCCCGACGATATCTCACTGATTATTGATGGCCTGCTCGGCACCGGTCTGCGCAGTGCGCCGCGCGATCCCGTCGCGGCGCTCATCCACCAGGCGAACCACCACCCGGCGCCGGTGGTGGCGCTGGATATCCCTTCCGGCCTGAATGCGCAGACCGGCGCGACCCCAGGTGCAGTGGTTCAGGCCGACCACACCCTGACCTTTATCGCCCTCAAACCCGGGCTGCTGACCGGCAAGGCGCGGGATGTCGTCGGGCATCTCCATCATCATGCCCTTGGGCTCGAGCGCTGGCTCGCCGGGCAAAGTACTCCCCTGACGCGGTTTTGCGCCGCCCACCTCGCCGACTGGCTGCCGCCGCGGCGGGCCACCTCCCATAAGGGCGATCACGGCAAGCTGGTGATTGTCGGCGGCGATCGCGGCACAGCAGGCGCTATCCGTATGTGCGGTGAAGCGGCCCTACGCAGCGGTGCAGGGCTGGTGCGAGTGCTTACTCACCCGGAGAACGTGGCGCCCATTGTCACCGTGCGGCCGGAATTAATGGTAGATGAACTGACGCCCCAGACCCTGAAAGCCGCGCTGGAATGGGCTGATGTGGTGGCGATTGGCCCGGGTCTGGGGCAGCGCGAATGGGGGCGCAGCGCCCTGCGCACGGTGGAAAGTTTTAACAAACCGATGGTCTGGGACGCTGACGCGCTGAACCTGCTGGCATTCAATCCCGATAAACGTCACAATCGCGTGTTAACGCCGCACCCCGGCGAAGCGGCCCGTCTGCTGAACGTTAGCGTGGCAGAAATTGAAAGCGATCGCTTACTTTCTGCGCAGCGTCTGGTAAAACGGTATGGTGGCGTGGTTGTGCTGAAAGGCGCAGGCACGGTGGTGGCCAGTGAAAGCGGGGCGATGGGCATTATCGATGCCGGCAATGCCGGGATGGCCAGCGGCGGGATGGGCGATGTGCTTACCGGCATTATTGCCGCATTGTTAGGACAGCACCTGACGCCGTATGATGCAGCCTGTGCCGGGTGCGTCGCTCATGGCGATGCCGCCGACCGGGTGGCCGCTCGCGAGGGCACCCGCGGTATGCTGGCGACCGATCTCTTTTCCACGCTCAGGCGTGTTGTTAACCCGGATGTGATTGACGTAGACCATGATTAACCGAGTGATTCCTTTACCCGATGAGCAGGCCACGCTGGCCCTTGGCGACCGCATCGCGCAGGCCTGTACCGGCGCCACCGTGATTTATCTGTATGGTGATTTAGGCGCGGGGAAAACGACCTTCAGCCGCGGCTTTTTGCAGGCGCTCGGTCACCGCGGCAATGTCAAAAGCCCAACCTATACCCTGGTGGAGCCGTATACCCTCGAGAATCTGATGGTATATCACTTCGATCTCTACCGACTGGCGGATCCTGAGGAGCTCGAATTTATGGGGATCCGTGATTATTTTGCCGACGATGCCATCTGCCTGGTGGAATGGCCGCAGCAAGGCGCAGGTGTCCTGCCTGACCCGGATGTTGAAATTCACCTTGATTACCAGGCGCAAGGGCGTGAGGCGCGTATTACCGCGATCTCCTCACGGGGTGAATCTTTACTGGCGCGTTTAGCCATTTAGCCTGAAGGATGACGGGATGAAGTATCGCATAACCACCTGGCTTGCCGCTGCGCTAATGCTGTCGAGTCTTCACGCCACTGCGGCGAGTTTATCCGATATCCAGGTCTCCAACGGAGACCAGCAGGCCCGTATTACCCTAAGTTTTGTCGGTGAGCCGGAGTACTCCTTTACCCCACAGGGTAAACGTCTGGTCGCGCTGGATATCAAGCAGACCGGCGTATTGCAGGGACTACCGCTGCAGTTTAGCGGCAGCAACCTGGTGAAGAGTATTCGCGCCGGTACGCCGCAGGATACGCAGACGCTGCGTCTGCTGGTGGATTTGACGGAAGATGGTAAAACGCGAGCGGTGAAGCAGCAGAACGGGGCGAATTACACGGTGGTCTTTACCATCAACGCCGACGCACCGCCGCCACCACCACCGCCGCCTGTGGTGGTGAAACGGGCTGACCCGCCGCCGGTGATGCCTTCCCGGACGGCGACGTCAGGGCGTAACCCGTTCAGCTCGTCGGGTCATGAACGGCAGACGGCGATGACCTCCTCCCAGCCGGCGATGACCAACAATCAGACCGTGACTCGCCCGGCGGCCCGTACGGTGTCGGCGGATGATAAGGTGATTATCGCCATCGATGCCGGACACGGCGGTCAGGATCCTGGCGCAATTGGTCCGAATGGCACCAAAGAGAAGAACGTCACTATCGCTATCGCGCGCAAGCTGCGGGCGTTACTGAACGCCGATCCGCAGTTTAAGCCGGTGCTGACCCGCGACGGAGATTACTTTATTTCGGTGATGGGCCGCTCTGACGTGGCGCGTAAGCAAAACGCCAACTTCCTCGTCTCTATCCATGCTGATGCCGCGCCAAACCGCGATGCGACCGGCGCCTCGGTGTGGGTGCTCTCGAACCGTCGCGCCAACAGCGAAATGGCCGGTTGGCTCGAGCAGCATGAGAAGCAGTCTGAACTGCTCGGCGGGGCAGGCGACGTGCTGGCGAACAGCCAGGCCGACCCCTACCTGAGCCAGGCGGTGCTGGATCTGCAGTTCGGTCATTCCCAGCGCGTCGGCTACGATGTGGCGACCAACGTGCTGAGCCAGCTGCAGCGCATTGGCAACCTGCACAAACGCCGCCCGGAGCATGCCAGCCTCGGTGTATTGCGCTCACCGGATATCCCGTCGATCCTTGTGGAAACGGGCTTTATCAGTAACAACGGTGAAGAGCGGCTGCTGGGGAGCGATGATTACCAGGAGCAGATTGCGGAGGCGATTTATAACGGCCTGCGCAACTACTTTATGCAGCATCCGCTGCAGTCGGCGCCTCGCGGCGAGGCGGCGCAGACCGCCAGCGCCGCAGCGCCAGGCGGGATGTTGATTAACTAAGGAGCAGGGGATGCCGATTCAGGTTCTGCCGCCGCAGCTCGCCAACCAGATTGCCGCCGGCGAAGTGGTGGAGCGGCCCGCGTCGGTGGTGAAAGAGCTGGTTGAGAACAGCCTTGATGCTGGCGCTACGCGGATTGACATTGATATCGAACGCGGCGGCGCGAAGCTCATTCGCATCCGCGATAACGGCAGTGGCATCAAAAAAGACGAGCTGGCGTTGGCCCTGGCCCGTCATGCGACCAGCAAGATCGCCTCGCTTGACGATCTGGAGGCGATTATCAGCCTCGGCTTTCGCGGCGAAGCGCTGGCCAGTATCAGTTCGGTGGCGCGCTTAACGCTGACTTCGCGCACGGCGGAGCAGCAGGAAGCCTGGCAGGCTTATGCCGAAGGCCGCGATCAGGCGGTAACGGTGAAGCCGGCGGCGCACCCGGTCGGCACCACCCTGGAAGTCCTCGATCTGTTCTACAACACGCCGGCGCGGCGCAAATTTATGCGCACCGAAAAAACCGAGTTCGGCCACATTGACGAGGTGGTGCGCCGCATTGCGCTGGCGCGCTTCGACGTCACCATTAACCTCAACCATAACGGTAAGGTGATACGACAGTATCGGGCAGTGGCGCAGGATGGCCAGCGGGAGCGGCGGCTGGGAACCATTTGCGGCGCCGCTTTTCTCGAACATGCGCTGGCGATCGAGTGGCAGCATGGCGATCTGACCCTGCGCGGCTGGGTTGCCGATCCGCTCCATACCACCCCGGCGCTGGCGGAAATTCAGTACTGTTACGTCAACGGCCGGATGATGCGCGACCGGCTGATCAATCATGCTATCCGCCAGGCCTGTGAAGACAAGCTGGGCGCCGATCAGCAGCCGGCGTTTGTGCTGTATCTGGAGATCGATCCCCATCAGGTGGATGTGAACGTCCATCCGGCCAAGCATGAGGTGCGTTTCCATCAGTCTCGCCTGGTGCATGACTTTATCTACCAGGGCGTACTGAGCGTGCTGCAGCAACAGCTTGATGCGCCGCTGGCGGAAAAAGACGACCCGCCGACGCCGCGCCAGATGCCGGAGAACCGCATCGCCGCAGGCGGCAACCAGTTTGCTCGGCCGTCGGAAGCGCGTGAACCGGCAACCCGATTCAGCATCACATCGTCGCGTGAGCCGGCTGTCTCCGGCGGCAGTTCCGGCGGCAGTTCTGGCGGCGCGAGCTGGCCGCATGCGCAGCCCGGTTACCAGAAGCAGCAGGGCGCGCTTTATCGTCAGTTGCTCGGCACGCCCGCCGCTCCGCGACCCGCGCAGCCGTCCGCCGCCCCGGCGGAACTGGCTGGTCACAGTCAGAGTTTTGGCAGAGTGCTGACGATTGTCGGCGGCGATTGCGCGCTGCTGGAGCGCGAGGGCAGTCTGGCGCTGCTGTCGTTGACCGTTGCCGAGCGCTGGCTGCGCCAGGCGCAGTTGACGCCGGGTACGGAAGCGGTATGTGCCCAGCCGCTGCTGATCCCGTTGCGGTTAAAAGTCACGGAAGGGGAGAAGCGGGCGCTGGCCGCTGCGCAGTCGGCGCTGACGCAGTTGGGGATCGAGCTTCATACCGATGCCCTGCACGTGACGGTGCGCGCGGTCCCTTTACCCTTAAGACAACAAAATTTACAAATCTTGATTCCTGAACTGATAGGCTACCTGGCGCAGCAAAACGCATTCGACGTCGGCAACATCGCCCAATGGATGGCGCGTAATCTGACGAGCGAACAGGCGTCATGGAATATGGCGCAGGCGATTGCGCTGCTGGCGGACGTCGAACGTCTTTGCCCGCAGCTGGTGAAAACGCCGCCGGGCGGCCTGTTACAACCTGTAGATCTCCATTCGGCGATGAATGCCCTGAAAGATGAATGATGTAACCGAGGCGAGCCTGCCCAAGGCAATTTTTTTAATGGGCCCGACGGCCTCAGGTAAAACCGCGCTGGCGATAGCCTTACGTAAAGTTTTGCCAGTAGAGTTGATTAGTGTTGATTCCGCCCTCATTTATCGGGGAATGGATATTGGCACTGCCAAACCGGATGCCGCGGAGCTTAGCGCTGCGCCGCACCGGCTGCTGGATATTTTGGATCCCGCAGAAGCCTATTCCGCGGCTGATTTTCGCCGCGACGCGCTGGCGGCGATGGCCGATATTGTCGCCGCCGGGCGTATTCCGCTGTTAGTCGGCGGAACGATGTTGTATTTCAAAGCGTTGCTGGAAGGATTGTCGCCCTTACCGTCGGCTGACCCAGAGGTCAGAGCGCGGATTGAGCAGCAGGCCGCAGAGCAGGGGTGGAACGCGTTACATCAGCAATTACAGGAAATTGATCCCGTGGCTGCTGCACGTATTCATCCAAATGATCCGCAAAGGCTTTCCCGGGCACTGGAAGTTTTTTTCATTTCGGGTAAAACTTTAACGGAACTGACGCAAACGTCAGGAGACGCTCTGCCATATCAGGTGCATCAGTTCGCCATCGCCCCGGCGAGCCGTGAACTGCTCCATCAACGCATAGAACAGCGTTTTCATCAGATGTTAGCTTCAGGTTTTGAAGCAGAAGTACGGGCGCTTTTTGCCCGCGGAGATTTGCATACGGATATGCCTTCCATCCGTTGTGTTGGATACCGCCAGATGTGGTCATACCTCAATGGCGAGATCCCTTATGATGAGATGGTTTATCGAGGTGTTTGCGCCACGAGACAGTTAGCCAAACGTCAGGTCACCTGGCTGCGCGGTTGGGAAGGTGTGCACTGGTTAGACAGTGAACAACCTGAACAAGCGCTCAACAAAGTATTACAGGTTGTTGGTGCGAGCCAGAACTGAACGTGTACAATTGAACGGTATCGTGCGTAATTTTTTTTAAGAATCGTAAGGTTCTGAGTACAAAACAAGCATACATATAAGGAAAAGAGAGAATGGCTAAGGGGCAATCTTTACAAGATCCGTTCCTGAACGCTTTGCGTCGGGAACGCGTTCCGGTTTCTATTTATTTGGTGAATGGTATCAAGCTGCAAGGGCAAATTGAGTCTTTCGATCAGTTCGTGATCCTGTTGAAGAACACGGTCAGCCAGATGGTCTATAAGCACGCAATTTCTACTGTTGTCCCGTCTCGCCCGGTGTCTCACCACAGCAATAATGCTGGCGGCGGTTCCAGTAACTATCACCACGGTGGTAGCGCGCAGGGCTCTTCTGCGCCGCAACAAGACAGCGACGACGCCGAATAAGGCCAGTGCTGTTTTTCCACGCCGGGGAGCCAGGTTTTCTGTGTTCCCCGCTGGTATTTTATAAGGGGTTTACGCTTGTTTGACCGTTATGACGCCGGTGAGCAGGCGGTACTGGTACACATCTATTTTTCGCAAGACAAAGATATGGAAGATCTCCAGGAGTTTGAAACTCTGGCCTCTTCCGCCGGTGTCGAAGCAATGCAGGTGATTACCGGTAGCCGTAAAGCACCGCACCCGAAGTATTTTGTTGGTGAAGGTAAGGCAGTCGAAATTGCGGAAGCCGTTAAAGCGACCGGCGCGTCGGTCGTGCTCTTCGATCATGCCCTGAGTCCGGCGCAAGAACGCAACCTGGAACGTCTGTGCGAATGCCGGGTTATCGATCGCACCGGTCTTATTTTAGATATTTTCGCCCAGCGCGCGCGCACCCATGAAGGGAAACTGCAGGTTGAGCTGGCGCAGTTGCGCCATATGGCAACCCGTCTCGTCCGCGGCTGGACCCACCTTGAAAGACAGAAAGGCGGGATTGGTTTGCGTGGCCCGGGTGAAACCCAGCTCGAAACCGACCGTCGTTTATTGCGTAACCGCATCATGCAGATCCTGTCGCGACTGGAAAAAGTTGAGAAACAGCGTGAGCAGGGGCGGCGGTCGCGCGCGAAAGCCGATATTCCAACCGTGTCGCTGGTGGGCTACACCAACGCCGGAAAATCAACGCTCTTTAACCAGATCACCGCTGCCGAGGTCTATGCCGCGAACCAGCTGTTTGCCACCCTGGACCCGACGCTGCGCCGCATTGACGTCCCTGACGTCGGCGAAACGGTACTGGCCGATACCGTCGGCTTTATTCGCCATCTGCCGCACGATCTGGTAGCCGCGTTTAAAGCGACGTTGCAGGAGACGCGTCAGGCGACGCTGCTGCTGCATGTGATTGACGCGGCGGATGTCCGTGTGCAGGAAAACATTGATGCGGTAAATACGGTTCTCGCTGAGATTGAAGCCGATGAGATCCCCGCGCTGATGGTGATGAACAAAATCGACATGCTTGACGATTTTGAACCGCGCATCGATCGCGACGATGAAAATAAACCGATTCGGGTCTGGCTTTCAGCCCAGACCGGGGTTGGCGTACCACTGCTTTTTCAGGCATTAACGGAACGTCTTTCCGGTGAAGTGGCCCAGCATACGCTGCGCTTACCGCCGAAAGAAGGGCGACTGAGAAGCCGTTTCTATCAGCTTCAGGCGATAGAAAAAGAGTGGATGGAGGATGACGGCAGCGTGAGTCTGCAGGTGCGCATGCCGATCGTTGACTGGCGGCGCCTCTGTAAGCAAGAGCCAACGCTTGTTGACTATGTGGTTTAACCTTGCAGCTTGCCTGAAGATATTGACCCCTGTGGGGATATCAAAAACAAATATGGAGCATATACATGGCGTGGAATCAGCCCGGTAATAACGGACAGGACCGCGACCCGTGGGGGAGCAGCAAACCTGGCGGCAACTCTGAGGGAAATGGCAACAAAGGTGGTCGCGAGCAGGGGCCGCCGGATCTGGATGATATCTTCCGCAAGTTAAGTAAAAAACTTGGCGGGCTCGGCGGCGGCAAGGGCGGACTGGGCGGTGGTAATAACGCGCAGACCCCTCGCGGACCGATGGGCGGGCGTATTGTCGGCATCGTTGCCGCGGCGGCAGTGATTATCTGGGCGGCCAGCGGTTTTTATACCATTAAAGAAGCCGAACGCGGCGTCGTGACCCGTTTTGGTAAGTTCAGCCATCTGGTTGAGCCAGGCCTGAACTGGAAACCGACCTTTATCGATAACGTTCAGGCGGTGAACGTGGAGTCGGTACGTGAACTGGCCGCTTCCGGCGTCATGCTGACCTCTGACGAAAACGTCGTGCGCGTTGAGATGAACGTGCAGTACCGCGTCACCGATCCGGAACGCTATCTGTTTAGCGTTACCAGCGCGGATGACAGTCTGCGTCAGGCGACTGACAGCGCGCTGCGCGGCGTGATCGGCAAATACACCATGGATCGCATTCTGACCGAAGGTCGTACTGTGATCCGTAGCGATACCCAGCGCGAGCTGGAAGAGACTATCCGCCCGTACAACATGGGGATCACCCTGCTGGACGTCAACTTCCAGACGGCACGTCCGCCGGAAGAGGTGAAGGCGGCGTTTGACGATGCCATTGCCGCGCGTGAGAACGAGCAGCAGTACATCCGTGAAGCGGAAGCTTATACCAACGAAGTACAGCCGCGGGCGAATGGCCAGGCGCAGCGTATCCTTGAAGAGGCGCGTGCCTACAAGACCCAGACCGTCCTGGAAGCCCAGGGTGAAGTGGCTCGCTTTGCTAAGCTCCTGCCGGAATACAAAGCCGCGCCGGAAATTACCCGCGAGCGTCTGTATATCGAAACCATGGAAAAAGTGCTGAGCCACACCCGCAAAGTGCTGGTCAATGACAGCAAAAACGGCAATCTGATGGTTCTGCCGCTTGACCAGATGCTGAAAGGCGCCGCTGCGCCGGCAGCAAAGAGCGATAGCAGTGACGCCAGCGATCTGCTGCGTCTGCCACCTGCATCCAGCACAGGCAGCGCCAGCACCTCATCAACCTCGAGCTCAACCGGGGGTAGCATTATGGACCAACGCCGCGCTAACGCGCAGCGTAACGACTACCAGCGTCAGGGGGAATAACGATGCGTAAATCTGTTATCGCGATCATTGTCATCGTGCTGGTAGTGCTCTACATGTCAGTCTTTGTCGTAAAGGAAGGCGAGCGCGGGATTACGCTGCGTTTCGGTAAAGTTCTGCGCGACGACGAAAACAAGCCGCTGGTGTATGCGCCGGGCCTGCACTTCAAGATCCCGTTTATCGAATCGGTGAAGATGCTGGATGCGCGTATCCAGACCATGGACAACCAGGCTGACCGTTTTGTGACCAAAGAGAAAAAAGACCTGATCGTCGACTCCTATATCAAGTGGCGCATCAGTGACTTCAGCCGTTACTACCTGGCAACCGGCGGCGGCGACGTCTCCCAGGCCGAGGTGCTGCTGAAGCGTAAATTCTCTGACCGTCTGCGTTCTGAAATTGGTCGTCTGGATGTGAAAGACATCGTCACCGACTCCCGTGGCCGCCTGACGCTGGAAGTGCGCGATGCGCTGAACTCGGGTTCTGCTGGCACGGAAGACGAGGTCAGCACCCCGGCGGCTGATGACGCTATCGCCAAAGCCGCTGAGCGGGTGGAAGCGGAAACCAACGGCAAAGTGCAGGTGATCAACCCGAACAGTATGGCGGCGCTGGGTATCGAAGTTGTCGACGTGCGTATCAAACAGATCAACCTGCCGGCAGAAGTGTCGGAAGCGATTTATAACCGTATGCGCGCGGAGCGTGAAGCGGTTGCTCGTCGCCACCGTTCACAGGGTCAGGAAGAAGCTGAGAAACTGCGCGCGACCGCAGACTATGAAGTCACCAAGACGCTGGCGGAAGCCGAGCGCCAGGGTCGTATCCTGCGTGGTGAAGGTGATGCTGAATCGGCAAAACTGTTTGCCGACGCGTTCAGCCAGGATCCAGGCTTCTACTCCTTTATCCGTAGCCTGCGTGCCTATGAGAAGAGCTTCCAGAGCAACCAGGATGTGATGGTCCTGAGCCCGGACAGTGATTTCTTCCGCTATATGCGTTCACCGGATTCGGCGCGTAAATAAGCCGCAGAGGGTGTAAGCCTGAAGTGCTAACGCGAAAAGGCGCCTGTTTCAGGCGCCTTTTTTCATACTGCGGGGGCGTGAATTAGTTGCCGAGCAGTTTGTTCAGCAGGCCACCGATCACCGGCAGGCTCGCCAGCGCACTTTCGATGGTGCCACCGATAGTCGACCCAACGCTTTCGCCCAGGGTTTTGCCCAGGTCTGGCGCCAGGTCGGCCAGATTGAGGGTGCCAATCAGCGGCAGGTTGATGCTCAGGGCATCGGTACCCATCGTCCATGCGGCGGCGCCGACCTTGCTGCCTAAGGAAGCCAGGCCATCCTGCAACCAGCCTGCGCCGCTCACATTTTCGATTTCAAACGCGGTTAATTCTCTCATGATAATCTTCCTGATTATGTAGACGTACCGGGTTGTAGTACGCGACGGCATAGTTACAATTTAAAAAATATGGAGCAATACAATTAGTTGTGAATTTTGTTTCACCTTGCCAGTTCATAATGAAGATGAAATACGGGACAATATGAAATGAGTGAATGAATTCACCATGCTGGCCGATGACGCCCGCGAGGGCGACGATAATACTTTTCAATTAGGGTTGATAATGAACTCCACCATTTGGCTGGCGCTGGCGCTGGTTTTAGTACTCGAAGGGCTCGGCCCGCTGCTCTATCCTCGCGCCTGGCGCAAAATGGTCGCCAGCCTGAGCCAGTTACCGGATAATTTATTGCGCCGCTTTGGCGGCGGACTTGTGGTTGCAGGGATTGTGATCTACTACATGTTGAGGAAATCGATTGGCTGATCAAAAAGTGGTCGGATTTGCCTTATTTTGGATGCAAAAAGTGCTGTAACTCTGAAAAAGCGATGGTAGAATCCATTTTTAAGCAAACGGTGATTTTGAAAAATGGGTAACAACGTCGTCGTACTGGGCACCCAATGGGGTGACGAAGGTAAAGGGAAGATCGTCGATCTCCTGACAGAACGGGCTAAATATGTTGTGCGCTACCAGGGTGGCCATAACGCAGGCCATACTCTCGTAATCAACGGTGAAAAAACCGTCCTCCATCTTATTCCATCAGGTATTCTCCGTGAGAATGTAATCAGCATCATCGGTAACGGTGTTGTGCTGTCTCCGGCTGCGCTGATGAAAGAGATGAAAGGTCTGGAAGACCGTGGTATCCCTGTTCGTGAGCGTCTGCTGCTGTCCGAAGCCTGCCCGCTTATCCTCGACTATCACGTGGCGCTGGACGTCGCACGTGAGAAAGCACGCGGTGCGAAAGCTATCGGTACGACCGGTCGCGGTATCGGCCCGGCTTACGAAGATAAAGTTGCTCGTCGCGGTCTGCGCGTTGGCGACCTGTTTGATAAAGCCACCTTCGCTGACAAACTGAAAGAAGTGATGGAATATCACAACTTCCAGTTGGTGAACTTCTACAAAGCAGAAGCGGTTGACTACCAGAAAGTGCTGGACGATGTCATGGCGATTGCCGACATCCTCACCGGCATGGTCGTTGATGTTTCCGATCTGCTGGATCAGGCGCGTAAGCGCGGCGACTTCGTGATGTTCGAAGGCGCGCAGGGCACGCTGCTGGATATCGACCACGGTACCTATCCGTACGTAACTTCCTCTAACACCACCGCGGGTGGCGTGGCGACCGGCTCCGGCCTGGGTCCGCGTTATGTGGATTACGTACTGGGTATCATCAAAGCTTACTCGACTCGCGTAGGCGCGGGTCCGTTCCCAACCGAGCTGTTTGATGAAACTGGCGAGTTCCTCTGCAAGCAGGGTAACGAATTCGGCGCCACCACCGGTCGTCGTCGTCGTACCGGCTGGCTGGACGCGGTTGCAGTACGCCGCGCGGTGCAGATTAACTCCCTGTCCGGCTTCTGCCTGACTAAACTGGACGTCCTGGACGGCCTGAAAGAAGTGAAAATCTGCGTCGGCTACCGTATGCCGGACGGCCGTGAAGTGACCACCACTCCGCTGGCTGCCGACAACTGGGAAGGTATCGAGCCTATCTACGAAACCATGCCGGGCTGGTCCGAAACCACCTTCGGCGTGAAAGAGCGCAGCGGTCTGCCGCAGGCAGCGCTGAACTACATTCAGCGTATTGAAGAGCTGACCGGCGTGCCGGTGGATATCATTTCTACTGGTCCAGACCGTACCGAGACCATGATTCTGCGCGACCCGTTCGACGCGTAATCACTCTCAAGGGGCGCCGTTCGGGCGCCCTTGTTTTTGCTGTTCGCCCGCCCCATTTCAAATAAATTAGCGGCCTGAGCGCTGGCTGGTTTATCATCAATAATAATGATGTCGCTCGACATACCCTGTTTTCTTTTCCCTGAGGTTTATGTGCAGTTAACGAGTTTCACCGATTACGGATTACGCGCGCTGATTTATATGGCGTCGCTGCCGGAAGGACGCATGACCAGCATCTCGGAAGTGACCGAGGTCTATGGCGTCTCCCGTAATCATATGGTTAAAATAATCAATCAGTTAAGCCGCATGGGCTACGTGACTGCCGTGCGGGGGAAGAATGGGGGCATTCGCCTCGGTAAACCAGCAGGGCAGATCCGCGTGGGCGACGTGGTGCGCGACCTTGAACCCTTATCGCTGGTCAACTGCAGCAGCGAATTTTGCCACATTACACCAGCCTGTCGTCTGAAACAGGCGCTAGCTGAAGCCGCGCAGAGTTTTCTCAAGGAGCTGGATAACTATACGCTGGCTGATTTGGTTGAGAAGAATCAACCGCTTTATAAATTATTACTGGTGGAGTGACGCCACTCTGCCGGAGATGACAACGGAGGAACCGATATGTCACAAGATCCATTCCAGGAACGCGAAGCTGAGAAGTACGCGAATCCCATCCCGAGCCGGGAATTTATCCTCGAACATTTAACCAAACGGGAAAAGCCTGCCAGCCGCGATGAGCTGGCCATCGAGTTGAATATTGAGGGCGAAGAACAAATAGAAGCGCTGCGCCGCCGCCTGCGCGCGATGGAGCGCGACGGTCAGCTGGTCTTCACACGCCGCCAGTGCTATGCGCTGCCGGAGCGTCTTGATCTCCTCAAAGGTACCGTTATTGGCCACCGTGATGGCTATGGATTCCTGCGCGTTGAAGGGCGCAAGGACGATCTGTATCTGTCGTCAGAGCAGATGAAAACCTGTATTCACGGTGACCAGGTGCTGGCCCAGCCGCTGGGTGCGGACCGTAAGGGCCGCCGCGAGGCGCGCATCGTTCGTGTGCTGGTACCGAAAACCAGCCAGATTGTTGGCCGCTACTTCACCGACGCTGGTGTCGGCTTCGTCGTCCCGGACGACAGTCGCCTGAGCTTCGATATCCTGATCCCGCCTGAAGATATTATGGGCGCGCGGATGGGCTACGTGGTGGTGGTCGAACTGACCCAGCGCCCAACCCGCCGCACCAAAGCGGTCGGGAAAATCGTCGAAGTGCTGGGCGACAACATGGGCACCGGCATGGCCGTCGATATGGCGCTGCGTACCCATGAAATTCCTTACGTCTGGCCGCCGGCGGTGGAAAAACAAGTTTCCGGCCTCAAAGAGCAGGTGCCGGAAGAGGCGAAAGCCGGACGCGTCGATCTGCGCTCTCTGCCGCTGGTCACTATTGATGGCGAAGATGCCCGCGACTTCGATGACGCGGTGTACTGCGAGAAGAAACGCGGCGGCGGCTGGCGTCTGTGGGTGGCTATCGCCGACGTGAGCTACTATGTGCGCCCTGGTACGCCGCTGGACGGCGAAGCGCGTAGCCGCGGGACGTCGGTCTACTTCCCGTCGCAGGTGGTACCGATGCTGCCGGAAGTGCTGTCGAACGGCCTGTGCTCGCTGAACCCGCAGGTCGATCGCCTGTGTATGGTGTGCGAGATGACGATTTCGTCAAAAGGCCGCCTGACCGGCTTTAAGTTCTATGAAGCGGTGATGAGTTCACATGCTCGCCTGACCTACACCAAAGTGTGGCATATGCTGCAGGGCGATCAGGAGCTGCGCGAACACTACGCGCCGCTGGTGAAGCATATTGAAGAGCTGCATAACCTCTACAAAGTGCTGGAGAGCGCCCGCGAAGAGCGCGGCGGTATCTCATTTGAAAGTGAAGAAGCTAAATTCATCTTCAATGCCGAACGCCGTATTGAGCGTATCGAACAGACTCAGCGTAACGATGCGCATAAGCTGATTGAAGAGTGTATGATCCTGGCGAACATCTCCGCCGCGCGTTTCGTTGAGAAAGCGCAGGAGCCGGCACTGTTCCGTATCCACGATAAGCCAAGCACCGAAGCGATTACCTCGTTCCGTACCGTGCTGGCTGAGCTGGGACTGGAGCTGCCGGGCGGCAACAAGCCGGAGCCGCGCGATTACGCCGAACTGTTGACCTCCATTGCCGATCGTCCGGATGCCGAAATGCTGCAAACGATGCTCCTGCGCTCCATGAAGCAGGCGGTCTACGATCCGGAAAACCGTGGCCACTTTGGCCTGGCGCTGCAGTCATACGCCCACTTCACCTCGCCGATTCGCCGCTACCCGGATCTGTCGCTCCACCGCGCCATCAAGTATCTGCTGGCAAAAGAGCAGGGACATAAAGGGAATAGCACCGAGACCGGCGGCTGGCACTACAGCATGGAAGAGATGCTCCAGCTGGGCCAGCACTGTTCGATGACCGAGCGCCGCGCCGACGAAGCGACGCGTGAAGTGTCCGACTGGCTGAAGTGCGACTTCATGCAGGATCAGGTGGGCAACACCTTCTCCGGTGTCATCGCCAGCGTGACCGGCTTTGGCTTCTTTGTCCGCCTGAACGATCTGTTTATCGATGGTCTGGTGCATGTCTCCTCCCTGGATAACGACTATTACCGTTTTGACCAGGTTGGCCAGCGGCTGATCGGCGAGTCCGGCGGCCAGACTTATCGTCTGGGCGACCGCGTGGAAGTCCGCGTGGAAGCCGTCAACATGGATGAGCGTAAGATTGATTTCAGCCTGATTTCCAGCGAGCGTGCGCCGCGTAATGTTGGCAAAACCGCCCGTGAGAAAGCGAAAAAGAGTACCTCTGGCAAACCGGGTGGCCGTCGCCGCCAGGTGGGTAAACAGGTGAACTTCGAGCCGGATAGCGCGTTCCGCAAAGAAAAAGACCAGGCTAAAGCGAAGCCCAAAGGCGAGAAGAAAGCGAAAAAACCGTCGGCGAAAACACAGAAAATCGCCGCCGCGACCAAAGCCAAGCGCGCGGCAAAGAAGAAAATCGCCGAGTGATTGACGTCCCTTCACCCCAGCAGTCTGCTGGCGCAGAACGGGGTGAAGGGGACGGATAACAGAACCTAAAACGAGTACATCAATGAGTGAAATGATTTACGGCATCCATGCGGTGCAGGCACTGCTGGAACGCGCACCTGAGCGTTTTCAGGAAGTTTATATTCTGAAAGGCCGTGAGGATAAGCGCCTGCTGCCGCTGATCCATGCCCTGGAAGCGCAGGGCGTGGTGATTCAGGTGGCCAACCGCCAGTTCCTCGATGAGAAGAGCGAAGGCGCGGTGCATCAGGGGATCATTGCCCGCGTGAAGCCAGGACGTCAGTATCAGGAGAACGATCTGCCGGATCTGCTGGCGCAGCACGATCAGCCGTTCCTGCTGATCCTCGACGGCGTAACCGATCCGCACAACCTCGGCGCCTGCCTGCGTAGCGCTGATGCCGCTGGTGTGCATGCGGTGATCGTGCCAAAAGATCGTTCCGCTCAGCTGAATGCGACGGCGAAGAAAGTGGCCTGCGGCGCGGCGGAGAACGTCCCGCTGATCCGCGTGACCAACCTGGCGCGTACCATGCGTCTGCTGCAGGAAGCGAACGTCTGGATCGTCGGGACCGCTGGCGAAGCCGACCATACGCTGTTCCAGAGCAAAATGACCGGCCCGATGGCGCTGGTGATGGGCGCTGAAGGTGAAGGTATGCGTCGTCTGACCCGCGAGCACTGCGATGAGCTGATCAGCATCCCGATGGCGGGTAGCGTCTCCTCGCTGAACGTCTCGGTGGCCACCGGCATCTGCCTGTTTGAAGCGGTGCGCCAGCGCAGCTAAGCTGAACCGTCGACGAATCCAAAAAAGCCATCCTCCGGGATGGCTTTTTTGTGACCGCTTTCGCGGGCGAGAATCCCCCTGGAAAACCATACTTATGGCTATCGCCATTGATGGAGGGAGACACGATGCACTGGCAAACGCACACCGTTTTTAATCAACCGACTCCGCTGAATAACAGCAATCTTTTCCTGTCCGATACCGCCTTGCGTGAAGCGGTGGTCCGCGAAGGCGCCGGCTGGGATGGCGATCTGCTCGCCAGCATTGGCCAGCAGCTGGGGACCGCCGAATCGCTGGAGCTGGGACGCCTGGCCAACAGTAACCCTCCGGAGCTGCTGCGCTATGACGCCACTGGCGCCCGGCTGGACGACGTACGCTTCCATCCCGCCTGGCACCTGCTGATGCAGGGGCTGTGCGCGAACCGGGTGCATAACCTCGCCTGGCAGGAGGATGCCCGCGAAAGCGCGTTTGTGGCGCGTGCCGCCCGCTTTCTGCTTCATGCCCAGGTGGAGGCCGGGACGTTGTGCCCGATTACCATGACCTTCGCCGCGACGCCCCTGCTGCAGCACGCCCTGCCCGCGCCCTTTCGCGACTGGCTGTCGCCGCTGCTGAGCGACCGTTACGATCCCCACCTCGCGCCTGGCGGCCAGAAGCGCGGCCTGCTGATCGGCATGGGGATGACCGAGAAGCAAGGGGGCTCCGATGTGCTGAGCAATACCACCCGCGCGGAGAAAACGGCGGAAGGGTTTTACCGGCTGGTGGGACACAAGTGGTTCTTCTCAGTGCCGCAGAGCGATGCCCACCTGGTGCTGGCCCAGGCCCCCGCGGGACTGTCGTGCTTCTTTGTGCCGCGTCTGCTGCCCGACGGGCAGCGCAACGGCGTGCGTCTTGAACGCTTAAAAGAGAAGCTCGGCAACCGCTCCAACGCCAGCAGTGAAGTGGAGTTTTATGATGCCTGCGGCTGGCTGGTGGGCGAAGAGGGCGACGGCGTGCGGCAGATCCTCAGGATGGGCGGCCTGACCCGCTTTGACTGCGCGCTGGGCAGCCATGCCCTGATGCGTCGCGCCTTCTCGGTGGCGCTGTATCACGCGCTACAGCGTCAGGCGTTTGGCAAAAACCTGGTCGATCAGCCGATGATGCGCCAGCTGCTGGGGCAAATGGCGCTGCGTCTGGAGGGGCAAACCGCGTTTCTGTTTCGCCTGGCTCGCGCCTGGGACCGTCGGGAGGATGCCCGGGAAAGCGCATGGGCGCGCCTGTTTACGCCGGCGGCCAAGTTTGCCATCTGTAAGGCCGGCATCCCGTTTGTCGCCGAGGCGATGGAAGTGCTCGGCGGCATCGGCTATTGCGAGGAGAGCGAACTCCCGCGCCTCTACCGTGAGATGCCGGTCAACAGCATCTGGGAAGGTTCCGGCAACATTATGTGTCTCGATGTCATGCGGGTGCTCAGCAAGCAGCCGGCGGCGATGGAGCTGCTGGCGGCAGAGTGCGCGGAGGTGAAAGGACAGAATCGCCATCTCGACCGCGCGTGGCGTCAACTGCAGCAGCTGCTGAGACGGCCCGCCGAAGAGCAGGGGAGAGAGATTGCCCGGCTGGTCTATCGTCTTGGCGCGGGGGCGCAGATGCTGCGCCACGCTTCGCCGCCGCTGGCTGAAGCCTGGTGTCGGATGATGCTCGACACCCGCGGCGGCATGCGTCTTGATGCGCCGACCCTCGACGACCTGCTGCTGCGGGCCATGGGGCGCGGGCGCCAGGCGCCTCAGGCGTAGAGAATGGCCTGAACGCGCCAGCTGTCCGGCTGTTGTTCTTCGTACATCTGAATAATGCGATACCAGGAGGCGCCTTGCTCGTCCGCTTTGCGGGCAATGGCGTGCTCCACATCCTGTTGGCTGCCGGAAAGATTAGTGACGGAGATCAGACCGATTTCATTCAGGCCAGTGACGCAATCCGCGCTGGCGAATTCGGCTGACTGCGCGGACGTATTGGCCGTCGCAGCGGTAAACAGCAGGCTGGGTAGGGTAAAAGATCGTTTCATCGTCAGCTCCATTTCACGTAGTCCCAAGGGCAGTCCGTTGCTAACGTCCTGCCAGGTGGCTGGCCGAACGTTATTATGCACAGGAGAACGTGAATGGACGCAAAGCTGTGTAAAGCAGATTTAAAGACGCCGCCTCGTCATCGACGATAGAGGATCGCCTGCGAATACCACTGGCCGGGTACCATGGTGTCATCGATCATGATGATGACGTAGTAATCGGCTTTGGCCGCTTCTGCTTTGGCCTTCAGCGCCGCTTCGACATCCATCGGCGAACCGTACATCAGCACACTCACCGTGGCCATTTTCTGCAGGCCAGCCGTCTGGTTACGCTGGATCTCCTGCGGATGGTCGGTGGCGGGCGGCGGGGCTTCCGGCGTTCCCTGCAGGGCACTACACCCGCTGAGGACGATAGCCAGTAACCACGGTGAAAACCTGCGCATAACCATATCTCGTTTCCTGATAGTGATAGTGTAGTGGTAGCCTTAACAGGATTGCCGGGGAATGTTCCCGAACTGTTATCTCTGACGCGATTTTCGAATGAAAATGTTGTGAAAGCGTAACCGGGTTCTCAACATTATGAATCGTAGCAAACTGGGTTGCCCGGTGAATGAATTTTCCCATGACGCCTTACCACGATAGAGAAGGGAGACGATAAATGATTGCACTAGAAATGCGCAACCTCGGCGGCGGTGAAATTTTGCATGCCTGCCCGCAGGAGAGTCTGGATAAACCCTTGCCCTGTATCGTCTTTTATCATGGCTTTACCTCCTCGAAGCTGGTCTACAGCTACTTTGCGGTGGCGTTGGCCGAGGCGGGCTTCCGGGTGATCATGCCGGATGCGCCGGAGCATGGGGCGCGTTATCAGGGCGACGAGGCCGGGCGGATGCAGCGCTTCTGGCCGATCCTGCAGCAGAATTTCAGGGAGTTTCCCGCGCTGCGCGAGGCGATTATCGCCGAGGGATGGCTGGAGGGAGAGCGGCTGGCGGTGGCTGGCGCCTCGATGGGAGGGATGACGGCGCTGGGCATCATGACGCACCATCCCGAACTGAACAGCGTCGCTTGTCTGATGGGGTCGGGCTATTTTCGTTCGCTGTCGCAAACCCTGTTTCCCTCGCCTGGCTTTGATGCTGACAGTCTCCGCGAATGGGATGTCAGCCATCAGCTGGCGTCCCTTGCCCGGCGGCCGCTGTTGCTCTGGCATGGGGACGCTGACGATGTGGTGCCGCCGGAAGAGACCTTCCGTCTTGAGCAGGCGCTGCGGCAAGGCGATCTTACCGCCAGGCTGACCTGCGTCTGGCAAAAGGGCGTCCGCCATCGCATTACGCCAGAGGCGCTGGCCGCGACGGTCGCCTTTTTCCGCCAGCATCTTTAAACGCGGATCACGCTGACGCCCTGATCCTCAAGCTGTTTGAGGATTGCGGCATCAGCCTGTTTCCCGGTGATCACCACGTCAATTTGCCCGGCCTGGCTGAATAACATCCCGGCGCGCTCGCCGACCTTGCTGCTGTCGACCAGCACCGCCAGTTTGCCGACCACGTTGAGCATTTTCTGCTCGGCCATGGCGGTCAACATATCGGTTTTGTAGAGCCCTTCGGCGGTGAGTCCTTTGCCGCTGGTGAACATCCAGTGCCCGGCATACAGGCTGTTTTCGCTACCGTGGGGGCTGAGCGTGATGGCGTGGCTGCGGTTGTACTGTCCACCCATGATAATCACGCTGTCGTGCTCCTGGTCGATCAGGTAATTAGCCAGCGGCAGATAGTTGGTGATGATCTGCACCGGTTTACCGCACAGTTCCCGCCCCAGCAGAAAGGCGGTGGAGCCGCAGTTAATGACGATACTTTCCCCCGGCGCGATCAGCTGCGAAGCGGCGCGTGCGATACGCACTTTTTCATCCAGGTTTTGCGCCTGATGGATATTCATCGGCGTCCAGCGGGGGCGCTGCTCACTAATGGCTTCCGCGCCATTGCGAACCTTTTTCAGTTTGCCGCTTTCATCCAGCTTGTTGATATCACGTCGGGCGGTTGCGGGTGAGATCCCGAGCCGCGACATCACCTGCTCTACGGTAACAAACCCCGTTTGGGCGAGCAGATCCAGCAGAATTTGGTGCCTTTGCGCTTCCGTCATGAGCGAATCCGATTAAAAGTGAACGGCAAAGATGATATTTGAAATCATGTGAAAATACTAACCCTGAGACGGGGTATTTCCGGCAGGCAGTGCCTGCCGGAGGCGGCTTACAGGAAGGATTTGAACGGCAGGTCCGGCTCAATGGTGAAGCAGTCATCGAAGCCGCGCGGGTAGTGATATTCGAAATTGTCTTTATCCAGCGGCCAGGTAAATTTGCCGCCGACCTGCCAGATAAACGGCTTGAAGCCGTACTTCAGACGATCCTTTTTCATCTCCCACAGGACGCGGATCTCCTGCGGATCGGCCTGAAAGTTTGACCAGATATCATGGTGGAACGGGATCACCACTTTGGCGTTGAGCGACTCCGCCATACGCAGGATATCGGCGCTGGTCATTTTGTCGGTGATGCCGCGCGGGTTCTCGCCATACGAGCCGAGGGCGACGTCAATTTGATGCTCGTTGCCGTGTTTCGCGTAGTAGTTGGAGTAGTGGGAATCGCCGCTGTGGTAGAGATTGCCGCCCGGTGTTTTAAACAGATAGTTGACTGCGCGCTGGTCCATGCCGTCCGGCAGCACGCCGGCGGCTTTTTGATCCGCCGGGAGGGTGATCAGCGCCGTGCGATCGAACGCGTCGAGTGCGTGGATCTCAATGTCTTTGATCTTCACCACATCACCGGGCTTCATGACGATACAGCGCGCTTTCGGTACGCCCCAGCCGATCCACAGGTCGACGCAGGTTTTCGGCCCAATAAAGGGCACATCGGCCGGGCAGTTCTGCATCACGGCGGCGGCGACGTTGACGTCAATATGATCGTTATGATCATGGGTCGCCAGTACGGCGTCAATCTGGCGAATGGCGAACGGATCGAGCACGAACGGGGTGGTGCGCAGGTTCGGCTGCAGTTTCTTCACCCCCGCCATCCGCTGCATTTGATGGCCGGTTTTCATCAGCGGATTGCCGTGGCTCTGTTTACCGGTGCCGCACCAGAAATCGACGCAGACGTTAGCCCCACCCTCGGATTTTAACCAGATGCCGGTACAGCCCAGCCACCACATGGCGAAGGTGCCTGGCGCAACCTGCTCTTGTTCAATCTCTTCATTCAGCCAGCTACCCCATTCCGGAAAGGTGTTCAGGATCCATGATTCTCGGGTGATGGTTTGGACTTTACTCATCGCGGTCTTCCTCATGCATTTTCAAAAGTGATCAGTATTTGATTGGTTTTGATTTATGTTGTCACTGTGTTTTCAAGATTGCAATCTCGTTTTCCTGCATTTTTGCGAGGCGTCGCGCATAATTTCCGGGCTCCATCCGCTCAAATTGACGTTAGATGTTGTTTTATCTATATGATTTAAAAATGTTTATTTGTGTGTCTACGTACATAATTGGTAATGACCAGAGTGAAAGTGAGGATTATTGCGGCGTACGTCACATTTAATCAAATTCAATCTTGTTGTGATTATTTTTGATTATTAGAGTGAGGGCGACGACAACTGCTGAGCGACATGCGCGTTCAAAGCCTTCCTCTTCTGGAGTGTGTTATGGAGATCCTCTACAACATCTTTACCGTCTTCTTTAATCAGGTCATGACCAATGCCCCGCTGCTGCTGGGTATCGTGACCTGCCTTGGCTATATCCTGTTGCGTAAAAGCGTCAGCGTGATTATCAAAGGTACGATCAAAACCATCATTGGTTTCATGCTGTTACAAGCCGGTTCCGGCATCCTCACCAGCACCTTTAAGCCGGTGGTGGCGAAAATGTCAGAGGTCTATGGCATCAATGGCGCGATTTCCGATACTTACGCCTCGATGATGGCGACCATCGACCGGATGGGCGAGGCCTACAGCTGGGTAGGGTATGCGGTGCTCCTGGCACTGGCGCTGAACATCTGTTACGTCCTGCTGCGCCGCATTACCGGTATCCGCACCATCATGCTGACTGGCCATATCATGTTTCAGCAGGCGGGGCTGATTGCGGTCTCGTTCTTCATCTTTGGTTACGGGATGTGGACGACCATTATCTGCACCGCGGTACTGGTCTCTCTGTACTGGGGGATCACCTCCAACATGATGTTCAAGCCTACCCAACTGGTCACCGACGGCTGCGGTTTTTCCATCGGTCACCAGCAGCAGTTTGCCTCGTGGATTGCTTACAAAGTGGCGCCGTATCTGGGGAAAAAAGAGGAGAGCGTCGAAGACCTCAAGCTGCCCGGCTGGCTGAATATCTTCCACGACAACATCGTCTCTACCGCGATTGTGATGACCATTTTCTTTGGCGCGATCCTGCTTTCCTTCGGTATTGATGTGGTGCAGGCGATGGCGGGCAAAACCCACTGGACGGTCTATATCCTGCAGACCGGTTTCTCCTTCGCGGTGGCCATTTTCATCATTACCCAGGGCGTGCGGATGTTCGTCGCCGAACTGTCCGAAGCCTTCAACGGCATCTCGCAACGCCTGATCCCCGGCGCGGTGCTGGCGATTGACTGCGCCGCGATCTACAGCTTTGCGCCGAATGCGGTGGTGTGGGGCTTTATGTGGGGCACCATCGGCCAGCTGATTGCCGTCGGCATTCTGGTCGGCATCGGCTCTTCAATTCTGATTATTCCAGGCTTTATCCCGATGTTCTTCTCCAACGCGACGATTGGCGTTTTTGCCAACCATTTCGGCGGCTGGCGTGCGGCGCTCAAGATCTGCCTGGTGATGGGCATGGTTGAAATTTTCGGCTGCGTATGGGCGGTGAAGCTCACCGGTATGAGCGCCTGGATGGGGATGGCGGACTGGTCGATTCTGGCGCCGCCGATGATGCAGGGCTTCGCCTCCATCGGGCTGGCGTTTATGGCCGTCATCATCCTGATTGCACTGGCTTATATGTTCTTCGCCGGCCGCGCGCTGCGTGCCGAGGAAGACGCGGAAAAACAACTGGCAGAGGCCTCTGCCCAATAAGGAGTTCTGATTATGACCGTACGTATTCTGGCTGTGTGTGGCAACGGGCAAGGCAGTTCCATGATCATGAAAATGAAGGTGGATCAGTTCCTGACGCAATCCAACATCGACCACACGGTAAACAGCTGCGCGGTAGGTGAATACAAAAGCGAACTGAACGGCGCGGATATCATCATCGCTTCAACCCATATCGCGGGGGAGATTACCGTCTCCGGCAATAAACACGTGGTGGGCGTACGCAATATGCTGTCGCCGGCGGATTTCGGCCCAAAACTGCTGGAGGTGATTAAAACTCACTTCCCGCAGGACGTGAAATAAGGAGCGGCCATGAAACTTCATGAATCGCTGGCGCAGAACCACTCCATTCGCCTGCAGGCGGAAGCGGAAACCTGGCAGGAGGCGGTAAAAATCGGCGTCGACCTGCTGGTGGCCGCCGACGTCGTGGAACCGCGCTATTACCAGGCCATTCTCGACGGCGTGGCCGAGCACGGCCCCTATTTTGTGATTGCCCCCGGGCTGGCGATGCCGCACGGGCGGCCGGAAGAGGGCGTCAGGAAAACCGGCTTTGCGCTGGTCACGCTAAAAAAACCGCTGGTTTTCAACCACGAAGATAACGACCCGGTCGACATTCTGATCACCATGGCGGCGGTTGATGCCACCACTCACCAGGAGGTGGGCATCATGCAGATCGTTAACCTGTTTGACGATGAAGCCAATTTCGACCGTTTACGCGCCTGCCGTAGCGAGCAGGAAGTGCTGGATTTAATCAAAAACGCCACCGCGGCGGCTGTTTAAAAGGAACACCATCATGTCATTACCTATGTTACAGGTCGCTCTGGACAACCAAACGCTGGCCAGTGCCTATGAAACGACCCGCCTGATCGCCGAAGAGGTGGATATCATTGAAGTCGGTACTATTCTTTGCGTCGGCGAAGGGGTGCGTGCGGTGCGCGATCTGAAGGCGCTGTATCCGCATAAAATCGTGCTGGCGGACGCCAAAATTGCCGACGCCGGCAAGATCCTGTCGCGGATGTGCTTTGAAGCCAACGCCGACTGGGTCACGGTGATCTGCTGTGCCGATATCAATACCGCCAAAGGGGCGCTGGACGTCGCCAAAGAATTTAACGGCGATGTGCAAATTGAGCTGACCGGCTTCTGGACCTGGGAACAGGCGCAGGCATGGCGCGAGGCGGGTATTCAGCAGGTGGTCTATCACCGCAGCCGCGACGCACAGGCGGCAGGCGTGGCGTGGAGCGAGGCGGATATCAGCGCGATTAAACGTTTGTCCGATATGGGCTTCAAAGTGACTGTCACCGGCGGTCTGGCGCTGGAAGACCTGCCGCTGTTCGCGGGTATCCCTATTCACGTCTTTATTGCCGGGCGCAGCATCCGCGATGCCGCCTCGCCGGTGGAAGCGGCGCGCCAGTTTAAACGCTCTATCGCCCAGCTGTGGGGTTAAGGAGCGGTTATGTTGGCGAAATCCATTCCGCTCGGCATCTATGAAAAAGCGCTCCCCGCCGGGGAGTGCTGGCTGGAGCGGCTGCAGCTGGCGAAGGCGCTGGGCTTTGATTTTGTGGAAATGTCTCTCGATGAAACGGACGTGCGCCTTGCGCGACTGGACTGGAGCCCCGAGCAGCGTCTGGCGCTGGTCAAGGCGGTGGCTGACACCGGCGTCCGGGTACCATCGATGTGCCTTAGCGCCCATCGCCGTTTTCCGCTGGGTAGTGAAGACGACGCGGTGCGTCATCAGGGGCTGGAAATTATGCGTAAAGCCATCCAGCTGGCGCAGGATGTGGGGATCCGGGTGATCCAGCTGGCAGGCTACGACGTCTATTACCAGCAGGCGAACGATGAGACGCGCCGCCGCTTTCGCGATGGCCTGAAACAGAGCGTCGAAATGGCCAGCCGTGCCCAGGTCACGCTGGCGATGGAGATCATGGATTACCCGCTGATGAACTCGATCAGTAAGGCCTTAGGCTACGCCCATTACCTGAATAATCCGTGGTTCCAGCTTTACCCTGATATCGGCAATCTGTCAGCGTGGGATAACGACGTCCAGATGGAACTGAAGGCGGGGAGCGGGCATATCGTGGCGGTACACGTCAAAGACACGAAACCTGGCGTCTTTAAAAACGTGCCGTTCGGCGAAGGGGTGGTCGATTTTGAACGCTGCTTCGAAACGCTCAAGCAGACCGGCTACTGTGGCCCGTACCTGATTGAGATGTGGAGCGAAACCAGCGCTGACCCGCTGGCGGAGGTGGCGAAGGCACGTGACTGGGTGAAGGCGCGGATGGCCCGCGCGGGCCTGATGGAGGCGGCGTAATGCAACAACTGAAACAGCAGGTGTTCGAGGCCAATATGGATCTGCCGCGCTACGGTCTGGTGACCTTCACCTGGGGCAATGTCAGCGCCATTGACCGGCAGCGCGGGCTGGTGGCGATCAAGCCCAGCGGCGTCGCCTATGAGACCATGAAGGCGGACGATATGGTTGTCGTGGATCTTGAGGGCAACGTGGTGGAAGGGCTGTATCGCCCCTCCTCTGATACCGCCACCCATTTGGCGCTCTATCGTCGTTATCCCGACCTTGGCGGAGTGGTGCATACCCACTCGACGCATGCCACCGCCTGGGCGCAGGCGGGGCTGGCGATCCCGGCGCTTGGCACCACCCATGCGGACTACTTCTTCGGTGATATCCCCTGTACCCGGGCGCTTAGCGCACAGGAGGTGGACGAGGCTTACGAGCTGAACACCGGGCAGGTGATTATCGAAACGCTGGGCGCGTCGAATCCGCTGCATACGCCTGGGATCGTCGTCTATCAGCACGGGCCGTTTGCCTGGGGCAAAGACGCCCACGAGGCGGTACACAACGCGGTGGTGATGGAAGAAGTGGCGCGCATGGCGTGGATTGCCCGCGGGATTAATCCGCAGTTGCAGCCCATCGATAGCTGGCTGATGAATAAGCATTTTCAGCGTAAGCATGGGCCAAACGCCTACTATGGGCAAAAGTAGATAGCGCGCTCCGGGGCTTTCACCCCTCACGGTGAAGCAACTGGTCTGGCCCCGGAGCCGTTTTTTTAGCCCTGACGATAGGCCGACGGCATCACGCGCATGCCGATGAGCGTGACCATACAAATTATCGCGCCGGCGTAAAACGTCGAGGCGGCGCCGAAGGTTTCCCACAGTACCCCTGCGCCGGTACTGGCCAGCAGCAGCGCCAGGCCGCTCATCAGGTTGAACATGCCGAATGCCGTACCGCGTAGTTCCGGCGGCGCGGTATGCGCAACCATCGCTGCCAGCAGGCCCTGGGTCATTCCCATATGAATCCCCCACAGCGCGACGCCGAGCAGCAGCGTACTCCAGTGGCCGCTGAGCGCCAGCACGATATCGGCGAGGATCAGCACCAGCAGTCCCCACTGCAGCAGTTTGCTGTGGCTCATGCTGTCTGAGAGTTTACCGAACGGGTAAGCCGTGAGGCTGTAGACCAGGTTCATCGCCACCATGACCAGCGGGATGGTAAACAGCGGGATATCCATCTGCTGGGCGCGCAGCACCAGAAAGGCCTCGCTGAAGCGGGCGAGGGTGAAGATGCTGCCGATGGCGACCACCCACCAGTAGGCGGCGGAGAGCTTTTGCAGATTTTCGCGCTTCAGCGGATTGCTGCGTTTATGGGCGATGGCGGATTTTGGCTCCTGCAGGCCAAAACCCAGCAGGAGAATGGAGAGCACGGCGGGAATGACCGCCACCCAGAAAATGGCGTGGAAATCGTTGGCCCAGATAAACATCAGTAGCACCGCCAGCAGCGGACCGAGAAACGCGCCGACGGTATCCAGCGCCTGACGTAGCCCGAAGGCGGCGCCGCGGATCTCCGGCGGGGTGACGTCGGCAACCAGCGCATCGCGCGGCGCGCCGCGAATACCTTTCCCTACGCGGTCAATCATGCGGGCGCTAAACACCACTCCGGCGGTGGGGGCGATGGCAAACAGCGGCTTACTGAGCGCGCCCAGGCCGTATCCCAGCAGCGCCAGTCCTTTGCGCTTGCCGACATAGTCGCTGATAACGCCGGAGAAGACTTTCAGGATCAGGGCGGTGGCTTCCGCCAGTCCCTCGATAAGACCGATAATTATCACGCTGGCGCCGAGGGTGGTGGCCATAAACAACGGTAAGAGGCTGTGGATCATCTCGGAGGAGACATCCATCAGCAGGCTGACGCCGCCGAGTACCCAAACGCCTTTGGGGATACGGCCTAAGGTGGCGAAACGCGGAACCATCAATCACTCCTGATTATCAAATGGCGAGTGGCTGATTAAATCAGGTTGCGATGGCGCTGATAAGTCGGTTTGTAAAATAATTCTCAATTGCGTTTAGGTGAAAACCTCGCTTCGCCCCTCGCGAAGAGAGGCGAAGAGTCGGCCTGGCGCTAACGGTATATCACCGCGCTGGCGCGAAGCGGGCCGTTGGTTTCGGGTTCGTGCATCAGGATAGGCTGAAAGTATTTCGCCCCCTGCGCATCGCTCATCTGGCTAAGGGCCTGCTCGGCCTCGTGCTCAGTGGCCATATTGTGATTGATATAGATAACGCCGAGGCTCTGCACGTCGTCCATGTTGCGGGCCTGACGTTCGGTGATTTGGATAGCTGCCAGCGCGTTGGCGCTGAAGAAAAGCGCAGCCATCATGGCGATGATTTTCAGTTTCATATACTACGCTCCTGACTGACAGTCCTGACGCTGACTCGGGGGCTCTCCTGTGGTCGTTTGGCTCTGATATAAGTGTAATCGCTGCGCGTTCGTCGCATGGCGACCTTTTCTGATGCAGTCGTTCAAAAAAATGCCGCTTCCTTTATTGGTTAATTTTAAATCACCCACTTAGCGCCACTTGGCGCTTAGTGCGAATTATTTGTGCAAATCCGCTTGTGTTCCTGGGGGGGCGCCATTAGAATGACGCGTCAATTTTTCAGCCGCCCTTTAACACGTTCCTTGCCTCCATGGGCCGCGGCTGACCCAGACAGGAGGCTGAATAATCCGTAAGGAGCAATTCGATGCGTCATTACGAAATCGTTTTTATGGTCCATCCTGACCAGAGCGAACAGGTTCCGGGCATGATCGAACGTTACACTGGTGCAATCACTGCAGCAGCAGGTACGATCCACCGTCTGGAAGACTGGGGCCGCCGTCAGCTGGCTTATCCGATCAACAAACTGCACAAAGCTCACTACGTTCTGCTGAACGTTGAAGCGCCGCAGGAAGCGATCGATGAGCTGGAAACTAACTTCCGCTTCAACGACGCCGTTATCCGCAGCATGGTAATGCGTACTAAGCACGCTGTTACCGAAGCATCTCCGATGGTTAAAGCGAAAGACGAGCGCCGTGAGCGTCGCGAAGATTTCGCCAACGAAACCGCAGATGATTCTGAAGCTGGGGATTCTGAAGAGTAATCCTGATGACCAACCGTCTGGAGCTGTCCGGCATTATTTGCAGGACTCCACTTCGTAAGGTCAGCCCGTCAGGAATTCCTCACTGCCAGTTCGTGCTTGAGCATCGTTCAGTGCAGGAGGAAGCCGGTTTTCACCGGCAGGCATGGTGTCAAATGCCCGTTATTATTAGCGGTCACGAAAACCAGGCCATTACTCACAGTATAACGGTCGGTAGCGCAGTAACCGTTCGAGGGTTCATCTCTTGCCATAAGGCAAAGAACGGCTTGAGCAAAATGGTTCTGCATGCCGAGCAGATTGAATTGATAGATTCTGGAGACTAGCCATATGGCACGTTATTTCCGTCGTCGCAAGTTCTGCCGTTTCACCGCGGAAGGCGTTCAAGAGATCGACTATAAAGATATCGCTACGCTGAAAAACTACATCACCGAAAGCGGTAAGATTGTCCCGAGCCGTATCACCGGTACCCGTGCAAAATACCAGCGTCAGCTGGCTCGCGCTATCAAACGCGCTCGCTACCTGTCCCTGCTGCCGTACACTGATCGTCATCAGTAATCGGTCACGGTCCATTAATACGACTTTGAGAGGATAAGGTAATGCAAGTTATTCTGCTTGATAAAGTAGCAAACCTGGGTAGCCTGGGTGATCAGGTTAACGTTAAAGCGGGCTATGCTCGTAACTTCCTGGTCCCGCAGGGTAAAGCTGTTCCTGCTACCAAGAAAAACGTTGAATTCTTCGAAGCACGTCGCGCTGAACTGGAAGCCAAACTGGCTGACGTTCTGTCAGCTGCTGAAGCTCGTGCTGCGCAGATCAACGCCCTGGAATCCGTAACCATCGCGTCCAAAGCTGGCGACGAAGGTAAACTGTTCGGTTCCATCGGTACTCGCGACATCGCTGACGCTGTTACTGCAGCAGGCGTTAAAGTTGCTAAGAGCGAAGTTCGCCTGCCGAACGGCGTTCTGCGTAACGTTGGCGAGCACGAAGTGGACTTCCAGGTTCACAGCGAAGTATTCGCTAAAGTTATCATCAACGTGGTTGCTGAGTAATCGGCCTCTGACGTTCTGGTAACAACAAATCGCCGGCCTTGTGCCGGCGTTTTGCTTTTTAGCGCCTTTCATTTTGCGGCGGCGTAACGCTTGCTGTCGTCTTCTCCACTATCGCGCACGCACAAAGCTGCCGTTCGACTGGCGGGTAAACAACACCTGCTGGCCGTTGCCGGTATCGATAGTGAGGCCGGTGACTACGCCGTTGGCGTTCTGCCGAATTTGTACCGTCTGTCCGCTCTGCAACGTGCTTAATGGTTTGCCAGCGCCTTCAACCTGCGCCATCGCGTAGACGTCGGTGGCCGGCAGCCCATGATCGCGGAACAGCTGGGCCAGGGTTTTGCCTGACTCGATGCGATAGGTCCGCCACTGCTGCTCAATGCCCGGTGCGGACTGCTGCTGCGAGGATTGATACGGTTGGGAAGCAGGCTGCTGCGTCTGCGCCTGATCTGGCTGCTCGTCCTGAATCGGCTCCGGGGCGACGGGCGCCATCTGATCGGCATCGCTCACGGTCGGCGTATTGGTGATCGGCGGGAGCGGAACGGCCTGATTGCCGCCAGCTTGCGGCTGGGACTGCGACTGAAGATTCAGGTTCGCTTCACGGCTGGTGGAGGCCGGGTTTTGGCTATCGTCTGAGGGAAGCAGAATGCCGATGATAACCAACAGGAAGCCTGCGATGATACCCCGGCGGTGCATCGGGGGCAGCGGGTCCAGGAGGCGAAAATGATCCGGGGCGTGCCAGATCTTCGCCAGGGTAGATGTCAGTTCAAAGCGCCCGGGCATGGCTTTCCTCCTGCTCCGCATATTTTTATCCTGCATATGAGTATAGATGGCTAACGTCCTGATGACCGGAACAAAGTAAAGTTAACCTGCTGCCGCCTATTGTTTCTGTTTCGCTGAGATTTGTCATCATCCGCCGACAAAGTTTTACCCATTTCGCTATGGCTGTTATGCTTTCGCACGCTTTTCTCTTGATGTTTATCACCCAAAAAGGAACAAAGATGGCAACCCCAACTTTTGACACTATCGAAGCGCAGGCAAGTTACGGTATCGGCTTGCAGGTTGGACAACAGCTGAGCGAATCCGGCCTGCAGGGGCTGCTGCCGGAAGCGCTGGTAGCGGGTATCGCTGATGCGCTGGAAGGTAACCAGCCGCAGGTGCCGGTAGAAGCCGTTCACCGTGCGCTGCGTGAAATCCACGAGCGTGCTGACGCCGTACGCCGCGAACGTTTCCAGGCTATGGCCGCCGACGGCCAGAAATACCTCGATGAAAACCGCGAGAAAGAGGGTGTGAATAGCACCGAATCTGGTCTGCAGTTCCGCGTACTGACCCAGGGCGAAGGCCCGATCCCGGCACGTACCGACCGCGTACGCGTGCACTACACCGGTAAACTGATCGACGGCACCGTCTTCGACAGCTCCGTCGCCCGTGGTGAGCCAGCTGAATTCCCGGTGACCGGCGTGATCGGCGGCTGGATTGAAGCGCTGACCCTGATGCCGGTCGGTTCTAAATGGGAACTGACGATCCCGCACAACCTGGCCTACGGCGAACGCGGCGCTGGCGCGTCGATTCCTCCGTTCAGCACCCTGATCTTCGAAGTTGAACTGCTGGATATTATCTAAACAGCAGAGGCTTCCTCTTCCCTTAAGGCGGGGGAAGCCGCAAAAATAGCGTAAAATCCTTAAGTTAAAAATTAATTAGAATTATGTTTTGCATTCATCGCGTATGGGTGTATTTTTGTGAGCTATTTCGCGGTGGATGAGTGATATAACACTCACTTTAAACATAAAATTAACATTATATCTAAATCATAGTATTCATCCCTCCGATTCTTACCTAATATCGACTAGCCCTTGCTGGGGTTAATGACAGACGACGGGCCATCAGAGCCTGAACAACACAGACAGGTACAACAGGAAGAAATCACATGGTAGATCAGGTTAAAGTCGCTGCTATTGAGCAGGAGCCGACTGAACAATCGCTACGGCGAAATCTCACAAACCGACATATTCAGCTGATTGCGATTGGCGGGGCGATCGGCACTGGGTTATTTATGGGTTCTGGCAAAACTATCAGCCTTGCCGGGCCATCTATTATTTTTGTTTATATGATTATCGGTTTTATGCTGTTTTTCGTTATGCGAGCCATGGGCGAATTACTGCTGTCGAACCTCGAATATAAATCCTTCAGCGATTTTGCGGCCGATCTGCTGGGGCCGTGGGCGGGCTACTTTACCGGCTGGACCTATTGGTTCTGTTGGGTCGTCACCGGAATGGCGGACGTAGTGGCGATCACCGCCTACGCGCAGTTCTGGTTTCCCGGACTCTCCGACTGGGTCGCCTCGCTGGCGGTGATCCTGCTGCTGCTGGGCCTGAACCTGGCCACCGTCAAAATGTTTGGCGAAATGGAGTTCTGGTTCGCGATGATCAAAATCGTCGCCATCGTGGCGCTAATCGTCGTCGGCCTGGTGATGGTCATGATGCATTTCAAATCGCCGACCGGCGTCGAAGCCTCTTTCGCCCATCTGTGGAATGACGGCGGCTGGTTCCCGAAAGGGCTGAGCGGCTTCTTTGCCGGCTTCCAGATTGCGGTGTTCGCCTTCGTGGGGATCGAGCTGGTGGGGACCACCGCCGCCGAAACCAAAGACCCGGAGAAATCCCTGCCACGGGCGATTAACTCTATTCCGCTGCGTATCATTATGTTCTACGTCTTCGCGCTGATTGTGATTATGTCGGTGACGCCGTGGAGCTCCGTGGTGCCGAGCAAGAGCCCGTTCGTTGAGCTGTTCGTGCTGGTCGGCCTGCCGGCGGCGGCGAGCCTGATCAACTTTGTGGTGCTGACTTCCGCAGCCTCCTCGGCCAACAGCGGCGTGTTCTCTACCAGCCGTATGTTGTTCGGTCTGGCGCAGGATGGCCAGGCGCCGAAGATGTTCGCCAAGCTGTCGAAGCGTGCGGTGCCGGCGAAGGGTTTAACCTTCTCCTGCATGTGCCTGCTGGGCGGTGTGGTCATGCTGATGGTCAACCCGAGCGTGATTGCCGCGTTCACCATGATCACCACGGTGTCGGCGATCCTGTTTATGTTCGTCTGGACGATTATCCTCTGCTCTTATCTGGTCTACCGTAAAAAGCGCCCGCAGCTGCATGAGAAGTCCAAATACAAGATGCCGCTGGGCAAATTCATGTGCTGGGTGTGCATGGCCTTCTTCGTCTTCGTACTGGTGCTGTTGACCCTGGAAGATGATACCCGTGAAGCGCTGATGGTTACCCCGCTGTGGTTTGTTCTGCTGGGCGCGGGCTGGCTGTTTGCCGGCAAAAAACGTCTGGCGAAATAAAAAAGGCCACCCGGAGTGGCCAAAGTAAGACGGACAATGTCGAGGGCGCCTGCGGGCGCCTTTTTATTTTCCGGCAAGGGCGCGCGGGAACAGTACGTTATTTTCCAGACTGATGTGCTCCATCAGATCGTCAATCATCTCGTTGATACCGTTATACATCGCCTTCCAGGTGGTGCAGGCTTCCGGCGGCGGCGTCACGTTATGGGTGATGTGCTTAATGACTTCCAGCAGTTCACCCGCTTCATCGTGCTCGCTTTCCATTACGCTGATCGGCCCCCCGGCCTGGGTGCCCATCCCCTGTTTGATCATCGGGAACAGGATCTGCTCCTCTTTCATCATGTGGCTGGAGAGTTCCTGATGCAGCATGGTCAGGTATTTGGTCAGCCCTTTCGGCACGTTCGGTTTATCGGCGTGGACACGTTCAACCTTGGTGGCCTGCAGGATCAGCTCCGGCAGCTGTTCGCGGTGCCGGTCGTGATAGCGGACGATGATATGGTCGATAATCTCCGGGAGGGGCGCCGCGCGCCAGTCGCGGGAGAGGGGCTGCTCGGCCAGTTTCGCCAGCTCGGCTTCAATCACCGCGACATCCAGCGCTTTCCGCGATGCGGCGCGCGCCAGGGTCTGTTTGCCGCCGCAGCAGTAATCCATATCGTATTGACGGAACAGGGCGGAGGCGCGCGGGATGGTCAGCGCCAGCTCGCCTAAAGGTTGGTCACGGAAAGCCATAGCAGTTACCTCGTCATCAGGAATATAAGATGTATTTTAAATGCATCTTTTTGGCGAGGGAATACCCCTTAAGGAGGCCTGGCTACTTTTTTTCGTCCGTCAGCGGCTGCAGCATCGGTTTTTCCGGTCTGGCGCGTACGGCGGAGACCACGCCGAGCACCAGCAACAGGATCCCGCTCAGGGTCAGCAGCGGCGGTAAACTTTGCCGCAGCAGGAAGGTATACAGCAGCCCGGCCAGAGTTTCGAAGACGATCAGCGGCCCGAGGATCACCGTCGGCAGCCGCTGGCTGGCGATATTCCAGCACAGCGCGCCGACCCATGAGCAGAGCACCGCGATGGCCAGCATCAGCGTAATGAACACCGCCGGGCGCGGGCCGAAGGGCAGGGGAAACCCGGCCTGCTGGCCGTGCAGCCAGGCGCAGGCGGCGAGATAGCCGGCCAGCGAAACCGGAAGCGTGACCAGTGCCTGAGCGGTAGCCCACATCATCGGCGGCTGATGCGGATTTTCCCGCAACCAGCGGGCGTTGCGCAGGGCATACCAGGCCCAGCAGGCCACCGATCCCAGCGCCAGCGCGATGCCGGAGCCGTAGCGCCACGGGCTAAAATCAGGCACCCCCTGGCGCAGTTCTGCGACGTTAACGCAGATCAGGCCCACGGCGATGCAGACCAGCGCCGGAAACAGACGCCGCCACGGCAGCTTTCCGTCGCGCTGGCTGTAGAGCAGATTGGCGAAGACCGGCAAGACCACCGGCAGCGTGCCGATAATCATGGTGGAGACCGGCGCCCCGGTGCGCTGAATGGCGCTGGCCAGGCAGGCGTAATAGATAAGATTTCCCATCATCGTCAGGCCCAGCGCAGTCCACCAGTCGTTGCGGCTCAGCTGGCGCAAACGCGCGCGCCCGAGCCACGCCAGCGGCAGGGCGATCAGGCCCAGCGCCAGATAGCGCCCCATCGACTGCAGCATCGCCGGGTACTCTGGCACCAGCAGAGGCCCGACAAAAATTAATCCCCACATCAGCCCCGCCAGCAGGGCGTACAGCACACCACTAATCATCATTGCATCCGTTTTCATCACTGTTGGTCTGCAGTGTAGAAGGGGGCCGGGCAGGAATATTGTATGAGATTGCGCATTAGCGCCTGGCGACCTGCTTCTGATAGCGCACCGGCGTAATGCCGTAACGCAGGGTGAAGGCGCGGGTCAGGTGGGACTGGTCGGTGAGGCCGACGGCTATCGCCACTTCGGCGGCGGGCATACCGTGGGTGAGAAACGCTTTGGCGCGCCACAGACGGATGGCCATCAGCATCTGATGGGGCGTCACGTGATAGTGGGCTTTAAACTGGCGCTGAAAGTGGTATGGGCTAAGCGCCGCCACCTGCGCTAGCTCGTCGAGGGTGATGGGGCGCATATAGTTATCGTGCAGGTAGTCGCGCACCCGGTCGAAGCGATGCCCGGCCTCACCCTGCGCAGAGGCATGGTGGGCCAGAGGGCGGAAGGCGTCGATGAGGTCGAGCAGCAGTCCCTGCTGTGCCAGCGGATCGTCGCTATGCCACAGGCCATAAATCAGCTGGCCAATCTGTCGGGAACGCAGGGGATCCTCGCGGACCACCTCGCTGAACCACCAGTCGCGCACCCCGGTGATGGCTTCCAGACGGTCCGGCTCCAGATAAATCATCCGGTAGCGCCAGCCGTCAGCGGTTTCCGCTTCGCCGGTATGCAGCTCGTCGGGATTCATGGTGACAATGGCGTTCGCGGCGGCGATATGCTGGCTGCCGCGGTAGCGAAAGCGTTCAGCGCCTTGCTCAATCACGCCGATGCCGAAGGCTTCGTGGGTATGGGGTTCAAAGGCGTAGCGAGAGATATGGGCGTGGTAAAGCTCCACCCCGGGCAGCTGTTCGAGATGGCGAAAGCGCGCGCGGTCTTTTTCATCACTAAATTGGGGTGGTACGCCCTGCATGCCTGCCTCCCGACGGTTATCCCTTCAATATGAGAGAGGAACCGCCGGGACGCAACCGCAAAAGCTGACAGGGGTGGTTACAGAATGCCTTTCACGCTTTCAGCAAGGGAGGTGGTCGGACGGCCGATCAGCGTACTCAGGGTGCGGCTGTCGTCAAACAGCCCGCCTTTCGACGCGCCGACATCGGAATCCGCCAGCATATCCGCCAGACCCGCCGGCAGACCGACGCTTTTCAGCGCGGCGGCGAAATCGGCTTCGCTGAGGTTCTGGTAGACCACGTTTTTTCCGCTTTGCGTGCTCAGCTCAGCAGCCAGGTCGCTCAGCGTCCAGGCGTTATCACCCGCCAGTTCGTAAATCTTCCCTTCATGGCCTTCACCAGCGATAACGCGGGCGGCAGCGGCGGCATAATCCGCGCGGGTGGCGGAGGCAATTTTACCCTCGCCGGCGGCACCGATAAACACGCCATGCTCCAGCGCCGGCGGTGCGCTGGCCAGATAGTTTTCGGTATACCAGCCATTGCGCAGCAGGGCGTAAGCGATACCAGAGTCGGCCAGCATCTGCTCGGTTTCAATATGCTCTGCGGCCAGGCCCAGCGGCGAGGTGTCGGCGTGCAGCAGGCTGGTGTAGGCGATGAATGTCACCCCAGCGGCTTTGGCGGCGTTGATGACGTTGCGGTGCTGAACGGCGCGCTGACCGACTTCGCTGGAGGAGATTAACAGCAGTTTATCCACGCCCTGCAGCGCGGCGGTTAGTGCCGCTTCATCGCCGTACTCGGCCTGACGGACAACGACGCCCTGCTGGCTGAGGGACTGGGCTTTGGCCGGGTTGCGGACAATCGCCACAATCTGGCTGGCAGGGACGGTTTTTAACAGGTCTTGCAGAACGTAGTGGCCAAGCTGGCCGGTGGCACCGGTAAGGGCGATCATGGGTCTTCTCCTTCGTGTTTAGTGGCAGTTGTGGTAAGCTAACACCTTAACTAACTTTTAGTAAGTACGTACAAAAAGGTAAGTGTGAAAATGGCCGAACCGACGCTGAGCGAGAAACTGCGCAACGGCAACCTGTTTGCGGAACAGTGCCCGTCGCGCGATGTGCTTAAACATGTCACCAGTCGCTGGGGCGTGTTGATTCTGGTGGCGCTGCGCGAGGGGACCTATCGCTTCAGCGATCTGCGCCGCAAAATGGGCGGGGTCAGCGAAAAGATGCTGGCGCAGTCGCTGCAGGCCCTGGAGCAGGATGGTTTTATCGACCGCGTCTCTTATCCGGTGGTACCGCCACACGTTGAATATAGCCTGACGCCGCTCGGCCTGCAGGTGAGCGAGAAAGTGGCGGCGCTGGCGGACTGGATCGAGAGCAATCTGCCTGCGGTGTTGGCTAACCACGGGGAGTGAAAATGTATCACTCCCTGTAGCCACGCCACCGGGGAGATATTCCCGGATAGCGGCTGGCGTCTTATCCGGGCTACCAGCCAGCTCCGGTTTGTAGCCCCGGTAAGCGCAGCGCCATCGGGGAGATATTCCCGGATAGCGGCTGGCGCCTTATCCGGGCTACCCGTCAGCCCCGGTTTGTAGCCCCGGTAAGCGCAGCGCCACCGGGGAACAGGCATTACTTGCTCAAATCCAGCTGATAAATGGCGAAGCCGATATCATCGGTGGCCACCTGGCGCATTGGATACTGTGCTTTCTCTTTGATAAACGCCGCGGCTTTGTCGCCTGGCGAGGTCTCAAAACGAATATCCAACGGCGTGTTGCTGTGGATCGGCGCCAGACGCCAGTTGTTATCCGCCGCCGGATGGATCGCACCATCCTTCTTCGATTGCGCGCCTATCCACGCCGCCAGCACTGAACGGTTTTCATCCGGTGAGGCAAAGGCGATATGGCTCTCACCGGTGCCGGCGAATTTGCCGCCGTAAGCGCGATAGTTATTGGTCGCGACCAGGAAAGTGGCCTGCGGATCGACAGGTTTACCGTTAAAGGTCAGGTGCTTAATACGCTCTGCCTGCGGATGGATCATCTGACATTCGCCGTCGTAGCGGGCCGGCTGGGTGACGTCAATCTGGTAGTTCACCCCGTCAATGACGTCGAAGTTATAGGTGCGGAAGCCGTCCCAGTTGATCAGCGACTGCGGCTTGCTGCTGGCGGGATCGATCTGGTTAAACTGTCCGGCGGAGCACTCCAGCCACTCCTTGACCTCTTTCCCGCTGACCTTCATCACCACCAGGGTGTTGGGGTAGAGATAGAGGTCGGCGGCATTGCGGAAGGTGAGCTGACCTTTCTCCACTTCGACAAAGCTCGCCGGATCGTTTTTACGTCCGCCGACTTTAAACGGCGCGGCGGCGGAGAGCACCGGCAGCTTCGCCAGATCCGGGTCGCCCTGAATATAGTGTTCTACATAGGCTTTCTGCGCCATGTTGACCACCTGCACCGTCGGGTCGTCCTGCACCAGCGCCAGATAGCTGTACATGTTGTCGGCGGACTTGCCGATCGGCTTGCTGACGAATTCGCGAGTGGCGTCGTGGTCGGCTTTCAGCACCGCCACCAGCTTGCCGTCTTCGGCCGCCAGCGATTTCTTCGCCACCGCGTCATAGATTGGCCGCGTTTCCGCTCTATTCTGAGTTACCTGCCATTTGCCGCTGTCGTTGTTCAGCACCAGATCAACCACCCCGAGATGATCGCCCCACATTCCCGGCATCACCGCCGGTACGCCGTTCAGCGTCCCTTTGGCGATATCCGCGCCTTTGATGTTGGCGAAGTCTTTACCCGGGAACACCGCGTGGGCATGGCCGAACATAATGGCGTCCACGCCGGGCACCTGGCTTAAGTAGTAGACCGAGTTTTCGGCCATCGCCTGATACGGGTCGGCGGAGAGGCCGGAGTGCGCGACCACGACCACCACATCAGCCCCTTTCGCCCGCATCTCCGGGATATATTTGCGCGCGGTTTCGGTAATGTCGTTGACCGTCACTTTACCGCTGAGATTGGCTTTATCCCAGGTCATGATCTGCGGCGGCACAAAACCGATATAGCCGATGCGCAGGGTGTGGGATTGACCGTCGCTGTCCACGACCCGGGTATCCTGGATCAGGTACGGCGTAAACATCGGTTTGCCAGTTTTGGCATCGATGATATTGGCGTTCACGTAGGGGAATTTCGCCCCGGCCAGCGCCTTATGCAGGAAGTCGAGGCCATAATTAAATTCATGGTTGCCCAGGTTGCCGACGGCGTAATTCAGGGTATTCATCGCCTTATACACCGGATGCACATCGCCTTCTTTCAACCCTTTCGCGGCCATATAGTCGCCTAACGGGCTACCCTGGATAACATCCCCGTTATCCACCAGCACGCTGTTTTTCGCTTCTGCCCGCGCCTGTTCGATCAGGCTGGCGGTACGCACCAGGCCGAATTTCTCCGTGGCGGCATCTTTGTAATAGTCAAAGTCCATCATATTGCTGTGCAGATCGGTGGTTTCCATGATCCGCAGGTCGACCGTCGCGGCGTTGACGCTGGCGGCGATCAGCGTGGCCAGGAGCGTTGCGCTAAACTTAATCATCAGAGGCGTCCTTTTTTTATGAGCGATAGCACAGTAGAAAATGTATTTATATTCTGTTGCTTACAGAAATGTGAATCTTGCCAGAAAAGCGGGCAGAGAAACCGCCATCGTTATCACAGATAGCGGAACTCGCGGTGATGCGATATAAATAAAACAACGAGTTAACGCCACTGTAACCAGACGAGGTGGAGAATGTTAGAACAAGTATGTCAGCTTGCACGGAACGCGGGCGATGCCATCATGGAAGTCTACGATGGAAACCAGCCGATCAACGTCGCCAGCAAGAAAGATGATTCTCCGGTCACGGCGGCGGATATCGCAGCGCACAACGTCATCATCAGCGGTCTGAAAGCGCTGGATCCTGACACCCCGGTTCTTTCCGAGGAGGACCCGCCGGCCTGGGAGGTACGTCAGCACTGGCAGCGCTACTGGCTGGTCGACCCGCTGGACGGCACCAAAGAGTTTATTAAGCGTAACGGCGAATTCACCGTCAATATCGCGCTGATCGAAAACGGCAAGCCGACGCTGGGCGTGGTCTATGCGCCGGTGATGAAGGTGATGTACAGCGCGGAAAAAGGCAAAGCGTGGAAAGAAGAGTGCGGGGTGCGCAAGCAGATCCAGGTCCGCGATGCCCGTCCGCCGCTGGTGGTGATCAGTCGCTCTCACGGTAACGATCCGGAGCTGCAGGAGTATCTTGAGCAACTGGGCGAGCATCAAACCACTTCTATCGGATCTTCGCTGAAGTTCTGCCTGGTGGCGGAGGGTCAGGCCCAGCTCTATCCGCGCTTCGGGCCGACCAGCACCTGGGACACTGCCGCCGGCCACGCGGTCGCGGTGGCCGCCGGGGCGCATGTTCACGACTGGCAGGGCAAAACCCTCGACTACACGCCGCGTGAATCCTTCCTCAACCCCGGCTTCCGGGTCTCTATTTATTAAGCAATTTATGCAGCAGGTCGATGACCTGCTGCACCTCCTGCTGGGTCAGCGCACCGTCTTTGGCCCACTTTACGCGCCCGTCCTTATCCAGCACCGCGATCGCCGAGCTCTTCTCGTCCAGTTGCCAGGCTTTACGCACCAGCCCGTTGCTGTCGACAATAAACTGCGACCATGGAAAAAGCTTTTTATTACTCTCAATGCTGCTGCGCACGAACATGCCGGTGCCCGGAATGGCATCGTCGGTGTTAACGATGGTGGTAGTCTGGTAACGATCGTGCGGGAAACCTGCCGCTTTAATCGCCTCGATCAGGTTGGCATTTTTCTCTTTGGCTGACGAGCGACCGGCAATGTGCTGGATAACTCGCACTTTTCCCACCAGCTGCGAGCTGTTCCAGTTTTTATAGCTAAACTTATCCTTATCCAGAATGAGTTCTCCCCGATCCGCGACGCCGACCGGCGCCACACGCTGGCCGTCGACGAAGTTATGCGCTGTGGCCAGCAGCGGGAGAAGCAGTAACGAGGCGGCCAGTATGCTACGTAGGGTCATGCGTAATCCTTAATCATTTTTATGCAGGTGATCCGACCACTTGGTCTCGTTTAATCATAAGTGCGATTGGCGGCGATTACCCGCAATGAGGATGCCAGTTTGCGTGTTGACGCACAAATTAGTAGAAAAACGGCGACTTATACTTACTTCATCGTATGTCCGAAACGAAAATTCTGAATTATTGTCATCAAACGGTAAATAAACTTATACACACTGGGTCCCTCTGAGATTCTGGACTATAGTTTTAGGGCATTAAAATTTGCGCTCCCGATACGTGGGCTAACTGTGGCACCACAGGAGCGTAACCCTGGCAGGAGAGAAGAATGAAAATTTTCCAACGCTACAATCCGCTGCAAGTGGCGAAGTACGTGAAGATCCTGTTTCGTGGACGGTTGTACATCAAGGACGTTGGCGCATTTGAATTTGATAAGGGCAAAATCCTTATCCCGAAGGTCAAGGACAAGCTGCATCTGTCAGTGATGTCCGAAGTCAATCGTCAGGTGTTGCGTCTGCAAACTGAGATGGCATAACCTGAAACGTAGCAGTACGTAGTAGGTAAAAGACGGCTCCCGATGGGAGCCGTTGATGTTTTTAGCCCTTCATTTCCGCATAGCGTTTGCGATATTCGCCCGGTGGGATGCCGTTATGTTTACGAAAAAGGCGGGTGAAATAGACCGGATCGCTGTAACCCACCGATAAAGCAATTTTGTTAAGTGGGAGCGAGGTGCTCTGAATAAGCCACCTGGCGCGGTTGATGCGCTGCGTTTCCCGCCACGCATAGACCGTTTGCCCCAGTTCATTTTTGAAAAGGTGCGCCAGACGTGAAGGGGAGATAAACACCATCGCCGCCAGGGTCTCGATTTTTACCTCCTGCGCAATATGGGCGTTAAGATAGTCGCAGATGGCGTTAATCCGTGGGTCGTGGGCATGGCGGTTGCTAATGGGCTGCTGCTGAAAACAGCGGAGAATTAATCTCTCCAGCGCGTTCATTGCCAGCGCTTCTGACAGCGGTACGGACGCAGAGTGGTGGCGTATTACTTCGTAGAAAAGATCGCGCAGCTGCTGGAGCTGGTCGGGATCGTTAATGGTTGTTTTGCCGATACCGTGGGTGGTTTGGTCCCACTTTAGCCAGTCTATCCAGTAGGGGCGGGGGATAAAGTAGATCCACAGATGGTCCCAGTACTCGCTGTGTTCGTCCCTGCCGTAATGATGGGGCACGCCGGGAGGAAACAGCAACAGATCGTTTTCCCGGCACAGCAGGAAGCCATCGCCCGCTTTCGCCCGCGCCTGGCCGCGCAGGGTCAGATTAATGATGTAACCTTTCATCCCCTGCGGGCGATTAATGTAGTAGTCCAGCGTGGAGCCGCGGGTAATCGGCGTGAAGCCTGCGACGACCCAGGCATTGAAGGTAAAGGTCTTCATCAATGGCGAGAAATTGAGTAGCTCATTGATATCCAGTTCCATTCTCTCTCCCACCTGGGCGCCGCCGCGTCGTTAGCTTTCGATGATAGTAAATTCCCAGGCCCTGAGGCGCAACGGCTGGCCGACGTCTACAGCCTCCCCGCTCAGCAGCGCGGTACCCGCGGTCTCGCTGACAACATCCAGCGCCTCGCCGGAGTAATTGAACAGGAAGTGGATAGTATTTCCGGCTCGGTTACGCATCTTTTTAACCACTAACGGATAGCGATAGGCGGAAGTTCGCGAGTTCAGCGTGAGATCCGCCGTCAGGACATCAAACAGCTGGCTAATCAGGCGCTTGTGCGGCAGGAAGCCAACGTACAGGGCGCGTCCCTGACCGTAATCCGCCGCCGTTGCGGCGGCGTATTCGCCCCATGCCGGATGCTGATAGCGCAGCAGTGTGCGGGTTCCGCCATCGGGCGTCAGCAATTCCATCCACAGCTCAGCCTGATTATCATTGCGGCAATCAATCTCTGCGCAGCATGAGCTTACCGTCGTCCCTTCCGGCAGGGTGAACTGGCTGTAGCTGACGCCGCAGCTCTGGCGCAAAATCCCCGGCTGCGCGCTGTTGCGCACCTTGACATTTTCATCGCTAAAGCCTGATTTAAAGCCGATCAGCGCTCTGCCGCCCCGGGCGATATAGTCGTTAATCCGCGTTAGCAGGCCATCATCGGCGGCGTACAGACCAGGAACGATCAGTACCCGGTAGCGCGAGGTTTCCTCGTTCACATCGTGGATGATGTCGAGGCTGATATTGTGGTCATACAGCGCATCGTGGAAGCGGCGGAAGATATCGTTATAAATGTTGCCCTCGGCATCGCCGGGACGGAAGTGATTGAGGGCGTCCATCGCCTCATTGCTTATTAGCAACGCGACGTCATTTTCGGCCTTCAGCTCCGCCAGCTGCGGCGACAGGCGGGCGAAATCGGCGCCGATGGTGGTGGCTTCCTGCCAGGTTGGGTTGCGCGAGAAGTCGTGGCTGAGCAGCCCCTTCCAGTAGGTTTCGAAGGCGTTATGAATCGAATGCCAGTGCCAGTAGGAGACCATGGCGGCGCCGGAGGCGATATGGCTGAATGCCTGCAGGCGTAGCTGGCCCGGGAAGGGGGTCCACTGGGCGAAGCCCTGAGCCTGGGTTTCCAGTACGAAGTAGTTCTGACCCGGCTTAAGCGAGCGGGTGATGGCGCCGCCAAAGGCGATTTCCCGCCCGGTCAGGTGCGCCTGGCTCGGGTGATAGATATCGACGCCGGCGATATCCAGCGCCTGCGCCGCCGCAAAATGGTCGACCCGCGGCTGCACGCCGTAAGAGTAACCGCGCCATTCGAAATCGAAGTTGTGGGTGACGAACTGGTGCGGCTGGGCGTATTCCCGAACGATGGCCGCCTGCCAGGCCAGATACTCGGTGACCTGCTGACGCTGATAGCGGGAGAAGGCGCAGGCGAGGCTGGCGTTGATGGTGTTTTCCACCGGCGGAAAATCCTGCCAGCGGTCAATGCGGTTGCTCCAGTAATCCAGGCCGAAATCGCGATTCAGCTGCCGGAGGTCAGGATATTTCTCCTGCAGGCTGCGCACGAAGCCCTCCTGCATATAGCGGCCAATATTGTCGTAATGCTTGGTTTCGTTATCCAGTTGCCAGCCGATAATCGCCGGATGGTGCTGCACATGGGCCATCAGCGTGCGGATAATTTTTTCGGCATAGCGGCGAAAGGTCGGATTGACGATATCCATGATCTGCCGCGGGCCATATTTTTGCTGCCCCGCGACGGTGGTGACCAGAATATCGGGATGTTTCGCCGCCAGCCAGGCCGGTACGGCGTAGGTAGGCGTCCCGACGATGACCGCAATGCCGGCCTCATACATCGCCTCCAGCACCCGGTCGATATGGTAGAAATTGTACTGGCCCTCTTCAGGCTCCAGCGTACTCCAGGTGGACTCGGCAATACGCACCACGTTAATGCCGGTTTCGCGCATTAAGGCGATATCCTTCGCCAGCCGATCTTCCGGCATATATTCATCGTAATACGCTACGCCATAAAATAAATGAGACATACACACTACCTCCTGACATTAATTCGCGGGCACCGGTTGTGAAGCGAAGACGCGCGCTTTATCCAGCGTAATAAAAGAAATGAGCGTGAAGCACAGAGCGATACCGCCGAGTACGATATAACTGCTGGTAAAGCCCATGCTCTGGTACATATGGCCGATACCGGTCGAGAGAAAAATAGAGCTAAAGCTTTTCGAAAACTGGAAGCCAATTAAGTAAACGGTCGCTGACAGCAGAGGGTTAAAGTTAGCGGTAATATATTTTAGCGCCGCGACGAGGAGCACCGAGCTTTCAAAGCCGTGGAGGAGTTTAATCAGGCTGATGGATACCGGGCCAATAGCCCATGCGGAGCCGATAATGCGCAAGCTCATAATCAGCCCGCAGTATAACAGCGCATTTTTCGGGCCGATTTTATCCACAAACCATGGCGCAAAGAACATCACGATGGCATCAAGGAAAATCTGACCCGTGGTTAAATAACCGAAGACTTCTGCACCCCGGGCTTTACTCTCAAAGAAATGGCTGTAATAGATAGCGAACTGCTGGTCATAGGTTTCATAGACCGCCCCGACGCCAATGACATAGAGGGCGAAGAACCAGAATTTTTTAATTTTTAACAGCGAGACGGCATCGCGGAGGGTAACCGGCGAGGCTTTGCCAGACAGCAACCCCTGCTGCGGGTGGGCGTTGATCTGCATTTTCCAGACAATGACCAGCAGGCAGACACCTGCGCCGCTGGCCAACCAGAAAATCATATTCTGATCAATGCCGTAGAGTTTTCCTGCCGCAAAGGTGCCGATCGCGGCGCCGATGCCGCCGAACATCCGCGCCCGGCCAAATTCGAAACCGGAGGCGCGGCTGACTTTATCAATGTAGGCTTCGCAAACCCCGCAGCCTGCGCCGTAGGCCATGCCAATATAAAGGCCGCCAGCCAGCGCGCCGAGGAACACATTTATTTTTAACAGGGGAGCAAAGACATAGATCCAATAAGGGGCGAATAACGTGATTATAATCGCCAGCATCCACATCAGATTTTTACGATATACCAGTTTATCGGAGATGAAGCCGAATAACGGCTGAACGCAGACGGCGACAATAGCGGTAAAGGAATAGACCAGACCGACGTCCGTATAATTGATGCCGATGGTTTCCGTTAACCACAGTGATAAATAGGGGTAGCAGCATCCCCAGCCTATAAAGAAGAACAGGAAAAACAGACAGCTGATAAAGTAATTTTTATTTGACGTTATCATGGTAACCCTCGCTTCCTTTATTCAGGAATATGATCGTGTAGACGCGGGCAACGTTACCTTTTTGCGTGGCGAGGAGTCATGAACGTTCCGCTATCGAGCAGGAGTAATCTGCTATCGGCAGAGGGGCGTGAGCCGCTTCACATTCGGGACATAAAAAAAGGGCGGATGGTTATCCGCCCTTGAGAGAGAAAAGGTCAGGCTCAGGCGTTCTGGCTTTCCGCCGCTTCGGCCTGCTTGGGCACCAGCACCGTTGGCTTGTTATCGATACGGGTCACCAGCAGCTGGTCGATCCGGTAGTTATCGATATCCACGACCTCAAACTTATACCCGGAGAACTTCACCGCGTCGGTGCGTTTGGGGATTTTACGCAGCATAAACATCATAAAGCCGCCGATGGTCTCGTAATTCCCGGACTGCGGGAACTCGTCGATATCCAGCACACGCATCACGTCATCAATCGGCGTACCGCCATCGATCAGCCACGAGTTTTCATCGCGGGCGACAATCTGCTCTTCCAGCCCCTGGCCGACGAGGTCGCCCATCAGGGTGGTCATGACGTCGTTGAGGGTGATGATCCCGACCACCAGCGCGTATTCATTCATGATCACCGCGAAATCTTCGCCGGCGGTTTTGAAGCTTTCCAGCGCTTCTGACAGGGTCAGGGTATCCGGCACGATCAGCGTGTTGCGGATCTGCACGCCGCCGGTCAGGACCAGGCTCTGGTTGGCCAGTACGCGGTTCAGCAGATCTTTTGAATCGACGTAACCGATAATGTGGTCGATATCTTCATTACAGACGAGGAATTTCGAGTGCGGATGTTCGGCCACTTTATTTTTCAGGCTCTGCTCGTCTTCGTGTAAATCAAACCAAATGACGTTTTCGCGCGAGGTCATGGAGGAAGGAACGGTACGGGACTCCAGCTCGAACACGTTCTCAATCAGCTCGTGCTCCTGCTTGCGCAGCACCCCGGCCAGCGCGCCGGCTTCAACGACGGCATAGATATCGTCGGAAGTAATATCGTCTTTACGCACCATCGGCAGTTTGAAGATGCGGAAGATCATGTTGGCCATGCCGTTAAACAACCACACCAGCGGGCGGAAGACTAACAGGCAGAAGCGCATCGGGTTGATGATGCGCAGAGCCACGGTTTCGGGCGCAATCATACCGATGCGTTTCGGAGTCAGGTCAGCAAACAGGATGAACAAGCTGGTGACCAGGGTAAAAGAGATGATGAAGCTCAGCTGCTCGGACAGCTCCGGCGACATATACCCGCTGAGCAGGCTATGAAACGCCGGGGAGAAGGCCGCGTCGCCCACGATACCGCCAAGAATGGCGACGGCATTGAGGCCGATTTGCACGACGGTAAAGAAGGTGCCCGGGTTCTCCTGCATCTTCAGCACGCGCTGTGCGTTGACGTTGCCTTCATCGGCCAGCAGTTTCAGTTTGATTTTACGTGAGGCGGCCAGTGAGATTTCCGATATCGAAAAAAAGGCACTGACGGCTATCAGACAGAGTATTACTAAAATACTGTTTAACATATCTTTTCTGACCGTTGAGGTCAGATCCTCGGAAGGGAAGTTGATCGAACTATAAGGAAGCTACTTGAACACCCGCCCACAGGCGTGGGCTGGCAATTTCAGAAGGTAGTATAGCGTAACAGTCAGCAAAATCGCCAGAGCATTGATTAATCATTGTTAATTACGCGGTTATCTCTCTGCCACGCGTCAGCGTAAACGCGTACTTATGATGACAGGTGCGTCGCAGGATAATTCCCGCAACAAGAGCGACTCATCTGCAGGTGAAAGGGAAGTCGATGATCCGCTAATAAAGGGAGCGGAGTCGATCACAGAAATTCATCTGCCATGATAATAGCGGATGAAAATTTGTGATGAGAATAGCATCGGTATTTTTACCGTCTTGACCATTCGTATTTAGTAATAGAAATATATCTGTAATTGAAAACGATACCGCAAACGATTTCACATTGGTTTATATAATATATAGATACCGTCATATTCTTTTCCGTTTCATTTCAAGATGATTAATTTTAGGGATAAAATATGCATACAAAAACCGCTTTTATTATGTGTTGCGTTCTTGGCATTCCTGCAGCCGGCCACGCGCTGACCTTTGATGTCAGGGGAGGATATCGGGCGGGAAGCCACTCTTACGAGTCCCGCTATAAGGTCAGCCAGGGATGGGAAACAGGCTGGTGGGCGAGTATGGAGATGGATAACAAAAACAACAAAAATAACCATCAGGGCAACCAGGGTACTGACAGAGCTGATGGTTCCCACTCCTTTGGCGACAGCACGGTCGATTATAATGAAATAGAGGTTAACTATAGCTGGCCATTCGCTGAAAAATGGGCCTTGCAGCCTGGCGGCATCTATCACTGGAGCAGCAAAGGCACTCAGCTACGGCCTTATCTGCGCGTTAATTATAAAGCCACGCCCGACCTTACCTTTGGGCTGCGTTATCGCTATGACTACAACACTTATGAAACGGTCAATAGTGCCGGTGAGTCGCATCGGGATAGCGTCAATCGTCTGGATTTATATGTTGCCTATAAATTTAATGCACAATGGAGCGCCTTATATCAAGGCACGGTCTATCGCCACGTCAATGACGACTATAAGTATAAAAATGATAAGTCTTCGGCGACAGAAAATGCGCTAACGCTACGCTATAAATGGAATGACTGGTTTAGTCCCTATATCGAATATGATTATCTCGGGAAACAGGGCTACCATGACGGCCAAAATAAAATCTCAGAATCACGGTATCGTATTGGCATGACGTTTACGCTATAACCTCCCCCTGACGAGCAAGAATCAATATCTGATAACATTAGCTGGCATAATATTAAATACTGCCCCGGCCCTGTCACACCCTTTGGGCCGGGAACCTTCGCCGCTTAGCGATAAGGCCGCGTGGAAGCGCGCGGGATCAGCGTAGGCAGAGAATAGCGCTGGGGATTTTCCGCATGGTTGCTTAACAGTAATTCGACAGCATGGCTGGCAAGCTGATCAAGCGGCGTTTTTACCGAGGTTAAGGGGATCGGCAGACGGCTGACCAAAGGAATATCGTTATAACCCACCAGAGAAACGTCTCGGCCTATCTCCAGTCCGAGTCGATGTGCCGCCGCCATCACGCCGATCGCCAGGTCATCATTGACGGCGAAAATGGCGCTGGGGCGCGCAGGACTATTCAGTATTTCATAACCGGCGTTTTCACCGGCCACAATGGTAAAATCGGAATCTCGCCACCACTGGGGATTCACCTCGGCCTGCGCTTCCTGCATGGCACGCAGGAAACCCTTTTGCCGGTTTAAGGTGCTTGATGAAAAATTCGGCCCGGCAATGATGCCGATTTCCCGGTGCCCTAAATCCAGTAAATGGCGGGTCGCCAGATAACCTCCCAGTTCGTCATCACCAATGGCCGATGGGCTTATACCGTCGGTACGTAGCGCCAGAACATGGTTGATCTGTTTTTCCCGTAGCTGCTGGGGCAGGCGATCGCCCAGGCGGCAGGTGGAAAGGATCAGGCCGTCCACCCGGCGGTCTAACAGAGATTGCGTGGCGCGCTCTTCCGTTTCTGGATCGTTGCCACAGGTGGCCACTACCGTGAAATACCCATGGCGCGCAGCGGCCTGAGAGACGGCTTCATAGAACATCGCCGTCACGGTATCAGTCAATCTGGGCACCAGAACGCCTATCGTGCCGGTATCGCCCCGGCGCAGACTTGACGCCACGTAGTCACGTCGATAACCCAGCAGCTTCGCCGCTTCGCGTATTTTTTCAGCGGAAGGGCTGCGGGACGGGGGGAGACGTTCATCCAGCACGCGTGAAACAGTTGAAACACTCACGCCTGCAGCGCGTGCCACATCCTGCATCGTGATCGTTCTTCCATTTTGCTCTGAAGATGACTGATTTCCCATGACCGATTCCCTGTTTAAATTCAGCTGAGATTGTATTCGTAGTTATTTCGCCCACGCAACTGAATTGGCGTGAGCGGTAACAGGCAATAATGTGGGAAATAGATCACGTAATGCAGATTGATAAACATTTAAGCCGCTCTTTTTTGTGATTCGAATTGCATTTATTCGCAGAGTACCCTTGATCTTGCGGAGTAAAGGGAAGACATTTCAATTCACTTGCAATCGTTCCTGCAATCGATTTCAAGAAGGGGATTTTATCATCTTTATTGTTGAAATGTGTAAGGAGTTAACATGAAAGCACTTGATTTGCGTGGTATTGTTCCAGCCCCCGTTACCCCTTTTACCCGCGATGGACGCATCGATCATCAAGCGATCAAACGCTTAGGTTCCTGGCTTGGCAGCGTGAAAGGCGTGAAAGGTCTGGTGGTGCTGGGACATGCCGGGGAAGGTACCTTCCTGACTCAGCAGGAGCAGGCCGATGTTATCCGTAGTTTTGTGGACTCGACCGAAGGCCGCGTGCCGGTTATCGCCGGTATTACCGGCGAAGGGACGGAAGTGGCGGCGCTGGAAGCACAGCGTGCCGTGGAAGCCGGGGCCTCTGCTGGCCTGCTGTATCCCTCCCATGGCTGGCTGCGTTTTGGCTACCAAAAAGGGGCGCCGCAGGATCGTTATCGCGTGGTATACGAAGAGAGCGGCTTACCTCTTATTCTGTTCCAGTATCCGGATGTCACGAAAGCCACCTATAACCTCGAAACGATGCTGGATATCTCCGCGCAACCGGGAGTCTTTGCGATGAAAAATGGCGTGCGGAATATGCGCCGCTGGGATACGGAAATTCCGGTGATTCGCCGCGAACGCCCCGACTTACAGATCCTCAGCTGCCATGATGAATATTTGCTGCATACCGCTTTTGATATTGATGGTTTCCTGGTGGGGTATGGCAATATTGCGCCGGAACTCCTGTTAGAGCTGCTGGAAGCCGGTAAAGCGCAAGACTATGTGAAGGCCAAAGCGGTTCACGACCGTCTGCTGCCGGTCACCCGGGCCGTTTATCACCGTGGCTCACATATGGAAGGCACGGTCGCGCTGAAACATGCTCTGGTTGAACGTGGCATCCTGGAACACGCGACCGTTCGTTCACCGTTGTTACCGCTGGAACCCGGCGCGGAAGAAGAGATCAAAGCGGCTATCCGTGAAGCAGGTATTAAAAAAGCGGTTATTTAATTCATTATTTGTATGTTAAACCCGTATTCATCATGAATACGGGTTGGTTTTACCAGGGACTATCCGGTTTTATTCAATATATAAGGTTGGCCATATAATATTCTGTAAAGATAATATAATGAGGCTGTCATGAATAATTTAGAAAAAACATCTTCCACTGTACCCGCACAAATAGAAAAACTTCCCTTCTCTCAATTAATTCGCCGTATTGGTCCGGGTATTGTTCTTACCGGGGTCGTTGTCGGTCCCGGCGCTATCACCACCGCGTCGATGTTAGGGGCGGACTATGGCTACTCTTTGCTATGGCTGCTGATCCCCATTGCCTTTATGGGGATCACGTTTATGTTGACGACCTATCGTATCTCGATGCTCACCGGAATGCCGTCAATCGAGGCGATACGTCACTATTACGGTAAAGTCGCCTCGGGGTTTGTGGGGGTGGCTACTTTTTTAGCCTGTCTTTTTTTTACCATGGGGAATATCTCGGGTACCGGGGCCGGCATGAACCTGGTTTTCGGCATTGACTGGAAACTCGGTGCGTTAATTATGATTGCGGTGATGATCTATTGCTATTTCTCTAAAGGCGTTTATTCCAAAGTCGAAAAAGGGATCACTATTTGTATTGTGGCAATGATTATCGCTTTTTATATTACCCTGGTAGGGACGGGGGGACCAGACTGGAAAGCCAGTGGCGAAGGGTTAACGCATTGGATGTTTCCTGCGGGGAGTTTAGTCACCGCCCTGGGCTTTATCAGTACCAACGCCTCCCTGACGACCGGGATCTACGGCACTTACCTTGGCAAAGAGAAAAAATGGAAAAAAGATGACCTCTTTAATGGCGTGATGGTGGCGGATACCGTCGCCCATATTATCGGTGTGCTGCTGATCAGCGGGGCGATTATTCTGGTGGGGGCCATCGTCCTTTTTCCGCAAGGGATATCAATCAATACGCCGACGCAGCTGGCCGATTTGTTAACGCCCAGTATGGGACGGGCGGCAAAATACATTATGGGTGTCGCCTTATTGGGGGCGGGTTTCTCATCTCTACTGGGGAATACTCAGCGTGGGGTTGTGCTGCTCAATTCCGGCTTCAATAAATCTACCGCGCTGGAGAGTAAAGCGGTCCAGTGGGGATCCATGGTGGTGCTGGTGGTGGCGGGGTTAATCTGCTTTAGCTTTGGCGGTTCGCCGGTGCAGTTAATTTACTTAGCGAATGTGGCAACGGCGGTATCCACGCCGGTCGCCGGCTTGTTTATTTGCCTGCTGCTGTGGCGAAAGGATATTAATAAAGGATACAAGGTGCCACGGTTATTACAAATATGCATGGCGATCAGCTATCTCTTTTGTTTGTTGCTCACTCTCGTTGCGCTGATAAATACCTTACCTAAGTTTATGTCCTCTCTTTCAACCCTGTTTTGAGGTGGGGTATGACTGATGCTGCGCGATTAAGCGAAGGCTGGAATCAGATGCGTCCCGGCATGGGCGTTGTGCAAGTACGTATAACAGAGGGAAAATAAAATGGAAGAGACTGTTTTACTGGATGTGCAGAGAATACAGACCTCCGAACAGAGCAGCATTATTCTTCACTCTGTCCGGGCGGTGGATTTAGTGAATCACCTGGTACCTGAGTTACACCTCCTCGATAGCCACAGCGAGCCATACAACGTCCAAAAAACAGTGGTTAACTGCCTTTATGCCGGACAGCAGCTTGCCAGAGAACGGCGGGTTGTTTTGCCATTATTGCCAGAGTCGCTCTATTTGCTGGGTGGGATGGTGATTGCTGCCGGGAAGACCATCGAGAAAAAAGAGGTTATTACCCATAATCGTCTGTGCGAAGAGGCCGGGAGGCTGCTGAAAGACGAGGCGGTATGGGAGAGTATCGACATTATAAGAAGTGTTGCTCTGCCTGTTTACCGCCGGCTGGTGAAAGAGCAGCGCACCCACGTCGCCTCTTTATTACAGGCTCTGCTGCATATCCTTGCCTGGCGTAGCGAGAGTGGCTGGGCGCGGGACCAGGCGCAAAGAATACTATGGGCCGGGGGCGTGTTCGGAACGGCAGGCATCGATTCGCTAATCGCTTTCGATCGGGCATTGGCAGAGAAAGAGATGACGTTTCCGTCATTGCGTGAATGGTTAACCGTGACGGCATTTCTGGCCCACTTCCCTGCGGGCCCGGTCTTTTCTGATTAACCACCACTCCCCGATAGCGCAATCGGGTTGTTACTGAGGCGGCAGGCACACGCCGATGCCGCCGATGCCGCAATAGCCGTGCGGGTTTTTATACAGATACTGCTGATGATCGTCTTCGGCATAGTAGAAGGGTTTGGCGGTAGCGATCTCGGTAGTGATGTGACGAGTATCGTGCGCGTCGTTCATCGCCGCCTGGAAGCGGGCGAGGCTGGCCTTTGCCGCTGCCGTTTGTTCCGGCGTCAGCGGGTAAATCGCCGAACGGTACTGGGTACCGTGGTCGTTGCCCTGTCGCATGCCCTGCGCCGGATCGTGATTTTCCCAGAACACCTGTAATAACTGCTCATAGCTAATCACCTGCGGATCGTAAACCACGCGCACTGCTTCCGCGTGACCGGTCTGGCCGCTGCACACTTCGCGATAGGTCGGATTTGGCGTATAGCCGCCGGTATAGCCTGCGGCGGTGCTGTAAACCCCCGGCAATTGCCAGAACAGGCGCTCCACTCCCCAGAAGCAGCCCATGGCGAACAGCGCCACTTCCATCCCCGCCGGGACGTTGGTCATCGAGTGGCCGTTAACTGCGTGGAGCGTCGCCACTGGCATGGGGGTATTGCGTCCAGGCAGCGCATCCGCCTGGGCGACAAGATGCGTTTTATCAAATAGACTCACGGTTGGCCTCTCAATACAGAAATCGTCGTTAAGGTTGTAACGAAGCGTGTCTTTTAACACAATAAACACGCGTAATACGTCTAGATTAATACATAAGAATTATTTGGGTTATTGCCACTTTTTCAACCCTGGTTGTTAGGGTTTTGTTAAGCCGTGGAGCGGCGCCAGTGTTTCCTGTAGGGGGAAACAGGGAGATTCAGGAGAAAATGTGCTAAAAATCCGCCAGTTATGTATCACCAGCCTTTTGCTGGTCAGCGGGGTCGCCAGCGCAGCGAATGTGCGTTTGCAGGTTGAGGGATTATCCGGGGAGCTGGAGAGAAACGTTCGCGCCCAGCTTTCCACCATCCAGAGTGATGAGGTCACGCCGGATCGTCGCTTTCGCGCGCGCGTCGATGACGCCATTCGCGAAGGTCTGAAAGCGCTGGGTTATTACGAGCCGACGATTGAATTTGATTTACGTCCGCCGCCGAAAAGGGGGCGTCAGGTGCTGATCGCCAAAGTGACCCCGGGTGAACCGGTGCGCATTGGTGGAACCGAGGTCATTCTGCGCGGCGGCGCCCGTACCGATAGCGACTATCTGGCGCTGCTAAAAACGCGTCCGGCCATCGGGACGGTGCTGAACCATGGCGATTATGACGGTTTCAAGAGCTCGTTGACCCGCGTCGCCCTGCGCAAAGGCTACTTTGACAGCGAGTTCAACAAAAGCCAGCTCGGGGTCTCCCTTGACCGCCACCAGGCGTTCTGGGATATCGATTACGACAGCGGCGAGCGCTATCACTTTGGTCACGTCACCTTCTCCGGATCGCAAATTCGCGATGAATACCTGCAAAACCTCGTGCCGTTTAAAGAGGGCGACTACTACACCTCGCAGGATCTGGCCGAGCTAAACCGCCGCCTGGCGGCGACCGGCTGGTTCAGTTCAGTCGTGGTGGCGCCTGATTTCGCTAAATCACGGAAAACCAAGGTGCTGCCTCTGCAGGGCGTTGTTTCGCCACGCAAAGAGAACACCGTGGAAACCGGGGTTGGTTTTTCAACCGATGTCGGGCCGCGCGTGAAAGCCACGTGGAAAAAACCGTGGATGAACTCGTATGGCCACAGCCTGACCTCCAGCGTCAGCCTCTCCGCTCCGGAGCAGCAGTTCGACTTTACCTATAAAGTCCCGCTGCTGAAGAGCCCGCTCGAGCAGTACTATCTGATGCAGGGCGGCTTTAAGCGCACCGATCTTAATGACACCCAGGCCGACTCCACCACGCTTGGGGTATCGCGTTTCTGGGAGATGTCGAGCGGCTGGCAGCGGGCGATCAACCTGCGCTGGAGCCTGGACCACTTTACCCAGGCGAACGTCACCAACACCACCATGCTGATTTACCCTGGGGTCTCGGTGAACCGCACTCGCTCTCGCGGCGGTCTGATGCCCACCTGGGGCGATTCACAGCGCTACTCCGTGGACTACTCCAACACCATGTGGGGCTCGGACATCAACTTCATCGTGATGCAGGCCCAGGACGTCTGGATCCGTACCCTCTATGACCGCCACCGCTTTGTGGTGCGCGGCAACCTTGGCTGGATCGAAGCGGACAACTTTGACAAGGTGCCGCCGGATCTGCGCTTTTTCGCCGGGGGCGACCGCAGTATTCGCGGCTATAAATACAAATCTATCTCGCCGAAGGACGATGACGGCAAGCTGATCGGGGCCTCGAAGCTGGCGACCGGCTCGCTGGAGTATCAGTACAACGTCAGTGGTAAATGGTGGGGCGCCGTGTTTGTCGATAGCGGCGAAGCGGTCAGCGATATTCGCGAGAGCGATTTCAAAACCGGCGCCGGGGTGGGCGTGCGCTGGCAGTCGCCGGTGGGGCCGATCAAGCTGGATATCGCCCGGCCGATCGGCGACAAAGAAGAGCATGGTTTACAGTTTTACATCGGTCTGGGGCCTGAATTATGAGTTTATGGAAGAAGATAAGCCTCGGCGTCTTAATCGTGTTGGTGCTCCTGCTGGGCACCGTCGGGTTCCTGGTGGGGACGACCACCGGCTTGCATCTGGTGTTCAAAGCGGCGGATCGCTGGGTACCGGGGCTGGATATCGGCAAAGTCACCGGTGGCTGGCGTGATTTAACCCTCGATAATGTTCGCTACGAGCAGCCCGGCGTGGCGGTCACCGCCGGCCAGTTTCACCTCAGCGTCAGGTTGCGCTGCCTGTGGGACAGCAGCCTGTGCGTAAACGATATCGCGCTGCGCGATATTTACGTCGCCGTCGATACGAAGAAGATGCCGCCCGCCGCGCCGGTCGAGGAAGAAGACAGCGGGCCGCTGAATCTCTCCACCCCTTATCCGATCACCCTCAGCCGCGTCGCACTGCATAACGTCAACGTTAAAATCGACGATACCGCAGTGTCCGTGCGCGATTTTTCCACCGGCCTGAACTGGCAGGAGAAAAACCTGACCCTGACGCCGACCTCGCTGCAGGGGCTGCTGATCGCCCTGCCGAAGGTGGCGAAAGTGGCGCAGGAGCAGGTGGTTGAGCCGAAAATCGACAACCCGAAGCCGCAGGAAAAACCGCTCGGCGAGACGATGACCGACCTCTTCTCGCAGCCGGTGCTGCCGGCAATGACCGATGTCCATCTGCCGCTGAACCTCAATATTCAGGCGTTCCGCGGGGAACAACTACGCCTGACCGGCGATACCGACATCACCGTGTATAACCTGCTGCTGAAAGTCAGCAGTATCGACGGTCAGATGAAGCTCGACGCCCTAGATATTGACTCCGATCAGGGCAAGGTCAGCGCCTCGGGCCACGCGCAGTTGCAGGATAACTGGCCGGTGGACATTACCCTCGCCGGAACGCTGAACGTTGACCCGATGAAAGGGGAGAAGGTGCAGCTGAAGGTGGGCGGTGAAGTGCGTAAAACGCTTAAGGTCGGGGTGGACTTAAGCGGGCCGGTCGCGGCCACGCTGCGCGCGGATGCGCAGCTGGCGAAGGCCGGGCTGCCGCTCAATATGGAGCTGAAGAGTAAGCAGCTCGCCTGGCCATTCAGCGGCGAGAAGCAGTTCCAGGCCGACGACGTCCAGCTGAAGTTTAGCGGCAAAATGACCGACTACGCGCTGGCCTTCTCCACGGCGGTGAAAGGTCAGTCGCTGCCGCCGGCGAAAATCACCCTCAACGCCAAAGGCAATGAGCGGCAGATTAATCTCGACAAGCTGACGGTCAACGCCCTGGAAGGGAAAACCGAGCTGAAGGCGCTGCTCGACTGGCAGCAGGCGATCAGCTGGCGCGGCGAGCTGACCCTCGATGGGATCAACACCGCCAAAGAGGTGCCGGACTGGCCGTCGAAGCTCAACGGCATGATCAAGACCCAGGGCAGCCTGTACGGCGGCAGCTGGCAGATGTCGGTGCCGGAGCTGAAAATTACCGGCAACGTGAAGCAGAACAAAGTGGATGTTTCGGGCTCGCTGCAGGGTAACAGCTATCTGCAGTGGAAAATCCCGGGCCTGCACCTGGCGTTAGGCCCGAACAGCGCCGATATCAAAGGTGAGCTTGGGGTGAAGGATCTTAACCTCGACGCCACTATCGATGCCCCGCATCTGGATAATGCATTGCCGGGGCTTGGCGGAACGGCGAAGGGGCTGGTGAAAGTGCGCGGCACTGTCGATGCGCCGCAGCTTCTGGCCGACATCACCGCCCGGGCGCTGCGCTGGCAGGAACTGACGATCGCCCAGGTCAACGTCAAAGGGGACGTGAAATCCACCGATCAGATTGGCGGTAATCTGGATGTGCGGGTCGATCGCATTAGCCAGCCGGGGGTCAATATCAGTTTGGTGCAGCTCAATGCCAAAGGTACTGAGAAGCAGCATGAGCTGCGGCTGCGCGTGCAGGGCGATCCGGTTTCCGGCCAGCTGACGCTGGCAGGCAGCTTCGATCGTCAGGCCGAACGCTGGAGAGGCTCGCTGAGCGATACCCGCTTCCAGACGCCGGTAGGGCCGGTAGCGCTGACGCGCAGCATTGCGCTGGACTACCGCAACCAGGAGCAGAAAATCAGCATTGGGCCACACTGCTGGACCAACCCGAACGCCGAGCTTTGCGTCCCGCAGACCATCGACGCGGGCGCCAGCGGGCGGGCGCGAGTGAACCTCAACCGCTTCGATCTGGCGATGCTTAAGCCGTTTATGCCGGAGGCGACCCAGGCCAGCGGCGTGTTTACCGGTAATGCCGATGTGAGCTGGGACACCACCAAAGAGGGGCTGCCGCAGGGCAAAGTGACCCTCAGCGGGCGCAACGTCAAGGTGACCCAGGTGGTCAACGACGCGCCGCTGCCGGTGGCATTCGATACGCTGAACCTCAGCGCCGACCTGCATAACAATCGCGCCGAGCTGGGCTGGCTTATCCGCCTGACCAACAATGGTCAACTGGATGGGCAGGTGCAGGTCACCGACCCGCAGGGGCGGCGTAATCTCGGCGGCAACGTCAATATCAGCAACTTCTCGCTGGCGATGATCAACCCGATTTTCGCTCGCGGCGAAAAAGCCGAGGGGAGGCTCAACGCCCGTCTGCGTCTGGGCGGCAACGTGAAAAGCCCGCAGCTGTTCGGCCAGATGCAGCTCAGCGGGGTGGATATCGATGGCAACTTCATGCCGTTTGATATGCAGCCGAGCCAGCTGGCGATGAACTTCAACGGCACGCGCTCGACCCTGCAGGGGACGGTGAACACCCGCCAGGGGCAAATTGCTCTCAGCGGCAACGCCGACTGGACGCAGATCGATAACTGGCGGGCGCAGATTGCAGCGAAGGGCAGCCGGGTGCGGATCACGGTGCCGCCGATGGTGCGTCTCGATGTGTCGCCGGACGTGGTGTTTACCGCCACGCCGAGCCTGTTCAGCCTTGATGGCAAGGTGGATGTGCCCTGGGCGCGGATCGTGGTCAACGAGGTGCCGGAGAGCGCGGTTGGCGTCTCCTCTGATGAAGTGATGCTGGATAAAAACCTCAAGCCGATTAATCAGCAGAGCGCCGGTATCCCGATCAACAGCAACCTGACGATCCACGTCGGCAACAACGTGCGTCTGGAAGCCTTTGGTCTGAAAGCGCGTCTGACCGGTGATTTGAAAGTGGCGCAGGACAAGCAAGGCTTGGGCCTCAACGGGCAGATCAATATTCCGGACGGCCGCTTCCACGCCTATGGTCAGGATCTGATTGTTCGCAAAGGGGAGCTGCTGTTCTCCGGTCCGCCGGATCAGCCGCTGCTGAATATCGAAGCGATTCGTAACCCGGATGCTACCGAAGACGATGTGATCGCCGGCGTTCGCGTCACCGGCTCCGCCGATCAGCCGAAAGCGGAGATCTTCTCTGACCCGGTGATGTCCCAGCAGGAAGCGCTGTCTTATCTGCTGCGCGGCCAGGGTTTGAGCAGCGGACAGAGCGATAGCGCCGCGATGACCTCAATGCTTATTGGAATGGGGGTTGCACAAAGTGGTCAGGTTGTGGGTAAAATCGGCGAGACGTTTGGCGTAAGCAATTTGGCGTTGGACACCGAAGGGGTAGGCGACTCTTCCCAGGTGGTGGTCAGCGGCTATGTACTGCCGGGTCTGCAGGTAAAATATGGGGTCGGTATTTTCGACTCCCTGGCGACGCTGACTTTACGTTATCGCCTGATGCCTAGGCTATATGTGGAAGCGGTGTCTGGCATTGACCAGGCGCTCGATTTGCTCTATCAGTTTGAGTTTTAGCAATGCGAATATTTGTTTACGGCAGTTTACGACGCAAACAAGGCAACAGCCACTGGATGACCAACGCCCAGTGGCTGGGCGCTCATAGTGTCAACGATTATCAGCTGTACAGCCTGGGCCACTATCCAGGCGCGGTGCCCGGCGAAGGCACAGTACATGGTGAAGTTTATCGTATTGATGCATCGACGCTGGCCGAACTGGATGCGCTACGCACGAAGGGGGGCGAGTATGCGCGCCACCTCATTCAGACGCCTTACGGCAGCGCATGGATGTATGTGTATCAACGTTCCGTTGAGGGATGCACGTTGATAGCGAACGGCAACTGGTTGGATCGCGACCAGTACTAACCACGACAGCGCCACCTTCGGGTGGCGTTGTTTTTTCTGCTCCATGCCTTACCAGAGTGGCAGACGATCCTTCGCCAGCCACATCGCGGAAGCCAGCGTCGTCAGCGCGAGAAAGAATAATCGTCGTGTTGGAGTACTGAACATTACATGATCTCCTCGAGCGCGGTATGGCGGGCCACTCCCTGCAGGTAGCGCCGCATCGCCGAGCGCATCTTCAGCCAGTCAGCTACCCGGTGTGATAATAACCAGGCCGTTGGGCCAATCAGCTCCAGTACCGCCAGGATCCCGCCGAAACTGAGTAATAATAGGGACAGCATGTCCAGTGAATCCTGAACCTGCCACCAGACGCTCCGGCCTGACTGAAGGGCACTGATGAGTTCAACAGCGAGAAATAGCAGATACATCACCAGCGCGAGGCCGTAAAACAGGTAATAGAGCAGCGCCAGTTGTCGGCGACCTGGATAGAGTGGATGGTTTTTTATATAAGCCGCGCCGTCGCTGGCATTGTATAGCGCGTGGATCGCACGGCTGTCGCGCTCGTACACGGCGACGAGGCGATCGCCAATGGCGATAAACGGTGGCTGACGACGATAGAGAACGGGATGCAGCGCGAAATTGGCGCAGCCTGCCTGCCACCAGAAGGCCAGCGGCGCCGTGTCGCATTGTATCCCAACGCCATGGTATTCCCGCGTTGGGTTCCCCGCGAACCACTTCTTAAAAATGATATTGCTAATTTTTCCCGTCCGGACGGCATAGCGTTCCGGCAGGGCTTGCGTAAAAGGCATTGCCGACTGGCGGACGGCCCGCGCCGTTGCAGGTAGCCGCTGGCAAAAGGAAAAGTCGCGGCGGCGGGCCATTGCCATCTTCGCCAGCAGATCGCGCATGGCGGGGTGCCGTTTTAGCGCCGGGTGGAACAGTCGCTCATAGAGCCCTGTTAACAGTCCAATGAAGGCCAGGATCGCGATAATGCCGCAGCCGAACCTTCCCCATTCTGAGGTGCTCATCACTAGCGGGATAAGAGCGACGATGAGCGTCAGCAGGCTGATAATCAGCAGCGGACGGGCCCAGCGCGTTACCCGTTGACTGGGTTCAAGGAGCGTTTCGCCATCGCTGAGCCAGTGGATCCAGTAACAGCCGTTGTCCAGACGGCGGACGCCAAGGTGCAGAGGCTGATTGATCGTCAGGCGGTCAAAAAGCGCGGGGTCTTTAAAATAGCGTTTATCGGTATAAAAGACATGCTCGCCGGCGATAAGGCGCAGATATCCCTGTTTTTCACAGGCGGCGGTGGTGAAACCGGTATAGTTCAGAGTGAAATAGCGAACGCTTTTCACGGGACACCCTCCATGGTGTTATCGCGGCTATCCGTGCCGCAATCAGGCAGGGGATGACCCTGCCTGAGACAGAATTACTTCTGCTTTGCGCGCTCGAAAGAGGCAACGATTTCGGCTTTCGCCGCTTCCGCGTTGTCCCAACCGTCGACTTTAACCCACTTGCCTTTTTCCAGATCTTTGTAGTGCTCAAAGAAATGAGTGATCTGGGCTTTCAGCAGTTCCGGCAGGTCGTTCACATCGTTGATGTGATCGTATTCTTTGCTCAGCTTGGTGTGCGGTACGGCAACCAGTTTCGCATCTTCACCGGATTCGTCGGTCATCTTCAGAACGCCAACCGGACGGCAGCGGATCACGGAGCCCGGCTGCAGCGGGTACGGCGTCGGGACCAGCACGTCAACCGGGTCACCGTCCAGGGACAGGGTGTGGTTGATGTAACCGTAGTTGCACGGATAGAACATTGCTGTGGACATGAAACGGTCAACGAACAGTGCACCGCTCTCTTTGTCGACTTCATATTTGATAGGATCTGCGTTCGCCGGGATTTCGATCACGACGTAGATGTCTTCCGGCAGATCTTTGCCCGCAGGTACGTTGAGTAAGCTCATGTCTGTTTCCTTTAAAATGTATGGCAAACAAGTGCTCGGTATTATAGCCAACTCACATCGAAAGTCTTCGCTTCTTTTTCCCGATATCGCCGCGGAGTGCTCCGAATTTTCCGCGTAATAATGACATGAAAATCCATAAACATAGCCACATCATGAATAAATTTATGTAACCGTTTTCATTGCATGTGATTGATTTATCAAACTGCTTAAAAAAACGTCATAAGCCGCAACAGCCGCGCTCCCTGCGAAGCCTTATCGGCTCTCCGCTGGGCAGTGGGGCTATCATTAACATCTCATTTACTTTTTTGAAGTGTGATGTAACGCATTCAGTTACATCACCGATTGTCTATAGTTTGTCCGCAGGTGAGACTTTAACCAACAATAACCCTACGAGGATACCCTTATGTGGAAGCGCTTACTTCTTGTCACAGCAGTTTCCGCAGCTATGTCGTCTATGGCGATAGCTGCCCCGCTAACCGTAGGTTTTTCGCAGGTCGGTTCTGAATCCGGCTGGCGTGCGGCGGAAACCAGCGTCGCGAAAGAGGAGGCCGCCAAGCGCGGTATCACCCTGAAGATCGCTGATGGTCAGCAAAAACAGGAAAACCAGATCAAAGCAGTGCGTTCCTTTATCGCTCAAGGGGTCGACGCGATCTTCATTGCACCGGTGGTGGCCACCGGCTGGGAACCGGTGCTGAAAGAGGCGAAAGAGGCCAAGATCCCGGTCTTCCTTCTCGACCGTTCCATTGATGTTAAAGATAAAGATCTCTACATGACCACCGTGACCGCCAACAACGTGCTGGAAGGCCAACTGATTGGCGACTGGCTGGTGAAAACCGTCGACGGTAAGCCGTGTAACGTCGTTGAACTGCAGGGCACCGTTGGGGCCAGCGTGGCCATCGATCGTAAGAAAGGGTTCGCCGACGCGATTGCCAAAGCGTCGAATATCAAAATTATCCGCTCTCAGTCCGGCGACTTCACCCGCAGCAAAGGGAAAGAGGTGATGGAGAGCTTTATCAAAGCTGAGAATAACGGCAAAAACATCTGCATGGTCTTCGCCCATAACGATGACATGGTAATCGGCGCCATCCAGGCCATTAAAGAGGCGGGTCTGAAGCCGGGCAAAGATATCCTCACGGGCTCCATCGACGGCGTGCCGGATATCTATAAAGCCATGATCGCTGGTGAAGCCAACGCCAGCGTCGAACTGACGCCAAATATGGCCGGCCCGGCGTTTGATGCGCTGGAGAAATACAAAAAAGACGGCACCCTGCCTGAGAAGCTGACCATTACCAAATCGACGCTGTATCTGCCGGATACGGCGAAAGAAGAGTTAGAGAAGAAGAAAAATATGGGCTACTGAGTGGGGAGCCCCTCATTCCATCCCTCTCCCCAGTGGGAGAGGGTGAAAAGCAGCGTTCCAGTAACCCCGGGAAGCCCAGTGCGACCCGGGGTAACCTGACATCATTTGAAGGTGACATCGATTATGAGCGCCGAGGCACACCAGGAGATCCTTCGTACCGAAGGACTCAGTAAATTCTTCCCCGGCGTTAAGGCGCTGGATAACGTCAACTTTAGCCTGCGGCGCGGCGAAATCATGGCCCTGTTGGGCGAAAACGGCGCCGGAAAATCGACGCTGATCAAAGCGCTTACCGGCGTTTACCATGCCGATCGCGGCACCATCTGGCTGGAAGGCCAGGCTATTTCGCCCAAAAATACCGCCCATGCCCAGCAGTTGGGGATTGGTACCGTCTACCAGGAAGTGAACCTGCTACCCAATATGTCGGTGGCGGATAACCTGTTCATCGGCCGTGAGCCGCGGCGGTTTGGCCTGCTGCGACGCAAAGAGATGGAGGCGCGGGCGACGGCGCTGATGGCCTCCTACGGCTTTTCTCTCGACGTGCGCGAACCGCTGAACCGCTTTTCGGTGGCGATGCAGCAGATCGTCGCTATCTGTCGGGCCATCGACCTGTCGGCCAAAGTGCTGATCCTCGACGAGCCCACCGCCAGCCTCGATACCCAGGAGGTGGAGATGCTGTTCACCCTGATGCGACAGCTCAGGGATAACGGCGTCAGCCTAATCTTCGTCACCCATTTTCTCGACCAGGTCTATGCGGTCAGCGATCGCATCACCGTGCTGCGCAACGGCAGTTTCGTCGGCTGCCGCGAGACCCGCGAGCTACCGCAGATTGAGCTGGTGAAAATGATGCTGGGTCGCGAACTGGACCACAATGCCCTGCAGCGGGCGGGTCGTACCCTGCTGAGCGATAAGCCGGTGGCGGCGTTTGAAGGCTACGGAAAAAAAGGCACCATCGCGCCGTTCGACCTGCAGGTCCGTCCGGGCGAAATTGTAGGCCTCGCCGGCCTGCTGGGTTCCGGACGCACGGAAACCGCCGAGGTGATCTTCGGTATTAAAACGGCGGACAGCGGGAAGGCGTGGATCAAAGGCAAACCTCAGACCCTGCGCTCCCCGCATCAGGCTTCCTGCCTCGGGATCGGCTTCTGTCCTGAAGATCGCAAAACCGACGGCATTATCGCCGCCGCTTCGGTGCGGGAAAATATCGTCCTTGCCCTGCAGGCGCAGCGCGGCTGGCTGCGGCCGATCCCCCGGCGTGAACAGAACGAGATCGCCGAGCGCTTTATTCGCCAGCTGGGGATCCGTACCCCGAGCGCGGAGCAGCCGATCGAGTTTCTCTCCGGCGGCAACCAGCAGAAGGTACTGCTCTCCCGCTGGTTGCTGACCAAACCGCAGTTCCTGATCCTCGATGAGCCGACCCGCGGCATCGACGTCGGCGCCCATGCGGAAATTATTCGCCTGATTGAAACCCTCTGCGCCGATGGTCTGGCGCTGCTGGTCATCTCCTCTGAACTGGAGGAGCTGGTGGGTTACGCCGATCGGGTCATTATCATGCGCGATCGCCGACAGGTGGCGGAGATCCCGCTCGCCGAGCTCTCTGTACCGGCGATCATGAACGCTATTGCGGCATAAGGAGTAACTCATGATGCCTCGATCTCTTTCGCAAACCGGTCCGGAGAAGCGACGCTTCAGCTGGCCGAAGGGTACCCCGCAGATTATTGCCCTGCTGCTGGTGCTGCTGGTCGACAGCCTGGTGGCGCCCCATTTTTATCAGGTGGTGCTCCAGGATGGCCGCCTGTTTGGCAGCCCGATCGATATTCTTAACCGCGCCGCGCCGGTGGCGCTGCTGGCCATTGGCATGACGCTGGTGATCGCCACCGGCGGCATCGACCTGTCAGTGGGGGCGGTAATGGCGATTGCCGGCGCGACGGCCGCCTCGATGACCGTCGCCGGGCACAGCCTGGCGGTGGTGGTGCTGGCCTCACTGGGGGCCGGTGCGCTGGCCGGGCTGTGGAACGGTATCCTCGTGGCGATCCTTAAGATCCAACCTTTTGTGGCGACGTTGATCCTGATGGTGGCCGGGCGCGGGGTCGCGCAGTTGATCACCGCCGGGCAGATCGTCACCTTTGATTCCCCGGCCCTGGCGTGGCTCGGCAGCGGATCGTTTCTGCTGTTCCCGATGCCGGTGATCATCGCCGCCGCCACCCTGCTGCTGTTCTGGCTGTTTACCCGTAAAACGGCGCTGGGCATGTTTATCGAAGCGGTAGGGATTAACATCCGCGCGGCGAAAAACGCCGGTGTGAATACCCGCATCGTGGTGATGCTGGCCTATGTCCTGAGCGGCGTCTGCGCAGCGATTGCCGGGATCATCGTGGCGGCGGACATACGCGGCGCGGATGCTAATAACGCCGGGTTGTGGCTCGAACTGGACGCCATTCTGGCGGTGGTCATCGGCGGCGCCTCCCTGATGGGCGGGCGCTTCAACCTGCTGCTGTCGGTGGTGGGGGCGCTGATTATCCAGGGAATGAATACTGGCATTTTGCTTTCTGGCTTTCCGCCGGAGCTCAACCAGGTGGTGAAAGCGGTGGTGGTGCTGTGCGTACTGATTGTCCAGTCGCCGCGCTTTATCGGTTTACTGAAAGGGGTACGCGGCCATGATAAAACGTAATTTACCGTTGATGATCACCCTGGCGGTGTTTGTGCTGGGCTATCTCTACTGCCTGACGCAGTTCCCAGGCTTTGCCTCAACGCGGGTGATCTGCAATATCCTGACGGATAATGCCTTCCTCGGGATCATCGCCGTGGGCATGACCTTTGTGATCCTCTCCGGTGGGATCGATCTGTCGGTGGGGTCGGTGATCGCTTTTACCGGCGTCTTCCTCGCCAAAGCGATTGGCTTTTGGGCAATATCGCCGCTGGTGGCGTTTCCGCTGGTGCTGGTGATGGGCTGCGCCTTCGGTGCGTTTATGGGGCTGCTTATCGACGCGCTGAAGATCCCGGCTTTTATCATCACGCTTGCCGGCATGTTCTTCCTGCGCGGTGTCAGCTATCTGGTGTCGGAGGAGTCGATTCCGATTAACCATCCGGTCTACGACACCTTGTCCGGACTGGCATGGACCATCCCCGGCGGCGGTCGTCTCAGCGCCATGGGGCTATTGATGCTGCTGGTGGTGGTGGCCGGTATTTTTGTCGCCCATCGCACCCGCTTTGGCAACCAGGTGTATGCCATCGGCGGCAACGCGACGTCGGCGAATTTAATGGGGATTTCGACTCGCAGCGCCACGATCCGTATCTATATGCTTTCCACCGGGCTGGCGACGCTGGCCGGGATCGTCTTTTCCATTTATACCCAGGCGGGCTATGCGCTGGCGGGCGTCGGCGTGGAGCTGGACGCGATTGCCTCGGTGGTGATCGGCGGTACGCTGCTCAGCGGCGGTGTTGGCACCGTGCTGGGAACGCTGTTCGGGGTGGCGATCCAGGGGCTGATTCAGACTTACATCAACTTCGATGGCACCCTCAGCTCATGGTGGACGAAAATTGCGATCGGTATTTTGCTGTTTATCTTTATCGCGCTGCAGCGTGGGCTGACGGTGCTGTGGGAAAATCGGCAGAATGCGGCGGTGACGCGGGTGAGCGGAGCGGGGAGTCGCTGACAGGGAACTCCCTTCCCGCAAGGCGGGAAGGGAGGGCAGGGATCAGGCGTCCGGGAATGCTTTAATGAAGTTCTCGACGTCTTCAACCATGTGGTTGTTACCGACAAAGAAGGAGCGGCGCTGGTGCAGGCTTTCCGGGATAATATCCAGAATACGCTCTTTACCGTCGCTGGCCTTACCGCCCGCCTGTTCGGCGAGGAAGGCCATCGGATTGCATTCATACAGCAGGCGCAGCTTGCCGTCCGGGTGGCTGGCGGTGCTCGGATACAGGTAGATGCCGCCCTTCAGCAGGTTACGGTGGAAGTCCGCCACCAGCGAGCCGATATAGCGTGAGGTATAAGGACGCTGAGTCTCTTTGTCCTCTTCCTGGCAGTACTTAATGTACTTTTTCACGCCCTGCGGGAATTTGATGTAGTTGCCTTCGTTGATGGAGTAGGTATTGCCCTTCTCCGGGAAGCGCATGCGCTCCTGACACAGACAGAAGACGCCGAGGGACGGGTCGTAGGTGAAGGCGTGGACGCCGCAGCCGGTGGTATACACCAGCATCGTCGAAGAGCCGTAGACCACATAGCCCGCGGCCACCTGCCTTTTACCCGGCTGCAGGAAGTCTTCTTCTGTCACCGGCGTGCCGACAGGCGTGACGCGGCGGTAGATAGAGAAGATCGTTCCGACAGAGACGTTAACGTCGATGTTAGAGGAGCCATCCAGAGGGTCCATCAGCACCACGTATTTGGCGTGTTCACACCCTTCGAAGACGACAATTTCATCTTCTTCTTCGGAGGCGATCCCGGCAACAATATCGCGTGCTCGCAGTGCGGCTTTTAATTTTTCATTAGCGAACAGATCGAGTTTTTGCTGAACCTCGCCCTGAACGTTTTCAGCACCGCTGGCACCCAGGATATCGACCAGACCGGCCTTGTTGATATCGCGGTGGATGATCTTGGCGCCCAACTTTATTGCTGACAACAAAGCAGTCAGCTCACCGGTGGCGTGGGAGAACTCGTGCTGCTTTTCAACAATAAACTCACCTAACGTTTTCATAACTCGTTCCCTGCATTTTTATGTTGAGTAAAACGAACGCAACAATCTTAACAAAGAATCAAAAAAGTGCGCACTGGTGAATCGCGCCAGCAAAATACAGATTCGCCTGAAATGCATTTCGCCAGGGCCCGGGATATGGGTAAAATGTGCCCCGGATAAGAGAAGGAAATGACGAATGCGCATTCATATTTTAGGAATCTGTGGCACGTTTATGGGGGGCCTGGCCATGCTGGCGCGCTCCCTCGGTCATGAGGTAACAGGGTCGGATGCTAACGTCTATCCGCCGATGAGCACCCTGCTGGAAAACCAGGGGATTGATTTAATTCAGGGTTATGACCCCAGCCAGCTGGATCCCCGGCCGGATCTGGTGATCATCGGTAATGCCATGACTCGCGGCAACCCGTGCGTTGAAGCGGTGCTGGAAAACAATATTCCGTATATGTCCGGCCCGCAGTGGCTGCACGACTTCGTGCTGCGCGATCGCTGGGTGCTGGCCGTCGCCGGGACCCACGGGAAAACCACCACTGCCGGGATGGCAACCTGGATCCTCGAAGCCTGCGGCTATAAACCGGGCTTCGTGATCGGTGGCGTACCGGGGAACTTTGATGTTTCCGCACGCCTGGGCGACAGCCCGTTCTTTGTGATTGAAGCCGACGAATATGACTGCGCCTTCTTCGACAAGCGCTCCAAGTTTGTTCACTACTGCCCGCGGACGCTGATCCTCAACAACCTTGAGTTCGACCACGCGGACATCTTTGACGACCTGAAGGCGATTCAGAAACAGTTCCACCATCTGGTGCGTATCGTGCCGGGCAAAGGCAAAATCATCCTGCCGGAGAACGACATCAACCTGAAGCAGGTGATGGCGATGGGCTGCTGGAGCGAGCAGGAGCTGGTGGGCGAGCAGGGCCACTGGCAGGCGAAGAAGCTGAACGCCGACGCCTCGCAGTGGGAAGTGCTGCTCGACGGCGAAAAGGTTGGTGAAGTGAAGTGGGCGCTGGTCGGCGAGCATAATATGCATAACGGCCTGATGGCGATTGCCGCGGCGCGTCACGTCGGCGTGCTGCCGGCGGATGCCGCGAACGCGCTGGGCAGCTTTATCAACGCCCGCCGTCGCCTGGAGCTGCGCGGCGAAGCCAACGGCGTCACCGTGTATGACGATTTCGCCCATCATCCGACGGCAATCCTCGCCACGCTGCAGGCGCTGCGCGGCAAAGTGGGCGGCACCGCGCGTATTCTCGCCGTGCTGGAGCCGCGCTCTAACACCATGAAAATGGGCGTCTGCAAAGACGATCTGGCGCCGTCTCTCGGTCGCGCTGATGAAGTGTTCCTCCTGCAGCCGCAGCATATTCCTTGGCAGGTGGCGGAAGTGGCGGAAGCCTGCGTCCAGCCGGCCCACTGGAGCGCCGACGTCGATACCCTGGCGGAGATGGTGGTCAAAACCGCCCACCCGGGCGACCATATCCTGGTGATGAGCAACGGCGGCTTCGGCGGCATTCATCAGAAGCTGCTGGATAAGCTGGCGCAAAAAGCGGCCGCGGCAGAATAAGCGCGAACGCCTCCGATCACTGCCCTCCGTGTGAGGGCAGTTTTGTTTTCGCCACCAGGGATTGTGCCATGCTGACCTGCGAAAGATTACGTTCTACCGACTCGCCCCATTTCGCCACGCTGGACGCGCTCTACGCGCGCGCCTTTCCGTGGCACGAGCAGCGGGAAAGCGACGCCAAACTTCAGGCGCTGAGCCACCCCGCTACGCGCTGGAAGCGTGGTTCGATGAGGGCGTATTTATCGGCCTCAGCGGCTGCTGGCAGTTTGCCGGCTACGGTTATATCGAACATCTGGCGATCGACGATACGCTGCGCTCCCGCGGCTATGGTAAACAGCTACTGGCGCAGATCCTGACGCGCGCGCCGCTGACCATTCTGGAAATCGATCCGCTAACCACGGCAATCGCTCATAAACGGCTGCGCTTTTATCAGTCGATGGGATTTCATGCCAATGCGTGGGCGCATCATCACCCGAGCTATCATCAGGGCATCGCGGATCATGAGTTGCTGGTGCTGAGCTACCCGCAGCCGATCGATGAGCGACAGTACCAGCAGTTTGCCCGGGATCTCGGGCGCGAGGTGATGGGGCGGGAGTAGTCCGGAACGGGGCGTCGCCCCGCTCCGGGAATTCACTGGTTACAATCTTACTCTTTGGCGATCGGCGTCTCGTTCTCCGCGACTTTATTGTCGCCCTGAATCTGCGCGATTTTCTGCTCAACGGCGGCCACCTGAGCGCTGTCGTGCAGCAGGGTGTAGGTCAGATCAAACTGCGCGCTGGCGCCCGGCTGCAGCTGCTTCACGCGTTTTTGTTCGCGTTCAATGGTGACCGGATAGGCGTAGCTGGTGCCCGGTTCGATACCGGTGACGTAGCCCTGTTTGATGGTGTCGGTGTTTTTCCATAGCGTCAGGACCGGCAGCTGACGGGTATCAAACTGAATGGAGGCCCCTTTATCGCCCGCTTTGTTGACCACCGCGGCCAGGGTCTGGTGATTTTCATCGGCCAGCGGCTGAATATTAAATACCATCTCGTCAAAATCTTTGGTCGGTCCCTGATAGGTCTGCCAGGTTTTTAACCCGCTCTTCGCGTAATCATTGAACGGGCTGATGCTGGACATCGGGGCGAGGAAGCGCGCGCCTTCTTCGAGGATCGGGGTGCCGAAGTTGCTGTGGTAGATAATCTGATAATCATGCGGATAGTCAGCATGGTTGGTTAAGACATCATGCAGGCTGAAGCTGTTGCTGCCCGGCACGTAGCGCAGTTCGGTCAGGGTCTGCAGATCGGCTTTTTTGAAGGTGCTCTCTTTCACCAGGCCGCGGATGCGGATTTCATACGGCGCGCTGTCAGCCACCTCGACTTCTACCCGCGAGGCCGGCGTGTTGCCCGCCTTGCCGTGCAGGGTATAAATCTGCCCGTCCGCGGTCACCGGATGGCCGGTCCATTCATAGCCGCAGCGGACCATCATCTCGTTGAATCCTTCCAGCCAGCCGAGTCCATTGCGGCTTTCCAGGTTGATAAACGCCGGGTTGACGACCTCTTTAACCGGCGAATCCCAGCCCATCCGGCTGCCGAAACCCTCAATACGCAGTAAGTTCATGCCACGGGTTGGGCTGAGAGTGATGGTCAGGCCGTCTTTACTGTGAATGGTGAGGATTTTGCTGCCTTCCTGCTTACCGCCGTGCAGGACTTTTTGCTCAATGCTGAACGCATGGTCTTTTACCTTCAGCTGATCGCTGCTGATCTGCCAGTTTCCTTTATCCATGCCCTCTTCAGCGTTCGTCAGCACCCATGTTTTTGCCGCGGCTGAGCCAGAAACCAGCAGGGCGATCGTCGTCAGAACCAATGTCTTTTTCATTTTTATTCCCTTTTTGCTGAATCGATTGTGTCATTGACGTGTGAAATCTACCGGCATGGGGGGGATTAAAATGTGAAGCGCCTCACCTGGTGAGAAAGTGGCCGTTTTTATGATGTTAAATGAGATGAAAGTCGTATTATTTTGCTAAGTAATGCGTATTTATCACCAGGATATGTGATCTATATTGTTTTTAGCTTTAACGATTCAGCTTGGCAACAAGGCAAAAAACAAACGTATCGTCGTGCGGATGAGGGGACTCATCCGATGCGACGGGAATCCCCCTGCTGGCGCAAGCCTTAGAACTGGGGTGAAGGTAGGCCGGATAAGGCGTTAGCCGCCATCCGGCACAATGACGGGAACGGAGTCTGATGCAGGTTGCCCGGCGGCGCTGCGCTTGCGCGGGCCTACGGTGTTGAGTAACCGTTTGATATACAGGGCTCCGTAGGCCGGATAAGGCGTTAGCCGCCACCCGGCACAACGACGGGAACGGAGTCTGGTACAGCTTGCCCGGCGGCGCTGCGCTTGCGCGGGCCTACGAAACAGAGTAACCGGTTGATATATAGGGTTCCGTAGCCCGGATAAGGCGCAGCGCGCCGCCATCCGGGAGACGATTGCGGGCAAAAACAGCGGGACTTAGCCTTCGTTTTCCGCCAGTTCACGCAGATACTGGAAGATCAGGCGCGCCGATTTCGGCGGCTTGTTGCCTTCTTTCTCTTTCTTCGCATTGCGGATCAGCGAACGCAGCTGCTGACGGTCAGCATCTGGCCACAGGTTCAGCACTTCAGCGACAGCGTCATCCCCATCGTCAATCAGTCGGTCGCGGATCTGCTCCAGCTTGTGGAACAGCGCAACCTGCTGGTTGTGACGGTTTTTCAGCTTGTCCAGCGCCTGACGAATCGGATCGACATCGCGGTTGCGCAGCATCTTACCGATAAGCTGCAGCTGGCGGCGGCGACCCTCTTTTTTGATTCGCTGGGCGAGTTCGATGGCGTCGCGCAGGTCAGTATCCAGCGGAATTTTATCCAGCGCGTTTTTCCCCAGGTCAACGAGTTCCGCGCCAAGACGCTTCAGTTCTTCCGCGTCGCGCTTAATTTCACTCTTACTGACCCAGATGATTTCATCATCTTCATCTTCAACGTCATCACCGGGCACGTCGTCGAGCCAGTCTTCGGGCTGCTTTGTCATCTCAGGCTCCTTAAAAAAAGAGGCTAATGTTACCAGTTAAGGCGCGCACTGAAAAACGGTTCTCTGTTAGACTTCAGTTAACTCCTTCTTACATTATGGCATTAGCAATGAAAGTCATCTCTCAAGTTGCACAGCAGCGTAAGACGCTGGAAGAAGCCGTTACCACGGCACTGGAACTGGCGGCAGGTAAATCTGACGGTGCGGAAGTCTCCGTCAGCAAAACGACGGGCATCGGCGTCAGCACCCGCTATGGCGAAGTGGAGAATGTAGAATTCAATAGCGATGGGGCGTTAGGCATTACGGTTTACCATCAGAACCGCAAGGGCAGCGCCTCTTCCACCGATCTTAGCCCGGACGCCATCGCCCGCACCGTACAGGCGGCGCTGGATATTGCGCGCTACACCTCCCCGGATCCGTTTGCCGGTGTGGCCGATAAAGAGCTGCTGGCCTTTGACGCCCCGGATCTGGACCTGTTCCACCCGGCGGAGGTCTCCCCGGACGAAGCCATCGAACTGGCCGCCCGCGCGGAGCAAGCGGCGCTGAAGGCCGATAAACGCATCACCAACACCGAAGGCGGCAGCTTTAACAGCCACTACGGCATCAAAGTGTTCGGTAACAGTCACGGCATGCTGCAAAGTTACTGCTCGACTCGCCATTCGCTCTCCAGCTGCGTCATCGCGGAAGATGATGGCGATATGGAGCGCGACTACGCCTACACCATTGGCCGGGCGATCGAGGATCTGCAGTCCCCGGAATGGGTCGGGGAAGAGTGCGCTCGCCGCACCCTGTCGCGTCTGGCGCCGCGTAAGCTGTCGACCATGAAGGCGCCGGTTATTTTCGCCAACGAAGTGGCGACCGGGCTGTTTGGCCACCTGGTCGGAGCGATTGCCGGTGGTTCGGTATACCGCAAATCCACCTTCCTGCTCGATTCGCTGGGCAAACAAATTTTGCCAGAGTGGCTGACCATCGAAGAGCATCCTCACCTGCTGAAAGGGCTGGCCTCCACGCCGTTCGACAGCGAAGGCGTGCGCACCGAGCGTCGTGACATCATCAAAGACGGCGTGCTGACCCAGTGGCTGCTGACCAACTACTCGGCGCGTAAGCTGGGGATGAAAAGCACCGGCCATGCCGGGGGCATCCACAACTGGCGCATTAACGGCCGCGGCCTGAGTTTTGCAAAGATGCTTAAAGAGATGGGCACCGGTCTTGTGGTTACCGAACTGATGGGGCAGGGTGTCAGTGGCGTCACCGGCGACTACTCACGCGGCGCATCCGGCTTCTGGGTAGAAAACGGCGAAATTCAATATCCTGTCAGTGAGATCACCATTGCAGGAAATCTGAAAGAAATGTGGCGTAATATCGTGACCATTGGCGATGATATTGAAACGCGCAGCAACATTCAGTGCGGTTCTGTGCTGCTGCCGGAGATGAAAATCGCCGGGCAATAACACCTGTTTGCTTAAATAATAAAAAGGAAGTGAGCAATGCGTAAAAAACTGTTAGCGATGCTGGCTGTCTCTGCTTTTGCGCTCGGTTCAGCGTCGGCCTTCGCCGACCTGGGCGAAGACATGGACACTCTGGCAGAAAACCTGCAAGTGGTACAGAAGTCCTCCGACGCCGGCGAGCTGAAAGCGGCGCTGAATAAGATGCGTACCGCCGCGGTCGATGCCCAGAAAGAGACCCCGCCGAAGCTGGAAGGCAAAGCGGCCGACAGCGCTGAGATGAAAGATTACCGTCATGGTCTGGATATTCTGATCGGCCAGATCGACGGTGCGCTGAAGCTGGCGAACGAAGGCAAGGTGAAAGAGGCGCAGGCCGCCGCGGAGGAGTTTAAAACCACCCGCAACACCTACCATAAGAAGTACCGCTAACCGTTCTTTTCGGGAGGCATCAGCCGATGCCTCCCGCCTGAAAGCCTACCGATATCACATTTTTCCACTCTCTTTTTCCGGCCTTTCCGCTGCCGCGGGCGCCTTGTCCACGCTCATTGTTGTGATACATCTCACGTCATAGCCGTCGTTTTTGCCTTTTCCCTGTGAATATGTGGGGTCGATCACGCCTGCCGTCTCCCTTTCCACTTCGAAGTGGAAAACAACTCGCTACAAACTCCCATCCCCCGGCGCTACCTTGATTTCCAGAGACATCAGCGGGGTATCAGAAGTGAATAACGGAGCGGTAATACACGACGAAGGGGAGCAGGCAGCGCAGACTGAACGGCTGGCTGACAAGATGCTGCAGCAGGTTTACGCCTTGTTAAACCGTCACGGCATCGTCCCTAACGACGTTCAGGAGCAAATGCTGACTTCCCACGTGCGGGCCATGGCCCACCGGTCAATCAGTGGTGAACCGCTGCCGGAAGTGGATGCCAGCCTGTTCGAAGAGATTTCACCAGATTCAATGACGCTGGCCCGCGAAGTGGTCGCGCAGTTCGGCAACCTGCCCGATGAAGAGGCCTGGCTGCTGTCCGTCCATTTCGAAGTCGCAAAAGAAAACCTGTAAGGAGCAAAACATGGAACAAATCACCGTAGTCATTGGCGACCGTCTGGGTAAAGGCCAAAAAGTCGCTGCAGGCGCTGAGAAAGCGGGCGCACGTGCTGTGGTCGTCCCTGGCGTTGCTGCCGATATGAAGCTTGGCGACATGATGAAAGCGGAAAACGCTACCTTCGGCATCTCCTTCTGCGGCAGCGGCGGCGCCGGGGCCATCACCGCCCAGACCAAATACGGCTACAAAGCGAAATATGGCATGCGTTCGGTGGAAGAGGGCGTCACTGCCATCAACGAAGGGTGCAACGTGCTGGGCTTCGGCTTTATGGATAAAGAAGAGCTGGGCGAGCGCCTGGTAGAAGCCTGGAAAAAGAAATACGGCGCATAAGTATGAAAGAGCAATTCACCACCACGGTGAGGGTTGCCGGCAAAGGCGAAAGCAAATCACGGGCCTTCGCCGATGCCCTGAACCATGTGCAGGCTGCGGTGATGAAATCATCATCGCGCATCCTACTGCGTATTGAGCCACAGGACGTGACGGTTGTTCATGCGCGTGAAGCGGTACGAAAAGAGGCGTTTCTGTTCATCTTTTTGCGCCGTGAACGACGGACCTACAGCGTGGAGCTGGACGTCACCGTCAACGTGACCGCCATCGATCTCGATAAAGTGGATTTCGTCACGCAAACCTGATTGTTACCAAAGGGTCAGACTATGTTCCTGATAATTTTAATAAAATCGCTCATCATCGGCGGCCTGGTCGGCGTCGGCGTGGGCGCCGGAGCGGCACGCATGTTTCACGCGCCCACCACGCAAGGGATGGGGGCGTTTCGTACCTTGGGCGAGCTGAATTCCTGCGAAGGCGATCCGGCTTCTCACTTCTCTTTTGGTCTCGGCTTCTTCTTTAACGCCTGGGCCTCTTCCGTTGCAGCAGGCTCCTTCACCCAGGACGTTGACCACCGCATTATCCCGAACTGGGGCGCGGCGGCGTTGATGGTGAAAAATCGTAACGTTGGCGAAACGCTACACGATCCGAAAAAAATGGCCATTGCCTGCGGCATCATCGGCATGATCGTCGTCGCCTTCCTTAACCTGACCGCCTCTTCCGTACCGGAAGCGCTGCAGGTCACCGCCGTTAAGGTATTGGTTCCGGCGGCAAACCTGCTGGTGAACACCGTGATGCCGGTGATTTTCTGGCTGGCGGCTATCGATGCCGGTAAGAAATCAGGCTTCTGGGCGACGATTTTCGGCGGCGCCGCGCAGCTGATTATGGGTAACGCCGTACCGGGTCTGGTGCTGGGGATCCTGATCGGTAAAGGCGTCGAAGAGAGCGGCTGGAACCGGGTGACTAAAGTGATGATGGTGGCCATCGTCGCGCTGTTTGTCCTCAGCGGCTTCTTCCGCGGCTTCGACATGAAGATGATCGAATCCTTCCATCTGACCGTGCCGAACTGGCTGGACATGATCCACAACTCACTCAGCGGCAAGTAACGGGAGCCTGATAATGGAACAGAATAAAGGTTTTTGGTATGCCGACTGGTCGTTCCCGATCTTTGTTGGCCTGCTCTCCTCCGGCGTCTTCGCCGGGACGCACATGTACTACCTGTACGGCATCGGCGCCTTTAACGAAGTGGCCTTCGTGGCCATGCTGAAGTCGGGGATTGATACCGGCGTTTACGGCGCGGTGGCGGCATTCGGCGCGAGCTTCCTGTTCGCCCGCATCATCGAAGGGTCGCTGGTGGGGATCCTCGATATCGGCGGAGCGATACAGACCGGTATCGGTCTTGGCGTACCGGCGCTGCTGCTCGGCGCGGGCTTTGTCTTCCCGGTGGCGAACTTCGCCGCCTCGCTGGTCACCGGCCTGGTCCTTGGTCTGGCAGTGGGTTACATCATCATTCTGGCGCGTAAGTTCACCATTAACCAGAGCGATTCCACTTACGGCGCCGACGTGATGATGGGGGCCGGTAATGCCTCCGGCCGCTTCCTCGGTCCCTTGATTATCCTCAGCGCGATGACCGCCTCGATTCCTATCGGGATTGGCTCGCTGGTTGGCGCACTGCTGTTCTACATCTGGCAGAAACCGATCACCGGCGGCGCCATCCTCGGCGCGATGATCCTCGGCTCCATCTTCCCGGTGGCGATTAGCTAATCGCCCGATGGCGCTGCGCTTATCGGGCCTACACGTCAGCGCGATTGGTAGGCCGGATAAGGCGGTACGCCGCCATCCGGCAACAGATTCACCCTTTTCATCAGGAGATAGCTATGTTTGATTTACTCCTGCGCCGTGCGCGCCTCGTCGACGATACCCTGACTGATATCGCCATCCAGGACGGGAAAATCGCGGCGCTGGGCGAGATTAGCGCGCCCTCCCGCAACACCCTCGATCTGCACGGCAACAGCTACGTCAGCGCCGGCTGGATTGACTCCCACGTTCACTGCTACCCGAATTCGCCGATTTATCACGATGAGCCGGACAGCGTCGGCATCGCCACCGGCGTCACCACCGTGATTGATGCCGGCAGCACCGGCGCCGACGACGTCGATGACTTCTATCAACTGACCCGTAACGCGGCGACGGAAGTTTATGCGTTGCTCAATATCTCCCGCGTCGGGCTGATTGCGCAGAATGAACTGGCGAATATGGCCAATATCGACGCCGCTGCGGTGAAGCAGGCGGTGCAGCGTCATCCTGATTTTATCGTCGGCCTGAAGGCGCGGATGAGCAGCAGCGTCGTCGGCGAAAACGGCATTACGCCGCTGGCGCGCGCCAAGGCCATTCAGCAGGAAAACGGCGATCTGCCGCTGATGGTGCACATCGGCAATAACCCGCCGAACCTCGATGAAATCGCCGATCTGCTGAGCCGCGGCGACATCATTACCCACTGCTATAACGGCAAGCCGAACCGCATTCTGAATCCCGCCGGCGAACTGCGTAGCTCGATTACTCGCGCTCTGCAGCGCGGCGTGCGCCTCGACGTTGGGCACGGCACCGCCAGCTTCAGCTTTGAAGTGGCGCGGCGGGCGATTGCGCTGGGCATTCTGCCGCACACCATCAGCTCCGATATTTACTGCCGCAACCGTATCGACGGCCCGGTGCGCTCGCTGGCGCTGGTGATGTCGAAATTCCTCGCCATCGGCATGACCCTGCCGCAGGTCATTGCCTGCGTGACCGTCAGCGCCGCCGAGGGGCTGCGCCTGTCGCGTAAAGGGCGGCTGGAAGTGGGCTTCGACGCCGATTTAACGCTATTTCGCCTGGAGCACCGGCCCACGCTGCTGGTGGATGCCGAAAAAGAGAGCCTCCAGGCTGACAACATTCTGGTGCCGCTGGCCGCGATCCGCGCGGGCAAAGGCTATCTGACCGAACAAGGGAGCGCGGAACATGCCTTCGATTTTTGATAAATACCATTTAAAACAGGTGATTAATACTTCGGGCCGCATGACGGCGCTGGGCGTTTCCACGCCGCGCCCGGAAGTGGTGGAAGCCGCGATGGCCGGTATGAACCAGTACTTTGAAATGAAAGACCTGGTGAATAAAACCGGCGAGTACATTGCCAGGTTGCTGGACGTGGAAGGGGCGACCGTTGTCTCCTGCGCGTCGGCGGGGATTGCCCAGTCGGTGGCGGCGGTGCTGGTGAAAGACAGCGACTGGCTGCTGGAGAACCTGCACGTTACGCCGATTGAGAATAACGAAATCGTGTTGCCGAAGGGCCACAACGTCAACTTCGGCGCGCCGGTTGGCACGATGGTGGCGCTGGGCGGCGGTAAGCTGGTGGAAGCGGGCTACGCCAACGAATGTTCCGCCGATCAGTTGGCGGCGGCAATCACCCCGCGCACCGCGGCGATCCTGTACATCAAATCCCACCACTGCGTACAGAAAAGCATGCTCAACGTCGCGCAGGCTGCGGAAGTGGCGCGCCAGCATGGCTTGCCGCTGATCGTCGATGCGGCGGCGGAAGAAGATCTGCAGTGCTACTACCGCATGGGCGCCGACCTGGTGATCTACAGCGGCGCAAAAGCCATTGAAGGGCCGACCAGCGGGCTGGTGATCGGCAAAACGCAGTACGTCGAGTGGGTTAAACGCCAGTCTATGGGGATTGGCCGGGCGATGAAAGTGGGTAAAGAGGGCATTCTCGGCCTGACCTGCGCCATTGAACACTATCTGACGGCGAGCAAAGAGAGCGGCGAGCAGATGGTGGCGAAGATGACGCCGTTTATCGAACAGCTCAACACGCTTAACGGCGTGACCGCCCGGGTGGTGTGGGATAGCGCGGGTCGCGATATCGCCCGCGCCGAAATCAAATTCAACGAAGCGGTGACCGGCGTGAAGACCGGCGATCTGGTTAACGCGCTGAAGCAGGGAGAATACGCCATCTACTTCCGCGGCTATAAAGCGAATGAAGGCATTATCGAAGCCGATGTCCGCAGCGTGAACGCGCAGCAGCTGGCGGTGGTCGCCCGCCGCATCGCGGAAGTGCTGAACAAGGAGAAACAAGCATGAAACTGACCCCAAACTTTTACCGTGATCGCGTGTGCCTGAACGTCCTGGCGGGCAGCAAAGACAACGCCCGCGAAATTTACGACGCGGCGGAAGGTCACGTCCTGGTCGGCGTGCTCTCCAAAAACTATCCGGATGTCGCCAGCGCGGTGGCTGATATGCGTGACTACGCGAAGCTTATTGATAACGCGCTCTCCGTCGGGCTGGGCGCAGGCGATCCAAACCAGTCGGCGATGGTGAGCGAGATTTCTCGCCAGGTGCAGCCGCAGCATGTCAACCAGGTCTTCACCGGCGTGGCTACCAGCCGCGCGCTGCTCGGGCAGAATGAGACCGTGGTGAATGGCCTGGTCTCGCCGACCGGTACGCCGGGAATGGTGAAGATCTCCACCGGCCCGCTGAGCAGCGGCGCGGCGGATGGCATTGTGCCGCTGGAAACCGCCATCGCGCTGCTGAAAGACATGGGCGGCAGCTCCATCAAATACTTCCCGATGGGCGGCCTGAAGCACCGCGCCGAATTCGAAGCCGTCGCCAAAGCCTGCGCTGCGCACGATTTCTGGCTGGAACCGACCGGCGGTATCGATCTGGACAACTACAGCGAGATCCTGAAAATCGCTCTCGATGCCGGGGTGAGCAAAATCATCCCACATATCTACAGCTCGATTATCGATAAAGCCAGCGGCAACACCCGCCCGGCCGATGTGCGCCAGCTGCTGGAGATGACCAAACAGTTAGTGAAGTAGTGCTATTGCCGCTCATCCTAACTTTCTCCCGGAGGGAGAGGGAACCATCTGGTTTTCTCCCTCTCCCTTTGGGAGAGGGCCGGGGTGAGAGGCAACTTATCCCACCGAACCATCAAGGAGTTGCTATGCCTGTCGCTCGTCATCTGCTTGTCGCTTCACTGTCCCTGTTTGCCGCCGCCGCGGGCGCCGCGCAAACCCACTATGCCTGGGTAGGTACCTATAATCCCAATGGCGAAGGTCTGTACCGCTTTACCGTCGATGCCAACACCGGCGCGCTGCGTGACAGGGCGCTGGTGAGCGCGTTGCCAAACGTCGCGCAGCTGACCGTGTCGCGCGATGGCAAAACGCTGTATGCCGCCAGTGAAGTCGAAAAAGGCGTCGTGCAGGCGTGGCGCATTGAGAAGAATGGCGAGCTGACCGCGCTCAGCCAGGTTGCCTCCGGCGGCGCCGGGCCGGTGTATCTCTCCCTGACGCCGGATGGTAAACATCTGCTGGTGGCCAACTACGTCAGCGGCAGTATCGCCGTGCTACCGGTGAAAGAAGATGGTAGCCTGGGCGAGGCAGTGGACAAGCATCAGGATGAAGGCCCGGCAGGCGCCGAACGCCCGGCGGCGGCCGTCGAGGGCAGCTTCGCCATCAGCGATCACAATGGCCCGCACGCCCATATGATCGCCGCCGATCCCAGCGGGAAATTTGTTTATTCCACCGATCTGGGGCTGGATCGGATCTATCAGTACCGGCTGGATAGCGCCAGCGGCAAGCTGACGCCGAACGATCCGCCGTTCATCGCCGCTTCGTCGCCGGGCGCCGGCCCACGCCACTTCGTCTTTACGCCAAAGGGCGACGGCCTGTGGCTGATCAACGAAGAAGCGTCGACGCTGACTTTCTATCATCTGGATAAGCAAAGCGGCTTGCTGCGCGAAGGCAAAACCGTCTCCGCGCTGCCGAAAGAGTATAAGGGCACCAGCTTTGCCGCCGGTCTGGCGCTGAGCAACGATGGTAAGCAGCTGTATGTCGCCAACCGCCTGCATAACAGCATCGCCCACTTTACGGTGCAGGCCGACGGCCGCCTGAGCCACCAGGAGGATATCTGGACGCGTGGGGATTACCCCCGTACGCTGACCCTGGATAATCAAGGGCAGTGGCTGTACGTCATGAACCAGCGTAGCGATAATATTACCCGCTTCAGCGTGGCGCCGAAGGATGGCAAATTAACCTTTGCCTCCGACTACACGCCGGTTGGTAGCCCATCGCAGATGGTGATATCCGCCCAACCCTGAGCCGTAACCACAAGGAACTGACATGCGATTTCCCAACCAACGCTTAGCGCAACTCTTCACCCTGCTGCGGAATGAAACGCTGCCGCAGGATGAGCTGGCGCAGCGGCTGTCGGTTTCCACCCGTACTGTGCGCGCCGATATTACCGCCCTGAATGCGCTACTGGCGCAGTATGGCGCGCAGTTTATCCTCAACCGCGGCAGCGGTTATCAACTGAAAATTGATAACCCGGCGAGCTTTCAGGCGCTGGAGGAGACGGCGCCGAAGACGCAGCACGTGCCGCGAACCGCCCAGGATCGCATCACGTTTCTGCTGGTGCGCTTCCTGACGTCGGCGTTCTCCATCAAGCTGGAAGATCTGGCGGATGAGTGGTTCGTCAGCCGCGCGACGCTGCAAAATGATATGGTCGAGGTGCGTGAGCGCTTCCAGCGCTATCAGCTTACCCTTGAAACCCGCCCTCGCCACGGCATGAAGCTGTTTGGTAGCGAGGTGTCGATTCGCGCCTGCCTGACCGATCTGCTGTGGGAGCTGGCCCAACAGGGCGGTATCAATCCGTTGATCGGCGCCGAGGCGCTGGAGGCGGAAGTGCCTGCGCTGCTGGAGCCGATGCTGCAGGAGACGCTCACCCGGCACCATATTCGCCTCACCGATGTCGGTGAGCGTTTTATCTGCCTGTACGGCGCAGTGGTGGTGCGCCGCGTTAGCGAAGGCTATCCGCTGGCCGATTTCAGCGCCGAAGATGTGGCGCAAAACGTCCGCGACGCCGCGCGCGATTTGGCGGGAGCGCTGCAGCGGCTGGCCGGAAAACCCTTCTCGCCCGCTGAAGAAGAGTGGCTGTGCGTGCATCTCGCCGCCCGTCAGGTGCAGGACGTCGACCCGGAAACCATCAGCGCCGACGATGACGAAGCGCTGGTCAATTACATTCTGCGCTACATCAACAGCCAGTATAACTACAACCTGCTGGACGACGCCCAGCTGCACGCCGATCTGCTGACCCACATTAAAACCATGATCACCCGCGTGCGCTACCAGATCATGATCCCCAATCCGCTGCTGGATAACATCAAACAGCACTACCCGATGGCCTGGGATATGACCCTCGCCGCGGTCTCCAGCTGGGGGAAATATACTCCGTACACCATCAGCGAAAACGAAATCGGCTTTCTGGTGCTGCATATCGGCGTCGGGCTGGAGCGTCACTACAACATTGGCTACCAGCGTCAACCACAGGTGCTACTGGTCTGCGATACCAGCAATGCGATGGTACGGATGATCGAAGCGATCCTGCAGCGCAAATATCCGCAGCTGGAGATCGCCGCCACGATTTCCCAGCGCGAGTATGAACAGCGGGATGCGATCGAGGCGGATTTTGTTATCTCCACAGTGCGCATCAGCGAAAAAGACAAACCGGTGGTGACCATCGCGCCGTTTCCCACCGACTATCAGCTGGATCAGATTGGCAAGCTGGTGCTGGTGGACCGTACCCGTCCGTGGATGCTGAATAAGTACTTCGATGCCGCCCACTTCCGGGTGGTCGATAAGCCGATGGATCAGCAAACGCTGTTCGCTGAGCTGTGCCAGCAGCTGCTGGAGGAAGGCTTTGTTGACGCCGAGTTTCATGCTTCGGTGGTGGAGCGTGAGGCGATTGTCAGCACCATGCTCGGCGATGGCATTGCGCTGCCGCACTCCCTGGGACTGCTGGCCAAAAAGACGGTGGTTTATACGGTTATCGCCCCGCAGGGCATCGCCTGGGGCGACGAAACCGCCCATATCATTTTCCTGCTCGCCATCAGTAAGCGCGAGTACGAAGAGGCGATGGCGATCTACGATATTTTCGTGACTTTCCTGCGCGAGCGCGCCATGAGCCGCCTTGCCACGACCCGCAGCTTCAATGAGTTTAAAACGGTGGCGATGGAGTGCGTCAGCCGGTTTTGAGAGGCTGACGGAGGGGATTAACGCAAATGATGTACCACCTGGTTGCTGCTGCCGCGCCAGATCAGCGCCGGGTCTTTTAAATCCTGCACAAACTTACCGTCGACCAGCACGTTGATCAGGTTCACTACCTGCATCTGCGCCTCATTCAGCTCATCCAGTTTATAGCCGGTCCAGACCCAGATATCTTTGCCGGGGCATTCGGCGCGCACGCGCTGAACCAGCTTGAGGATCTCCGCGACGTTCTGCGGATGCAGCGGATCGCCGCCGGAGAGTGAAATCCCCTGGCGCTTGATGCGGGTATCGTTGAGGTCGGCAATGATGCGGTCGGCCATCTCAGCGGTAAACGGCATACCGGAGTTCACCCGCCAGGTGCTCTTGTTGTAGCAGCCTGGGCACTCGTGGACGCAGCCGGAAACAAACAGGGTGCAGCGGGTGCCGGGGCCGTTGACGATATCTACCGGGTAGTACTGATGGTAATTCATTTTTCGCTTCTCAATTAATGCCATAGCCGCGTTGGCTGCGCTCGCTCACCCCAGTCACGTACTGAATGTACGCTCCCGGGGATTCCCTCGTTTGCCGCCTTGCTCTGACGCTAATTGCTTTGCGAAAACGGAGGAATGCGGCCATTTCCCGGGTCGCGGCGTTCCGCCTTACCCGGGCTACCGGACGGTGCAAAACAGTAGCCCGGATAAGGCGCTGCGCGCCGCTATCCGGGAAAAGCGCATTGGTCTTTAACCGATCTGCCCATTGGCCAGGTGCTTAACGCGGCGCTTCACTTCTTCCTGCTTGCCGGCGTTGAACGGACGCGCGTCCGGACTGCCGAGATAACCGCATACCCGACGAGTAACCGACACGCGAGCGGCATCGTGATTACCACATTTCGGGCAGGTAAAGCCCTTGCTGGTGCACTCGAACTCGCCGGTAAAACCGCACTCGTAGCATTCATCGATCGGCGTGTTGGTGCCGTAGTACGGCACGTGCTCATAGCTGTAATCCCACACGTCTTCCAGTGCCTTCAGGTTGTGCTGGATGTTCGGGTACTCGCCGTAGCAAATGAAGCCGCCGTTGGCCAGCGGCGGGTACGGCGCTTCGAAATCGATCTTGTCGTACGGGTTGACCTTCTTCTCGACGTCGAGGTGGAAGCTGTTGGTGTAGTAACCTTTATCGGTCACGCCCTCCACTATGCCAAACTCGGCGGTGTCGAGACGGCAGAAGCGGTCGCACAGGTTTTCGCTCGGCGTGCTGTACAGACTAAAGCCGTAGCCGGTCTCTTCCTTCCACACATCGACGGCGTCGCGCAGGCGCTGGACGATGGCCACACCTTTCTCACGCAGCGCCTCGCTGTCGTACATATGCTGATTACCGTACAGCGCATTGATGGTCTCATGGATACCGATGTAACCCAGTGAAATGGACGCGCGGCCGTTTTTGAAAATCTCGGAGACGTCATCGTCGGCTTTCAGCCGCACGCCGCAGGCCCCTTCCATATACAGGATCGGCGCCACGCGGGCCTTCACCCCTTCCAGACGGGCAATACGGGTCATCAGCGCTTTGCGCGCCAGCTGCAGGCGCTCGTCCAGCAGCGCCCAGAAGGCGGCTTCGTCGCCTTTCGCTTCCAGGGCGATACGCGGCAGGTTGAGGCTAATCACGCCGAGGTTATTGCGCCCGTCATGCACCTGCTCGCCATCCTCGTTTTCCCACACCCCGAGGAAGCTGCGGCAGCCCATCGGCGTTTTAAACGACCCGGTGACTTTCACCACCTGATCGTAGTTGAGGATATCCGGGTACATGCGCTTGCTGGCGCACTCCAGCGCCAGTTGCTTGATGTCGTAGTTCGGATCGCCGAACTTATGGTTCAGACCGTCGCGAATGGCGAAGACCAGTTTCGGGAATACCGCGGTTTTGCGATTTTTACCGAGGCCAGCGATGCGGTTGCGCAGAATCGACTGCTGGATCAGGCGCGACTCCCAGCTAGTGCCGAGGCCAAAACCAAAGGTGACAAACGGCGTCTGACCGTTGGCGGTATGCAGCGTGTTGACTTCATACTCCAGCGACTGGAAGGCGTCGTAGCACTCTTTTTCGGTACGGGCGCGGGCATAGCCTTCGGCGTCCGGGATCTGCCACTCTTCGGCGATTTTACGATGCTTTTTGAAGCTTTCGGTGACGAACGGCGCCAGCACTTCATCGATACGGTTGATGGTGGTGCCGCCATAAATATGGCTGGCGACCTGGGCGATGATCTGCGCCGTCACCGCGGTGGCGGTAGAGATAGACTTCGGCGGCTCGATCTCCGCGTTGCCCATCTTAAAGCCCTGGGTCAGCATCCCTTTCAGATCGATCAGCATGCAGTTGAACATCGGGAAGAAGGGCGAGTAATCGAGGTCGTGATAGTGGATCATGCCGCGCTCATGGGCCATCACCACATCGTGGGGCAGCAGGTGCTGCCGCGCATAGTGCTTGGCGACGATACCAGCCAGCAGGTCGCGCTGGGTCGGGATGACTTTACTGTCCTTGTTGGCATTTTCGTTGAGCAGCGCGGAGTTGGTCTGCTCGACGAGGCCGCGGATCTCCTGATTGAGGCGGCCGCGCTTCTCGCGCTGGCTATCGCGGTCATGGCGATACTCAATGTAGGCGCGCGCCAGCTGCTTATAGGGGCCGGACATCAGCTGGTTTTCTACCGCAGTCTGGATCTCGTTGATGTCGACCTGGGCGCGGCCCTGCATTTGTTGGCTAACGACTTCTGCGACGGTGGCGCAATAGTCTGCGTCATCGACTCCCGCTGCTTTAGCTGCACGTAGAATTGCTTCCTGAATGCGCTCTGATTTGAACGGCACTTTACAGCCATCACGTTTCATCACATGCGGTGTCATGATCACTCCATATATAGAACAGGTTATCCACAGAGGCGGAGGTTATCCCGAAGGCGCTGCACGCTACGGCTCGTGCTGTTTGCCTTCAGATCCGGCCCGTTTTATCCACATCTCATCACCGCCAGACATCGACAAGATATGGTGACATAATAGACGATTAATACAACATGTAGGGCCGGGACGCATTTTAAGTTCTATATGTAGTGATTTGCATCAAAGATGTTTGCGATTTTATTGACCCAGAACAAGGTAAAAAGGTGAGAGTACGGATGATGGGCGCTGGCGATAAATGTAAATTTATCTGGCTGGAAAATAAGCAAAAATGCCTGGCATCCACCTCCGATGCCAGGCATTACGCTCCGGTTTCTGTCGGGCAAGAAGTACCTTACGCCTGCAGCCACCATACGGCTTCGAACGGCCGCAGCGTCAGACCGGTCGGGCGGGGCGTGGTTTCGGCATAGTTGCTGATGATCATCTTCCAGTCGCCCTGGGCTTCCTCTGGCTGCCAGGTCTGCAGGTCGCGGCTCAGGTTGGCGGCCACCACCAGCGTTTGCCCCTGCCACTGACGGCGATAGCACCACAGCGATGGATGTTCCGGCAGGAGATCCTGGTAATCGCCCCAGGTCAGCAGTGGCAGGGTTTTGCGCAGCATAATCAGCTGCTGATAGGCATAAAACACCGAATCGGGGTCCGCCAGCGCCGCCTCAACGTTGATCTCCCGGTAGTTATCGCCAAGGCCGATCCACGGCTCACCGTCGCTGAAGCCGCCGTTCTCCCCGGCGTGCCATGGCATCGGCGTGCGGCTGTTGTCGCGCGACTTACTGGCGAGGATTGCCAGCAGTTCGTCCGGGCTTTGCCCCTGCGCTGCGCGCTCGATAAACATATTGTGACTTTCGACGTCACGGTAATCGCTGATGCTGCTGAAGTGCGGATTGGTCATGCCGATCTCTTCGCCCTGGTAGATATAGGGCGTGCCCTGCATGCCGTGCAGCACCATCGCCAGCATCTTCGCCGCCGGCACCCGGTACTCGCCTTCGTCGCCAAAGCGCGACACGATGCGCGGCTGATCGTGGTTACACCAGAACAGCGCGTTCCACGCCCGATTGTGCATCCCCTGCTGCCAGTGACGGAACAGCGCTTTCAGCGCCACATAGTCCGGGCGGGCGAGGGTCCATTTTTCACCGCCGGGATAATCGACCTTTAAATGGTGGAAGTTAAAGGTCATCGACAGCTCGCGGCCGTCCAGCGCGGCGTACTGCTGGCAGTGCTCCAGCGAGGTGGAGGACATCTCGCCGACGGTCATCAGGTTACGGGGAGTAAAGACATCGCGACTCATCTCCTGCAGGAATTCATGCACCCGCGGGCCGTCAGTGTAGAAGCGGCGGCCATCACCCTCCGCATCGCAGGGGAAGGTCTGGTCTTTCGAGATCAGGTTGACGACGTCGAGGCGCAGACCGTCGACGCCGCGGTCGGCCCAGAATTCGCAGACCTTTTTCAGCTCAGCGCGTACCGCCGGGTTCTCCCAGTTGAGATCCGCCTGTTCAATGGCGAACAGGTGCAGATAATACTGCCCGCTGTCGGCATGCCACTGCCAGGCGTTGCCGCCAAACTTGGAGCGCCAGTTGTTCGGCAGCGCGTCCGGTTCGCCGTCGCGCCAGATATAGAACTGCCGGTAGGGACTCTCCTTATTCAGCGACTGACGGAACCATTCATGCTCGGTCGAGGTATGGTTCAGTACCATATCCAGCACGATGCGGATACCACGGGCCTTCGCCTCCGCCACCAGGGCGTCAAAGTCGGCCATCGTGCCGTAGGAGGGATCGATAGCGGTGTAGTTCGCCACATCGTAGCCGTTATCCACCTGCGGTGAGACATAGAACGGCGTCAGCCAGATGGCGTCGACCCCAAGCTTCTGCAGATAGTCGAGGCGGGAAGTGACGCCGCGCAGATCGCCGGTACCGCTGCCGGTGGTATCCTGAAAACTCTTCGGATAGATTTGATAAATAACGCCGTTTTGCCACCAGTGGGGAAGATGATTCATAGTGCTTTCCTGCTGCAACGAGGGGCGCCAAAGGGGCCCCGAAAGAAGAAGTTAGACAATCTGCAAGGTGCCCTGACGGTACTTGCGCTGATACACCACGGTGGTCAGGATAATCGGCACCACCACCGCGATAGCCATCGCCATGGCGTACACCTGCCAGTAGGTTGGCTGGATGGAGAGGATGCCCGGCAGGCCGCCGACGCCGATGCCGTTCGCCAGCACGCCGTTCAGGCCGCACAGCAGGCCGGCGAGGCCGGAGCCGATCATCGCGCACAGCATCGGGAAGCGGTACTTCAGGTTGATACCGTACATCGCCGGTTCGGTAACCCCGAGGTAAGCAGAAATTGCCGCCGGCACCGAGATTTCGCGTTCATTCTGTTTACGGCTGGCAATAATAATGCCGACTACCGCCGATGCCTGGGCAATGTTGGATAGCGCAATCAGTGGCCACACCGGGGTGCCGCCCATGCTCTGGATCATCTGCATATCGATAGCGAGGGTGGTCTGGTGGACACCGGTAATCACCAGCGGCGCGTAGAGGAAGCCGAACAGCGCGGCGCCGATCGGCGCAAAGCTGCCGGTTAACAGGTGGCGTACCGCGAAGGCCACGCCGTCGCCGATCAGGCGGCCGAACGGACCGATAATGGCGTGCGCGAGGAACACCGCGAGGATCAGCGAGCAGACCGGGACAATGACCAGGTAGAGGTAGTCAGGCACGATGCGCTTGAGGCGCGTCTCGATAAAGCCGAGCGTCAGGCCCGCCAGCAGGGCCGGGATCACCTGCGCCTGGTAGCCGACTTTGGCAATGGTAAACAGGCCGAAATTCCACACCTCCGGCACCTGCTGGCCGAGGAGATAGGCGTTCATCAGCTGCGGGGAAACCAGGGTGACGCCAAGGACGATCCCGAGGATCGGCGTGCCGCCCATTTTCTTCACCGCTGACCAGCAGATCCCCACCGGCAGATAGAAGAAGATCGCCTCGCCAATCAGCCACAGGAAGTCATAGATGGTTTTCAGCGACGGGTGCATCTGAGCCAGCGTCTGGCCGTTGCTCATGGGTAAGTCGCCGATGACGTTACGGAAACCGAGGATCAGACCGCCGCTGATTAGCGCCGGCAGCAGCGGGAAGAAGATCTCGGCAAAGTGCGAGATCAACTGCTCATGCCACTTCATATTTTGCCGCGCGGCCTGCTTGACCTGCTCTTTATTGGCGGAGGTCTGGCCGGTGGTAGCCAGCAGGGCCTTGTAGTAATCGCCCACCTCGGTGCCGATGACCACCTGGAACTGACCGGCGTTAGTGAAGCATCCCTTCACCATGCGCAGCTGTTCAATCTCTTTTGGTTTGGCGATGGCCGGGTCGTTCAGCACAAAGCGCAAACGGGTAATACAGTGGCTGACGGTGGCGATGTTGCCGCGCCCGCCCACCAGTTCGATCAGTTTATCGATGTCCTGCTGGTTTACTTTGCTCATGATGAAGCCTCAAAAACAGAGGGGAGAGATGCCGTTTTTACCTTGAGGGCATCCTAACCGTTTCGTTTGCTTTGCAAAATGGGAACGTTCCCTAAACCCGGCGACGATCACATAAATCGTCCGAACGAGATTAATTCAGGGCGGCGGGAATCACGATCTGGCGGGGTTCGACGCTGCCGGCGATCTGCTCGATCAACTGCCGGGCGGCCCGGCGTCCGGACTCGGCATAGCCGGGATCGACGGTCAAGATTTCCGGGTGGAGAAACTTCATTAGCGGCGTGCTACCGACGCTGGCGAGCTGCAGCGCAGCGCGGCCCTGCTGCTGAAGGTACTTGCTGGCGCCGAGGGCGAGGGTATCCGTCGCGCAGACCAGGGCGCTGGTTTCGGCCGTCAGCACGCTGGCGACGGTGTCATACCCCTGCTTCATGCCCAGGCCCGGCAGAGCGGCGGTGGGCGTCAGGCGATGCTTTTTACAGAAGGCGAGGTAGGCGAGATGGCGGCGCTCGCCGGTGGTGACGTCGCTGTGCGGGACGCCAAGAAAACTGATGTGGCGATGTCCGCGATCGTAGAGCCGCTGCATCAGCAGCGTGATGGCGCCTTCGTCGTCATAGCACACCGAGGCGAAACCGGGGGCGTCGCGGGCCATCAGCACCAGCGTATCGCGCCAGGGGGCGAGCATCGCCTCATCAATGCCGGTAAATCCGAACAGCACTACGCCGTCAATATTACGCCGGGCGAGCATGCCGAGATGCTCTTCAACCAGTCCCGGGGAGAACTGGCTCTCCATCATAATCGGATCGTAACCCTGTTCATAAAAGGCAGGCAGCATGGTCTGCACGGCAAGGTTTTCCGACAAGGAATCCAGACGGGTGACGATAATCGCCACCACTTTATCGCTCTGGCCGCGCATGGCGCGGGCGGAGCGGGAGGGGGAGAAACCGTGCTGCTGCATCACCGCTTCGACGCGCTCGCGGGTCCGTTCGCTGACCCCGCTCTCGTTGTTAAGGACGCGGGATACCGTCGATTTTCCTACGCCGCTTAAACGCGCGATATCTTTGATGGTCAGCCGGTTCTGCATGCGGAATTCTCGTCAGGGATGGTAGAAGTGAGCCTAATGCTACTCAACCAAACCGCAATGAGCAAAGTCTGGTTTACGTTCGGTTTAGTTGCGCGGGCTTATCATCGCCATAAATGCCACACATGTCTCAACGAGCGCGCTATAATCCGCGCCGTTTATATTCACTTACCGGAGAATTTATGGACCCCGATCCCACTCCTCATCCTCGATGGAGCAACCTTTCTTTCCGGTAAGCCTGTTTAACACTGCTTTACCGGAAAGCGTAAAGCAGTGACGTCCTTGATGTCCCTGCCATAAAAATTACATGCCTGACAGGTAGGCTTTGCTACGCCTGTTGGCGACGCTGCGTTCGCTCGCGCGAGCGCGGAGGGACTGTTTATGTTGAAAAATTATACCCGGCAGCTGTTCGCGCAGCTTAGCCGCCATCTGCCACGCCGTTTGGTCCAGCGCGATCCGCTGCCTGATGCCCGTAACCTGACCAGCATGCCGATCCCGGACTCGCTCGGCAAGCGCTGCCTGGACGTTGCGGCGATGGATGACCAGGAGATCTGGCGTGCCTTTGACAGCCACCCTGAAGGGCTCAATGAAGGCGAAGTGGCGGCAAAGATCCTCAAACATGGTGACAATCAGATCCCGGCGCAGAAGCCCTCGCCGTGGTGGGTGCATCTGTGGACCTGCTATCGCAACCCGTTCAACCTGCTGCTGACGGTGCTCGGCATCGTCTCCTATTCCACCGAAGATCTGTTCGCCGCGGGCGTTATCGCGCTGATGGTCGGCATCTCGACGCTGCTTAACTTCATCCAGGAAGCGCGCTCGACCAAAGCGGCGGATGCGCTAAAGGCGATGGTCAGCAATACCGCCACGGTGCTGCGGGTGGTGAACGAGCAGGGGGAGAGCCGCTGGCTTGAACTGCCTATCGACCAACTGGTGCCAGGAGATATCGTCAAGCTGTCGGCGGGAGATATGATCCCGGCGGACCTGCGCATTATTCAGGCGCGCGATCTGTTTGTCGCTCAGGCCTCGCTGACCGGCGAATCGCTGCCGGTAGAGAAAGTCGCGCGCAGCCGCGACCCGCTGCAGCAGAACCCGCTGGAATGCGACACCCTGTGCTTTATGGGGACCAACGTGGTGAGCGGCTCGGCGCAGGCTATCGTCTACGCCACCGGCGGCAACACCTGGTTTGGCCAGCTGGCCGGGCGCGTCAGCGAGCAGGAAAGCGAGCCGAACGCCTTCCAGAAAGGCATCAGCCGGGTCAGCATGCTGCTGATCCGCTTTATGCTGGTGATGGCCCCGGTGGTGCTATTGATTAATGGCTACACCAAAGGCGACTGGTGGGAAGCGGCGTTGTTTGCACTGTCGGTGGCGGTCGGCTTGACGCCGGAGATGCTGCCGATGATCGTCACCTCGACGCTGGCGCGCGGGGCGGTGAAGCTGTCGAAACAAAAAGTGATCGTCAAACACCTCGACGCCATTCAGAACTTTGGCGCGATGGATATTCTCTGCACCGATAAAACCGGCACCCTGACTCAGGACAAGATCGTGCTGGAGAACCACACCGATGTCTCCGGTAAGTCCAGCGAGAGAGTGCTGCATACCGCCTGGCTCAACAGCCATTACCAGACCGGGCTGAAAAACCTGCTCGATACCGCGGTGCTGGAAGGCGTGGAACTGGATGCCGCTCGCGGTCTCGCGGAGCGCTGGCAGAAGGTGGATGAGATCCCGTTCGACTTCGAACGCCGCCGCATGTCGGTGGTGGTAAAAGAGCAGGGCGACGCGCATCAGCTGATCTGTAAAGGGGCGCTGCAGGAGATCCTTAACGTCTCGACCCAGGTGCGCTACAACGGCGAAATCGTACCGCTGGACGACACCATGCTGCGCCGCATCCGTCGGGTCACCGATACTCTGAACCGTCAGGGACTGCGGGTGGTGGCGGTAGCAACCAAATACCTGCCGGCGCGCGAGGGCGATTACCAGCGCGCCGATGAATCCGACCTGATCCTCGAAGGCTACATCGCCTTCCTCGATCCGCCGAAAGAGACCACCGCCCCGGCGCTGAAGGCGTTGAAGGCCAGCGGCATCACGGTGAAAATCCTCACCGGCGATAGCGAACTGGTGGCGGCCAAGGTGTGCCATGAAGTGGGGCTGGATGCGGGCGAAGTGGTGATTGGCAGCCAGATTGAAGCCATGAGCGACGATGACCTGGCGGCGCTGGCGAAGCGCACCACTTTGTTTGCACGTCTGGCGCCGCTGCATAAAGAGCGTATCGTGACGCTGCTGAAACGCGAAGGTCACGTGGTGGGCTTTATGGGCGACGGCATCAACGACGCCCCGGCGTTACGCGCGGCGGATATTGGCATCTCGGTTGATGGCGCGGTGGATATCGCCCGCGAGGCGGCGGATATCATTCTGCTGGAAAAAAGCCTGATGGTGCTGGAGGAGGGGGTGATCGAAGGCCGCCGCACCTTCGCCAACATGCTCAAGTACATCAAAATGACCGCCAGCTCCAACTTCGGTAACGTCTTTAGCGTGCTGGTGGCCAGCGCCTTCCTGCCGTTTCTGCCGATGCTGCCGCTGCATCTGTTGATTCAGAACCTGCTGTACGATGTCTCCCAGGTGGCGATCCCGTTTGATAACGTCGATGATGAGCAGATCCGTAAACCGCAGCGCTGGAACCCGGCCGATCTCGGGCGCTTTATGGTCTTCTTTGGACCGATCAGCTCGATTTTCGATATCCTCACCTTCGGCCTGATGTGGTGGGTGTTCCACGCCAATACCGTGGAGATGCAGACCCTGTTCCAGTCCGGCTGGTTTATCGAAGGGCTGCTGTCGCAGACGCTGATTGTGCACATGATCCGCACCCGGCGCATTCCGTTCGTTCAGAGCCGCGCCGCGTGGCCGCTGTTCGCCATGACTCTGGTGGTGATGGCCGTGGGCATTGCCCTGCCGTTCTCGCCGCTGGCGGGCTACCTGCAGCTGCAGGCGCTGCCGCTCAGCTACTTCCCGTGGCTGGTGGTGATCCTGGCGGGCTATATGGTGCTGACCCAGACCGTTAAAGGTTTCTATAGCCGTCGCTACGGCTGGCAGTGAAGGGCGCATTTTCGGATGAGCCACGTAAAAAAGGCAGCCACTGGCTGCCTTTTATTCTGCCAACCAAAGCGATCAGCGACGCACGGCGATGGCTTCGATCTCGATCTTCACGTCTTTCGGCAGACGAGCGACTTCCACACAGGAGCGCGCCGGGAAGGTGGCATTGTGCTCGGTGAAGAACGCTTCGTAGGTGGCGTTAACGGTAGCGAAATCGTTGAGATCTTTGACGAATACGGTGGTCTTGACGATGTCGCCAACGGTGAGGCCAGCGGCTTCCACGATCGCTTTCACGTTGTTCAGCGACTGGCGCGCCTGCGCGGACACGTCTTCCGGGACGCTGCCGGTTTTCGGGTCGACCGGGATCTGGCCAGAGGTGATGATCATGCTGCCCAGATCAACGCCCTGAACGTATGGGCCAATCGCTGCTGGTGCATTTTCCGTCGCAATAGTTTTGCTCATGTTATCTCCAGATGAACTGAGTAATGTTACGCAAAATCATTCAGGTTGCCGCCAGAGGGTAAGCGCTGTGCCGCCGGCGCAGACGCCGCCTGAAGGACGAAGCGTAGGGTGGTAGCCATTATAGGGAGGCCTACCACCAATACCAACCGCATTTAGTTGGCCAGCACCACATAATGAGAAAACTCTTTTTCACAGTATTTGCATTTGAGTGCGATGTCATCGGCGCGTTTTTTCACTGCAAAACTGGAAGAAACCGGTTCGGCGTGGCTAATACAGTTGCTGTTCGGGCAGACCAGCACGCTGTCAATGCGATCCGGCAGGCTCGGGCGGGATTTGCCCACCACTTCGTAATCATCAATGCGGTTTACCGTCGCCTGCGGGGCGTACAGAGACAGCTGGTTAACCTGCTCGTCGGTCAGGAAGGTGTTCTCGATTTTAATCAAATCCTTGCGGCCCATCTCGCCGGAGGGCAGGTTCAGGCCGATGGTGATACGCTGGTCGGTTTCGGTCAGTTTGAACAGGGTGAGCAGCTTAAAGCCGACCTGCGCCGGGATATGGTCAATCACGGTGCCGCGTTTAATGGCTTCTACTTGCAGTTTATTGTCGTGTGTCATCTCTCATTCCCCCTTACAGTGCCAGCTCGCTATTCAGTACCAGTGCCAGTAACGCCTGGCGGGCGAAGATGCCGTTACCGGCCTGCTGGAAGTACCAGGCGTGCGGTGTTTTATCGACATCGGTGGTGATTTCGTCAATGCGCGGCAGCGGGTGCAGCACCTTCATGTTGGCGCGCGCCCCTTCGAGGTCGGCGGCGCGCAGGACGAACTGCGCTTTCACGTTGGCGTATTCCGACGGATCCAGACGCTCTTTCTGCACGCGGGTCATGTACAGAATATCCACTTCCGCCATCACGTCGTCGATGGCGCTATGCAGGCTCCAGGCGATACCTTTTTCATCCAGCATATCGAGGATGTACTGCGGCATGGCCAGCGCGTCCGGGGCGATAAAGTAGAAGCGGTTGCCGCTGAATTTGGCCAGCGCCTGGGTCAGGGAGTGGACGGTACGGCCATACTTCAGATCGCCGACCATCGCCACGTTGAGGTTTTCGAGGCGGCCCTGGGTCTCCTGGATGGTGAACAGGTCGAGCAGGGTTTGGGTCGGGTGCTGGTTAGCGCCGTCGCCAGCGTTCAGTACCGGCACGCCGCCGGAGAATTCGGTCGCCAGGCGCGCGGCGCCCTCCTGCGGATGACGCATCACGATGGCGTCAACGTAGGTGCTGATGACGGAGATGGTATCCGCCAGGGTTTCCCCTTTTTTGCCCAGCGAGGTATTGGCGCTGTCAGAAAAGCCGACCACGCTGGCGCCCAGGCGGTGCATCGAGGTTTCAAAAGAGAGACGGGTACGGGTGGAGGCTTCAAAGAAACAGCTGGCGATAACCTTATGCTTCAGCAGCTCGGGTTGCGGATTGGCTTTCAGCTTTGCCGCCGTCGCCAGCACCAGTTCGAGGTCTTCGCGGCTGAGATCGTTTATGGAAATGATATGTTTTTGATATAGCGGGTTAGCCATGCTTATCTCCTGACGCCTGGGCAAAAAAAAAGCCCCTTAAATAAGGGGCTTCGGGAATCCAATGAGCAACGGAAAGAAAAATGCCAGGCCAGCGTCTGCGTTCAGACGCGCTAAGACAGAATGTCGTACGCAATTGGCCATGCTTCCTCCCGGCAAAACGACTGGCATTATACGCAGACCGTTATGACGATCAAGCGATTCATTCACAAACAGGTAATCGTTTGCCTGCAGAAAAGTGCGCCAGCGCAAAGAACGGTGAAACTGTACTGGTATGGCAGTGGCGATGGGGGTATAAAGTTATAAAATGAAATGCTGTTTTATATTCGAGGTAAGTGATGATTATTGGCAATATCCACCATCTGCAGCCATGGCTGCCTGCCGCGCTGCGCGAGGCCATTGAGCACGTCATCGCCCATGTCAGCGAGGCGACGCCGCTGGGTAAACACGATATCGACGGCAATAACCTGTTTTATCTGATTTCCGAAGACACCACCGAGCCGCAGGCCGCGCGCCGCGCGGAATACCATGCCCGCTATCTCGATATTCAGATTGTGCTCCGCGGCATCGAGGGGATGACCTTCAGTACCTTGGCGGCTGGAGAGCCGCAGACCGACTGGCTGGCGGAGAAAGACATCGCTTTTCTTGCCGAAGGCCAGCAGGAGAAAACGGTGATCCTCAACGAAGGGGATTTTGTGGTGTTTTATCCCGGCGAAGTGCATAAACCGCTGTGCGCCGTAGGCGCCCCGGCGAAGGTGCGCAAAGCGGTAGTGAAGATGCTGATGGCGTAAAATGGCGAGCCATATCCCGGATAAGCGCCGTGCTATCCGGGATTTGACCGCCAGCGAGGGGCTACTTGCCCAGCGTCGCCACCATCACCGCTTTGATGGTATGCATCCGGTTTTCCGCCTGGTCAAACACCACGCTCGCCGCCGACTCAAACACTTCGTCAGTCACTTCCATGCCGCCGTGCAGGCCGTAATCGGCGGCCATCTGTTTGCCCAGCGTGGTCTGGTCGTCATGGAACGCTGGCAGGCAGTGGAGGAACTTGACCTGCGGATTGCCGGTCAGCGCCAGCATCGCACTGTTAACCTGATAATCGCGGAGCAGGGCGATACGTTCGGCCCATTTTTCCTTCGCCTCGCCCATCGATACCCAGACGTCGGTATAGATAAAATCGGCGCCTTTCACCCCCGCGGCGATATCTTCCGTCAGGGTGATGTTGCCACCCTGCTGTTTGGCCAGCGCGGTACAGGTCTCCACCAGCTGAGACTCCGGCCAGCAGGCCGATGGCGCTACCAGGCGCAGATCCAGACCGGTCAGCGCTGCGGCTTCCAGCATCGAATTGCCCATGTTGTTGCGCGCGTCGCCGGCGTAGACCAGCGTCATCTGGTTAAAGGCTTTGCCCGGCAGGTGCTCTTTCATGGTCAGCAGGTCCGCCAGCAACTGGGTGGGGTGGAATTCGTTGGTGAGGCCGTTCCACACCGGCACGCCGGCGTATTGCGCCAGGGTCTCCACCACCTCCTGGCCGTGGCCGCGATACTGAATGCCATCGTACATCCGCCCGAGCACGCGGGCGGTGTCTTTGATCGACTCTTTATGGCCAATCTGGCTGCCGCTTGGCCCCAGATAGGTCACGCGGGCGCCCTGATCGTATGCGGCAACTTCGAAAGAGCATCGTGTACGGGTTGAGTCTTTTTCGAAGATGAGCGCGATGTTTTTCCCTGCCAGTTTCTGGACTTCGATACCGTTTTTCTTATCGGCTTTGAGCTTTGCCGCCAGCTCGAGCAGGGCGGTGATTTCTGCAGGCGTAAAATCGAGTAACTTTAAAAAATGCTTCTGGTAAAACGCAGACATGGTTCCCTCACCTGGCATAGGCCACTAATTGAATTAAAATTCAATTTATATGTATGAATATTCATTTGCAAGTCTGTGATCGAAATCTTTCACTGAGAAGTGGAGGCAATGACGGCGGTATGTGACAATAGGGACAACTGCCGCACATTATGAGGAACGAGCCATGGCAAACCCGGAACACCTGGAAGAACAGCGTGAAGAGACGCGTCTGATTATCGAAGAGCTGCTGGAGGATGGCAGCGATCCGGACGCACTGTACACGATTGAGCATCACCTCTCTGCAGACGATTTCGAAACGCTGGAGAAAGTGGCGGTGGAAGCGTTCAAGCTGGGCTATGAAGTGACCGAGCCCGAAGAGCTGGAAGTGGAAGAGGGTGACATGGTCATCTGCTGCGATATTCTCAGCGAATGCGCGCTGAACGCAGACCTGATCGATGCCCAGGTGGAACAGCTGATGACGCTGGCAGAAAAATATGACGTCGAGTATGACGGTTGGGGTACCTATTATGAGGACCCGAACGGTGAAGAAGACGGCGACGATGACGAAGATTTTGTCGATGAAGACGACGATGGTGTTCGTCACTAAGTCGCAGATGGATACGGCGGCGCCTGCCGCCGTATAGCAAGGAACTTCCATGGATTACCCGCAGATACTCTCCCCGATTATCAACTTCCTGCACTGCCCGACGCCGCAGGCGTGGATTGACGAAGCCCGCAAGCCGGAAAACCTGCCGCTGCTGCTGACCGACCATATGGTGTGCGAACTGAAAGCGGCGCAGAACGCCATGCTGCTGGTGCGTCGCTACGTCGCGGATAAAGCCGACGCCGACGAGCTGCTGGCCTGCCTGAAGCCGTATGAAGACTTCACCTACCGCTGGGGGCCGGAGCCGGATTTTGTCGCTCTGCATAAGCGGATCAACAAAAGCGCCATGCCGCAGACCGACGACCCGTGGGGCCGCCAGTTGCTGGACAGCATGATTTTGCTGATTAAAGAGGAGCTACATCACTTCTGGCAGGTGCGGGAGATGATGCTGGCGCGTGATATTCCCTACGTCAAAATCACCGCCAGCAACTATGCCCGCGGCATGCGGCGGGAGGTGCGTTCGCACGAACCGGTGATGCTGATCGATAAGTTGATCTGCGGCGCCTATATCGAGGCCCGCTCCTGCGAACGCTTTGCGGCGCTGGCGCCGTGGCTGGATGACGATCTGCAGAAGTTTTATCTGTCGCTGCTGCGCTCCGAGGCGCGTCACTATCAGGACTATCTGGATCTGGCGCAGAAGATTGCCGGAGACGATATTAGCGAGCGGGTGCGCCAGCTCGGCGAGGCGGAAGCGGCGCTGATCCTCAGGCCGGAGGCCGAGTTCCGCTTTCACAGCGGTGTGCCGGTAGCGGCGTAACCCTCGGTATTCGGGCCCTGTAGCCCCGGTAGCCACTAACACCGGCAGTTTCAGTAGCCATGGGGAGAGAGATAGCGTTGAGAGCTTCAGCTCGCAATGGTATGGGCCGTAGGTCGGGTAAGGCGTTAGCCGCCACCCGACAAAAAAACGGCACCGCGAGCACGGGTAAGGTGCAAGGGGGTCCATCCGGGACATATCCCGGCTTGCGCTACGCTTAGCCGGGCTACCGAACTGTAGCCCCGGTAAGCGTAGCGCTACCGGGGACGCCTGCGATATCGAGGCGCTACAGCGTTTTCAGCATCCGCACTTCACAGTCAACGTGGCCGGTGCAACCCAGCGGCCCGTCAATGTGCTCAAAGCCGAGATGTTCATATAAGCCGATCGCCTCCGTCAGGAAGGCGGTAGTTTCCAGATAGCAGCGTTTAAAGCCCTGCTCGCGGGCGTAGTCCAGCGCCAGCAGCGCCAGCTTCTTCGCCAGCCCTTGACCGCGCGCGCTGGTCATAAAATACATTTTCTGTAACTCGCAGATATCCGGCTCGCTGCAGGCGAGCGGCGCGACGCCACCGCCGCCAACCACTTCGCCCTCTTTCTCCACCACCCAATAGGCAGAGCCTGGCTGGCTGTACAGCTCATACAGTTCATCGAGATTCGGGTCGGCGACCGTATAGCCTTTATCGGCGGTCAGGCCATATTCAGCCGAGACCTGGCGGATGACCCTGGCGATGGCGGCATTGTCTGCCGCCGTAATGCGACGCAGCAACGTCGCCGCGGGGACGCTCGTATTCATACAATGACTCATTACCCAAAAAAGACGAATGATGATGTTAATAACATCGCGACAGGGGAAAGCGCAAGCGAGGATGTTTCATAAAAAAACGCCCCTTGCCGGGTGGCAAGGGGCGGGAGGATCACAGCGCGGCGATCACCGCCTGCTGCTCAATCAGCTTCGCTTTCGCTTCCGCGTAGCCTTCCAGCTTCTCGCGCTCTTTAGCGATCACCGCTTCCGGTGCGCGGGCGACAAAACCTTCGTTGGACAGCTTGCTTTCGATGCGGCCAATTTCACCTTCGATTTTGGCCACTTCTTTCGCCAGACGCGCCAGCTCATCTTCTTTATTGATGAGGCCCGCCATCGGGATCAGCAGCTCGGCACCGTCGATAATCTTGGTCACGGAGACCGGACCTTTATCATCGGCAGGCAGCACGGTAATGCTTTCCAGACGCGCCAGGTTCAGCAGGAAGCTGCGGTTGTCGTTCACACGACGCTCGGCCTCTTTGCTGCAGCCGCGCAGCAGCAGTTCCAGCGGTTTGCCCGGGGCGATGTTCATTTCCGCACGGATGTTACGCACGGCGACGATCGCCTGTTTCAGCCATTCGGTATCGGCCAGCGCCGCGTCATCCACCTGAGAGGCATCGTACTGCGGGAACGGCTGCAACATGATGGTGTCGGCGGTGATACCGCAGATCGCTTTCACGCGCTGCCAGATGGTCTCGGTGATGAATGGAATGATCGGATGCGCCAGGCGCAGCAGACCTTCCAGCACGATCACCAGCGTATGACGCGTCCCACGCAGCTCTGCTTCGCTGCCACCGTTCATCACCGGCTTGGTCAGCTCCAGGTACCAGTCGCAGAACTGGTTCCAGGTGAACTCGTACAGGATGCCGGCGGCGATATCGAAGCGGAAGTTATCCAGCGCTTCGCGATACGCTTTCACGGTGTGGTTGAATTCCGCGAGGATCCAGCGGTCGGCCAGGGAGAGCACCATTTCGCCGCCGTTGAAGCCACAATCCTGATCTTCGGTATTCATCAGTACGAAGCGGCTGGCGTTCCACAGCTTGTTACAGAAGTTACGGTAACCTTCCAGACGCTTCATATCCCAGTTGATGTCGCGGCCGGTAGAGGCCAGCGCTGCCAGGGTGAAACGCAGGGCGTCGGTGCCGTGCGGCTCAATGCCGTTCGGGAACTGTTTCTCGGTGCGCTTACGGATTTTCTCCGCCAGCTGCGGCTGCATCATGTTGCCGGTACGTTTCTCCAGCAGCTCCGGCAGGGTGATGCCGTCAACCATATCCAGCGGGTCGATAACGTTACCCTTGGATTTGGACATCTTCTGGCCTTCGTCATCGCGGATCAGACCGGTCATGTAGACGGTCTTAAACGGTACCTGCGGCTTGCCGTTTTCATCTTTGATGAAGTGCATGGTCATCATGATCATGCGGGCGATCCAGAAGAAGATGATGTCGAAGCCGGACACCATCACGCTGGTCGGGTGGAACTGACGCAGGGCGTCGGTGTTTTCCGGCCAGCCGAGGGTGGAGAAGGTCCACAGCGCGGAGGAGAACCAGGTATCGAGAACGTCTTCATCCTGACGCAGGGCAACGTCGGCGCTCAGGTTGTTTTCCTGACGCACTTCGTCTTCGCTACGGCCCACGTAGACGTTGCCGTCGTTGTCATACCATGCCGGGATGCGGTGACCCCACCACAGCTGACGGGAGATACACCAGTCCTGAATATCGCGCATCCAGGAGAAGTACATGTTTTCGTACTGCTTCGGCACGAACTGAATGTCGCCATTCTCAACGGCTTCCACCGCCGGCTTGGCCAGCACGTCCGCACGCACGTACCACTGGTCGGTGAGCATCGGTTCGATAACCACGCCGCCGCGATCGCCGTAAGGGACGGTCAGATCGTGCGGTTTGATCTCTTCCAGCAGGCCGAGGGCGTCAACCGCCGCAACGACGGCTTTACGCGCCGCGAAGCGTTCCAGTTTCTGGAACTCCGCCGGGATCTCGCTGGAGTAGACGTCGGATTCATTGCCTTTGGTGTCGTAGACTTCCGCGCTTTCGCGGATGTCGCCGTCAAAGGTCAGGATGTTGATCATCGGCAGCTGATGACGACGACCCACTTCGTAGTCGTTAAAGTCGTGCGCCGGGGTGATCTTCACGCAGCCGGTGCCTTTTTCCATGTCGGCGTGTTCGTCGCCCACGATCGGGATGCGACGGTTAACCAGCGGCAGCACCACGAATTTGCCAATCAAATCTTTGTAACGCGGATCTTCCGGGTTAACGGCCACGCCGGTATCGCCAAGCAGGGTTTCCGGACGGGTGGTGGCGACCACCAGGTAATCTTTACCGTCAGCGGTTTTCGCGCCATCGGCCAGCGGGTAGCGGATGTGCCACATGGAACCTTTCGATTCGCGGTTTTCCACTTCGAGGTCGGAAATGGCGGTGCGCAGTTTCGGGTCCCAGTTAACCAGGCGTTTACCGCGGTAGATCAGATCTTCTTTGTACAGGCGAACAAAGACTTCTTTCACGGCATTGGAAAGCCCCTCGTCCATGGTGAAGCGCTCGCGCTCCCAGTCCACGGAGTTGCCGAGGCGGCGCATCTGGCGGGTAATGGTGCCGCCGGATTCTGCTTTCCACTGCCAGATTTTGTCGATGAAGGCATCGCGGCCGTAGTCGTGACGGGTTTTCCCTTCTTCCGCGGCAATCTTACGCTCAACCACCATCTGGGTGGCGATACCCGCGTGGTCGGTACCGGCCTGCCACAGGGTGTTTTTGCCCTGCATGCGCTGGTAGCGAATCATGGTATCCATGATGGTTTGCTGGAAGGCATGACCCATATGCAAACTGCCGGTGACGTTCGGTGGCGGGATCATGATGCAGAAGCTCTCCTGGCTTTCATCACCATTCGGTTTGAAATAGCCCTGCTTTTCCCAGTGCTCGTAAAGCGGCTGTTCGATATCTTGTGGGTTGTATGTCTTTTCCATTATTTCCAGGTTGCCGTGTTCAGGTTGAAACCAGCCATGCGGTACGCTTTATAGCGTTCGCGCGCCAGTTGTTTCAGATTTTCTTCGTAAGGGACAAAGTCTATCACTTCTGTGAAAGCGGTGGCAAAATCTGCAAAGTTAAGCCGCAGACTGATCAGAATGTCCCGCGGGCTGCTGTTGCGTTTCTGCGGCCAGGCAATCTCCACCGGCGCGCCGCCTCTCGGGCCTTCGCCCGCCAGATTATGCGGCACAAAGCTCTCCGGCGGCCGCGACCACAGCGCCTCGTCGAGACGAATCGCCTGCTGCTCATCTTCACAGGCGATCAGGACGCGCTTGCCGTTGCGCCAACGTTCTGCGGCAATGTCACACACCAGCTGCTCGACGGCGCTCAGGCCTTCGACGGTGTTTTCGTTGTCCAGAAGGTAGAACGTTGCATTCTTCATATATGGGGCTTCTTGTCGTGGATTTAAATGCAAAGCCGGGTGGCGCTACGCTTACCCGGCCTACAAACGGCATCTTTCCGTAGGCCCGGTAAGCGTAGCGCCACCGGGCATCAGACGGCAATCACTCTTCGCCGTTAAAACCCGCACGATTGAGCAGGAACTGCGACAGCAGGGCGACCGGACGACCGGTGGCGCCTTTGGCCTTACCGGAACGCCAGGCGGTACCGGCGATGTCGAGGTGCGCCCAGTTGTACTTACGGGTAAAGCGCGACAGGAAGCAGCCGGCGGTAATTGCGCCGCCAGGACGGCCGCCGATGTTCGCCATATCGGCAAAGTTGGACTCCAGCTGATCCTGGAACTCGTCGGCCAGCGGCAGACGCCAGGCGCGGTCGCCCGCCAGTTCGGAGGCGCCGATCAGCTCATGAGCCAGCGGGTTATGGTTCGACATCAGGCCGGTGATGTGATGGCCGAGGGCAATCACGCAGGCGCCGGTCAGCGTTGCGACGTCGATAACCGCTTCCGGTTCGAAACGCTCAACGTAGGTCAGGACGTCGCACAGCACCAGGCGGCCTTCGGCGTCGGTGTTCAGGACTTCCACCGTCTGGCCGGACATGGTGGTCAGGACGTCACCCGGACGATAGGCGCGACCGCCAGGCATGTTTTCACAGCCCGCCAGCACGCCGATGACGTTCAGCGGCAGCTGCAGCTCGGCAACCATCCGCATCACGCCGTACACCGCCGCGGCGCCGCACATGTCGTACTTCATCTCGTCCATGCCTTCGGCAGGCTTGATGGAGATGCCGCCAGAGTCGAAGGTCAGGCCTTTACCGACCAGCACGATAGGGCGCGCGTCCTCAGACGGGTTGCCTTTATACTCGATGACCGACATCAGCGACTCGTTCTGCGAGCCGTTGCCGACGGCGAGATAGGAGTTCATCCCCAGCTCGCGCATCTGCTGTTCGCCGATCACGCGGGTAATGACGTTCTTGCTGTAGGTATCGGCCAGCTGACGCGCCTGGGAAGCCAGATAGGCGGCGTTACAGATGTTCGGCGGCATGTTGCCAAGATCTTTCGCCGCTTTGATGCCGGCGGCGATCGCCAGGCCATGCTGAATGGCGCGTTCGCCGCTGGTCAGCTCGCGACGGGTCGGCACGTTAAAGACCATTTTACGCAGCGGGCGACGCGGCTCGCTTTTGTTGGTCTTCAACTGATCGAAGCTGTACAGCGTCTCTTTGGCGGTTTCAACGGCCTGGCGAACTTTCCAGTAGTTGTTGCGGCCCTTGACGTGCAGCTCGGTCAGGAAGCAGACGGCTTCCATTGAACCGGTATCATTCAGGGTATTGATGGTTTTCTGGATGACCTGCTTATACTGACGTTCATCCAGCTCGCGCTCTTTGCCGCAGCCAATCAGCAGAATGCGCTCAGACAGAATGTTTGGCACATGGTGCAGCAATAACGTCTGGCCAGGTTTGCCTTCCAGCTCGCCGCGACGCAGCAGGGCGCTGATGTAGCCGTCGCTGATTTTATCGAGTTGTTCGGCGATGGGGGAGAGGCGACGTGGTTCAAAGACGCCGACCACGATACAGGCGCTCCGTTGCTTCTCCGGGCTACCGCTTTTTACACTGAACTCCATGCACTATGCTCCTGAATCTTAAAGACAACAGTGGTGGCTACGGCTATACTCGTCGCCTTTCAAGTTGCAGATGCGCCGGCTGCGCCTGCTTACCTGATGCGGGCCTAACGCGCGCGCCAGGGGTCACAGCCCTGCTGCCTTCTTACAACTCGAAATCCATTGAGTATATAATTGCAAGCTTTCGTAACTCATGTCCGCTGTTGCGGTGACTTCGTGTTAATCTTAACGTTATTAAGGCCTGGGTTCGTCAGAAAAGATCCTGACATGCAGAACCGATGAGTCATTTAATCTTAGCGATGTTTTCAACGACCAAAGAGAATAAATGACGTTTAAGCCATGAAACAAGCAATTTTCCTGCAATAAAACGGGTTTTTACGGGCGTATTTATAGTGATAATCATAAGATATCTGGTTCGTGAGACGCTGAAAAGCCAGTTGGCGATCCTATTCATCCTGTTACTGATTTTCTTTTGTCAGAAATTAGTCAGGATCCTCGGCGCCGCGGTGGATGGCGATATCCCAACCAATCTGGTGCTCTCGCTGTTGGGGCTCGGCATCCCGGAGATGGCGCAGCTTATCCTGCCGTTAAGTTTGTTCCTTGGCCTGCTAATGACCCTGGGCAAGCTGTACACCGAAAGTGAAATTACGGTGATGCACGCCTGCGGTCTGAGCAAAGCCGTGCTGATCAAGGCGGCGATGATCCTCGCGCTGTTCACCGGCGCGGTGGCGGCGGTCAACGTCATGTGGGCGGGGCCGTGGTCGTCGCGCCATCAGGACGAAGTGCTGGCCGAAGCCAAAGCCAACCCCGGCATGGCGGCGCTGGCCCAGGGCCAGTTCCAGCAGGCCAGCGATGGTAACGCGGTGATGTTTATCGAGAGCGTCAACGGCAACCGCTTCCATGACGTCTTCCTTGCCCAGCTGCGTCCGAAAGGCAATGCGCGCCCCTCGGTGGTGGTGGCGGATTCCGGCGAGCTGTCGCAGCAGAAAGACGGCTCGCAGGTGGTGACCCTCAACAAGGGCACCCGCTTTGAAGGCACCGCGATGCTGCGCGATTTCCGCATTACCGACTTCAATAACTATCAGGCCATTATCGGCCACCAGGCAGTGACCTCCGATCCGGACGACACCGAACAGATGGATATGCGCACTCTGTGGCAGACCCATACCGACCGCGCCCGTGCCGAACTGCACTGGCGCTTCACGCTGGTGGCGACCGTCTTCATTATGGCGCTGATGGTGGTGCCGCTCAGCGTGGTGAACCCGCGTCAGGGGCGCGTGCTGTCGATGCTGCCGGCGATGCTGCTTTACCTGGTGTTCTTCCTGCTGCAAACGTCGATTAAGTCGAACGGCGGCAAAGGCAAAATGGACCCGGCTATCTGGATGTGGGCGATTAACCTGCTCTATTTTGCGCTGGCGGTGCTGTTAAACCTGTGGGACACGGTGCCGATGCGCCGCTTCCGCGCCCGTTTTAATAAAGGAGCGGCCTGATGCAGGCGTTTGGCGTACTTGACCGTTATATCGGTAAGACGATTTTCAACACCATCATGATGACCCTGTTCATGCTGGTGTCGCTCTCCGGCATTATCAAGTTTGTCGATCAGCTGAAAAAGTCCGGGCAGGGTAGTTACGATGCGCTGGGCGCTGGTCTCTACACCATCCTCAGCGTGCCGAAGGACATCCAGATCTTCTTCCCGATGGCGGCGCTGCTTGGCGCGTTGCTGGGGCTGGGGATGCTGGCCCAACGCAGCGAGCTGGTGGTGATGCAGGCATCCGGTTTCACCCGGCTGCAGGTGGCGCTGGCGGTAATGAAAACTGCGATCCCGCTGGTGCTGCTGACCATGGCGATCGGCGAGTGGGTGGCGCCCCAGGGCGAGCAAATGGCGCGCAACTACCGCGCCCAGCAGATGTACGGCGGTTCGCTGCTGTCGACTCAGCAAGGGCTGTGGGCGAAAGATGGCCACAACTTTGTCTATATCGAACGCGTGAAAGGCAACGATGAGCTGGGGGGCGTCAGCATCTATGCCTTCAATCCGGAGCGTCGTTTAGAGTCGGTGCGCTATGCCGCCTCGGCAAAGTTCGATAGTGAAAATAAAGTGTGGCGCCTGTCGCAGGTGGATGAATCCAACCTGACCGATCCAAAGCAGGTGACCGGGTCGCAGATGGTGAGCGGTACCTGGAAAACCAACCTGACGCCGGATAAGCTCGGCGTGGTTGCCCTGGATCCGGATGCGCTGTCGATCAGTGGTCTGCACAACTATGTGAAATACCTGAAGTCCAGCGGCCAGGATCCGGGACGCTACCAGCTCAATATGTGGAGCAAAATCTTCCAGCCGCTGTCGGTGGCGGTGATGATGCTGATGGCGCTGTCGTTTATCTTTGGTCCGCTGCGTAGCGTGCCGATGGGCGTGCGGGTGGTGACGGGGATTAGCTTCGGCTTTATCTTCTACGTGCTGGACCAGATTTTCGGCCCGCTGACCCTGGTATATGGCATACCGCCGATCATCGGCGCGCTGTTGCCGAGCGCCAGCTTCTTCCTGATAAGCCTTTGGCTGATGATGCGCAAGGCCTAGCGGGTTAAGCCCGGAACGTATAAGCCCCCTCAACGATGAGGGGGCTTTTTTTTTAGCGCTTGCGTCCGCCCAGCAGGCTGCCCAGCATGCCGCGGACGATCTGATTGGTGACCTGGCGAACCGCGCTTTTCGCCGCGGTCTGCACGATACCGTCGCGTTTGCCGCCGCGCGGGCCGGTGCTGCCGAACAGAATATCTTTCAGGCCGCCGAGTAGCCCATCGTCATCGCCGCTCTGCTGGCCCTTCGCCGGCGGAGCCGACTGCTGCCCGGTGGCGACCTGCACCCCTTGCTGCAGCATCTCAAAGGCCGACTCGCGGTCCACCTCCTCCTCATACTTGCCGTACAGCGGCGAGTGATTCAGCAGGCCATTGCGCTCGTCATCACTGACCGGACCCATTCGCGAGCAGGGGGCGATAACCATCGCCCGCTCGACCACCGACGGACTGCCTTTCTCATCGAGGAAGGAGATCAGCGCCTCGCCGGTGCCCAGCTCCTGGATCGCCTGCTCGGTACTGAAGGCCGGATTGGCGCGCATGGTCTGGGCGGCGGTTTTCACCGCCTTCTGGTCCTTCGGCGTAAAGGCGCGCAGGGCATGCTGCACGCGGTTGCCCAGTTGGCCGAGCACGGCGTCGGGAATATCCGCCGGGTTCTGCGAGACAAAGTAGACGCCGACGCCCTTGGAGCGGATGAGGCGGATCACCTGTTCGATTTTATCCAGCAGCACCTGCGGCGCGTCGTTGAACAGCAGATGCGCCTCATCGAAGAAGAACACCAGCTTCGGTTTTTCGAGGTCGCCAGCTTCCGGCAGGCGCTCGTAGAGTTCGGAGAGCATCCACAGCAGGCTGGCGGCATAGAGCTTCGGCATCTGGTAGAGTTTTTCGGCGCTGAGGATATTGATCACCCCTTTACCACTGGCATCGACGCGCATCCAGTCGGCAATATCCAGCATCGGCTCGCCGAAGAAGTGCTCGGCGCCCTGCTGCTCCAGGGTTAACAGCCCGCGCTGGATGGCGCCGATCGAGGCGCTGCTGATATTGCCGTACTGATTCTGGAACGCTTTGGCGTTGTCGCCGATAAACTGGGTGATGGCGCGGAGATCTTTGAAGTCGAGCAGCAGCAGGCCGCGGTCGTCCGCGATGCGAAAAATAATGTTCAGCACGCCGCTCTGCACCTCGTTGAGATTGAGCAGGCGCGCCAGCAGCAGGGGGCCAAGATCGGAGACCGTCGCCCGAACCGGGTGACCCTTCTCGCCAAAGATATCCCAGAGCACCACCGGGTTGGCGTGCGGCTCCCAGTCGCTGACGCCGATCTTCTCTAGCCGCGCCTGCAGTTTCTCTGAGCTCTGCCCCGCGGCGGCAATGCCGGTCAGGTCGCCCTTGACGTCCGCCATAAATACCGGCACGCCAATCTCCGAGAACGACTCAGCCAGCTTTTGCAGGGTGACGGTTTTACCGGTGCCGGTCGCACCGGTGATCAGCCCATGGCGGTTGGCCATCGCGGGCAGCAAATACAGCGCGTTATCCAGCGTGCGCGCAATCAACAAGGGTGAGCTCATGATCGATTCCTCCATTTATCCTGCGACGATTATAGGCAACCTCGTCGTCCGGCGTTGGGAAAATCGTCACGCGCCGCGCACGCTGTCCAGAGCAGGCTTCAGGCGCAGTGGCGCTGGATAAGCGCGATGCTCTGCTCAATTTCGCGCTCGATATCCGCTTCGCTCCACTGCGCCAGCTCAGGTGCGAAGGGTTCAAAAGCGTATACCCCTTGATAGCCGCGGGCTTCCAGCGCTTTAACCTGCTCGCAGGTGCCGAGACGATCCTGCGGGGTCAGCATGATGCGCTCGGCATCGGTGAGCTGCTCGCTCGGACGGGTATCGTCCACCCCGGAGAGGTGCACCAGACCGATGTCCGCCACCTCCACCTGGCTGAACTCGTCCGCCGCCTGCGGGTAGAGATGGTGATGGAAGGTGTCGATCAGCAGCTTAAACGGCACGCGGGCGTCATGGATCAGCGTCTGCGCCTGGTGCGCAGAGCGCAGCGAGCTTTGTGGGAAGCCCAGCGGCTCCACCAGGCCGTGGATGCCATAGAACGCAAACAGCGGCGACAGATCGCGCAGGGCGCTCAGGGTTTCGCTGGCCGGAACTTCGCTGCCGTCGTTGAGCGGACAGAGTACCAGCGATTTGGCGCCGATGGCCTGGGCCTCTTTCAGCAGCGATTCGGTCAACTGCCGCACCTCTTCGCTACGACGGTTAAAGGGGTAGACTGCGTTAATCGTCAGGATCTCGATGTGGTAGCGCGCCGCCAGCTCGCGCACCTGCTGATGGCTCAGATCGTCGGTCACTTTTCCGCAGGGTAAATCGTTGCGTAGCTCAACCTTATTCAGGCCCAGACGGTTCACCAGACGGAAAAACGCTTCAATGCTGAGCGCTGGCGCGATTTTGCGGTTAATACAAAAACGTTGCATTGCGATGGCCATAGGACACTCCTGACGGAAGAGGGGTAGGTTCGTTCAATTGGCTAACAGTCAAAACGTTTATTCCAAAATTAGCAAGAATGGAAATGATGAATGTTTGAGCTGTCTCGCAAAATATCACCGGCCCCGACTGCGGGAGCGACAGCAGCAGGAAGCCGGGCGTCTTGAGGCGACGAGGCGGGATGCGGGAAGCACACAGGCAATCCGTCGGCGCAAAATGCGACTGTTATCACCAAAATGAAATTTCATTTCACGACAATATTGAAATATAAATTTCATTTTACTACGGTTATAGCACAGCAGAATCAGCGACGGGCCGGTGTGCGCTGGCCCCCTTCACTATGAGGCGAGAACATGACGATCACAGGAAACTTTATTGGCGGGAAAACCGTTATTAGCAGCAGCAACGAAACGATGCCGGTGTACGACCCGGCGACGGGCAAAGCGGTGCGCGAAGTCACGGTGTCAACCGCGCAGGAAGTCTCCGAGGCGATTCAGGTTGCTCGCGATGCGTTTGACAGCTGGTCCCGTACCACGCCGCTGCGCCGCGCCCGCGTGCTGTTCAACTTCAAAATGTTGCTGGAGCAGCACGTGGAAGAGCTGGCCGGGATCATCGTCAGCGAGCACGGTAAAGTGTGGTCGGATGCGCTGGGCGAGCTGACCCGCGGCATGGAAGTGGTCGAATTCGCCTGCGGGATCCCGCACCTGATTAAAGGCGAATACTCTTCTGACGTCGGCACCGGCGTCGACAGCTATTCGCTGATGCAGCCCCTGGGCGTAGTGGCCGGGATCACCCCGTTCAACTTCCCGGCGATGGTGCCGATGTGGATGTTCCCGCTGGCGCTGGCCTGCGGCAACAGCTTCGTTCTCAAGCCGCCCGCGCTGGCGCCGACGGCCGCTGTGCGGCTGGCAGAGCTGCTGAAAGAGGCCGGTCTGCCGGACGGCGTGTTTAACGTCGTGCACTGCAGCAATGAAGATGCCGAGCAGCTGTACACTGACCCGCGTATTGCGGCGGTGAGCTTCGTCGGCTCCTCCGGCGTGGCGGAGTATATCTATAAGACCGCCAGCGCCCACGGCAAGCGCGTGCAGGCCTTCGGCGCCGCCAAGAACCACGCGATTGTGATGCCGGATGCCGATCTCGACGCCACCGTTAACGCCATTATGGGCGGCGCTTTTGGCTCCGCAGGCGAGCGCTGCATGGCGCTGCCGGTGGTGGTGGCGGTGGGAGATGAAACCGCCGACAAACTGATCGCCCGCCTGAAGCCGCTGGTGGAAGCGCTGAAAGTGGGGCCGGGCTGCATGCGCGGCCAGGAAGAGAACGAGATGGGACCGGTGGTGTCTGATACCCACCAGAAAAAAGTGCTCGGCTATATTGATAAAGGCGAAAGCGAAGGGGCAAAACTGGTGGTCGATGGCCGCAAACTGCGCGTGCCGGGTTACGACGCGGGCTATTATGTCGGCGGCACCCTGTTCGATCACGTCACCCCGGAGATGACCATCTGGCGCGAAGAGATCTTTGGCCCAGTGCTGGGGATTGTGCGCGCGGCGGACTATGACAGCGCCCTTGAGCTGGTCAACAGCCACGAGTTTGGCAACGGCAGCGCCGTTTTCACCAGCAACGGCCACACCGCGCGTGAATTCGTCCACGACGTGCAGGCGGGGATGGTTGGGGTGAACGTGCCGGTCCCGGTGCCAATGGCGTTCCACAGCTTCGGCGGCTGGAAGCGCTCGGTGTTTGGCGCGTTGAACGTCCACGGGCCGGACGGCGTGCGCTTCTACACGCGCATGAAGACCGCCACCGTACGCTGGCCGGCAGGGCAGCAGACCGTATCTGAATTCAGCATGCCGACATTAGGTTAATCGGCGAAGGAGAGCGCCATGTCGTTACTGGCTAAATCGCGAAAAGAGGGACAGATCCAGCATATTACGCCGCAAAGCGCCGGTTGGCGCTATATCGGCTTTGATGTCTGGATGTTGAAAAAAGGGCAGACCGTGACGCTGGAGAGCGGCGATCGCGAGCTATGCCTGGTGCTGGTCGCCGGGCTGGCGTCGGTGAAAACGCAGCATGCCGATTTCCCGAATCTCGGTAAACGGATGTCGCCGTTTGAACGCACCCCGCCGTGGTCGGTCTACGTCCCGCCGCAGGATAAAGTCGAGGTAACCGCCGATTCCGATCTGGAGCTGGCGGTATGCAGCGCGCCGGGCAAAGGCCGCTTCCCGGCACGACTCATTCGGCCGGAAGACGTCGGCGTAGAGCATCGCGGGAAAGGGCGCAACCAGCGCCGGGTGCATAATATTCTGCCGGACAGCGCCGAGGCTGACTGCCTGCTGGTGGTGGAAGTGTACACCGACGAGGGGGCCACCAGTTCGTGGCCATCGCATAAGCATGATACCGCCCTGCCGGGCAAAGAGACGCAGCTGGAAGAGACTTACTATCACCGCTTCGATCCGCCGCAGGGCTTTGCCTTCCAGCGGGTCTACACCGACGACCGTAGCCTGGACGCCTGTATGGCGCCCTACAACCACGATGTGGTGATGGTGCCGCGTGGTTACCACCCGGTGGCGGCGATTGCCGGTTACGACAGCTACTATCTGAACGTGATGGCCGGGCCGGATCGGAAATGGTTGTTCACCTGGGAAGATGACCACGCCTGGATCAACACGCCGGAGTACCCGCGCCACGACTGACGCGCTTTGCAGAAGCGGATAAAAAAGGCCGGTTAGCGATGCTAACCGGCCTTCTTGTTTGAGGGCGGCGGGTGTTTGTTAGCGAAACGCTCCGCGGAATCTCACTCTCCGACCCGGCAAGCGCAGCGCCGCCGGGCAGGAACCTCCGGCACCGTACCCGTCTTGTGCCGGATGGCGGCCTAAATGCCTTATCCAGCCTACGGGCTCCTCCCGTAAGCCCCTATACCCCAGGTCCGGCAAGCGCAGCGCCGTCGGGCAGGAACCTCCAGCGCCATACCCGTCTTGTGCCGGATGGCGGCTTCGCCTTATCCGGCCTACGGTATCCTCACGTGAGCTCATATATCGTAGGCCCGGCAAGCGCAGCGCCGCCGGGCGATGACCGCGGGCACGGAGCCGCTTTTATGCCGGGCGGCGGCTCACGCCTTGCCCGTCCAGGGGGTCGTGCGACCTGCCGTTGATTGACCCACTTGTGCGACTGAAACTGCCGGTGCTGACGGCCTCAAAATCGCTGAGACGTTCCCGGAAGGCCGGGGCAGCCCGCATGGATGCGGGCTGAGGGCCGTGTTTTGCACGGACGCTGCCTCGGCCCGACCCGAAGCCTGCAGGGATAAGTCGAAGGTACCACGCAGTGGCGATTTTGCTGGCCGGAGCCCGGGGATACAGGGGGCGGCGGCGACTGGCCGCCCCCTGTGCGCTCCCTGCGCCATGAGTGACATAACGCAGACGATTAACCGGGAGCGCAATGTGCGCTGAAATCACATGCGACAAACGCTTTTCCCGGATTAATAAAGTTGCATACCAATAACATTATCTCCGGCGACCCGCAGGCGCACATATCCCAGGCCTGGCAAGCGCAGCGCCGCCGGGCAGTCAGGCACCGTACCCGTGGCTGTGCCGGATGGCGGCATAAAGGCCTTATCCGGCCTACGGGATTCTCCCGTAAGCCTATACAACTCCGCCGGGCAACTAACGCCAGGCGGCTTATCTCACGCCTTCTGCTTGGCCTCGGACTCCTGGCTGCTGTTCAGCGCCAGCGAAACCGCCAACGTCTGGGCCAGACACAGGGAAGCAACCTGCGAGCGGAAGCCATCCACCTGCGCTTCACGCACCACAAAGCAGACATCGCTGAAGGCCGCCAGCGGGCTGACCTGACTGTCGGTGATCGCGATCTGCCGCGCTTTGCGCTGCGCGCCCAGCTCCACCAGCTCGACCACTTCCCGGGCGTACGGCGAGAAGCTCACCGCCACCACCACGTCTTTCGGGCCGACCAGACTCAGCTGCTCGGTGAACATGCCGCCGAGGCCGTCGATCAGAAAGGCTTTGCGATCGAGGTGGCGCAGCGCATAGGTCAGATAGGAGGCGACGCTGAACGACCGGCGCAGGCCAATGACGTAGATATTTTCCGCTTCGCCCAGCAGGGCCACCGCGCGCTCCAGCTCATCGCTGGAGGTCTGCATCGCCAGCTGCTGCAGCGCCTGGTTGTTCACCATCGTGAACATATTGAGGATTTCCGTCGGCGTTTCCGGCGGGCTGGACTCATCGCTGGTAGTCTGGCGGAACAGACGGGCGCGCTCGGTATAGTTGGCGGTCTCTTCCATCAAATGTTGCTTGAACATCTGTTTCATTTCGTTAAAGCCGCTGAAGCCGAAGGCGTTGGCAAAACGAATCAACGTGGAAGGGGGAACATCCGCCTGTTGCGCAATGGAGGCCACGGTATCGAAAGCCACGCTATTGCTGTTATCAAGGATATAGCGGGCGACCTGTTTCAGGCGTTTGCTTAACGTATCGTAGCGACGCCTGATTTCATCCTGCAGGATGGTCAGCTGTGTTGGGTTATTGGCCATAGAGTGCGCTCTGAGAAAATGGAAGGAATATGGCTTCCAGTGTACCAAATGAAGCGAATTTTTCATTTATTGCGACGAAATACGCGATTCATTTCACGAAGAAACAGAAAAACGCCCACTCCGCAAGGTGACGGAGACGGGCGTAGGGGGATCAGCGGCGGGCTTCGCGCCAGTAGCCAATAAGCGTCAGGTAGTTGCGTTTCACTTCCTCTATCAGGGCCTCATCGCTGAGCTCACCCTGCATCCAGCGCCGCGACGGCTGGCCAAAGATGGTGCGCCCAACGGCGAAACCTTTGATCATCGGGTGTGCGGCCGCCTCGGCGAAACCGGCGCGCAGTTTGTCGGAAGGCGCGTCGAGGCCGAGGATCAGGATCCCGCGGCTCCACGGATCTTCGCGCTCGATAAGGGCGGTGATCTGCTGCCAACTGGCGCTGGAGAGCGGCGGCAGCTTCCACCAGTCCGGCTTGATCCCCAGCTGATAGAAGTGTTCCAGCATGGTGTGGTAATGGCGCTCGTCTTTGTCCGGGCCATTTTCCGGCAGGATCACCTCCAGCAGCAGCTCATGGCCTGACTTGTTACAGGCCTGCCACACCTCCAGCAGCAGGGCGTCCTGCTCTGCACGCAGCGCCGCCGGGTCGGCAGGATGATAGAAGACCAGGCATTTGACGACATGCTCCAGCGGCCAGTCGATCAGCTGCGAGCCGATGTTGCCATGCTCCAGACGCAGCGGCCGCGAGCTGGGCAGCTCGATGGGGCGCCCGATCCACCAGCCCTTGCCGGTAATGGCGTTCAGCGCACGCTGGCCGTAGGTGCCGTCGGCCAGAATGCCGCTGCGCTGATCGAGACCCGCCTCTTGCGCCGCCGCTTCGGCCGCGGCTAACAACAACAGCTTGAGCTGCGGAATGCAGGCTTCATCGCGCCCGGTCTCCCGTGCCAGGTCGGCCAGCTGTTTGCGATGGTCGAAGGCGAAAATGCACAGCTCCGGCCACTGCTGACGGCGGCTGGTGACCCGGTGCAGGTGGTTGAGGCGCTCGTCGACGTCCGGGCGCGGCACCGATTCGGCGCGCAGCAGGTAGTCATCGAGTTCGACTTTGGTGGGCATCGCTGGCGCGCAGCCGTGGCGGGAGACCACCAGCGCCCCGCAGGCGTTGGCGTAACGGCAAGCCTGCTCCCAGCCTTCGTCGTTGAGCCAGCCGCGCAGCAGACCCGACATAAAGGCATCCCCGGCGCCCAGCACGTTGAGAACCTCCACGCGCACGCCCTGCTGTAGCGGCACCTGGTCCCAGCTGTCCGGGATGTCGCCTTCCAGCACCACGCAGCCCATCGGCCCGCGCTTGCAGACGAGGGTGGCTTTGGTGGCATTGCGCACATTTTTCAGCGCGGTCAGGGTATCGGTGCTGCCCCCGGCAATATGAAACTCTTCTTCGGTTCCCACCACCAAATCGAACAGATGCAGCACTTCCTGCAGCTGGCTGGTGACCGGCCCGGACTCAATGAAACGGGTTTCGCCATCGCCGAGCGAGGTGAGCCCCCACAGCACCGGACGGTAATCGATATCTAGCGCGGTACGCAGGCCGTGACGGCGAGCGTATTCCAGCGCCTTCAGCACCGCGGCGCGAGTGTTGGCGTGCGACAGGTGGGTGCCAGTCACCGCCAGCGCCCGGGAGGAGGCAATATACTCCTCGCTAATGTCGTCAGGCGTTAAGGCCATATCGGCGCAGTTATCGCGGTAGAAAATCAGAGGGAAGGTCTCCTGATCCTTAATCCCCAGCATCACCAGCGCGGTCAGGCGAGATTTGTCGGTGATCAGATACTCGGTATCCACCCCGGCGCGGTTGAGCGTTTCGCGCAGGAAACGGCCGTTGTGTTCATCGCCAACGCGCGCCAGCATGGCCGATTTCAGCCCCTGAATCGCGGTGCCAAAGGCCACGTTGCCGGAGGAGCCGCCCAGATATTTCGCGAAACTGGCAACGTCTTCTAGCCGCGAACCGATCTGCTGGGCATAGAGGTCGACGGCCACCCGACCTATACAGATGACGTCGAGCCGCTTTACTGCTGCATTCATAGCTAGGATTTCCTTTTTGGTGTCTGCTGCCTGGAAGGGTCGGGATCCCGACGTCGACTCCGTGAACAGCCTGAGGGTTATTGGTTACCCTTAGTTTGAGAAATAAATATTTCATTTGCAAACTCGTTCGAAATTAAAAAACCAAAAGTGTGAGGGATCTACCACTCTGCCGCACTGAGCCTCGCGCGAGCGTGGATCGGCCCCTCTGTCGCCCCAGGGGAAAGTGAAACGCCGGAAGCGGTTTCTTTACCTATGATTTTTAAGGGGATATTGTCGTGTGGCGCGGCAAAAAAGGGTCCGAAAACGTGTCTGGAATGTAAGTGAAACGTATGAAATGGGTAGAGAGTTTGATCCCTCTCGCAAAATGAAATATTTCTTCTGTATTTGTATTTAATGAAAAAAATGTTTGCCTATAATCCACAGGTATTCCAGTGACGTGAACGACGGCCCCGGCGGCATCGGCGCGACGCCACACACAAATACTGAACAATAAGGATTGTGCATCATGGGCAAACTGAGACTGACAACGGCGCAGGCGCTGGTGAAGTTCCTCGATAACCAGTACCTGGAAGTGGATGGCGTAGAGCTGAAATTCGTGAAAGGCATTTTCGCGATTTTCGGCCATGGCAACGTCCTGGGGCTGGGGCAGGCGCTGGAGCAGGACAGCGGCGATATGCGCGTCTATCAGGGGCGTAACGAGCAGGGGATGGCCCACGCGGCCACCGGTTTTGCCCGCCAGGCCCTGCGCAGGCAGATTATCGCCTGCACCTCCTCCATCGGTCCAGGGGCGGCCAACATGATCACCGCCGCCGGCACCGCCAGCGCCAACCGCATTCCGCTGCTGCTGCTGCCGGGCGATGTCTTCGCCACCCGCCAGCCGGATCCGGTGCTCCAGCAAATTGAACAGAGCTACGATCTCAGCATCAGCACCAATGACGCTTTCCGCGCAGTCAGTAAATACTGGGACCGTATTACCCGCCCGGAACAGCTGATGAGCGCCTGCATCAACGCCATGCGCGTCCTGACCGACCCTGCGGAAACCGGCGCGGTGACGCTGTGCCTGCCGCAGGATGTGCAGGGCGAAGCCTGGGACTACCCGGAATCCTTCTTTGCGCGCCGCGTGCACCGTCTCGACCGCCGCCCGGCCAGCGCCGCGCAGCTGGCGGACGCCGTCGCGGCCATCAAAGCCAGCCGTAAACCGCTGATCGTCTGCGGCGGTGGGGTGAAATACTCCGGCGCGGGCGAAGCGCTGTCCCGTTTCGCCGAGCGCTACGGGGTGCCCTTCGCCGAAACTCAGGCCGGGAAGGGGACGGTGGTCTCGTCTCACCCCCTGAACGTCGGCGGCGTCGGCGAGACGGGCTGCCTGGCGGCGAACCTGCTGGCGAAAGAGGCCGACCTGGTGATCGGCGTCGGCACCCGCTTCAGCGATTTTACCACCGCCTCGAAATGGATTTTCCAGCACCCGGAGGTGCGTTTCCTGAATATTAACGTCAGCAACTTCGACGCCTGGAAGCTGGACGGCATTGCCATGCTGGCGGACGCCCGGGAAGCGATGACCGCCCTCGACGCGGGGCTGGCGGACAGTGGCTGGCAGGCCGGCTGGGGCGCGCAGATCGAGAGCGTGCAGAGCCGTCAGTTAAAAGAGACCCAGCGCGTCTACCAGGCGGTGTGGCAGGAAAAATCCTTTGTGCCGGAGATCGACGATCATCTCGATCGCGAATCGGTGTATCGCGAGTTCCGCCAGATCACCGACTCCACCCTGACCCAGAGCAGCGTCCTTGGGGTACTGAATGAAACGCTGCCGGCCGAGGCGGTGATCGTCGCGGCGGCGGGCAGCCTGCCCGGCGATCTGCAGCGCGTCTGGCGCAACCGCGCGGAAAACACCTACCACGTGGAGTACGGCTACTCCTGCATGGGATACGAAGTCAACGCGGCGCTGGGCGTGAAGCTGGCGCAGCCGCAGAGCGAAGTCTACTCCCTGGTCGGCGATGGCTCCTTCATGATGCTGCACTCTGAGCTGGTCACCTCCCTGCAGGAGCGGGCGAAGATCAACGTCGTGCTGTTCGACAACATGGCCAACGGCTGCATCAACAACCTGCAGATGGAACATGGGATGGACAGCTTCGGCACCGAGTTCCGCTACCGCCAGCCGGAAACCGGCCAGCTGCAGGGCGGCCTGGTGCCGGTGGACTTCGCCACCATCGCCGCCGGCTACGGCTGCAAAACCTGGCGCGTCACCACCCTGGACGAACTGCGCCACGCGCTGGACGCCGCCCGTCGCGAAACGGTCAGCACCCTGATTGATATTAAAGTGCTGCCGAAGACCATGGTGCACAAATACGGCAGCTGGTGGAACGTCGGGGTCGCCCAGACGGCGCTCTCTGAGCGGATCCGCAAGGTGGCGCAAATGATTAATGAAAAGCGCGCCCAGGCGCGTGATTACTAAAACGAACCTCTACCCTGAATCCTACAGACTTACGGAGAAAACCATTATGTCACTCAAATTAGGTGTCATCGGCGCTGGCGCTATCGGTAAAGAACACATCCGTCGCTGCACCCAGGTTCTGCAGGGCGCCACCGTTGTGGCGGTGTCTGATATCAATGCCGACAACGCCCGTGCGGCGGTCGCGCTGCCGGGCGTGCAGGCGGAAGTCTACGCCGACGGCCACGACGTGATTAACGCCAGCGATGTCGATGCCATCCTTGTCACCTCCTGGGACCCGACCCACGAAGAGTACACCCTGGCCGCCATCGCCGCTGGTAAGCCGGTGTTCTGCGAAAAACCGCTGGCGATGTCTGCGGAAGGCTGCCGCCGCATCGTCGATGCTGAAATGAAGGCCGGCCGTCGCCTGGTGCAGGTTGGCTTTATGCGCCCGTACGACGAAGGCTATCTGGCGCTGAAAAAAGTGATCGACGATGGCGATATCGGTGCGCCGCTGATGCTGCGCTGCGCCCACCGCAACCAGTCGGTCGGCGAGAACTACACCACCGATATGGCGATCACCAACACCCTGATCCACGAGCTGGACGTGCTGCGCTGGCTGCTGAACGATGACTACCGTTCCGTGCAGGTGCGCTTCCCGCGCTCCACCTCGCACACCCATGCGCGCCTGAAAGATCCGCAGATCGTCTCCTTTGAAACCAAAAAAGGCACCCTGATAGACGTCGAAGTGTTCGTGAACTGCCAGTACGGGTATGACATCCAGTGCGAAGTGGTCGGCGAAACCGGGATTGCCCGTCTGCCGGAGCCGTCGGCCGTCCAGATGCGTAAGTCCGCCAGCCTGTCGACTGCCATTCTGACCGACTGGAAAGACCGCTTTATCAAAGCCTACGACGTCGAGCTGCAGGCCTTTATCAACGACGTCAAAGCCGGCCAGCTGCACGGCCCGTCGGCCTGGGACGGCTACGCGGCGTCGGTGGCGGCGGATGCCTGCATTAAAGCGCAGGGAACCAGCGAGCCTGTTGAAGTGACGCTGCCCGAGTGCCCGGCATTCTACAAACGTTAAGGATGTGTTGCTGACGGAACTTCTTTGCACAGGTAACGACGATGAAAATTGCCTTTGATGTGGATGTGATTAAGGACCTCGGGATCACCCGCATGCTCCATCAGGTAGCGGAGTGGGGCTACAAGTACATTGAACAGTCGCCGCACCCGCAGATTAACCCGTTCTACAAGCACCCGCGCGCCAGCCGGGAGATCATGGCGGAGTACAAGCAGGCGCTGCGCGATACCGGCCTTGAGCTGTCGTCGTTTATCTGCGTCTACCGCTGGTCTGGCCCGGACGAACTGCGCCGTCAAGCGGCGGTGAAAAACTGGAAACGGCTGGTGGAAATTGCGGTGGAGATGGGCGTTCAGGTGATCAACACCGAGTTCTCCGGCGATCCGAATCAGCCCGAAATCTGCGATGAAATGTTCTATCGCTCCATGGAAGAGCTGTTGCCGATTTTTGAGCGGGAAGGCATCCGCGTGGAGATCCAGGCGCATCCCTGGGATTTCTGCGAAGAGAACAATGAAACCGTCGATATTGTGAAATCGTTCCGCAGCGATAACGTGAAGTACGTCTACAGCGTGCCGCACACCTTTTTCTACGACAAAGGCGTCGGCGACGTGGCGAGCATGCTGCGCTATGCCGGGAGCGATCTCTCCCATGTCCTGATTGCGGATACCCGCAACCATACAAAACATTGCCGCTATATCGTTAACCCGCCGGGCGTGGATGCCGTGGTGCACCAGCACGTAGGCGTCGGAGAAGGGGATGTGGATTTCGACGCGCTGTTCCGCACCCTGCGCGAAATGAAATTCGCCGAGCAGACCTTCAAGGTCGGTGGGGAGCCGATTGTCGCCACCTCGCTGTTTGGCTACCCGGAAAAAATGAAATACCAGGCAGTGGAAACCCGTGAACTTATTGAACGTGAATTGCTGCGCCGGTAAGGCGCAGCGGCAGGAGCCCTACTATGAACAAAGATAACGTCAAACTGGCTATCGCCCCGATCGGCTGGACTAACGATGATATGCCGGAGCTCGGCAGCGAAAACACCTTCCAGCAGATCGTCAGCGAAATGGCGCTGGCCGGTTTTACCGGCAGCGAAGTCGGCAGCAAATATCCGCGCGATCCGGCGGTTCTCAAGCCGATGCTGGACATCCGCGGCATTCAGATCTGTAACGCCTGGTTCAGCACCTTCTTCGCCAACGGCCAGCGGGAAAAAACCATTGATGAATTCGTCAATCACATGAACTTCCTTCATGCGATGGGCGCGAACGTGATTGGCTGCTCCGAGCAGAGCGGCAGCATCCAGGGGCTGGATAAACCGATCCTCGGCGATGCGAAGCCGTGCTTCAGCGAAGAGGAGTGGCAGCGGGTAGCGGAAGGCTATAACACCCTCGGTCGCCTGGCGGCGGAGAAGGGGATGCAGGTCTGTCTGCACCACCACATGGGCACCGGCATTCAGACCACCGCGGAAATCGACAAATTTATGTCGCTGGTGGACGAGCGCGTCTTCCTGCTGTTCGATACCGGCCATGCCTGGTATTCCGAAGGCGGCGAAGCGCCGATGCTGGCGATCCTCAAAAAGTATCTGCCGCGCATCAACCACGTTCACCTGAAAGACGTCCGTCCGCCAGTGATCGACCAGGTGCGCCGCGACGGCCTGTCGTTCCTCGACGGCGTGAAAAAAGGCACCTTCACCGTCCCGGGCGACGGGGTGATCGATTTCCGTCCGGTGTTCAAGCTGCTGGACGACTTTGGCTATAAAGGCTGGATGGTGGTGGAAGCCGAGCAGGATCCTGCTCTGGCCAATCCTTTCGAATACGCCGTCAAAGCGCGCAAATATATCCGCGAAACGGCAGGGATCTAATCGTTGTGACATTTTCAGGCCATACCGGGTATGGCCTGCTTTTTTTCCTTCCTCAACCGGACTCAGGGCTTAACCACGGCGCCGTACCGTCCCCTCTCCCGGATTCAGGGCTCAACCACGGCGCCGGACAGTCCCCTCTCCCGGACTCAGGGCTCAACCACGGCGCCGGACAGTCCCCTCTCCCTCAGGGAGAGGGCCAGGGTGAGGGTGACGATGACGGGTAACGCGTCACTTCACTTCCGCCAGCGCGGTCTTATCCACATAAGGTTTCATCAGCGCGTCGGCTTCCTTCTGCGCCGCCTGAACCGCCGCTTCCGGCGTCACTTTGGCATCATTGACCACCGCCGCCAGCTGGTTCTCCATCGCCTTACGCACCGCCACGGTCTCCCAGGTGGAGTACCACGGATGGGCGTACTTAAGCTGCTCAAGCGCGATCGCCGCCCGCGGATCCTGCTGCAGATAGGCCTTCATCTCCGGCGTATCATATGACGCCTTGCGCGGCGAGAAGTAGCCGGTGAAGCGGCTCCACGCGCCGTTCACGTCGGGGCTCACCAGATAGGTCAGGAACTGATACGCCGCTTTCTTCTGCGCCTCGTTGATGCCTTTAAAGCTCACCAGGCTGGCGCCGCCGATCGGCACCGCACGCTGCTCTTTGGCCGGCAGCATCGCTACCCCAAGCTCAAAATCTTTGCTGTTCTCGCGCATAAAGCCCAGCGCGCCGGTGCTGAGCATCGCCATCCCGAGCTTGCCGGAGAAGAACGCGGCGCTGATCTGCTTCGAGTTCAGCACCCCGGACGGCATCACCTTGTCCTTGTAAATCAGATCCTGCCAGAAGCGCAGGGCGCCGATGGCGGTCGGCGAGTTGTAATAGACCTCGCCAGGATAGTCTTCGTTAAAGTATTTCCCGCCGTTGGCGCGTACCAGCGCCGAGAAGATCCAGCCGCCGTAGTCGTCGTTGGTCGACGGCAGCATGATCCCCCACTGGCCTTTGCTCTCGTCGGTCAGCTTTTTGGCATCAGCCAGCAGCTCGGCCCAGGTCTGCGGCGGCTGTTTGATCCCGGCCTGATCGAACATCGTCTTGTTGTAGTAGAGGATCGGCGTCGAGTTATGGAACGGGATCGCATAGGTGGTGCCCATCACCTGGGCGTTCTTATGCATCGCGGGCCAGAATTCCTTTTGCAGAAAATCGCCAGCCTTTTGGTCGCCATATTTAAACAGCTCGTCCATCGGCAGGATCTCATCCTTCAGCGCCAGATCGGTGGTGAAGTTGGCGGACATGATCACCAGCGCCGGCGGCTGGCCGGCCTTCTGCGCCGATTCGGCTTTGATCTTGGTGGTGTCGTAGTTGCCGGTGAAGATCCCGCGCACTTCGACATCCTGCTGCGAGTCGTTGAATTGCTTAATGACGCGGGTCATCTCCATGGTCAGCTTGCCGTCCACCGGCGCCGGGAACATGAAGTCTATTTTCTCTTTCGCCAGCGCCGCGCCGCTCAGGGCAAGACTGAGGCCAACCGCGACTACCGTAAGAGGTTTAAACATGATTACACTCCATCAGTAAATTATGCTGGGTCTCAGCATGAAAAAGATGCACATCGGCAGGCGAAAAGCCGAGGATCAGCGACTCGCCTTTTCCCGGCACCGTGCCGCGGTGGCGGCGGCTAAAGCGCAGGGTGCCGATCGGGGTGCTGACGTGGAGCAGGTAGTCGGCCCCCATCAGTTCTCGTTGCAGAACGGTGGCCGGCAGGCGCAGATGGCCCTCCTCCACGCGGTCGGTAATATGTTCCGGGCGAACGCCCAGCCAGACGCGGGTCTGCTCACAGTGGCGCGGCGGCAGCGGATGGCGCTGTTCTCCCAACAGTACTTCACCATTGGTGCAGGGCAGCGACAGGAGGTTCATCGCCGGCGAACCGATAAACCCGGCGACGAACAGGTTGGCCGGGTTGGCGTACAGATACTCCGGGCGCCCGACCTGCTGTACGTGGCCACCGTTCATCACCACGATGCGGTCGGCCATCGACATCGCCTCGGTCTGGTCGTGGGTCACATAGATGGTGCTGGTTTTCAGCTGCTGATGGAGGGCCATAATGCTGTCGCGCACTTCGCTGCGCAGGCGGGCGTCGAGGTTGGAGAGCGGCTCGTCCATCAGGAACAGCCGCGGATTGCGCACAATCGCCCGGGCCATCGCCACCCGCTGGCGCTGGCCGCCGGAGAGCTTCGCCGGTTTGCGGTCAAGCAGCGCCTCCAGCTGCAGCATCTGCGCCACTTTGTCCACCCGCGGCTGCCAGCTGCTTTTCTCTTCCTTGCGCACCTTCATGCCGAAGGTGATGTTGTCGCGCACCGACAGATGGGGGAACAGGGCATAGTTCTGAAAGATCATCGCGAAGTTGCGCTCGCGCGGCGTGGTAGCGGTGATGTTCTCATCATGCAGCCAGATTTGGCCTTCGCTGACCGGCTCCAGCCCGGCGAGCAGGCGCAGCAGGGTGCTTTTCCCGCAGCCCGACGGCCCGACCAGCACCACGAATTCGCCTTCGTGAATATCCAGCGACAGGGCGCTGAGCGCCGGTTTGCCGTCGAAACGTTTACTGATGTTTTGCAGACTGAGCATGGCGGTTAGCGCTCTTCCGTTGGGCAACTGATGTTTTCGTCGTACAGCCACGGCCCGGCGTAGTGGGCCAGCGAGTGCTGGTAGCTCACCCACTGCTCACCGACCTGACGGTGCATCAGGCACGAGGCCGGGGAGAGGTCGTAATAGGGCCGGGTGTCTTCGTGGCAGTACGGCACCTGATGGACGGTGCCAGGAATAGTGGAGATCAGCGCCTGGCGATACTGGGTCATGGTCAGGCTGTGGTTATGGCCGCAGAAGATGCGCGTCAGCGACGGGAAACGCTCCACCAGTGCCAGCAGACGGTGGCCGTTTTCGCAGGCGATCGGGTCCATCTGCGCATTGCCCAGCGGCAGCGGCGGGTGGTGCATAAACACCGTTGCCGGTTTGTCGCCGCCCTCGAACAGCTGGGCTTCCAGCCAGCCGATGGTCTCGTCGGTCAGCCAGCCTTTTGACGTGCCGGCATGACTGGAGTCGATAAACAGCAGGCGGGTGGCGAAATCATCCACCGCATAGCGCATATTTTGCGGATCGTTGCCCAGCTGCGGGCACAGCGGGTGAAGATGCTCGAGAAAATGGGCTTTGTCGTCGTGGTTGCCGGGGATCAGATACAGCGGATAGTTCAGGCTGCCGAGGATCTGGCGGGCCACCTGATACTCCTCCGGGCGGCCGCAGTTGACGATATCCCCGCTCACCACCACCGCGTCCGGACGCTCGCGCAGCGCGTTAAGCTGGGAGACCACGTCGGCATTGGCGGCATTGACGTCGATAAAGCCGTACAGCTTCTCGCCGCGGCTGCGGAAATGGGTATCGGAAATGTGCGCTAACAGCATGAATCACTCCTTATTTGATCCCGGAGAAGCCGAAGCTCCGCAGGAACTGTTTCTGAAAAAGGATGAACGCCAGCATCAGCGGCAGGCAGACCATCAGCGTCCCGGCGCCGATGGTGCCCCACTGGCCGCCGGATTCGGCGCCCATGGCGAAGGAGACCAGCCCGACGGTCAGCACCTGCTTATCGGGATCGTTGAGCATCATCAGCGGCCACAGGTACTCGTTCCAGTGGTAGGTAATGCTGACGGTGGCGAAGGCCAGCACCGACGGCCAGGACATCGGCAGCAGCACGCGGAACAGCACCTGCCACCAGCGGCAGCCCTCCATCAGCGCCGCCTCCTCCAGCTCTTTCGGGATGGCGAGGAACGCCTGACGCATCAGGAACACGCCGAACGCCGAGGTGAAGTAGGGCATCATCACCCCGGTGAGGGTGTTGAGCAGGCCGAAGGTTTTCAGGGTCAGCATGTTCGGCACCATCATCACTACCGGCATGATCATCAGCTGGACGAGGAACAGGAGAAACAGCGTCTGCTTGCCGCGAAACTCGTGGCAGGCGAAGACGTACCCGGCGGTGGTGATGGTCAACAGCTGCACGAAGAAGGTGCCGAAGGTGAAGATAATGGTGTTGGCATACAGGCTCAGCCAGTCGGCGCTGTTCCAGGCGTCGCGGAAGTTATCGAGGGTCAGCGGCAGGCGGGGCAGCAGCGACGCCATATCGTCGCCGAAGGTGGTAGCGCTGAACGAGGTCGCCAGCATCCAGATAAACGGGCTGACCCATAGCAGCGCCAGGCAGCACATTAATACCGTCAGCGTAAAGGGCGACGAGCGGCGCAGGCGCAGCCACAGCGGACGGGCGGCGGCGGGTGTGCGGACCAGCAGCGGCGAGATGTCAGCGCTCATAGTGGGCTCCTTTCTCCAGCAGTTTCAGGTTAATCAGCGAGAAGGCGAACAGCCCGGCCAGGGTCAGGAAGGTGGCGGCGGAGGCTTTGCCGAGGTCGTGGGTATCCCAGGCGAGATTCTGGATGTAATAGAGCAGCACGGTGGTGGCGTTGTCCGGCCCGCCGCGGGTCATCACCGCCACGTGGTCGATCTGGGTGATGGAATAGATCAGCGCGGTGGTGATCACAAAGCTCAGGGTCGGGCGCAGCAGCGGTAGCGTGACCTTAAAAAAGACCTGCGTGCGGGTAGCCCCCTCCATCAGCGCCGCTTCCCGCGTCGAGGCCGGAATGCTCTGCAGCCCGGCGAGGAAAAACAGCATGTAGTAGCCGGCGAACTTCCACACGCCGATCAGCGCCAGGGCCAGCAGCGCGCTGTTGCTGCGCCCCAGCCAGTTATTGTTCATCGGCCCGAACAGCTTCGCCAGATAGTGGTCGAGCAGGCCGAGGCCGGGCATAAAGATAAACAGCCACAGTGCGGCGGCGCTGACCATCGGGATAATCATCGGGAAGAAGAAGGCGGTGCGCAGCCAGCGGTTGACGCGATGGTTCTCGCTCAGGGCGACCGCCAGCAGCAGGGCGAGGGTCACCCCGGGCACCACCGTCAGCAGGATATAGAGCAGGTTATTGCCAAGCGACTGCCAGAAGACGTTATCGGCAAACAGGCGGGCGAAGTTATCCAGCCCGACGTACTGCGCGCCGTCGCTGGCCATGCGGGTATCAAACAGGCTGTCATACACCGAACGCCCCAGCGGGAACCAGGTAAACAGCAGTAAAAACAGCAGGGAAGGCGACAGGATCAGCCAGGGAAGCCAGGTCTTTCTCATGGTGACGCGCATCTCGTTCAGCCATTTATCGAAGCCCGGATTGTGGGAAGCAATGACTACAGAGGCATGGCGGGGAGATGACGGTTTGATGAAGCGACGGGGAAAACGCCGGGCGAGCGGGCCGCCCGGCGGGAGGGAACCATCAGAAGTCGGCTTTCAGAACCGCGCGGTAGCGGGCTTTGCCTTCACGAACGTGCTTCAGCGCTTCGTTAATTTGCGACATCGGGAACAGCTCGGTGGTCGGAGCCACTTTGCTGCGCCCGGCAAACTTCATCAGCCTGCGCAGTTCGGACGGGTTACCGGTTGCCGAGCCGGAGATACTGCGGTCGCCGCCGATAAGGGTAAAGGCCGGCACCGGGAACGGCTTCATCACCGCGCCGACGGTATGGAAGTTGCCGCCGTAGGCCAGGGCTTCGAAGTACGGCTGCCAGTCGAGGTCCACCGCCACGGTGTTGATGATCAGGTCAAACTGACCGGCCAGCGCTTTTAAGGCTTCCGGATCGCGGCTGTTGACCACGCGATCGGCGCCCATCGCCAGCACTTCCTGCTCTTTAGCCGGGTTGGAGCTGAAGGCAGTCACTTCCGCGCCCATCGCCCGCAGCAGCTTAATAGCGATATGGCCGAGGCCGCCGATGCCGATCACCCCGACGCGACTGGTGGCGGTGACGTGGTGGGTCAGCAGCGGTTTAAAGACGGTGATGCCGCCGCACAGCATCGGGCCGGCGGACGCCAGATCGATGCTCTCCGGCAGGGGGATCACCCACTGCCAGTCAGCGCGCAGCTTATTGGCGAAGCCGCCGCGGTTGAGAATGGTCGGTACCGAGCCTTCCAGACAATTGATCTGATTGCCGCTGATGCAGGCGTCGCAATGGCCGCAGCTGCGCGCCGTCCAGCCGATGCCGACCTTCTGGCCAATCTTCAGCCCTTTATCCTGCGCCGCGCTGCCCAGCGCCGCCACCCGGCCAATGACCTCGTGACCGGCCACCAGCGGGTAGCTCGACATCCCCCATTCGTTGTCGATCATCGACAGGTCCGAATGGCAGATCCCGCAGTATTCCACCTCAACTTCGACATCTTCCGGCTGCAGCTCGCCGGCATCGTATTCCCACAGCGACAGATCGGCGCCCGCTTCTTTGGCGGCGTAGCTTTTAATGATGCTCATGTTCATTTCCTTGGGGTTGGCGTGATAACCCAGAAAGTGTAGAGCATGGTATTCCCCGGCGCTTGGCAATCGGAGGGGTCGCGAAGCGGGCGGACCAGCCGCCCGTTAAGGTCAGCGGCTGGCGAGCGGCCACTGATTAAGGCGGATGCCGCGCTGCGGGGCGTTCTCGGCAAAATCATCCAGCACCGCCCGCACGTCCGGGTCGAGATAGCCGACGCTGTCGTGCTCGACGATCACCACGCTCTTTTCCGGAATCTTCGCCAGCAGGGCCAGCAGATGCGGATTGTGCATAAAGGTCAGATTCTGCTGGATGCGCAGCACGTAGTGGTCATCGTAGCGCGCCAGCTGCAGCGAGTGGCGATGGCTGCGCCAGAGGCTGAATGCCATCTGGGTGGCAAGACCAATCCCGATCCCCGCCAGCATGCCGAAGGAGATAATCCCGCCGATGGTGGCGAGGAACGGGACGTACTGCGCCGCACCCTGGCGGAACTGCTCGATGAACAGCCGCGGCGTCGCCAGCTTATAGCCGGTATACAGCAGCACGGCGGCGAGGCTGGCGAGCGGGATCAGGGTTAGCAGACCGCTAAACCACAGGCCGCAGATCAACAGCAGCACGCCGTGGATAAAGATCGACAGTTTGCTCTGCGCGCCGTTGCTGACGTTGACCGAGCTGCGGACGATGACCGCGGTGATCGGCATCGCCCCCAGCACGCCGGAGAGCAGATTGCCCACGCCCTGGGCGACCATTTCGCGGTTCGGCGAAGGGGGCGGATTTTGCGGGCGCAGCTTTTTCAGCGCCTCCTGGCTGAGCAGGGTTTCGAGGCTGGCGACCAGCGCCAGGGTCACCGCCACCACCCACACCGACGGATTACGCCAGGCGCTCCATGCGGGGGACTCCAGCTCGCCCAGCAGATCGCCGAGGCTGCCGAACGCCGGCAGGGTAATACGCGGCAGGGCGGCCAGCTGCTGCGGCGCAAAATGGGTCAGCAGCAGGGTGGTCACGCAGCCGAGCAGGACGGCGATCAGCGGCCCGGGGAGCCAGCGCAGGCTCTTCACCCGGCGGATAAGCGGCGAGCCCCACAGCCAGAGCACCAGCAGGCCGCCCGCGGCGACGGCAATCGCAGTGACGGAGAAAGCGGCATTGCCCTGAACCACTTCGGCAAGCCCGGTCTCTTCCGCCGTGCCGAGCGCGACGGGGATCTGCTGCATAATCAGCAGGATGCCGATCGCCGCCAGCATGCCTTTGATGACGCTGGCGGGAACCAGCGAGATAAAGCGCCCGGCCCGCAGGATGCCGAACAGCAGCTGCAGCACGCCGGCCAGCACCAGCGCCATCAGGAAGACGGAGAAGGAACCCAGGGATTCAATGGCGGCGACGACGATGGTGACCAGTCCGGCGGCGGGGCCGCTGACGGCGAAGCGGGAGGGGCTGAGGGCGGTGACGACCAGGCCGCCGATGATGCCGGTCAGCAGGCCGACGAAGGGCGGTAAGCCGCTGGCCTGGGCGATGCCGAGGCACAGCGGCAGGGCGACAAGGAAGACGACGATGCCGGCGAGAGAGTCCTGACGAAACGTATTCATGGGGCGTGCTCCTGCGGTGAGAGGTGTTCGACGAGGGTGGTTAAATGGCCGGAAGCCAGATCGTAGACGCAGCCGTGCAGGCTGAGCGGTCGCCCGCTGGCGAGCACCGTCTGCACCGGTTCACTCTCCAGCAGACGGGCGAACTGGGCGCGAACGTTGGCTTCCACCAGGGCATCCAGCGTACGGTGAGAGCGCTCCGCGTCGGTGCTGGCGCTGGCGCCGGGGGAGGCCGCAACACAACAGTCATTGGCGATCTGCGCAATTTCGTGATGCAGGGTGTGGCGCAGCTGGCCGATGCGGCGAGCCAGCGCCGAGGACTCCTGCGCCAGCGGCAGGGTGGGCAGGGAGAGCGCCGCCTGCACGCCGCCGCAGCCGTAGTGGCCGCAGAGCACCACCCGCTCCACCTCAAGGTAGTGGAGGGCATACTGCAGGACGCTCATGACGTTGTCGTCGGCGGGATCGAGCATGTTGGCGATATTGCGGTGGACAAAGAGCTCGCCGGGCTGGCTGCCGGTGAGCACCTCGGCGGGCACGCGGCTGTCGGAGCAGCCGATCCACAGCGAGTGGGGCCGCTGCCCGTCGACCCATTTTTCGAAATAGTCCGGATCATGCTGACACTTCTGCAGCGCCCAGCTGCGGTTGCGGGCCAGCAAAGGTTTTAACGTCGTCACAAGTATTCTCCTGAGTTAATTCATCGAGTGAATATGTCCATCAAGACTCGTACAGCGACTAGTAAAAATAGTGTTTACCGGAACCCTTCACGCCTGAGGAAAATCCTGGAATAAACGGCAAAAAGAAAACTTTTCATTAATGTAAAGTTATAAAAATATTGATGAAATTAATATTTGGCTGCGGAGCGAGTGAATAACAAAAAGGCATTGGCTAAAACTTTCTGGAATATATGGGAATGATGGTGGGTGGGGTTGGGGGGAACGTTGGGGATAGGATATTGGGCATTTGTTTGAGGAGAGATGGATTGTGATGGGATGCGGGTGAGAGTGAGGTGAGAACAAGTTGAGATAAGTTTGAGTGAGGTTTGGGGGCACTTGGGGAGAAGAGGGGGATGGCTGGCAGGTGGAGCTGGGTTTGCGGAGGGGACGATGAGGATTGCTGGTGGCAGTTGCTCTATGGAACGGCAGCAAAAGGTGACGCCGCGCAGGATAGCGCTGTTTTTTTCAACACTTAGCGCAATGACGACACGCTGTCGCTTGCATGACCGCCGCCGACAGGTATAATCCAGAACGTTTCCGCATCCCCTTCAGTGCCGAAGTGGCGAAATCGGTAGACGCAGTTGATTCAAAATCAACCGTAGAAATACGTGCCGGTTCGAGTCCGGCCTTCGGCACCATCGGAACATCAATAGACGTCAACGGACGTCTTTTTTTGTGCCTGAAATCCCCGTCATACAAGGCTTTCCGCGATTTTCGACTCAATCTAAGATAACCTAGATCACCTCATTGATGATGAAGCATCACCATATTTACCTGCAACCGCATGAGAATGGAGTGTTTGTTCTGGTAAGCGATGCTCAGCCTACAAATCCTACTATTGCACGGCCTAACCTGGTAGAAAATCTGCTGATATGGGATGCACAAGGTAAGGCCGTAGATGTATTTTATCACCCGTTAACTGGTGCTTACCTCAATAGCTTCACCCTGGATATGCTAAGGAGCGGCGAAAGTAGTAAGAGTTCGATTTTTGCCAAGCTTTCACGATTGATGGTTGAGAACTAACACGGTCTATAACCTTCGTCCCTTAATCACGAATTCTCCCCCACCGACTCAGTGTGGGGGAGTTGACCCAGCTCACTTTTTAACTATCGTTGTTTGAAATTTATGCGTGATTTCTGCGCATTCCATTCCATTTTATCCCCCTGACGCGGCCCTTCATGTTATCTTTAAAGCCCTCTTTTTTATCGCAGTGTGCAGCGACATATCGCTCGGGATAGTGTTATCACCACTGCCTCATACAGACAGAAAAACCGATGAATAAGCAAAATTATGCACCTGGAATGCGGGTGGTTATTCGTGATGCAGAGTGGCGTATTCGCCGGGCGGATGACAGCGGAGATGGTGGTTACCTTCTGACCTGTGATGGCATTTCGGAGCTGGTACGCGGTAAAGAAGGGCTGTTTCTAACAAAGCTGGAGCAAAAAGTCGAGATTCTTGATCCAGCAAAAACAAACCTGGTGGAAGATGAGTCATCCAATTACCAGGCGGCTCAATTGTACATAGAGAGCCAGCTACGCCAACGCGTCCCGACTGACAGCAAAGTCCATTTTGGACATCAGGCTGCGATGGACTCCATGCCCTTTCAGCTCGATCCCACACGCATGGCACTGGCACAGCCGCGCCAGCGGATATTAATTGCTGATGCGGTAGGGCTGGGTAAAACGCTGGAAGCCGGTATCCTGGTTTCAGAACTGATTCGCCGTGGACGTGGCAAACGCATTCTGGTGCTGGCGGTTAAATCCATGCTCACGCAATTCCAGAAAGAGTTCTGGAGCCGTTTTGCTATTCCATTGACGCGGCTTGACTCCGCTGGTTTACAAAAGGTGCGTAACCGCATCCCAACCAACCACAACCCGTTCCATTATTTCGATAAGACCATTATCTCCATCGATACCCTGAAACAGGACATCGAATATCGCCATCACCTGGAAAACGCCTGGTGGGATATTATTGTTATCGATGAAGCGCATAATGTCGCTGAACGTGGGACCAGCTCTTTGCGCAGCAAACTGGCAAAATTGCTCGCCGGGCGCAGCGATACGCTGATTATGCTTTCAGCTACGCCGCATGACGGTAAGGCTGAAAGTTTTGCCAGCCTGATGAACATGCTCGACCCGACGGCCATTGCCAATCCTAAAGAGTATGAATACGCCGATTTTGCCGACAAAAATCTGGTTGTGCGTCGCTTTAAAAAAGACGTAAAAGATCAGATGGCTGGCGAGTTTCCGGAGCGCAATATCGTCAAATTGATGCGCCCGGCAACCGGAGCTGAAGAAGAAGCCTACAGCCGATTGGTTGAGAGTCAGTTCCGTGACGATGATGATGAAGACTCGCGGTCAAATAAAGGCCGCCTGTTCAAAATTACGCTCGAAAAAGCGTTGTTCTCCAGTCCAATGGCATGTGCCAGTGTGGTGGCTAACCGCCTGAAGCGGCTAGAGAACCGCAAAGAAATAAACAGTCAGAGCCAGATTAACGAATTAGAGTCATTGCTGCTGGCGCTCAATAATATTGATGCCAGTCAGTTCAGCAAGTATCAGTTATTGCTGGAGACCATCCGTAACGATCTCCGCTGGAAAGCGAATAACACGGAAGATCGTTTGGTGATCTTTACCGAGAGTATCAAAACGCTCGAGTTCCTTGAGCAGCAACTGCGTTCTGATCTCAAGCTGAAAGACGATCAAATTGACACGTTGCGAGGCGATCAGGGGGATACAGTTCTCATGGAAACCGTCGAAGCGTTTGGCAAATCCCAGTCTCCGCTACGCCTGCTCATCTGCTCGGATGTCGCGTCTGAAGGTATCAACCTGCACCACCTCAGCCATAAAATGATTCACTTCGATATTCCGTGGTCGCTGATGGTATTCCAGCAGCGTAACGGACGTATTGACCGCTACGGGCAAAAACACCAGCCACAGATCCGTTACTTGCTGACTGAAGCCAGTGAACCGCAGATCAACGGTGATATGCGCGTGCTGGAAGTGCTGATCAATAAAGACGAACAGGCGCAGAAGAATATCGGCGACAGTTCCGAATTTACCGGCAAATTTACCCAGGAAGAGGAAGAAGAGCAGGTTGCTGAATTCATGATGCAGGACGATGGCGCCAGCCTGTTCGACGACCTGTTGAATAGCAATGTCACTGAAAATTCTGAACACGACCTGTTTGGCGAAATCTGCAGCGTAGTGTCCAACGATGCCTCAGCCGTGACCGAAAGTGACATTAGCCTGTTTGATAATGAGCAGGCATACTGCGAAAAAGCGCTGGGCTATCTGAAGGCCTGCGGCCAGACCGTGCAATACGATACCTTGCCTGATAACACCTTATCGCTGGTCGCACCGGAGGAGTTACGCCGTCGCTTTAACCAGTTACCGCCGGAAATTGCGCCGGAAAACTGGCAGCTTTATCTAAGCCAGGACAAAACTGTTATTACGGAAGCCATTTCGCGTGCGCGCGGTGAGCAACATGCCTGGCCCGATGTGCAGTATCTCTGGCAAATTAACCCGGTCGTGCAGTGGTTAGACGACAAAATTCAGTCCGCCTTTGGTCGCCACCAGGCTCCGGTGATGCGCCTGCCACACCTGTTTGAGCCTGATGAAGATCATTTCATCCTTTCCGGGCTGTTCCCGAACCGTAAGTCGCACCCGATGGTGAACCCGTGGCTGGTGGTGAGCTTTAACCGCGAAACGTTAAGCGGTAGCCTGCCTTTTGCTGAGTTCCTGAAACGACATCCGCAACTGAGTAGCAAGCTGACTAACAGTGGCGGCAAAGATCGCAACCATCAACGCCAGCAGGATCTGCTGGAGGCGGCAATCGCCCATGCGCGGGATGTGTTTGTTCACGATCGAAATGCTTTTGAAGAGCGTATCAATCAGCAGCTCAATGAGCATCTACAGAAGCTGGATGTTCTGCGTGGGCGTCAGCTGAGTCAACTGGAGCTGGATTTTGCCGATAATAAACAGCAGCTTTCAGTGAAACAGAGCCGCAAAGAACAACGTCAGCGAGAAATCGAACACAATTTTGACAGTTATATCCAATGGATTGAGGACACCATGACCACCGAAAAAGAGCCCTACATCCAGGTTATTGCTGTAATCACCGGAGCGGAGGGCTAATTATGGCGCTGGTCGGTATTAATAACGAAAACGAATTTTACTCCAACCACTATCTGGGCGAAGTCTTTACCAGCGACATCCGTGATGTTCTGGAGCCCTGGATTGAGCAGGAAAATGCCGCTCGCGAAGCTGAACGCGCTGCCCGTGAACAGGGCAAAGAGGTTGAGGCAGGCTACCGCGCGCCGTGGAACCAGCTTAACAGCCTCGCGACAGAGTTTTTCCGCAAACTCACTGATCATGAAAAACAGCGCCAGATCCCGCAGCGTCTTGCCGATCAACGCACTCGCTGGCAGCCGCTATTAAAGGCATTGGGTTATGAACTCAATCCGCATATTCAGATGCTGGATGACGATACGCCTTTGCCGGTACTGGCTCGTTACAACAGTACCGACGGCAGTCCGTGGCTGTGGATTGTCGAAGCACATGACCAGGAAGAAGGAACGCTGGATCCGCTGGCGCTGTCGCTGCTGACCGCGCAGTTCCCGGCAGATACCGATAAACATAAGCGCGACAGTCTGCGTAAAAAAGCGAACGGCGAATACCGCAGCTGGCAGGATCTGCTCTCCACGGTGGTCTTCACGCAAAATGAACCGCCGCGTTTTGTACTGCTGCTTGGCAATCGCCAGCTGTTATTGCTGGATCGTACTAAGTGGGCGCAAAACCGTCTGCTGCGTTTTGATTTTGAAGAAATTTTAAGCCGTCGTGAAACGGATACGTTGAAAGCGACGTCGGTGTTGTTACACAAAGACTCGCTGTTACCCGGCAGCGGTGCGCCATATCTCGATTCGCTGGATGACAATTCGCACAAACATGCGTTTGGCGTGTCGGAAGATCTGAAATATGCCCTGCGTGAGAGCATTGAGCTGTTGGGTAATGAAGCGATGCGTTATCTCATCGACAACGAGCTGGCTTATTATACCGGGAAACGTGCTATTAACCCGGATGAGTTGAGCCGCGAATGCCTGCGGTATATGTATCGTCTGTTGTTCCTGTTCTATATCGAAGCGCGCCCGGAATTGGGCTATGCGCCGATGACCGCCAAAACCTATCTACAGGGCTACAGCCTGGAAACGCTGCGCGATCTGGAGATGATCCCGCTGACCAGCGAAGAAGATCGCAATGGGCGCTACTTCCACGATAGCCTGAATATGCTGTTCAAACTGGTGCGTGACGGCTACAGCGGCGGCGTGAAAATGCAGAGCGACCTGGAGAGCGGCGACCGGATCACTATTCACAGCCATCAGTTCAGCGTGCCGCGTCTGGAAAGTCATCTTTTTGAAGCGAATAACACCCGTATTCTTAACCGTGTGGTGTTCCGCAACGAAACCCTGCAACAGATTATTCAGTCGATGTCTTTAAGCCGCCCGGGTAAAGGACGTTTTAATCGCCGGGGGCGTATCTCCTATCGCCAATTGGGTATCAACCAGTTAGGTGCAGTGTATGAAGCGCTGCTCTCTTACCGAGGGTTCTTTGCCAGTGATGACCTCTACGAGGTCAAAAAAGCCGGAGAAGAGTTTAACGAGCTGGAGACAGGCTACTTCGTCAGCAAAGACGAGATCGGCAAATACCACGACGACGAGAAGGTTTACGAAAAAGACGGCAGCCTGCGTATTCACCGTAAAGGCAGCTTTATCTATCGGATGGCCGGGCGTGACCGCGAAAAATCCGCCTCTTACTACACCCCGGAAGTACTGACCCGATCGTTAGTCAAGTATGCCCTGAAAGAACTGTTTAAAGAGCAGATTGATTCGATTACCGATCCGCACGCCAAAGCCGACGCAATATTAAACCTCACCGTGTGCGAACCGGCGATGGGCAGCGCGGCGTTCCTTAACGAAGCCATCAACCAGCTAGCGGAAGCTTACCTGTTCCACAAACAGCAGGCGGAAGGTCGCCGTATTCCTCAGGATCGCTACACCCAGGAGCTGCAACGGGTGAAGATGTACATTGCCGACAACAACGTATTCGGCGTGGACTTAAACCCGGTGGCGGTGGAGCTGGCGGAAGTGTCGCTGTGGCTGAACGCTATCAGCGGCGATGCATTTGTACCGTGGTTTGGCTACCAGCTGCACTGCGGCAACTCGCTGGTTGGGGCGCGGCGTCAGGTGTTCAACAAGAGCGAACTGACTTACAAAAAAGCGAAAGATCCGAGCTGGCTTAACAGCGAACCGGCCGAGCTGGCGATGAATACGCCGCGCGAAGAGAAGCAGATTTTCCACTTCCTGCTGCCGGACAGCGGCATGGCCAATTACAGCGACAAAACCGTTAAGCAGCGCTATCCGGATGATTTCAAAGCGCTGGACAGCTGGCGCAAAGAGTTTACCAAAAGCTTTGCACCGCATGAGATTGCCGATGTGCAGCGCATCAGCGGCAAAGTGGAAGCGCTCTGGAACACGTTTCGTCAGCAGCTGAAAGCTGAGCGCCAGAAAACCGCCGACAATTACCCGGTATGGCCTGCGGAAAATACGTCTCATGTCCGCTCTTCTTTACGCAGCAAAGATGAAACCTTTAGAGGTCGCCTCGAAGATAACAGTACCTATCAGAAACTGCGCTGGGTGATGGACTACTGGTGTGCGCTATGGTTCTGGCCAATCGACAAAGCGAATGAACTGCCGGATCGCGGTATGTGGCTAATGGAGATGGAGACACTGATCGACGGTATTGTCGTCACGGAAAGAGTCACTGAAGTTGCAGAGCAGGCCACCGGCAATCTGTTTGCCGACGAGGATATTGTGCGTGAAGAATCTTCGCTGTTTTCTGGTGCAGGCCGCCTGAAAACTGAAGTACTGTTCCGTCATTTGCCGCGTCTGGCGATAGTCGATGCGCTGAAAAAGCAGCACCGTTTCTTCCATTGGGATCTGGAATTCAGCGATCTGTTCGCCGAGCGCGGCGGCTTTGACCTGATGCTCGGAAACCCGCCGTGGCTAAGGGTGGAATGGCAGGAAGCTGGCGTGCTGGGCGACTTCGAGCCGGAATTTGTACTGCGTAAGCTGAGCGCTTCTAAACTAGCGACGTTGCGTATTGATACCTTTAATCAGATTCCGGCACTGGAAGAGGCCTGGCGCAGCGAATATGAAGGCTGTGAGGGGATGCAGAATTTCCTGAATGCGCAGCAGAATTACGCTGTTTTGGCGGGTCAAAAAGCGAATCTGTATAAATGTTTCCTTCCTCAGGCGTGGCGTTTGGGAGCGCGTAAAGGTGTGGCAGGGTTCCTACACCCTGAAGGGATTTATGATGACCCGAAAGGCGGGCAATTGCGCGCGTCGGTGTATCCGAGGTTGAGAGCGCATTTTCAGTTTCAGAATGAGCTAAATTTGTTTGTTGAAGTTGATCATCATGCGAAGTTTAGCAGCAATATTTATTCTGCCAGTCCTAGCCTTGTAGGGTTTGAACACATATCTAATTTGTATACACCACAGACCATTGATGCATGTTTTGATCATTCTGGAGGTGGAGAAATACCCGGGATAAAGGACGAGATTGAGTACGAGGGTAAGTTAAAGGTTGTATGGAACACATCAGGTCACCGTTCTCGACTAATAAGTATCACCACTCATGAACTGGAATTATTTGCTCGCCTTTATGACAGTGAAGGAACTCCTGCGTGCCAAGCCCGCTTGCCAGCTCTTCATGCAACTCAACTAGTTGCTGTGCTGGATAAATTTGCCGACCAGAAAACGAAGTTAGGAGATTTAGGGGATAGCTATTATTCAACCCAGCATTGGAATGAAGTTAACGCCCAAAACGATGGAACTATGATTCGTGAAACTCAGTTTCCAGAGAATTCCTCAAAATGGATTTTATCTGGCCCGCACTTCTTTGTTGGGACACCGTTCTACAAGACTCCGCGCGAAAACTGTACGTTAAACAGCGATTATGACTGCCTCGACCTGCTAACCCTGCCCGACGATTACTTGCCGCGTACTAACTATATGCCAGCATGTGATGTGCAGGAGTATGCCAAACGTACTCCACGAGTGACTTGGACTGAACCTGGTGAAGACGAGCCGAGGAAGGTGACGAATTATTATCGTTTTGTGAATCGGAGAATGTTTGGAGCATCATCAGAACGTTCTATGATCTCTAGCATAGTTCCAAAGCACGTTGCTCATATACACCCTGTACTCTCAACGACATTCAGAGAGCCAAAAAGCCTGCTAAGCTTTTCAGCATTTTGTCATTCAATAGTGGCTGATTTTTATTTGAAAACAACAGGGCGGGCGGATGTTTATGAATCTACATTGCGTTGCTTCCCTTATGTTGAGCTAATGAGTGCAAACTCAAGAGCATTAGCTTTGAACGTGTTAACGAAAGATTATGCTGGTCTCTGGCAATCCTGCTATAACCCAGATTTCAACACCCAGCGCTGGAGCCGCAATCTCCCGCAACTTCCACAAGATTTCTTCGCCAATCTGACCCCTGAGTGGCAGCGTGATTACGCCTTACGCTCTGACTACAGTCGCCGTCAGGCGCTGGTGGAAATCGACGTGCTGGTAGCACAGGCGCTGGGTTTAACCCTCGAAGAGCTGCTGACTTTATATCGCGTCCAGTTCCCGGTAATGCGTCAGTACGAAGCCGATACCTGGTACGATCAAAACGGCCGAATTATCTTTACCCCAAGCAAAGGGCTAGTGGGCGTTGGCCTGCCGCGTACCGCGCGTAAAGCGGACCTGAAAAACGGTTTTGTCTTTAACGTCGACAGCCCAGACTGGACCGGCGGCGACTGCACCGATCAAGCCATCGGCTGGGATGATGTCAAGCATCTGCAAACCGGCACTGTCAGCGTCACTTTTGATGATTATACACGCAGCGATGAAGGCGAGCGCCGAACCGTCATCTGGCAGGCACCTTTTATCAAACCTGACCGTGAAGACGACTACAAAGTGGCCTGGGCATTCTTTGCACAAGATAAGGAGAGCGTCTGATGCTGCCTTCTGTTGTCAGTCGGCAGGTTGCCGACAGCGTTGCCTCCTTTTTACGGGCAGCCTTCCCGCTTAACAGCCCGCTGTTTAATGGTGAAGAAAATAATAACGTCTCGATGCTGGAGCAATTTCTGTCCCAGCCGGAAACGCTGCTGAAAGGGCCGTATCTTTCCGCTCAGCTGCCGTTTCGCAAAAGTGACTTACCGCTGAACTTCTTCCCTAACCTGACGCTGCCGTTCCCACCGCACGCTCATCAGGCGCAGGCGTTCCAGCGCCTGGGTATCGAGGTGCCTCTGCCGACGCTGGTGGCGACCGGGACGGGTTCCGGTAAAACGGAATGTTTTATGTTCCCGCTGCTTAACCATTGTGCTGGGGTATCAGAGGCCGGTGTTAAAGCGATCATCATTTATCCAATGAACGCTCTGGCAACCGACCAGGCCAGCCGTTTCGCCAAAACCATCGCCAGCGATCCGCAGCTGCATGGCAAAGTGACCGTCGGCCTGTTTGTCGGCGACAGTGAAATCGAGCCCAGCAAAAAGATGTCTGCGGATAAAGTCATCACCTGCAAACATACCCTGCGCGAGAACCCGCCGGATATCCTGCTGACCAACTATAAGATGCTGGATTACCTGCTGATGCGCCCAGGCGATCAGAAGCTCTGGCGCTATAACCAGCCTGGGTCACTGCGTTATCTGGTGGTGGATGAACTGCATACGTTTGATGGTGCGCAGGGGTCGGATCTGGCCTGTCTGGTGCGCCGCTTAAAGCATCATATTGGTGTCGATGACAAGCGTTTTGCCTGCGTGGGGACGTCGGCTACCGTAGGTGACGAACTGGGGCAACTACTCGATTACGCGAAGACGATCTTTGATCAGCCGTTTAGCAATGACGCGGTTATTCGCGAAGATCGCTACACGGCGGCAGAGTATCTGCAAGGTTATACCATCGAGTACAGTCAGTATCCGGGACAGGATGTCAGCGCAGCGCTGGATCCGCAAACGTACGCCAGCCCGGTAGATTATCTGAACGGACAAATTCCGCTGTGGTTCCCGGATAGTTCACTGCAATTACCTGCCGAGCTGGACAGCGATCTCGGACGTGAAAAGCGTATTGAGTTGGGCTCATTGTTACGTCGCCACAGCATCCTGCACGTACTCCTTGAGGATTTGCAGGGGGGAATTTTGTCGGAACAGCAGTGCCTGGAAAATCTCCAGGTGATGCTGGCGGAAAGCGCCGGGCATGCAACCCGCGTGCTGCAAAGCATTCTGGCACTAATTGCCCAGGCACGCCTGGAGGTTCCAGAAAAACAGGAAGATCGGGAAAAGCGCCTACAGGCGAATAAAGCACGTCCCGTTCTGCCTTTTGTGCAACTACGTTCTCAGCTGTGGTTGCGCGAGATGCGCCGCCTGGTCGCCAGCGTGTCAAAAACACCTGAGCTTGTTTTTGCTGATGATGTCGCGGTGGAAGATCGCGAACATTATCTTCCCGTTATTCACTGTCGTGACTGCCATGCTACCGGTTGGGCGAGCCTGCGCCATGGTCAGAGTGTTCAACTCGAAACCGACCTGGACGGTATTTATCGTCAGTTCTTTGAAAAAGGCCGTTCGATTGTGCTGGCTTTTCCGGATAACAGCGATAAACCGGTCAGCGGTGTTCACCAGAAACTGTGCCCTTCCTGTTTAAAGCTCAATAAGCAGGCTAACGTACAGTGCGGGCATTGTGGGCATACTGGCCTGCTACAAGTACTTATCCCGGATATGCTCAAAGAGCGTAAGGATGAGCTGGAATTTGCCAACGAATGCCCGTACTGCAACAGCAAACAGGGTATTTCGATTCTTGGGTCACAGGCAGCCAGTCTGTCGGCGGTGATGATCCATCAGCTTTATGGTAGCCAGTTCAACGAACATAAAAAGCTGATTACGTTTTCTGACTCAGTGCAGGATGCCGCACACCGCGCCAGCTTCTTTACCGCCCGAACCTGGCCGTTGATGGTACGCGGACAAATCGCCAGCGTGTTGGGTGAAAAAGAAACGTTACCGTTGGATGCCTTTGCGGCACGCGTCTGCCAGCAGACGCGTGAACGTTCACCGGATGATGCTCATTTTGCCGCGAGCTTCATCGCGCCCAACATGCAGTGGATGAACGATTACCAGACGCTGAAGAACGAAGGCCAGCTGGCAGAGAGTTCCGATTTACCGGAGCTGGTTTCTCTTCGTCTCGACTGGGAGGTATACAGCGAATTTACCCTACGCGCACGAATTGGACGTACGCTGGAGGCCACCGGTTACGCAGCTGCAGGAATTGATATTGCACGTTTCAATTCAGCGATAACGGCGCTTCACCAACAGCTTGTCGAAGAGCTGGGTGATGAAATGGTTGGGGTCAGCGTTGAGCAGGTGGCACACCTGGTGATTGGCGTTCTCTGGCATCAGCGGCAGGCGGGAGCTGTTCTGCATCCGGCGTTCGAAAGTTATCGGCGTGAGGGTAAGACCTTTATGATGACGCAGAAGGAGCGAACTTCACGCTATATGCCGTCTATTGGTCCGAAAACGCGTAAACCGGCCTATGCCTCGTTTGAAAAAATAAATGGCTTCCATCGACTGATTGGTGCGAAATCCAACCCCAGCTGGTATCAGCATTGGATCAACCGAACGCTCAGCAACGGCAATAATCTGTTTATCAGCAGCCTGGCCGAGACGGTTTTACGACGTCTGTTTGCGACACTGAAAATGGCCGGGTTGGTAAAAGACTTTGACACAAAAGGCAAAGAAGCTTGGGGGCTAGTACCTTCAGCGCTGGTAGTGAGCCGAGATGTTGTTCAGCTAAACTGCTCTTGCTGTCGTGAGGTTGTTCGGGCACCGGCCGATCAGGGGTGGCACTGGCGAAACGCGCCATGTCTTTCTCTGCGCTGTGAAGGCCGCTATCAGGAAGCTGAAAATGCGGTGACCTGGCACTGGGATAATATGGACATCGCGCGTGTTCAGGGGGCAGAGCATACCGGATTACTGAGCCGTGAAGATCGTGAGGCTACGGAACAATCGTTCTACCGCGGTAATCAGCCATGGAATATCAACCTGCTCTCGGCAACACCGACGCTGGAGATGGGTATCGATGTGGGTGACCTTTCTACGGTATTACTCTGTTCTGTTCCACCCGCGCAGGCTAATTACTTACAGCGTATTGGTCGTGCCGGGCGTAAAGACGGCAATGCGCTTAACATTACGGTGGCTGAGGGGAACCCGCACGATCAGTTCTTCTTTGAACAACCTCTGGAGATGATGCAAGGGCAGGTACAGGCCCCTGGTGTGTTCCTGAACGCAACGGCTATCCTTGAGCGTCAGCTGGCCGCATTCTGCATGGACAACTGGGTGAAAACTGGCGTCCCGGCATCTGCTATCAGCAAAAATGTGAAGCAGATGCTGGACGAGCTGGAGTTTGGACACAAGTCTGGGTTCCCATATAACTTCCTGCGTTATGTTGATCAGCATCATGTGTATATTGCTCAGCAGTTCTCGTCTATCTTCCCTGACCTTACGGAAGACACACGTCTACAGCTCCTGTCATATTTGCAAGGAGCACCAGGACAACGTTCTCTGGTGCAACGTATAGAAGAAGCATTAAAACTGCTGGTGGAGGATCGCAAATCGTTGCGTTCCCGGATTGATAAGCTCAAGCGCAGTATCGACAAGCTGGATAGCGACCCGCACGATCAAAACTTTGACAGCGATATGCGCGAGTTGACTTCGGAACGTCAGGCGCTGATGGCGCTGGTGAACCAGATCAACAACAAGCAAACGCTTAATTTCCTCACCGATGAAGGATTACTTCCCAACTATGCCTTCCCGGAGGCCGGTATTACGCTGCGTTCTGTGCTGTGGCGGCGCAAGGACGGTGGGGAAACACGTGAATATCAGAACACGACCTACGAATACGAACGTCCGGCATCAACGGCGCTGGCTGAACTGGCCCCGTTGAATAACTTCTATGCGGGCGGGCATAAAGTTGAAATCGAACAGATTGATCTTAAATTGTCTGAGCCTGAAAACTGGCGTATTTGCAGCCACTGTAACTACAGCGAGAATATCGATCAGACCGGCGATCAGCATAAATACTGCCCTAAATGCGGCACACCAGGTTGGGCTGATGCCGGACAAAAAACGACGTTACTGAAGCTTCGCCAGGTTTATGCCCGCTCAAGCGCCCGGGACAGCCAGATCAGTGATGAGAGCGATAGCCGAGAACCGGCATTCTTCCAGCGACAGCTGCTGGTCAGCTTCGAAAAAGAGGATGTATCGGCCGCTTATGCCATTGATGAAGGAGAAATCCCGTTTGGCTTTGAGTTTTTGAGCAAAGTGACTCTGCGAGATATCAACTTTGGCAAAATGGCGGATGATGCCAATGAACTGATGATCGCAGGAGAGGCAAAGAAACGCACCGGGTTTAAAGTTTGCCTCGGCTGCGGCATGGTGCAGCGCCCTCGCGATCATGAACCTCGTCATGACCTGAGCTGTAAATATCGCGCTGAACCCGAAAAAGCGAAGTTTGAAGATTATCTCTACCTTTATCGCCAACTGGAATCTGAGGCATTGCGTATCCTGCTGCCAGTGACCAGCTACAGCAACGATCGCGTGGTGGAAGCCTCCCTGGGTGCAGCCATTCAGCTTGGGCTTAAACATTACTTCAAAGGTAACGTGGATCATCTGAAAGGCGTGGTGTATCGCGAGCCGGAAAATGAGGGCGAATCCTGGCGTCAGTATCTGGTGATTTACGACACCGTACCAGGGGGGACTGGCTCACTCAAAGAATTGATGCGTACACCTGACAACCTTCTGAAATTACTTGAGCTGGCCTACAAGGCGCTAGTGGAATGCAGCTGCAACCATGATACGCATAAAGACGGCTGCTATCGCTGTGTTTACGCTTACCGTGACCGCGGGCGTATGAAGTATGTATCAAGAGATCAGGCGCGTCTCTTACTGGCGAAAATCCTGAAGGCCAGTGCTTCTATACGCGTTATTGATTCCATCAAAAACATTTCGCTTGATGCCATGATGGGGAGTGAACTGGAAAAACGGTTCATTCACTGCCTGCAGGATAACAAAAATCTTCTCGTGAGCCGGAGTTATGCCCATCAGAATGCAGGCTGGATTATTAATACCCGTACAGAACCGGCGATGAGCTGGCATCTCAAAGCACAGATTGATTTAGGGGTTAAAGAAGGGGTTGGCATCCTTAGCCGACCAGATTATGTGCTCTACCCTCTGATGCAGTCAGAAAAGATAAAACCGGTAGCAATTTTCCTGGATGGTTTTGCTTTTCATAAAGATAGCGTGTCGGATGATGTCCAAAAACGGCAGGCGATTAAAGACAGCGGTAATTTTTGGGTATGGACACTGACCTGGGCTGACCTTCAAGAACAAGGCATTAAACATGTACAGAATGTTATGGGGCTTGGCCATAATCCGGATATGAAACAGCCTAAGTTTTATAACCTGTTCCATGATACAAACTTTGCTACGCTTGAAGGTTCATTCCGGGAGAGAAACAGTTTTGCACTGCTACTCGATTATCTCTCTGATCCCGGTAATAAAACTATGCTATGGCAGAAAATGGCCGCTGCCTTTGCCTGGGTGTGGCTGGATCCTAAAAAGTCGCAGGATACTGGAGCCAAACAAAAGTACGCCTATGAAATGCAGGAGAACGCTCCCGCTTATCGGTTGAATGCACTTTTGCCTGATGAACCTTTTGTATTTGGTGGTTTACTGGATAGCTGTAGTTCATCACAACAGTTCATTGAGCTGGCAGCTGTTGTACCGCAACAAGCCATTAAATCAACGACAAGCATTGAACAAATGCGAAATTGGTTGAGGCTGCATATTTGCTTTGACGATCGTTATTCCCAGTATGATGGCTATGAAGCCGGATTTAACGGTTTCTGGTGGATGGTGAATTTACTGCAGTTCCTGCCAGATATGACATTTACCAGCCGTAAAGCGGTTCATTTACCGCAGGAGGCTGAAACGGTAAAAATGCAGACTTCGGTTGTAGTGGATATTCAGCCTGACGAGAGCTGGGCAGAAATACTTGAGTTTGGCTTATTGGGCGCAGAAGAAATCGCTTTGCTTCAGTCGTTATCACTACCGGCACCGACGGTTGGATATGAATTGCAGGATGACGATGGCGAAATTATTGCAGAAGCCGATCTCGCCTGGCCATTACAAAAGCAAGCCTTGATTATTGATAATCAGGAGTTTACTGCTTTATTCGCAAGTAAGGGTTGGCACGTTGCATTCGGGCCAATTGACGAAAATACATTGCAGCATCTGTCCGGAGGTGACAAATGACGATTCCAACGCCAAAGGTGGCACTTTCTGATGGTTTTCTGGGGGCTTTTGCGCGGATTCCTAAAGCGCAGCAAAAAAAGGTCCAGGAATTCATCTCTAAGTTCCGCCAGGATCCGACGAGTAATGGGCTGAACTACGAAAAGATCCACGATGCACGCAGCAATAATGTGCATTCCGTGCGTATAGACCAAACCTACCGGGGGATCGTCCTGAAACCTGAGCAGGGTGCTCTGTATATGCTGATGTGGGTGGATAAGCACGACGAAGCCTACGACTGGGCGCGGCGACACGAATGTGCTATTCACCCGGTAACCGGTGCGATTCAGGTGATTGATACCAGCTATATCAAACCTACCCCCGAGCCGACTGTTGTCGATAAACCCAAACTCTTTGCTGCGTATACGGCAGAGCAGATCCTCGCACTGGGTGTTCCTCCTGTGTTTATTGAGCAGGTGATGGCTCTTGTGGATACCACAGGGCTGAATCAGCTGGAAAGCGTGATGCCAGCAGAAGCCTGGGAGCCCCTACACTGGCTGGCAGAAGGTCTGGATTACCAGGAAGTGCTGGAGGAGTTTAACGATCACCGTGATGAGCCTGTTGATACCAACGACTTTATTGAGGCAATTGAGAGAAGTAAACGTCGTTTCCATGTCGTTGAAAATGAACAGGAGCTACTGCAAATGCTCAATGCGCCACTGGAAAAATGGCGTGTATTCCTGCACCCGAGCCAGCGAAAACTGGTGGAGTCTCCGGCAAATGGTCCGGTGCGAGTGTTAGGTGGTGCAGGCACGGGTAAAACAGTTGTTGCGATGCATCGTGCACGTTGGTTATCCCAACGCCTGGCCGATAAACCCGGTAAAAAAGTTCTGTTCACAACCTTCACCCGTAACCTGGCGGCGGATATTCGCGCCAACCTCCAGCGTTTGTGTAGCCGTGAGGAGATGGCGCGTATTGAAGTTGTTAACATTGATGCCTGGATGAGCGAGCAGCTTAAACGCCATGGATATGATTTCCGCGTGGTCTATGACAGCGATGAAGGGCGACGTAAATGCTGGAACTATGCCTTGCAGCAAGTTCCTGCTGAATTGGGATTACCGGATAACTTTTATTCTGAAGAGTGGCAACGTGTTGTTCAGCCGAATGCGGTTTACAGCCGTGAAGAATATCTGAAGGTGAGTCGTATTGGTCGTGGCACGGCGTTATCCCGTATTCAGCGTGCGAAAATCTGGCCTGTGTTCGAAGAGTTCCGGGCACAAATGGCGCGAGCCAAACTGCGAGAGATGGGAGATGCCATGCATGAGGCTATCATTCTGTTTAAAGAAAAACAGGTGCAATTGCCTTATAGCAGTATCGTAGTCGATGAAGCTCAGGATATAGGCGCACCGGCCTTTACCCTTATTCGTAGCCTGGTTCCAGAGTCTCCTAACGATCTCTTTATCGTGGGTGATGGACATCAGCGTATTTACCGCAATAAAGTCGTTCTAGGTCAGTGTGGGATTAACGTTCGTGGGCGCCGTAGTAAAAAACTGAAAATTAACTACCGGACTACAGAAGAGACGCGACAGTTTGCTGTCGGGTTGTTAACCGGCGTTAAGGTTGACAACCTGGATGGTGAAACTGATGCCAGCAACGATTATTTATCATTGCTTCATGGTGAAAAACCCATGATCACTCATGCTTCAGATTTTAAAGAAGAGGCTGCGACGATTATCAAGCAAATTCAGGCGTTGTTAGCCAATGATGTCCGTTCCCAGGATATCTGCATTACTTCCCGCACGAGGCATACGAATGAGCGCTATGTGTCAGCTCTGAATGAAGCGGGAATTGAAACTTTTAATTTAGGGAATGATAGTGGCGACAGTGATCAACGGGCTGGTGTTCGCATTGCAACGATGCACCGCATTAAAGGGTTAGAGTTCCAGTATGTGTTCCTTGCGGGTATCAACGATGGCGTTGTACCGGAAGTTAAAGCCATAGCATCTGATGATCCTGTTGAACAACGTGATGCTCTATTTAATGAACGTGCGCTGCTCCACGTGGCTGCAACCCGCGCGGTAAAAGGACTATTTGTTTCTTCATACGGTGTACCGAGTTCATTATTAACGGTTAAGTAATATTTTTTGTATAGGCCAGAGTGAAACTTTTTCTGGCCTTAAGTACGATGTTACAGTCACAAGATGGAACTTAGGGTTTATATATTCAATCTGTTCAGGGGGCTAATCATCATGGATGACACTAACTCTGAATCGGCACCGTCAATGTACGTTCATATAGCGAATACGGCGCTCAGGCAAGAATCGTCCCTATGTGGGCAGGTCAAAAGAACGACACACCATTTAGTGATGAAGCCGTTATACAAGAACATATCGTTGTCGGCATCACTCTTGTTAATGCCGTTAACTTTCTCGAGGAGTGTATGAGTTGGTTCGTACTGAACGCTCTGGATTTAGTTGGCAAGAGCCATTACATTATTTTCGGGTATACGTATGCATCGGGCTACTGGATTGTTGCGACCATGCCGTGATAGCTTTGACTACCTGCCTGGCAGTTGCTTCGCATGGTTTGATTCCACAGCCATTTTGGTTAAGCTCTGCCATTTTTATTGGGTGGTTGTCATAAAGTTGCATGCAGTATTATAGAGTCTTTTGGTACGGAGAAATCTGCAAGTTTTTCTGCTTTGTGTTAAAGGGAGAGCTTATTAAGCATAATGAGATATAAGCCACTTCTGACATCGATGGTGGTGCTGGTTAGCAATGGATATAAGCATAAATATTGGTTGGGTACAGTCAAAGCACCCTACTGTTTCTAACTGTTATTTAGTACGTTTACATAATGTCTCATTAAGCCAGTAGGCCATCCTTCTAAGCTGGTATACTATGGTAAGAATTATAGTTTTAGATTTTTTAACTCAATAGATTAGGATGTGTTTATGACAAAACAACTTTCACCAGCTGGCGTAGTGGCTCTCAAAGAAGCCCTATGTTCCGTGTACTGGTACAAATCCGATTTACGGGGTTTTTTGAGTCTATGCCTTTCAAATCCTGCAGTCCTGCATTCCTTTAACTGGGAAAATTACAAACGGCAGATCGCATCTGATGTCGTCGATTTCCTTGTAGCGAATCCTTCCAGTCACTTAGGTGACCTCACCAAAATCTGCTATGAACTATGTAAATTGACAGATTTCTCTCACCTTAAACCTCTTGATGACGGTTATGCTAAGGTTGAGAAAGCGCGCAATGCAGTCAATCAGTTGAAACAACTTGTAGGGACACATCAAGAGAGCAAGCGTGAACAAGATGAAATCAAGAAGCGACAAGAAATAGCAGCACTAAAACTGCGTAAAAATGCAGCTGTTCGCCAGAAATTGGAAGCAATCAAAAACAAATACATGGCGTTAATCAGTTCAAGCGACCCACAGACGAGAGGATTTGAACTTGAACGGATTATGTATGAGCTTTTTGAACTTTTCGACCTAGACCCGAAGGCTTCCTTCAAGAACCTAGGCGAACAGTTAGACGGCGCGTTTACTCTCGATGGTACAGAATACTTGTTTGAAGCGAAATGGCATAAAGAACTCGTTAACAAAGCCTCTCTGGCTGCGTTCACTGATAAAGTACGTACAAAATTAGAAAATACCCTAGGCATTTTTCTTTCAATCAATGGGTTCTCTCAAGATGGTGTAGCGGCTCATCAGGCAGGGGGGGCATCTATTCTCCTCATGGATGGTGGTGACCTCATGGCTGTTTTTGAGGAACGCATTGATTTCATCAGTTTGCTGCTAAGAAAAAAACGTCATGCAGCCCAAACAGGCAATATCTACTTTTCATATTACCAAATGGTTTCTAGTGCCTAGCCATTGCTTAATATAAAAGGAGAAATAAAATATACTAAAGATTCTATAAATGGGCTCGTTTCATATTTGTGTGTTTTTTTTAGTTTTTGGCTAAATTGCATTGGCGTTTTCTATTATTAATCTTATATTATTCGCTGTAGTAATGGTGGTGGTTGCGAAAGTGACTCCGTATGATGGGTTAGTTGACGTTATATGGTAATTTTTACTTGTCAGAGTGCTGACAGGTTTACTCACTTCATTTTTGGTGAGCCTGATTTAGAAGTTTGGCAATCTCTGAACGCCTATATTAGCATCCTGACTAATATATTGATCAGCGTACCTGTTATGGCTGTCTTAATCACGTTATGCCGTGCAGTAAAATATAAATTTATCATTATCGATCTTCTCAGAGGGTTGGTCAGTGCTACCTTGCGGCGATTCGCTAAAATATTTGGCTTTACCATCCTGTTTTGGGTAATGTTTCGCTTACTACCTTATCACTCCGTATATCCTCAGCAACAATATTCAAATTTCACAATGGCTGCAATTATCTGCTTTCATTTGCTCTTAACGATTGCTTGCTATTGGTTCATTGCGAAGAAAATCATCACTAAAAGGATTAAGTAAAATGCTTGAGTATTTATAAGCTGAATGCCAATATCTCTCTGATATAACAACAAATACAGCCACTATATACTACCTAATGCTTTAACCCCAACTCCTAATAAAATTAATATTATCTGAAAATCATAGCCTAACTCTGGAACCTTTCTAAACCAACCACTACCATATCTCAAATCATTAAGGAACGATGGTATATCATGGCTCTACAGGGAAAGTTGATATTAAATGGCGCTGATTATGCACCTTTTAATTTGTACGGCGTCGGTGTTTTTATGGCGCATTCAGGGCGGGGTGTATATCGCAATAAAGCTGCATGCAGCGCAGTAGTAAAAGATGGTCCGCTGCCCTTGGGAAAATACTGGATTGTTGACCGCAATGAAGGAAACTGGTTTTCTCAAAAGGGACGAGAAATTAAGGATACGGCCAATAAGATTATAGGTTATCGTGAATTTGGTAAAAGCGATTGGTTTGCATTATGGCGTGACGACCACGGAATCGACGATGAGACGTGGGTCGAAGGTGTGAAACGTGGTAACTTCCGTTTGCATCCGGGTACGGTTTCCGAGGGTTGTATTACTATCGCCCATAATTCTGATTTTGGCATGATCCGGAATGCGCTTATGAATACATCACTGGTTCAGGTTCCCTGCATGCGTTCCCTTATGGCTCGTGGTTGGGTGGAGGTTGTTGCCAGTGGCTCTAACATCTCTTGCCCGTAAAATAAGTAAGATTATTTATTTTATATTGCTGTTTTTGGTTCTGGGACGTGCACTTCCAAGGCCGGAAATCTATCTCGATTATGATATCGCAAGGGATGTTTGCCACTTCTTATTCGGGAGTGTGAATGCCGATACGATGTATGACACTTTCTTTTATATATCGCTGATAATAGTGATATTCCTTTCAACTGTACTTTACATTATGACATTGAAGTTAATTTCAACGATAAGGAGCAAATGAGATGCCAATTCCTCCATATATGTGGCTTAAAGACGATGGTGGCGCAGACATTAAAGGGTCTGTTGATGTTCAGGATCGAGAGGGAAGTATCGAAATCATCGGATTGAGTCATGGTGTTAATCTGCCTGTGGACGGTGCTAATGGGAAAATTACGGGCACGCGTCAGCATTCGTCAATGATGATTGAAAAAGAAGTGGATAGTTCGACCCCATACCTTTACAAGGCCGCCGCAACGGGGCAGGCGCTACAAAGTGCAGAAATCAAGTTTTACCATATCAACCACGCAGGGCAGGAAGTAGCCTATTATTCTGTACTTATGGAGCAGGTCAGAATAACCGGGGTTAACTGTGGTGTACCTAATTGCAAACTTTCCTCGAATGACAAAATTAACCATGTTGAAAGCGTTAGCCTGCAATATGAGAAAATCACCTGGAGGATCCACGACGGGAATATTCAGTTCAGTGATGCATGGAACGAGCGTCCTTCAGCCTAATTCTGTGGGGCGTTTGATTCCCTTTATGTTTCCCCGGCGTGTTTGATGCCTGTTTAGAAGGTTGACGACAGGCTGAGGGATGCAAAGCTAAGCAAACACTAATCCCGCTCATTGCTACACACCACACCATCCCCCCTCACCCCCTGAACACCTCCCGCCGATGCCACGCCACAAACCCTTCCTGCGGATAGCATTCTTTCCCCTGCGGTAAGGTAATCGGCTTACCATCAAAATCCCAGAAAAGCCTGCCAACGATGCCCCCGCCGTTCACCGCTGGCGAAACCTGGATGCGCATATCCTCATCCAGACCAATGGATCCTTTATCAAAAGCCTTATGGTGAATCGCGCAGAGCGCCAGGCCGTTAGGGATTTCGCATGGGCCGCCGTGCTGCTTCCATTTGATATGGGCCGCTTCCAGGGCGACGGAGGTATTATCATGGCGCATATTGAAGCCGCAGATAGCGCACTCATAGTTATAGGCGCGCAGCACCTGCTGGCGGAAATACGGGTCACGCTCTTTACGGATCTGCTGCAGATCAAATCCCATCTCTTCAGCCAGTTCTTCCTGAATACTCTCCGGAAAGTGCGCCTCGAGGATCTGATGGGCGAGGGTATTGATCAGACTCTTATTTCTATTGAGTAACGCAAAATGCGGCTCATCGAAGCCGCCGGCGACGTGGCAGAGCTCCAGCTCTTTGCCGGGCGGCTGTCGGCTGCCCTGGGTTGAACACTGTTCGCTGTTGTGCAGCTCCCAGAAGCCGTCGCCTTTCAGGCGCCAGAAGGGCATGTCCGGCCGGTACTGGCGGCGCTGCGGGCCAAAGCGTTCCAGCAGGTTATGCAGCTCATCGCGTATCTCCGAGGCGTAGTCGAACATCCGCGCATGGCCGCGCTGGTACTGCGAGAGGACGTACAGCAGCAGCAGTGGCTTATGAGGTGCACGCTGTTCGCCTTTGCGCCAGATGGTGATGTTCTCGATCGCGTGTTGCAGGGTCGTGCTGGAGGGCATAGCGTTACATTGGCAGCTAAATAAATGCGATGATGCTCGCAAAATCATTGCCGATCAACCCACCAGATGCGGCGATTCCAGGTGGATCGCTTTTTAAATATCACAACGGATCTTGCTGTGGGAGTGGAGACTGCGTTCGCCTTCTGCGGCGCAAGCCTGAAAAAAATCGGGAGCGCATAACCGTTGCGTTCCCGCATTCTACAAAACCCACGCTACCTCACCGGTAGCGTGGGCCCGCTCTCTCTTACTTATCCCGCGTCTCGCCAGCCTCCCAGCTGTAGCTGCCATCGGCCGCTAACCTATCGCCCAGCTCCTGATACTCGAACTGATAAAACTCAGCCTGGGTGCCGTACCCGGCGTAGTCTACCGCCGCCAGGCCGACGAACGCCCCGGTAAAGAACCCGCCGTAGCTCTGCAACACATAGTCATCGGACAGCACCGCGGCATCAAGCTGAACCGGGATCTCGGTGAACGTCACGCCATCGAAGCTGTATTCATAGCTGTAGGTCTGCTTGCGGACCTTGGTCCGGAACCAGACGTATTCGACGCCATCCGGCACCTTGATGGCGTTATCTTTCAGGTACGACGTGTATTTCCCGCGGTTATTTTCGCCGACTTCGATGACCTTGCCGTTAATTTCATTCCAGGTCAGGAAGACAAAGCTCCAGTGGCGGTCGTTATAGTAATTCGTTAACCCGGCCATCTGCTGGTAGCTGAAGGGCTCGAATTTCACCTTCACCGCGGCGTCAAAATAGAAGGCCTGCCAGCGGCGGGCAATCAGCGACAGGTCATGCGTATTGGCTAACGAACCCTGGCCGATTAAGGTTAATTTGCCGTTGCCGGTGGTGCCCATTTTGGCCGTAAACGGCACCCGCAGGGTATTCCAGTTCGGGTCGAGCGCTGGCGAGGTAAAGTCATCCTGCTGGCTATTATCGCTGGCGCTTTCGGTGAAGATGGCGTCTTTCGGCCCTTCGACGAAGGTTTTCCCGCCGTGACCGCCTTCAATACGCGGCCAGCCCTCGTCGTCCCAGTACACTTTCTGGATCGCGGTTTCCCGGCCGAGGGTTGACCAGCCGCGCGGGTCGTAGATGGATTCCCCCGGGCGATTCCACGGCCGGGCGCAGAGCGAGGCGTAATACCATTCGCCTTCCGGAGTGGAGACCAGCGCGCCATGGCCTTGTTTCTGGATGTAGCTGTCCGGCGTATCGACGTTGGTTAAGAACACGTCGCCCGGCTCGGTTTCGAAGCTGTCGGCCTCGAGGGTTTTCGACCGCGCCACCACCTCCTGGTGGGTAAACACGGTGCCGCCCTGGGCGGCAAACAGATAGTAGTAGCCGTTCAGTTTATAGAGGTGCGGCCCCTCGACCAGCGCCACGGCGGTGCCGCGGTAAATGGTGCGCGCGGTTTCCGGCATTAACTTCAGCGTGTTGGTATCCAGCTCCGTTAAGGTAATGCCATCGAAGGGGTGATGGTACTCCCGGTGATCCCAGGTTTGCTGGACGATATATTTCCGGCCATCGTCGTCATGGAACAGCGAGGCGTCAAACCCGACACCGTTCAGCTTGATCGGGTCGCTCCACGGGCCCCGAATATCCTTCGCGGTAGTCAGGTAGTTGGTCATGTCTTTAAAGGCGCCTTCGGTGACCTTCACATCGGTATACACCAACCAGAATTGCCCATCGGCCCAGGAGAGCGCTGGCGCCCAAATGCCGCCGGAGGAGGGGTTGCCCTTCATGTCCAGCAGGGTGGTGGTGGAGAGTGGCGAAGGCAGCAGGTTCCAGTTTTTCAGGTCTTTCGACTCATGTAAACGCACGCCCGGGAACCACTCAAACGTCGAGTTGGCAATATAGTACGTATCCTCGACGCGAATAATACTGGGGTCGGCATTAAAGCCGCGTAATATCGGGTTTTGAATAAGTGACATTTCATTACACCTTTTAAAATGGAAAGTGACGAATCGGTCTGATTTATAATTTTTTTAACTACACGCGGATCTCATCCAGCTGACGGTTAATGTCGGTAACATGTTTATCGGAGATCGGATAAACCTGAATAATCACCATCGAAATAGCGGCCAGCGCGATCGGGATCCACACCGCGGTCATAATGATCCCGTCGATGGCGCTGGCGCTCTGCACGGCGCCGCTTTCATTAAATCCATACACCGCCAGCAGCCACAGCGGGATCGCGCCGCCGATGGTGAAGCCGATCTTGAAGAAGAGTCCCATAATGGCGTTGATAATGGCGGCATTGCGTTTGCCAGATTTTAATTCCCCGTACGCGATAACTTCCGGTACCAGCGCCCACATAAAGCCGGTGGCGGAGGTTAAGCCCCACTGTTTAATAAAGGTGGCGATGTAGGCCAGCCACAGGGCGTCGTGCATCCCTTCGCGTGACCAGACGTAGGTCAGCAGTTCGCCGACGATGAACATGGCGAGGAACAGATGGAAGAAGCCTTTTTTACCAAAGATTTTTTTCAGTTTCGGCCAGAACACCGGGAAGGCGATGCCGGGAATAGACGCGACGAGACCCACGGCGCCCATCCATTCGGAATGGCCGACGACGAACTGGTTGAAGAAGCCGTTAACGGTGTTCATGAAGAACATGAAGGTAAAGGCCAGCATAAAGAACATGCCGAGAATAACCAGCGGGCGGTTATGTCTGAGTTCGTGGAAAAGGTCGGTGGTTTTGACGTTGGCGGTCTGCTCGGCGGTCGCGACAACGCGTTCTTTGGTGAATTTATAACAAATAAACAGGGCCACCGCGCCGATGATCATATAGATGGCGTACACGCCAAACCAGGCGTAGTTCGCCGACGGATCGGTATAGTTGCCGAGATTCAGCTCAAGGCCAAAAAAGCCGGTGTCTTTCAGGCTGCGATCTTTCGGCGCCGCCATCTGCACAAACATCGGGAACAGGGTATAGACCAGCAGGTTGGCGCTGTTGGCCAGCATCATGCGGGTACTGGTCAGTTTATCGATCGATTCCGGGTCGCGGGTCAGCGACGCATTCAGCGAGCCATAGGGAATATTGACTAAGGAATAAACCAGGTCCAGCGCCAGATAAATAATAAAGGCGAAAGCCACCGAACCTTTCACCCCAGGAATTGGCGCGAACAGTAATGCCGACAGGATCACCAGCGGCACGCCGGCTCGTAACAGCCAGGGGCGATATTTCCCTGCTTTCGAGGTTCGCTTATCCACATAGGTTCCGACCATCGGATCCCAAAACACATTAATGATACGGACAAAAAGAAAAATAAAGCCTGCCGTTGCCGTGCTGATGGTATTTACCGTCAGCATATGCAAAGCCAGAAAACCCCCAATTGTGCCGAAAACAAGGTTTTGCGCAAAGTCGCCCATGCCATAACCAATTCGTTCTCCACGGGTTAATTTATGATATTCATCATGCCGACTGTGCATTATGTTTTTACTCATTCTAAGCAGACTCCGGTTTGTTTTGTGTAGGTGAAACACTTTCTGACACAGTTGACCTGGAAGAATCTATTACGTTTTTAAATTACGTAATTATGTTTTTTTACTTCTGTGATCCTCGAAGCAAAGGCCTGTATCGCCTGCGTTGAACCGTTATCCGCCGCTAATTTTTTGGCAGGCGGGCATTGTGACAAAATCGGCATTTTAATTTGGTATGGATACCTGAATTCCCCAGGAAGTGTACGCTATACGCGCGCGAAGCGAGATATTTAAAATAGTTTTATTTGCGAGATGGCTCACATTTGAGCATTTTCTCAATCGCCGAGTGAAATAACGTAATTGAGCAACCGACGATGAGAATACACGATGTGTCACAGTTGTTAATTTTCCTGTTTCTCAATTTCGGAGTTCATCATGCAAACCTATTTCGACCAGGTTGATCGCGTTCGCTTTGCCGGACCCATAACCGATAATCCGCTGGCGTTTCGCCACTATAATCCGGATGAAATCGTGCTGGGAAAACGCATGGCAGATCATCTGCGTTTTGCCGCCTGTTACTGGCATAATTTCTGCTGGAATGGCGCGGATATGTTTGGCGCCGGTTCGTTTGAGCGTCCCTGGCAGGCCGCGGGCGATGCGCTGGAAATGGCCAAACGCAAAGCGGACGTGGCGTTTGAATTTTTCTACAAGCTCAACGTGCCGTATTACTGCTTCCACGATGTCGACGTCTCGCCAGAAGGCGCGTCGCTGAAAGAATATCTGCACAATTTCGCCGTGATGACCGAAGTGCTGGCGGAGAAACAGCAGCAAACCGGCGTGAAACTGCTGTGGGGCACCGCCAACTGCTTTACCCACCCGCGCTATGGCGCCGGAGCGGCGACCAATCCCGATCCGGAGGTGTTTGCCTGGGCGGCCACGCAGGTAGTGACCGCCATGAACGCCACCCAGCAGCTCGGCGGCGAAAACTATGTGCTGTGGGGCGGCCGCGAAGGTTACGAGTCGCTGCTGAATACCGACCTGCGCCAGGAGCGTGAGCAGATTGGCCGCTTCCTGCAGATGGTGGTGGAGCACAAGCATAAGATTGGCTTTGGCGGCACGCTGCTTATCGAGCCGAAACCGCAGGAGCCCACCAAGCATCAGTACGATTACGATGTCGCGACGGTGTATGGTTTCCTGAAGCAGTTTGGTCTGGAAAATGAGATCAAGGTGAACATTGAAGCCAACCACGCCACTCTGGCGGGGCACTCTTTCCACCATGAAATCGCCAGCGCCATCGCGCTGGGGATCTTTGGCTCCGTTGATGCCAACCGCGGCGATGCGCAGCTCGGCTGGGATACGGACCAGTTCCCGAACAGCGTGGAAGAAAATACCCTGGTGATGTACGAGATCCTCAAAGCCGGGGGATTCACCACCGGCGGCCTGAACTTTGACGCCAAAGTCCGTCGGCAGAGCACCGACAAATACGACATGTTCTATGGCCATATTGGCGCCATGGACGTAATGGCGCTGTCCCTCAAGCTGGCCGCGCGCATGATTGAGGATGGCAAGCTCGATCAGGGTCTGGCAAAACGCTATGCCGGCTGGCAGGGCGAGCTGGGGCAGAAAATTATGACCGGGCAGATGTCGCTGGATAATATTGCCCGGTACGCTGAGCAGCATAATCTGAATCCGCAGCCTCACAGCGGGCGTCAGGAATTACTCGAAAATCTCGTCAATACCTATATCTTTAGTTAATTTTTGCTGACATGCCCCTGCGGGGGCATGTATTACGCTGTTTGTCCGCTGCCGAAAAATAGCGTTTATTTGTTCGTGCTGTGTTTTTTGTCAGTGGCGAAAGACCACCTTTTTAATACCAGCGAAGGAGGGAGAGTAGCGATAATTGTGTAATGCCTCTGTGACCGTACAAAATAAAAAATAACTTGTTCTGATGATAGCGACATATTCTGTCAGCTCAGAATAGGCTGGTTATTGTCTGAATAAAATTAACCTATATTGAGAAACTCATGACAATGATAAAAAAGCTTCCATTAACCATGGCGGTTATCGCCGCGTTTTTTCCGCTTACCTCTGTAATGGCGCAAGAATTTACTCAGGAACAGATCGACGCCATCGTCGCCAAAGCCGTTGATAAAGCGCTGGCCGATCGCCAGGCGAAAATCGACGCCGCGGCTAACAAAAAGGTCGACGTGATCACTAACCCGCAGACCACCGCCGCCTCGCCGGATATGGCCATTCCGTTCGGCCTCAAGT